>Ga0182018_10003755_pt1 | contig 13321 bp, 14 predicted proteins | sample 812P2MmetaG_FD_120490 | JGI IMG/M metagenome (GOLD analysis project Ga0182018, IMG submission 120490) | Permafrost microbial communities from Stordalen Mire, Sweden - 812P2M metaG | ecosystem: Environmental > Terrestrial > Soil > Wetlands > Permafrost | place: Sweden: Stordalen | collected...
CTTCGGCACTCGGTGATCCAGGTGGTGCGCGCGGCGGCGCCCGAGTCGGACCGGCGCAAAGTGTCAGGTTGAGCGTCCGGAACGACCTGGCCAATTCGGCGGCGTTGATTGGCGCCGAGGTTGGGCGACGTTGAACAGAAGGATCGGAGCATGAGCCAGATCGTCTCTCGCGCCGGAACACAACGCGATACCGAGAGCGCGGCGGCCCCGTCCGCGGACGCCACGCGCTCGCGCGCGATCATCGCTGGCACTCTGGGCAACATCCTGGAATGGTACGACTTTTCGGTGTTCGGCTTCGTGGTGCCGTCCATTTCGGGCGCGTTCTTTCCCAAGGCGTCGCATCTGGCGCGATTGCTGCTGACCTTTGGCGTCTTCGGCGTTGGCTTTCTGGCGCGTCCGGTGGGGTCGGTGGTGATCGGCATTTATGGCGACCGGGCGGGCCGGCGGGCGGCATTGACTCTGACGGTTGGGTTGATGGGCGTGTCCACACTGGCCATCGGATTGCTGCCCACCTATGCGACGATCGGCCTCTGGGCGCCGGTGCTGCTGACGCTGTCGCGGCTGGCGCAGGGCTTTTCGGCCGGCGGCGAATGGGGTGGCGCGGCGGCGTTCATTGTCGAATTCGCGCCGGAGGGAAAGCGCGGCTACATCGGCAGTTGGATGTAATTGAGTGTCGTGGCGGGCCTTTTGCTTGGCTCGGCGTTCGCGGCGTCGCTGGCCTGGGGTATCGGGCATGAGGCGCTGGCGGCGTGGGGCTGGCGGATCCCGTTCGTGTGCGGCATCGCGGTGGCCGGGTTCGCGGTCTATTTCAGTCTGCGGCTGCCGGACACGCCGAAATTCGAGGCGATCGAAAAGCGCCACACGGTGTCGCGCAACCCGCTGCGCGACCTGTTCGTCAAACATCCCGGCGCGCTGCTGCTGCAGTTCGGACTGACGATTTTCAACACCGCGAGTTTCTACATCACGCTGATCTACATGCCGGCCTGGCTGACCTCGGTGGTGAAGATGTCGCAGGATCAGGCTCTGCTGATCAGCACGATCGGCCTGGTGGTGTTCGTTTGCGTCACGCCATTCATCGGCGCCTTGTCCGACCAGACCGGGCGGAAGCCGGTGCTGATCACGTCCTGCATCGGTTTCATCATGCTGTGTTATCCGCTGTTCAGCCTGGCGAGCGATGGCTCGTTCGCGATCGTGTTGACGGTGCAGATCGTGCCGGTGCTGCTGACCGCGACCTATGCCGCGTGCACGCCGGCCACCTACGCGGAGTTGTTCCCGACGCGCATCCGGTATTCCGGTCTGTCGATCGGCTACAACTCGGCGGTGATGATCTTTGGCGGCTTCGGGCCGTTCATCGCCACCTGGCTGGTGTATGTCACGGGCAGCAGCCTGGCGCCGACGTTCTATGTGATCGGGTGCGCGATCGTGACGCTGGGTTTCGTGCTGAAGATCCGGGAAGCCGCGTTCTCGCCGTTGCCCGAGTAAGGCCATGGGCGTGCCCCGCTTTCTCTGGTCCTCTGGTTCTCTGGTCCTCTGAAACAATTCCTGCTGGGTGTTCCGCGCATCCAGACCTCACCATAGGCGGCACGCAACAATAAACGCGTCATCCCCCGGCTCGCCCGGGGGACCTTTCACCGCACCGTGGCTGAAGAAGTGTGCCGGATAATCCCCCGGACAAGCCGGGGGAGGGTCATGACGTTTCAGGCGAAGTCCGTCAGTCGACTCGTTTAATCTTGAGCGGCGCCATAGTGCCCCCACTGCCAGATAAGTGTCCTCTTCGGGTACTGCTTTATTTCAGAGGATCCGAGAACCAGAGGACCAGAGGTCCTTCTCGCCCACATGGCGTGCGTTCCGGAAGCGGTATGATCCCGAACGATGGGCAGCGTGAGAGCACTATCGCGAAGCCCACCCGCCATCGACCAGCAAGGTCTGTCCGGTCATGAAATCCGCCGCCGGGCTGGCCAGGAAAATCGCCGCGCCAACCAGATCCGACGGCATCGCGTACCGGCCAAGCGGGATGCGGCTGAGCAGCCTGGCGGCGCGCTCGGGGTTGTCTTCCATCGATCGCCGCGTCACCTCGGTCAGCGTGGTGGTTGGCGCCAGGGCGGAGACACGCACGCCCAACGGTGCCCATTCGGCCGCCAGCGCCGCGGTCAGATGCGAGACGCCGGCTTTGGCCGCGCAATATACACTCTTGCCGGTATCGGTGGTGACCGACCAGGTGGAGGAGAGGTTGACGATCCTGCCATAGCCCAGATCCGCCATCGCCCGCCCGAAGCTCTGGCAGGAGAAGAATGTCGCTTTCAGATTGATGCCGAGGACTTTGTCATACTCCGCCTCGGTGACATCGAGCGCTGGACGGGTGAAACCGAACCCGGCGTTGTTGACCAGCACCAGGCTGAGATTGTCGCGGATCGCGATGGACCGGGCATGGGCGGCCAGGCCGGCGATCTGGGCGATGTCGCCGACGTCGGTCGCGAAGACGCCGGCCTGCCCTCCGGCCCCGGCGATGGCGTGTTGAACGCCGCGCAGGATGTCCTCCCGCCGGCTAACCAACAGCACGCGGGCTCCGGCGCTCGCGAAGGCTTCGGCGAAGGCGCGGCCAATGCCCTGGCTCGCGCCGGTGATCACGGCCAGCCTTCCATCCAGCCGGAATGACGGTAGTTCCCGGTTCAGGTGCGTGGTGTCCATCGCGGTTGCCGCCTAGCGTGACGGTTAGCCCCACGGTGCCCGTGGCCCGATTTCCAACGCCTCGGGCAGCTTTTTTGGCGGTCAGAAACCGATCTGACTTCTCGGGGGGCTCCCCGCGATGTTTCATGCCGCGTGGCGGAGACGGTTGATCCAGATCAAGGCCGTGGCGGATTCGTAACCGTGACATCCCCGGCGGTGACGACGCGCGGTGTCAGCGCGGCGTCCCACTCCACCGCTCCGGATACCGGTTCCAGTCCCAGAAGCGCGGCGGGCTGGGACGACGCCATGGCGATCGCCTCGCCCACGGTGGCGAAACCCCAGGCGGCGACATTGCGCACCGCCTGATCCAGACGCAGCGCCGAGCCGGCCAGCCCCTCGGCGCCGGGCTCCCGCACCGAGCCGTCGGGGGCATGCTCGATCCGCATGCCGGCGAAGTCGTAAACTCCCGGCGGCGTATCGGCGGCGGCGGTGGCGTCGGTGACCAGAACGCACCGCCGCAACCCCTTGGCGCGCAGCAGCACGCCCAGGGCATGGGGAGGAATGTGGATGCCGTCGGCGATGAAGCTGGCGTGGAGCCGGTCCTCGGCCAGTTGCGCGATCAAAGGATTGAAGAATTTCGGTTGCGGCTGGGGCAGGGCGTTGCCGAGATGGGTGCTCAGCCGGAGGCCGGCGGCGGCGGCGAGGCGAACGGTGGCGTAGTCCGCCGCGGTATGGCCCATGGCGGTGACGATCCCTCGTTCGCCAGCCCAGATGATCAGGTCGAGAGCGCCTGGTTGCTCCGGGGCCAGGGTCAGCAGCCGGATCGGGGTGGCGATGCCGGCCATGATCCGGTCCAGCAGCGCCGGGTCGGGCGGCACCATCGCGGAAGACGGATGGCAGCCGGCATAACCCGGGGTGGGGTTGAGGAACGGCCCCTCGAGATGGATCCCCGGCACCATGATGGAGCCCAAACGGCTGGCGCGTATGGCCTGGTCGAGGCTGTGCAGGCGGGCGGCGAGTTCGGGCTCCGGCGCCGTGATCAGGGTTGGCAGGCAGCGCGTCACGCCGGCGCGCAGCATGGCGTGCAGCGCGTGGTCCAGAGCATCCGGCGTCAGTCCCGTTCGGTTGAAATCCACCCCGGCGTAGCCATTGACCTGCAGGTCGAACAACCCGGTGCCACGCGTGGTCGCCTGACCGGTCTGAGCCTGGATCGGACCGTCTTCTTCCGGCATGAATTTCCTTCCGGCGCGCCGCGACGTTAACGATGCATCAACGAATTCAATGGTATCACACCGCGGGGCCGCCATGGGGATCGCCGCCCCCCGGGCCGCCGAACCCGCCACGATTGCCCTTATGGAATGCTTATTGTCCGATTTGAACCATGATTTTGCCACTTGGCGAGGCAATCATGACGGAGTTATACCATCCGTAACCGCCTGGGACCGCTCGCAAACAACATAATGCACTCCGCACAATCCCGGGCGCGTCGCCCTGTTCTGAACGCTGTCTGCCTGGCCGCGCTGACCGGCGTACTGGGCGTGGTCATGTTCGCCGCGCTGCGCTCGCCGTTGAAGGACGACATCGCCTGGCTGCTTTACGTCGCCCATCGCTGGATGGCGGGCAAGGAACTTTATGTCGACGTCATCGAGGTCAATCCGCCGCTGATCGTCTGGATGTCGGCGATCCCGATCGCCGTGGCCCGCGTTCTGGGCATCAGCCAGCAACTGGCGGCGATGTCGGCGTTCTCCGCCATCGCTCTGGGCTGCGCGTGGTGGAGCGCCTGTATGCTGCGGCCGATGGGCGGGGTGTTCGCCGGCCGTATTCCCGTGTTCGCCGTCATCGGCGCCGTGCTGCTGATCATTCCGGCCGCCGATCTGGGGCAGCGCGAGCACCTGCTGGTGGCGGCGTTCCTGCCGTATCTGATCGTCTTCGCACGGACATTGCCGCGCCGCCCGGCGCCCGGCGATGGGCCCGGTGGCGCGATCGCGAGTGACGGGGAAGCGGGCGAGGCGCGGCCAACGGTCGTCGCGTCAGTGGCGGTTGGCGTGCTGGCGGCGCTGGGTTGCGCGCTGAAGCCGCAATACGGCATCGCCTTCGCGGCATTGGAGGCGGTGGCGCTGGGTTACGGACTGCGCCCCTGGCGAGCCGCCCCTTTGGCGGCGGCGGTGACACTGGCGGCTTATTTCGGTCTCGTGGCGATCGTGTGCCCGGCTTATTTGCAACGGGCGGTGCCATTGGCGTTGGCGTTGTACGGGGCGACCGATGTTTCCTTCATGACGCTGCTGCGTGAAAGCGCGCCGCTGCTGGCGGCTGAGGGTCTCGCGGTGTGGTTATGGTGGCGTGACCGGCGGACCTCGCCTGCCGCGGCGTTGCTGATGACCGGGATGGTCTTCGCGGCGATGTGCAGCGTGGTGTTTTTCATCGACGGGAAGGACTGGTTCTATCACCGCTTGCCGGCGACCGTGGTCACGGTGCTGGTGTTGATCGCGTGGGTCGCCGAGACTCTGCGGCGCGCCATGGCACCGCAGGCGGAACACGTGCCAGACCGGGCACCGTGGCACGGCGTGGCGGCGGCGGCGCTTGTCGTCGCGCTGTTCTGCGTCGCCGCTGGCCAGAGACTGGGCCCCGAGGTGCGCCAGGCGGTCGAACCTCAGGCGACCACGGTGGCGCGGCTGGAGGCGCTGATCCGTCTGCATCACGCGAAAACCTACATGGCGTTTTCCGAGTGGATCGCACTGGGTTTTCCGGTGGTGAACAACACTGGCGTGCTGTGGGCCTCGCGGTTCGATTCGATGTGGGCGCTGAAAGGCGAGCTGTGGCGAGCGCATCTGGATCCGGAGGCGGCGAAGGAATGGCCGGTCGCGCACTGGGTCGCTTACGACTTCCTGAGTGGCTGCCCCGATATCGTCGTGGTCGATACGCGAGAGGGGATCAACTACATCAGCGTTCTGAGCGCAGCCGAGCCGGCCTTCGCGCGCCAATGGGCCAGCTATAAGCAGATCGTCGCGTTCGGTGGGTTGAAGGTCTTCAAGCGAGGCAAAGGGACATGCATCAATCCCTGGGTCGCGGCGGAAGGGCCGGGGAGCGGGACGACGATCCGATAGGGTCTTTGCATACGGCTGCATGGCACTTTGGCGTGGAGTCGTCCGCGGGCTCGGTGATCGAAGCGGGCAGGTCGTGTTGTCCAGTATTGGTCTGAGTATTCTGGTTGAGGCGCTGTATCGCGGCACCGGTATGACAGGCGATGAAGCCTGACGATGGCGGCGATGGGAACGGTGTTTCCTGGCGGAACAGTTCGGTAGCCGGCACCGCTCGGTCAGCGGAAAGTGTTGTCGATCTGTATCAGTCACCGTCAGAGAAGACGGTTTTTCTCCCCGCTGGAAATGTCAGCCCGGTCCAGACATGATCCGAGGGCACAACGATGGCTGACCGGACCAGAACAATGGGGTTCACACGACGATCGACAGCGATGGTATCGCTACTGGGTAGGTAGATTCTGCCCGAGGGCAAATTCTACCGATGAACCCGAAAGCCGGAATGGTCTTTTTCCACGGCGAGTGATCGAAAAATCGTGGCACGGGTTGTGCAGCATGCTTCCCATGCTTCCCATGCTTCCCAGATGAACCTGGTACCGGACAATTCGAGGCACCGATTTCAGACGGAAATGAGCGTCACGGTTGCAGGATCGCCAAGGTCACCGAAACACAACCAGTTCAATGAACGAGATACGAAATGGAAAACTTCCCGGTAACTTCAGACTCAAAATCCTTTGATCCGAATACCCATTTGGGCATGCCGTCAGGGTCTGACGGTGAGGTGGTACAGGAACGATTCATGCGCCCGAGGCCAGAAGATGAAAACCTGGACACCAGGCCTGTAGGCGTTTTGATCATTGATGATAACCGGCTGAATGGGGTGGCGATAAGACGTTCATTCACCGCGCTCCAGGTTTTCACCGCGATCTTCGAAGTTCGTACATGCGGAGAGGCATTGGATGCTCTGCATGGCATGCATTCACGGATGAATGCGCTGCCGCCGTGCATTTTGCTTCTCAATCTTGACATGCCTGAAAGCTTCGAGTTTCTGAAGGTGCTTCGGAGTTCAAATCATTCAGGGCGGAACGCGGTTATATTTGTGCATAGTAAATCGAATTCGATTGCAAACCACACTCGAGCTTATGATTGGAACATCGCCGGATATATCCATGACCGGCCGGGCCGCAAGAGCCTGCTGAGTCTGGCTCGGTTGCTTCGAGAGTACATAAGAGCGGTCGAACTTCCGGATCATGATGATTCCAGTGCCAGCGGATCCATGCTGGCAAGCCGAACCCCCGGCTTCGATGTTTCTTCTCCGCTTTCCGCGCGGCCCTCCTCTGGTTCGTCACATCCAGAGAGAGCCGGCCGCGCGCGCACTCTCGCTGGTGTCGATAAGTTGGTGATCCGAGAGAGAGAAGCACACGACCGTCTGGGTACTCTTGTCGCCACGTATTGATTATCGGCCGCTCTCATTCATTCGCCGGTTGTGGTGTGCCGGGTTCGGGGTCACCGGAAGCCGGACAGGCGCCCATGGCGATCGTTCGGACGCGGCGGGTCATCTCTCGAAAACAGGCGATCGGGCGGTTCGCCGGGCCGGCGGCTTTGACTTCACATTGTCAAGCATCGGTCTCAGCCTTCCCGTCGCGGCGTTGTATCGCGGCACGGGTATGACCTGATCAGAACTTCTCCTCGCCCGTGTGCCGCACCGGATCGGGGAAGTCGCGGTACAACGCGAAGGTGGCGTTCGTCACCAACGAATTGACGCCGAAATGGAACCCCTCGACCGGTTCCCGCCGGCCCGCGACATGATCGAAAGCGGTGTCGAGTTGCGCCAGATCGCGCACCTCGATCATCAGATGAAAGTCGCCCAGTACGGATGGGGCCAGACCGAGTTTCTTACGAGTCAGACGAAAACCCTCGATCAGGCCTTGTTCTTTCAGGTGCCCCATATAAGCGGTGACTTTTTCCGAGAAGGCCAGATCGCCGATCCCGGGCTTCAGGTCGCACCAGACGTGGTAGATGTTCATTCCGGGCCGGCGCGCGTCAAGTAATCGGACAGGCGACGATGTGCTGTTGATACGCCGGCCGCTGGCACAGCCGGTCGTACCACGCTCGCACGGCGGGGAGTTCGGGCCGCTCCAGACCCAGATAATTCATGCCGAACCAGCGATTGGCGTGCACGCCCCAGGGAATGTCACACAAGGTCAACGTGTCGCCGGCGATATAATCGTGCTTTTCCAGTTCGGGCTCGATCAATCGCCACGCCTTGGCGGTATCCTCGATCGCCGCCGCGATCGCCGCCATGTCGCGCTTTTCGGCCGGCGTGCGCACGAGGCCCCAGAACACCGCGCTCATTGGCCGGTTGAACTCGGTCTGTTGCGCGTCCATCCAGCGATCGACGTTGGCGCGGGCGTGTGGCTCGGCCGGAAACAACGGCGATGTCGGCGTGTGCGCGGCGTGCAGATAGCGCAGTATGACGTTGCTCTCCCACAACGTGAAATCGTCTTCCTGCAGGGTCGGCACCCGGCTGGTGGGGTTCATCGCCCGATACTCCGGCGTATCGGTTTTCCCAAACGCGCCGCCGACATCGATCCGCTCGAACGGCAGACCCATCTCGCCGAGGCCCCAGAGGACTTTCATCACGTTGCTGGACGTGGCGCGGCCCCAGACGATGCGTTTCATCTCATTCCCTCCGTCGATCTCAGCGCCACAGACTACCCATCCGGTGCCCCTTGCGCCATGCCCGGGGCAGGGGCACATGGCGGCCATGACCGCATCGCCGTATCGCACCTGTGGGCTGGCCGTCGCTCTGGCCGCCGCCATCGCCCTCGGGATCGCTCTGGCCTCGGAGCGATGGGGTGGACTGGTGCCCTGCGCGCTGTGCCTGTGGGAGAGATGGCCGTACCGGATCGCCGCGCTGCTGGGGCTCGCCGCGTGGTTCCTGCCGCCGAAGGCCGGCCGCGCCGTGATCGGGTTGGCGGCATTGACCATGCTGGCCGGTGTGGCGCTTGGCGCCGTCCATGTCGGCGTCGAATGGCGCTGGTGGAAAAGCCCGCTGCCGGAATGCGCCGCGCCGGTGTTCAGCGGCGGCTCGATCGCGGAACGGCTGGCGCACATGCCAGCAGCGCCCGCCAAGCCGTGTGACGACCCCACCTACCTCATCCACGGTTTGCCCTTGTCCATGGCGGGGATGAATCTGTTGCTTGCCTGCGTGCTCACCGCCGCCTGCGCCTGGACCGCGACCAGGAGACCGACACCATGACCCGTCCCGAAGACCGGGCCGCCGAGGCCGAAGTCCATCGCATGATCCGCGTCGATCACGCCGGCGAATATGGCGCGGCGCGGATTTACGCCGGTCAGCTCGCGGTGTTGCGCGACCGCGGCAAGGCGGACCTGGTGCGCCATATGCGCGATCAGGAGCAGGCGCATCTGGACACGTTCAACGAAATGGTCGCCGATCGTCACGTCAGACCAACGGTTTTATTGCCGTTCTGGCACCTCGCCGGGTTCGCTCTGGGTGCGGCCACCGCCGCGATGGGCGAGCGCGCCGCCATGGCCTGCACCGTCGCGGTGGAGGAAGCCATCGACGCGCACTACACGGGTCAGATCGAACGGTTGCCCGACTCCGAAACGTCGCTGCGCGATACCCTGGAGAAATTCCGCGGCGAGGAGCGCGAACACCGCGACATCGCCCTGGCCAATGAGGCCGAACGCGCGCCCGGCTACCGGTTGCTGTGCGCCGCCATCCGCGCCGGCTGCCGCGTGGCGATCCGGCTGAGCGAGAGATTGTAAGTCTCCGCTTCCCATGCCTAGATTTGTCCCGATGTGCGTCCAGGAGAGGCGGCCAAAGGGAGTCTACAAGTATGAGTTCGTCCGCCAATACGGTGAGTGGTGGTTTGTCCTGGATCAAGGACGTCACGCGTTATCAATGGATGGTGTTTCTGGTCGCGTGGTTCGGCTGGATGTTGGACGCGACCGATTTCGGCCTGTTCAACCTGGTCTTGCGGCCGGCTCTGACCGAGCTTCTGGGCGGTAACCCAACCATCGCGCAAATCGGCCAGTCCGGCGGCTGGCTCAGCATGACCGGGTTGATGGGTTGGGCTTTGGGCGGTTTCGCGTTCGGTATTCTCGGCGATTACATCGGCCGGATCCGCACGCTGATCCTGAGTGTCGTGCTGGTCGCCGTGTTCACCGGCGCGCAAGGCCTCGCCACCAACACCTGGATGCTTGGGTTCTTCCGCTTCTTCGCCGGCGTCGGCACCGGGGCCGAGATCGTGGTCGGCATTCCTCTGGTCGCCGAGGCGTTCGCCACCGAGCAGCGCGCCAAAGTGCTTGGCATCATGATGACCGGCGCCGCGTTCGGCAACCTGGTCGCGGGCCAGATTTTCGCCTTCGTGGGACCGTACGGCTGGCGCTACGTGATGTTCGTTGGTGTCCTGCCGGCGCTGATTCTGCTGTTCCTGCGCCGCGGCATGGAGGAGCCGGAACGGTTCAAGGACGTGCAGGCTCGCCGTGTGGCGTTGAAGGCGGAAAGTTCGCTGAGCGCGGCCGAGGAAAAATTCCTGGCCTTCGCGCCGAAGCAGTTGTTCACGAAGGAACTGCGTTACAGCACGTTCATCGGCATCCTGTTCTGCCTTGGCACGTTGCTGGCGATCTGGACCAGCCAGATCTGGTTACCGACGATCCAGACTCAGTTGTTGCAAAAGGTCGGTATTACCGGGGCGGCCAGCGCGCCGTATGTCGGCAACGGCATGACGTTGTGGGGGCTTGGCGGGATTCTGGGCTACGCGACGTTCGGCTTCATCGCCGACGCGGTCGGGCGGCGGCCGGCGATCGTGTTCTACAATCTCGGCACCATCATTTCCGGCGTCTACATGTTCGCCTTCGTCGACACCTGGGCATTGTATCCGTACCTGCTGCCGATCTTCGGTTATTTCGTGTTCGGCGTGTTCTCCGGCCACGCGGTTTACCTGCCTGAGCTGTTTCCAACCCAGGTGCGCGCCACGGCGGTTTCGTTCTGCAATGGCACCGGCCGGGTGATCACCAGCTTCGGTCCGTTGATCGCCGGTCTGGTGACGCCGATGTTAGGCGGCCAGTTCAGCACGGCGACCGCGATCATGACCTGCTTCGCTGGCCTCAGCATCATCGCGATGATGCTCGGCCGGGAAACCCGCGGCCAGGATTTGCCGCATATCGACTGAAAGGATCAGACAATGGCGAAAGCTTATTGGATCGCGACGTATCGTTCGATTTCCAACCCGGATGCTCTGGCGGAGTATGCGAAACTGGCGGGTCCGTCGATCATGGCGGGTGGCGGTAAGTTCCTCGTGCGAGGCACGCCGGCGAAGACGTACGAGGCCGGTTTGAATCAACGCACGGTGGTGATTGAGTTCGAGAGTGTCGCCGCCGCGACCGCCGCGCACGACAGCCCAGGATACCAGGCGGCGCTGAAGGCGCTGGGTAATGGGGCGGAGAGAGATATTCGGATCCTCGAAGGAGTCTGATGTACAGCTACATCGCGAGGCGGCTGGGATACGGACTGCTGACAGTATTTGGCGTGTCCGTTGTCGTGTTCGTGGTGATGCGGGTGTTGCCGGGAGACCCTCTGGTCGCGCTGTTTGGGCCAGAGGGGTTCCAGAAACTGTCGGCCGATGATCGGGCGCATTACATGGCCGATCTGGGCCTGAGCGATCCGTTGGTGGTGCAATATCTGCACTGGATGCGGGACGTGTTCACCGGCACGTTCGGCCATTCGTTCTTTCGTTCCGAGAGCGTGGCCGACATGATTCTGCGCCGGGGGCCGTTGACGGCCGAGATCGCGGTCATTTCGGTTGTGTTATCATGGGTGGTCGGCATTCCGGTGGCGCTGGTCTCGGCGCTGCGGCCGAACAGTTGGGGCGACAACATCGCGCGTTTCATCAGCATCCTGTTTCTGGCGGTGCCGGGATTCTGGGTCGGCATGCTGATCATCCTGGCGATGCTGTTCTGGTTTGGTTACCGGCCGCCTCTGACGAACGTTTCGTTCTGGGAAAACCCCTGGGGCAATCTGCAGGTGGTGATCGGCCCGGCGTTCGTGTTGGGCATGGGGCAGGCGGCGTATATCGCCCGGATGGCGCGGTCGAGCTTGCTGGAGGTGATCCGCGAGGATTACGTGCGGACGGCGCGAGCCAAGGGGCTGAGCAGCACGTTGGTGGTGGCGTTGCACGCTCTGCCGAATGCGTTGCTGCCGGTGATTACTCTGTCGGGGATTTTGCTGGGGTTCGTGCTGGCGGGCTCCATCCCGGTAGAGCGCGCGTTCGCGACACCTGGACTGGGCTACGCGATGTTCATGGCGGTGAGCGAGCGCGACGTGTTCGTGATGCAGAACCTGGTGTTTTTGTACGCGAGCGTGTTCGTGCTGCTGAATATCGCGATCGATCTGACGATCGCCTGGCTGGATCCGAGGATTCGCTACCAATGAGCGATATCACCGCCGATTTCGATGCCGTACCGCAACACGGGATCTGGTGGCGGATGGGGCGCGGGTTGGCTTCGTTCGCGCGGCGCTCGCCGTTGTCGGCGTTCTGGGGTGTTGTTGGCGTGCTGATCGTCGTGATGGCGGTGTCGGCGCCAGTGATTGCTCCCTACGCGCCGTTGAAGTCGGACTTCCGGGCGATGACGAAGCCGCCGAACGAAAAGCATGTGTTTGGCACGGATCAGATCGGGCGCGATACGTTGAGCCGGGTAATCTACGGCAGCCGGGCGTCGCTGACCGTCGCGGTTTCCGCCGTGGTGCTGGGGACGACGTTTGGGGCGTTCTGGGGGCTGGCGTGCGGATATTTCGGCGGACGGTTCGATTTATACAGCCAGCGGGTGATGGAGTTTTTGCAATCGTTTCCGGATCTGATTCTGGCGATGGCGATCGCGATGGCTCTGGGGGCGGGGTTTGGGACGGTGATCGTGGCGATCGCCATTACGCGCATACCGTTTGGCGGGCGGGTGATTCGCGCGGTCGTTCTGTCGTTGAAAGAAATGTCGTATGTGGAGGCGGCGCGGGGACTGGGTGCCTCGCATGTCCGGCTGATGATGCGGCACATTTTGCCTCAGTGCGTGGCGCCGTATCTGATCCTGGCGACGACGCATCTTGGGGTGGCGATTGTTATCGAGGCGTCGCTTGGGTTTTTGGGAGTGGGGATTCCTCCGCCGACGCCGACGTGGGGGAATATGCTGGCCGACTCATTGAATGCCGGGCTGGTGCCGCCTTGGTGGTTGGTGCTGTTTCCCGGGGGAGCGATCACGCTGACGGTGCTGGCGTTTAATTTGCTGGGGGATGGGATCAGGGATGCGCTTGATCCGCGGTTGCGGGGGGCGGCTTAGGTGTGGCGGTGGGTCGTTGGGACGGTTTGTGTGTGGTCAGCGGTCCCAAATTTCACAAAGGTCACAAAGGTCACGAAGCTTTCTTCGGGTCGCGAGCTTACGAGATCAGGTCCCCACACAGCCGCGACGAGCCTGGCCTTTGATCGCGAGGCTCCAGGGTCATCATGAGGGACGCATCCGATCCAGGTGGAAACGCTTCGTTGTAGCCCTACCTTCGTAAGATGTCCTGAGCACGTGCGCTTCCGTGCAGTGCGGCGTCCCGC
>Ga0182018_10003756_pt1 | contig 13320 bp, 9 predicted proteins | sample 812P2MmetaG_FD_120490 | JGI IMG/M metagenome (GOLD analysis project Ga0182018, IMG submission 120490) | Permafrost microbial communities from Stordalen Mire, Sweden - 812P2M metaG | ecosystem: Environmental > Terrestrial > Soil > Wetlands > Permafrost | place: Sweden: Stordalen | collected...
CACGCGCGCCAATTCCTGCTGCACCACCGTCGCGAACTCGGTCATCTGCCGTTCCATCTCCACCATTTTTTCGCGCATGTTCAGAATTATTTCGATTCCCGCCAGGTTCACGCCCATATCCCGGGCCAAGGTCAGAATCACGTCCAGACGTTCTAGGTCCTCGTCCGTGTACAGCCGCGTATTGCCCTGCGATCGCGAAGGCTTCAGCAATCCCACGCGCTCGTAAAGCCGCAGCGTCTGCGGATGCAGCTTGTAAAGCTCCGCCACGGCACTGATCATGTACCCGGCTTTAGCCCGTTTTTTCCCGCTCGGCGACATACAATTCTCTCAAGCGCAACAACTGCCTTTCGATTCTTTTGTTTCGTTACCCGCCAGCTTTGGCAAATAAATCCGCCCGCGGACTATCCGGCTCGATCTTCTCCAGTTCTTTCATCAAATTCCGCACGCGTTCGTCGGTCGGTTTTGGCACGATTACCTGAATTTCGACATATTCGTCCCCGCGCGCCCCGTCCCGCGCGCTCGGAACGCCCTTCTCGCGCAGACGCAGCGTACTTCCGCTGTTCGTTCCGGGGGGAATCCGCACCAGCGATCGTCCGTCGATCGTCGGAACTTCGACTTTCGCCCCCAGCGTCGCTTCGCTCACCGTAACCGGAACCTTCACGTACAAATCATTCCCTCGCCGGTCAAAAAATGGATGCGGCTTCACCTCCACGCGCAAGTACAAATCGCCGGCTGGCGCTCCCATCGTTCCCGCGTTGCCTTTACCGGGCACCCGCACCCGTGAACCGCTGGCCACGCCGGCGGGAATACGCACGTCGATCGTCTCCATGCGACGCAAGCGCCCTTCGCCGCCGCACGTCTTACACACCGTGCGCAACTTGCCCGTTCCGCCGCAGCGCGTGCACGGCACGTTGAATCGCATTTTGCCCGCGGCCTGCTGGATCGTCCCGGTACCGCCGCAAGCGGTGCACGTCTGTGGCGAACCAACCGCCCCGGTGCCGTGGCAGGTTTCGCAAGCCTCCAGCCGCGTGATCGAAATTTTCTTCACCGCGCCGCGAACCGCATCCCAGAAATCGATTTCGATCTGATATTCCAGGTCGCCGCCGGGTTCGTGCTCGACTTCCATCTCCGCGCCGCGTCCGCCACGAAAGAACTGGCTGAACAGGTCGCGAAAACTCGAACCGCCGGTTCCTCCCGTGCCGGGAGCGCCCGCGCCGGAATTAAAATCGAATCCGCCAAAATCGAAGTTGACCCGCGCATCGTCGGGATCGCTGCTTGGAGGTGGTGCACCGGGCTGGTAATTGTCGCTATAAAATCCGTGCTGGTCGTACATCTGTCGCTTCTTGGTATCCGACAGCACGTCGTACGCTTCCTGCAGCTGCTTGAATTTTTCTTCCGAAGATTTGTCGCCGGGATTCAGATCGGGATGGTACTTCCGCGCCAGCTTCCGAAAAGCCGAACGAATCTCCTTGGCGTTGGCCTTGCGCGAAACGCCCAGCAACTCGTAATAATCCTGTTTCGTAGTGGTAGCCATAAATGCTCGCCCAATCGGCGCGATAACTCGACAAAACACTTGTCGGGGCGCAGCGTCGCCGCGCCCCAATCAGCGTTTACTCCGCCAGCCTTGGTTCGTTCTTAATTCGGCCGTTTGGTTTCATCGACGTCGACATACTCGGCGTCGATCACGTCACCCTGCTTCTTGTCCTGATCAGGACCGCTTGCAGGTCCTTCACCGGGTCCAGCCCCGGCCGGCCCAGCTCCAGCCGCACCGGCGCCCGCAGCAGCCCCGGCCTGCTGACCGGTCTTGTAAAGCGTCTCTGCAATCTTGTGCAAAGTCCGCTCCACGTTCTCGGTAGCCGACCGCAGCCGCGCCGTGCCGCCTTCATTCATCGCTTTCTTCGCATCCTCGACGGCTTCTTCGGCTGACTTCACATCCGGCTCGGTGATCTTGTCGCGGTTCTCACGGACCAGCTTTTCCGCCTGGTACACGAGTCCGTCCAGGCGATTACGCGCCTCGACCTCTTCCATCCGTCGCCGATCGTCTTCGGAGTGCGATTCCGCCTCCACTCGCATCTTCTCGGCCTCTTCTTTGGTCAAGCCGGTCGAAGATTGAATGGTGATCTTCTGCTCCTTGTTCGTGGCTTTGTCCTTCGCGCTCACATTCAAGATGCCGTTGGCGTCGATATCGAAGGTCACCTCGATTTGCGGCGTACCTCGAGGAGCTGGTGGAATCCCGTCCAGCTTGAAGGTGCCCAGCGATCGGTTGTCCTTGGCGAACTTGCGTTCGCCCTGCATCACGTGAATTTCGACGCCGGACTGGTTGTCCGAAGCCGTCGAATAGGTCTCGACTTTCCGCGTCGGAATCGTGGTGTTGCGCGGAATCTGCACGGTCATCACGCCGCCGAGCGTCTCAACGCCCAGCGAAAGCGGCGTAACATCCAGCAGCAGGATGTCCTTCACTTCTCCGCCCAGCACCGCGCCCTGAATTGCCGCGCCGACCGCCACCACTTCGTCCGGGTTCACGCCCTTGTGGGGTTCTTTCCCGCCGAAGAAGTTGCGCACCAGCGAAACAACCTTCGGGATACGCGTCGATCCGCCGACCAGCACCACTTCCTGAATGTCGTTCGGCGACATCTTCGCGTCTTCCAGCGCCTGCTTCACCGGCTTCATCGAGCGGTCCAGCAAATCGTTCATCAATTGCTCGAGCCGCATGCGCGTCAGTTTCACCTGCATGTGGATCGGCCCGCTCGCGCCAGCGGTGATGAACGGCAGGTTGATCTCGGTCTCCATCAACTGCGAAAGCTCGATTTTGGCCTTTTCCGCCGCTTCCTTCAGGCGTTGCAGCGCCATGCGGTCCTTGCTCAGGTCGATGTTGTTTTCCTTCTTGAACTCGTCGATCAACCAGTCCACGATGCGCTGGTCAACGTCATCGCCGCCTAGGTGCGTATCGCCGTTGGTGGACTTTACTTCGACAACGCCCGCGCCAACCTCCAGCACGGAAATGTCAAAGGTGCCGCCGCCCAGGTCGTACACCGCGATGGTTTCATCGCTCTTCTTATCCAACCCGTAGGCCAACGCCGCCGCCGTAGGCTCGTTGATGATGCGCACCACTTCCAAGCCGGCGATTTCGCCCGCCTGCTTGGTCGCTTGCCGCTGTGCGTCGTTGAAGTACGCCGGAACGGTGATGACCGCCTTCTGAACCTTCTCGCCCAGAAAGTCCTCCGCCGCCGCCTTCAATTTGCCCAGAATCATCGCGGAAATCTCCGGCGGGCTGTACACCTTGCCGGAAATGTCCACGCGAGCGTCGTCGTGGTTGCCTTTCACCACGTGATACGGCACACGCTTCATTTCGTCGGCGACTTCGTCGAAACGCCGCCCCATAAACCGCTTGATCGAATACACGGTGTTTTCCGGATTCGTCACGGCTTGGCGTTTCGCCACTTGTCCAACAAGCCGCTCGCCGCCTTTCGTGATCGCCACCACCGACGGCGTGGTGCGCGCGCCTTCCTGGTTGGGGATCACGACCGGCTCCCCGCCTTGCATAACCGCAACAACCGAGTTCGTGGTTCCCAGGTCAATTCCAATAATCTTGCTCATAACAGCCCATTCCTCCTGGCTCTAATCTCAGGCCGCTCATGCAATGATCGATCTTTAGATCGGTCTTTCGGACCGCGTTGAAGCGTCCGCACCCTGCGACCGAGCCCTACGATACAGGTTGAGTGCATCCTTGTCAAGTTTTCTTATAACAGATCCAATGTGCCGTAAAATCAATGCCTTACGCCCCTTTCTTCTTCGACCCCGGATCTTCCTTGACGGCTCCGCGTTTTCGGGGAGTACCATTTCGTCAGTTAGCCATCCGTGTAGTCGGTTTTCCCTCCGCTCATCTCTCGCGCCAAACTCTCCGGGCGATGCGCAAACGCGTCTACTTTCCGAGAAATCCTTTGGAATGATAGTCTTAGGAAACCAACTTTCCCATAGCGCCTTTAACCCATAGCGCCTTTCGATTGATGCTCTTGCAAATCCGCCGGAGGGGCAGCCGTAATCACCCCAATAACGTCCCCCGTGCCGGCGTTCGTTCTGTCCAAATCCTGTGGTAGTCTCGGCGGAGTCACGAAGATAAGCATCGAAGTCCTTTGGGAGCGAAGGGGGTGTCGTGAATCGTCGAGCCAAATTGACCGGACCTGGGTATGTTGCTTTCTTGGGTGCGATCCTCTCTGCGATGTTGCTGGCCGGCCTGGCCGTTGTGCCCGCACTGGACGCCGCGCGACCCTATTCGATGCCTCAGACCCTGGCGTCGATCCCGGATCTCGATCAGCACGAAGCGCTGGGCTCCAAAAACGCCCCGATCGTGATGGAAGTTTTCAGCGACTTCCAGTGCCCCGCCTGCAAAACGTTGTTCACCTCGACCAACCGACAGTTGATGGACAACTACGTCAGCACCGGCAAGGTCTATTTGATTCACCGCGACTTCCCGCTGCCCATGCACGCGCACTCCAAAGTCGCCGCGGAATATGCCCGCGCCGCCGCCCAAATTGGCAAGCTCGAGGCCGTCGAAGAAGTGCTTTTCGATCAGCAGGAAAAGTGGGAACAGACCGGTGATGTGGAGGGCACGGTGGCCGGCGTGCTTTCGAGCCCCGAGATGGCGAAAGTACGCGCCCTGGTCAAGGGTGGAACGTTAGATGTCGCAATCGCCAAGGATCAAGCGCTGGGTCAAGGCTATCGCGTCAACCAGACGCCCACCACGATCTTTCACGCCAATGGCCAGACCTTCCCATACGCCGGCGTCATGAACTGGGAAATTCTGAAACAATTCCTGGACGAGCTGCTCAGACAGAAATAGCCGTTGTTCGCGGCCGCCGACCGCTAATCCTGAACCTTGCAGGGTGGCGGGCGCTTGTGGGGAGGCTAGCGAGTATCGCAAGCATCGATGGACGCCTCGATCGGTTCTTCAAAATGAATGACTCAGCATGAGATGACTCGACCATGATGCAATCCAGCCCCCTCAACGTCCGGCGCGTCATAATCTGGATCGGCCGCCTCGTCCTCGGCCCGATCTTTATCTACGCAGGCTACTCAAAGCTGTTTCTGCCAAACGCTCACTTCTGGCCGTATTTCTTCTTGAAATTCTCGTTAGCCACCAACATTGCCAATTTCGGGTTCCAGGTCGAAGCCTTCAAGTTGTTGCCGCCTTGGGGAGTCCAATTCGTCGCGCACACGCTGCCGTTCACGGAAATCATTCTGGGCCTGCTGCTCCTGATCGGTTGGCGCCTGCGCATCTGGGCGACCCTGCTCACCGCCATCATGCTCGGGTTTTTCGTCGTGGTAACGCGGGCCTATCTCCTGCACATGAACATCAATTGCGGCTGCTTCGCCACCCCCGAACCCATAGGCCCGAAGAAAATTCTGGAAGACGCCGCCATGTCAGCGCTAGCCATGCTTATGACCTACTTTGCGTTCGTCGAAGCCCGCCACCCCCATCCTTGGACCGCGCCAGCGTCAACGCAAACGCAGACCCAGTAGCGCCTCGCAACACTCGCTTGTAGACTCTAACCGGTGAAGACCTTAGCCGAATACCTCGACCTTGCGGCCGTCGCCCACGGTCACTTGTGCGCCGGCCAAGTCCTGGGCGTGCGCCTGGCCATGCTCGGACTGCGCGAACTCGGCATTGACGACCCCATCGCCGAACGCAAACGCATCGTCACCTACGTCGAGATCGACCGCTGCATCACCGATGCCATCGCGCTGGTCGCGAACTGCCGCCTCGGCAAGCGCGCCCTGAAATTTCGCGACTGGGGCAAAGTCGCCGCGACCTTCGTCGACCTGCAAACCGGCCGCGCCGTCCGCATCGCCGCCAAGGAATCCAGCAAGGAAGCCGCCCGCGAAATGTTTCCAGGACTTCCCAAAGACGCCGGCCAGCAAAAAGCCTACGCAGCCCTTTCCGAAGACGTCCTGTTCGACAAAAAATGGGTAAAAGTACAAGTCCAACCCGAAGATCTGCCCGGCTTTAAAGGGCCGCGCGTGGTCTGCGCCGAATGCGGCGAAGGAATTAATTTCAAGCGCGAAGTGTTGCAGGATGGCCGCACACTGTGCCGCTCTTGCGCCGGTGAGCGGTATTACGCGCACCTGTAAGTTGCTTACCTACCGGTGCGGGAGCGCTTGCCGGTGATGGATAGCCGCGTGCAAAAGTTCATGCTCGAGCCGAGGCTGCCCATTCCGCCGATGGAAACTTGAAACAAGCTGCTCAGCCCACAAGGCCATTCATGTGCGCTAAAATTACAATTCCATGCTGAGCCTGCCACCGATTACATTGCGGTTGCGCGGTTGGAAGTTGATCGACCGCGTGGCGCTGGCGTTTCTGCTGCTTTGCGCGATTGCGCTGGGCGCGGCTTGCGGCTTGCTATTCGTTTACGCCAGCGACTTGCCGGAGATTCGGGCGCTCGAAACATATCGGCCCACCGTGGTCACCGAGGTTTACGCCGACGACGGGCAGCTGGTGGACACCTTCGCCCTGCAACGCCGCATTCTGATGACCTATGAGCAGTGCCCCAAGGTTCTCTACAACGCGGTCACCTCCATCGAAGATCAGCACTACGAAGAGCATTGGGGCATCGATTTTCCGCGCATCGCGGGCGCGGCGTGGCGCAACATTCTGCACCACCGCATTACCGGCGGCGCCAGCACCATCACCATGCAGCTGGCTGGAAATCTTTTCCTCGACCGCAGCGACCGCAGCTTCCGCCGAAAGATGCAGGAGATGTTGCTAGCGCTGCAGATTGAGCGCCGCTACACCAAGCCGCAAATCTTTGCCATGTACTCGAACCAGGTGTATCTGGCGCACGGCAATTATGGTTTCGCCGCGGCGTCGGAATTCTACTTCGGCAAACCGGTCGCCGATTTGAAATTGCAGGAAGCGGCATTACTGGCGGGAATGGTCAATGGCCCGAAATTTTCACCCCTAACCAATCCGACCGGCGCGTTGCAACGCCGCAACCTCGTGCTGTATCGCATGGAGGAAGAAGGCAGGATCACCCCCGCCGAGGAAGAAGCCGCCAAGAAAACTCCGCTCGGCTTGCACGTCCAATATCCGCGCAACGATCTCGCCCCGTACTTTTTTGAAGAGGTGCGCAAGTATCTCGAGTCCACCTACGGTACCGAAGCGGTCCACGAACGTGGCCTACGCGTCTACACCACGCTCAACATCGCCATGCAGCGTGCCGCGAACCAATCCATACGCGACGGCCTGCACAGCTACGACCGGCGCCACGGCTGGCGCGGCGATCTTCCCAACATCTTGCGCGACAACCTCGGCAAGCTGGATACCTACGAGGACGAAGACTGGCGCCATCCCATCGAAAAGGGCAGCTTCGTCACTGGCCTCGTGCTGAGCGCCGACGAAAAGAACGCCACCGTCAAAATCGGCCCGTACCGCGCCATTCTTTCGCCGTCGGATTTCGCGTGGACCGGCCGCAAGAAACCCGGCGACCTGCTGAAGGTCGGCGACCTAGCGCAATTTTCGATTCTGGAGCTGCGCGAAAACACCGTGCGCGTGCAACTCGAGCAGCAGCCCGCTCCGCAAGCCGCGATGGTGGCCATCGACAATCCCACCGGCGAGATCAAATCCATGGTTGGCGGTTACAGTTTCGAGGATTCCAAGTTCAACCGCGCCACGCAGGCCTACCGGCAAGTAGGCAGCTCGTTCAAGGTATACGTTTATGCGGACGCGCTCGAGAAGGGCGCGACGCCGTTCGACACGATCCTGGACGCGCCGTTCACGGTGATCAGCGGCGGCCAGCCGTATTCGCCCCACAACTATGACGAAAAGTTCGAGGGCAACATCACGCTACGCCGCGCCTTGGCCGGCTCGCGCAACGTTCCAGCCGTGAAGTTGGCGGAAAAAGTCGGCATCTCCTCGGTCGTCGATGTTACGCGGCGTTTCGGGATCACCACCTCGCTGCCGCCCTACCTCCCCTTGGCGCTGGGCGCGGCGGACATGCGGCTGCTCGAACATGTCTCGGCGTTCACCGTCTTCCCGGACGACGGCATCCGCATCGACCCGCACATGATTCGTCGGGTCACCAGCTACGACGGCGCGATGCTCGAGGAAGCACATCCTGAAGTCCACGACGTTATTTCGCCGGAAGTCGCGCGCACCATGACCGCCATGCTGGAAGAAGTGATCCAGTTCGGCACCGGCATCCAGGCAAAAGCGCTGGGCCGCCCAGCCGCAGGAAAAACCGGCACGACGCAGGACTATACCGATGCCTGGTTCATCGGCTTCACGCCACAACTCACCGCCGGAGTCTGGGTCGGCTACGACGACAAGCAAATCTCGCTGGGAAAAAAAGAAACCGGCGCTCGCGCCGCGTTGCCCATCTGGCTGGAATTCATGCAAAGCGCCCTCACCGGCGTGCCCGAAATCGAGTTTGCCAACGTAGTTCCGCTAGAACAAGAAGCCCGCGATCACGCCGTGCATGTAGACACCCCCGACACCGCCCCCACCGAAGACGAACCGGCCGAGCGTAAAGCGAAACCACCCGCCGATTCGCCGCCGGCTAAGACCACAGCCACCAGCGCTGCGACAGCCGAGGCCGGCGCGTCGCCGCGCCCTTAGCGTTCGGCGTTTTCTCGAAAGGAAAGCGCGTGCGCGTTGCGTTTTGAATGACGGAAAGGATCCCAACCGCCGATCGGCAGGGCTTGTTTACTCCCGTCGAGTGGAACCAGTGTCAGGTTCGGTTCCATCGTGATCGTACCGATCGCCGTGAGTGCGATGCCTTGGAAGGTGCGCGGTAGTCGGCCTGCTTTGCGCGGATGCACGGTGAACAGCAGTTCGTAGTCGTCGCCGCCGTGCAAAGCGAGGTCGAGCAGATCGATCTTTTCAAGACCGGACCGATTGGGGACGACAGTTGGAATCCGCGAGGCTTCCAGACGCGCACCGACGCCGCTCGCCTCACAGAGCCGCGGCAGGTCCGAAGAAAGGCCGTCCGACAGATCCATCATTGCCGTAGCAACCCGATCTTCGGCCAGCCAGCGGCCCAGGGCGATTCGTGGCACGGGGTAGAGGTGTTTGTTCAAGCTGAGGTCGCCTTTGCGGATTCGCTTTTTGCCGCGGAGGCGCTGGAGTCCGAGTTCGGCTTGGCCCAATCGGCCACTCACAAAAATAATGTCGTTTGGCCGAGCACCGGACCGCAGCAAGGCTCGACCGGTTCGGACTTCACCGACGACGGTAACGTTGATTAGAATTTCTCGATGTCGTGTGGTGTCGCCGCCCGCTAATGGGCACTTGAACTTGCGCGCGGCCCGCCGCAGGCCTACCAGGAATTCGTCCAGCCATTGGCCCGTGTGAGTCTCCGGAATGGCGAGGCTTAGCAGGAAGCAACGCGACTGGCCGCCCATGGCCGCGATATCGCTGACGGCGCGAGCCAGGCACTTCCAGCCGACGGAATCGGCCGGATGCCGATCGCGCAGAAAGTGTGTGCCTTCCAGAAACCAGTCGGAGCTTAGAATGGTTTCGTACCCGTGCTGCGGAACCAACAGGGCCGCATCATCCCCGATCCCCAGCCGAATCCCAGAATCTCGACGGATTGGCACCGCCGCCGCGCGAATCCTGCGAATCAGGTCATTTTCGGACGTTTTCATCGCGGGTATGAGGTTTTCATGGTGGCGTTATGCGTAGATCGATGTAGTGACCTTCGGCTCGAAATGACGTCTAGTGTAACGTGAGAAACATTTTACCTGTCCATCGGTCCAGGAGGCAGCCTTTCCCCACCTGACCCAAGGCCAGCAAAATACAGGATTGACTCTAATACCTACAGAATTTAGTATGTCCCAACGCTTGGGATCGGTTCTCGCGCCATGAACGCCGTGAAGCAAAGCTGCTGTTTCAGCTGCGGGCCAGGGTAAACAGTCCGCGTTAAACATGAGCAGATACTGAGGAACCCAGCAGAGATGAAGGGTAAGACCTACACGTTCTTTATCGCGTCTACGCCAGGGAAGATGCAGAAGCTCATCATCCCCGCGTACGTCCTGCACGCCATTGCGGTACTCGCGATGATTGGCAGCATTACCGTTGTGGCCGCGGCCGGATCCTATTCGCGCATGCTGTGGAAGGTCGGGAACTATAACGCGCTGCGCCACGATCAGGAAACTCTAAAGAAACAATACCGCCAGCTGCAGAACACGGTTGACGACACCAACCAGCGCCTCGACTCCTTGCAGTCTCTGGCCACCGAAGTGGCGATGACCTACGGCGTGCTGCGGTATCATCCGGCGGCTTTCGACCAGAGCGACAATCCCGTCGACGCGCAGGATGCGTTTGACCGCTCCGTCGAGCAATACACCTTTTTAAAGAGAAATGCCGCGACCATCGCGATCTCCAGTGGCGGTTTGCGCTTGATGCCGGGAATGAGCTTTGCGGACTCAGCCTACACGCCTTCTATCTGGCCGGTGTTGGGTCATATTACGGACGGCTTCGGCGAGCGGCTCGACCCGTTCAGCGGCGAGGGTGCGTTCCACACCGGAGTGGATGTGGCGTCGGATTATGGTGCGCCGGTTCATGCAACGGCGGACGGCGTGGTGACCATTGTCGAGAATCACGCCGGTTACGGCCGGCTGGTGGTGATCGATCACGGCTTCGGCATTACAACCTGGTACGCGCACCTTTCGTCGTTTTCGGCGATTCCCGGAACGCGAATCAAGCGCGGCACCGTGGTGGGTTATACCGGCATCAGCGGCCGTTCGACTGGGCCTCACGTTCACTATGAAGTGCGAGTGAACAACGCGCCGGTGAATCCTTGGCGCTACATGCGGGCTACTCCGGCCGGCGACTAGTTCATTCGTTCTCGATCTTCCCCTCCTTGATCTCCTGAGTTGCGTCGCACACGAGCCGTGTTCGGGTTTCACGATCGTTGCGTCGAACCCCCCGCCCTTTTAAGAAAACGGCTACCTTGTTTATTTGTGAGCCGGGGGTTGCTGAGGAACGCTCGGAGAGGCGGCCCCGGCGGCGGCCAGGAACTTGGGCGTGATGTCGAAGACTACGCGGACCGATTTGGTTTCGCCTCGATCGATGCGCGAGATCTCGGCGCCCTTCAGGATTTCGAGATAGGCTTCGCGGGCTTGCGGGTCCAGTTGCTGACGGACTTGCGGGCCGTTAAGTCCTGCTTGCGCGAGAATCAGCGCGCCATTCAGAAAATCAGAAAGTTGGCGCGCGGTGGCATCGGCGGGGCATTCGCCCTCGGTGACAACGCGAAGGCGGTCACCTTCCGGTTTCCCCGCTATGGTGATCCACAAAAGCTGGTCGAGCAGAGCCGCGAGTTGCGGCGATTGCAAGCCGCCGGGCGCGCGCTGTGCCAACGCGGCGCCTGGTGCGGCGTCTTGCCGAACGACAGCGAACAGCGGCGAGCCGGCGAGGCGATCGAAGCGGGCGCGCCATTGTTTTTCGTCAACGCCCTTCATCGGTTGGGCCAACAGCGCGGGGAGATCGCCATTATTGGTCAGCGCGATTCTGTTCTGGCGGGTGAACGCAAAGGAGATCTTGCGCGGACTGCCGGTAACGGGCACGGTGAAAATCTCGCGGCCGCCGCGGCTTTCGTGCGTTCCAAACTGCGAAGTGTAGGCGTTGATCTTCCGGCGATCAAACCGTCCGTCGGCGACGGCGAAGAAGGTTGTCTCCTGTCCGTGCTTGATGACGGCGATAACCACGCGATCGAGATCGCGTTCGTAATCGAAGCTTGTGTCGCGCAGAAATTGCGCGTAGTCGGCATCGACTTTTTGCGGCGTTGGCGCCCAGTGATAGAGTTGTTCGAGGAACGGCGATTGACGAAGATCAGCCGCATCGGCGTAGAGCACGACGCTCGCGTCCGCCGGCACGGTAGCGAGCGCGCTTTCGCGCGGGGAATTTGCGCCGCTCCAGTAATGTTCTGTGAAGAACACGATTCCGACGAGCAAAACAATCGCGCCCGCAGATCCAATCCAGACACGTCGCTTCATAGGATCTTCATCTTCGCGCAATCGGTCGGAAAGGGGAATGGTTGCATCGGGAGCCCGCAGGAGAGCATCAAATCTGCAGTAAGGTGACGGAAGAATTCAGGCAGAGGTCGACGTCGGTCGGGTTATTCACAGCCGTCCTGGCTTGGTATTTGCTAAACCGTTACGGATCATGCAGATAGCGGTTGCCGACGAGGGAACGAGCCGCTCCTTTTCCACAGAACTGGCCAGCGGCGTGCTGGAAATTTCTGGGGCGGCGCTTGCAATTTGAGTACCCTCTCTGCTATTCTTTGTCGGTTTGAGAGCGCTGGCGTAGCTCAGCTGGTAGAGCATCTGATTTGTAATCAGAGGGTCGGGGGTTCAATTCCCTCCGCCAGCTCCACCGGTTAACTTGCGGGGGAATGAGGCGGAGCGAATCCTCAGAAACAAAATCGACGGGCTGGTGTCTTTTGACACGAGTCCGTTTTGTGTTTTCGTTTGCTGACCTCTGCGTTTTCTGACAAATGTTTGCTGGACTTGCACTTGGCTTGAGGGACGAATTTTTCGAGGACGGGTGGGTGAGTGGCTAAAACCAGCAGACTGTAAATCTGCCGCTCCTTGCGGGCTACGGAGGTTCGAATCCTCCCCCGTCCACCATGTACTCGCTGGCATGTACTCGTCGGGTCGGGAGATTCGGACCAGCAAAAAATGAAGTAGCGCAGGCCGATCGGGGCTGGATCGGCGAAGAGCAGTCGAGTGAGCACGTGTTGTTCGCAGAAATCGCAGGGCAATCGCACGAAGCGATGTTCGAGCGCGGACCGGTTCGCGGCAATGGCGCCGCCCAGGAAAAGTGCGCCGCAAAGATGTTATGGATGACTGCGCAGGAGTTAGCAGTCGCAGCGAAATTTTGAGAGGGACACGGGTTCGGCCTGGGTAGCTCAGTTGGTAGAGCGCGTCCTTGGTAAGGACGAGGTCACCGGTTCAATCCCGGTCCCAGGCTCCAGGAACAGAAGTTGAAAGCTAGTAGTCGGAGCTTAGATGAAGAACAGTGCGGAAAGGATTTGCAGTGCGGGGCGGGGGTAACTCAACGGTAGAGTCTCACTCTTCCAAGGTGATGGTTGCGGGTTCAAATCCCGTCCCCCGCTCCACTTAACGCAGAGCTCGGGGGCAACGCGGCAAGGATTTGGTTGGGTTGCAAGGTTGGGAAGCAAGAAATTACGCTGAGGGCAAAGGACGATGGCCAAGGAGAAATTCGAGCGCAACAAGCCGCACTGCAACATCGGGACGATTGGTCACATTGACCATGGCAAGACGACGTTGACGGCGGCGATTACCAAGGTGCTGTCGAAGCACAACCCG
>Ga0182018_10003757_pt1 | contig 13319 bp, 16 predicted proteins | sample 812P2MmetaG_FD_120490 | JGI IMG/M metagenome (GOLD analysis project Ga0182018, IMG submission 120490) | Permafrost microbial communities from Stordalen Mire, Sweden - 812P2M metaG | ecosystem: Environmental > Terrestrial > Soil > Wetlands > Permafrost | place: Sweden: Stordalen | collected...
AAGAATTATGTTAAGACCTGCTCAACGGATTGCCGTCGTTTCAATGCTCGCGCTTTTCGCAACTGTACCGGCCCTCGCTCAGACCGCAACCTGGACCATTGATCCCAACCACTCGACCGCGCAGTTTACCGTGCGCCATCTGGGGATTTCGAACGTCAGGGGCAATTTTACGAAGGTGGCAGGGACTGTCGTTCTCAACGAGAAAGACATCTCGCAATCACAGGTTTCGGCGAGCATCGATGTTAGTTCGGTCGATACGCGCGTCGAAATGCGCGACAAAGATCTTAGGAGCCCCAATTTCTTCGACGTGGAGAAATATCCGACCATCGAGTTCAAGTCGAAGAAGGTCGTTAGCGATGGTGGAAAACTGCAATTAATTGGCGATCTAACGATCCACGGGACGACGCGCGAAGTTACTCTCGACGTCGATGGACCGACTCCGGAAATGACCGACCCGTGGGGCAACCCGCGACGCGGAATCTCCGCCACCACTGCGATTAACCGCAAGGATTTCGGTCTGCTCTACAACAAACTGCTCGGGACCGGCGAAGCGATGGTGGGAGACAACGTCAAGATTCAGATCGATGCGGAATTCGTGAAGAAAAAATAGGTCGCTCGGTTCATCGGACGATTCGGTCCGATTTGGGCCGATGATTCAGTCAGATGCTTCGGTCAGATGCTTCGGTCAGATGCTTCGATCAGATGATTCGGTCATCGGATATCATCAAACTGTGGTGACCACGAGCGTCGCAAGAAACAAGCTACAACTTTTGCGTTCTGAGAAGCTGGCCAAGCGTCCTTGGCTGGTGCACGCCTTCTCAACTCGGGTGGGCGGAGTCTCGCGCGCTTATGGTGGCAGCGCGTTCAACCTCGGGTTCACGAAGCAGGATTCTCGCGCGGCGGTCGAACGCAATCGCGAATTGTTTCTCCGCGAACTCGGCGTCGCCAACGGCCGCAAGCCATGGCCGCTGGTTACGCTGCGGCAGATTCATTCGGACTTGATCCATCGCGTTGATGGCATACCGCACGAGCCTCTGACCGGTGATGGTCTGGTGACGGACACACCCGGGCTGGTCTTGGCGGTGCAGACGGCCGATTGTCTTCCGGTTATTTTGGTGGATCGCAAACGGCGCGCGGTGGGCGTGTTTCACGCCGGATGGCGCGGCACGATCAAGCGGATCGTCGAGAAAGGCGTGGGCGAGATGCGGAGACATTTTGCGAGCGATCCGCGAAACATGATCGCCGCGATTGGGCCCGGCGTGCGCGGATGTTGCTACGAGGTCGGCCAAGAAGTGCGCATCAACTTTGAATCTCAGTTTGCTTACGGCAGCAGCTTGTTTCGCGAAGTGAAGGAATCGGACCCGGTGCGGGAGAAATATCCGTTGCTGTTTCTCACGGCGCGTGCTCCCGGGCACAGTGAATTGCCGGTGAAACTTTTTCTCGATCTGGCGGAAGCGAATCGGCGGCAGCTGCTGGATGCCGGCGTCCCAGCCAAAAATATCGATACGGCCGCGCCCTGCACCGTATGCCACACCGAACTGCTGTTCAGCTATCGCGCCGAAAAAGGCTTGACCGGCAGGCTGATGGCCGCCGCGGGAATCAGGCCCGGATTGAGGGAGTAAGATCAGTACTCCTTCAGATAGAGTTCCAACATTTCACACTATGTCTTATCGCGTCATCGCCTTCAGCATGGCACAGGTGCGGCAAGGTGCGCTGGGATTTCAGCGCGACTTGACCGCCGTGCTGCGTGAGCGTCCCGAGATCAAAGTCTATTCGGCGAGCCCGTTCGATCTCGATGAGCGCCGCCGCGTCAAAGAGCGCTTCGGCGGAGACATCGTTTATTTCCTCAACCACGCGGCCTGCGAGGAATGCGCGCGAGCGGGAGTCAATCTGCACTTTCTGGCGGAAGTGTCGGAAGACGAACTGCCTCGCCGTCGAACGCTGGTGATTGGCATGCCGGAGCGGGCGCTCTAGCGAATGGCCTTGCGGAGGCTGCAAGCGAGCGGTCGCTCAGTCCTTCTTCTGCTTCTTGGACGAAGAGTCTGACTTCGGCTTTTCGTCTTTCTTGCTCTCCTTGGTTTCTTTCGTGCCGCTCGACTCTTTCGTGCCGCTCGACTCTTTCGTGTCCCTGGACTCTTTCGCGTCCTTGGAGTCTTTGCTTTCCTTCCCCCCGCTGTCGTCTTCTGAAGACGACTGCGACTTTGCGGAAGCGGATCCCTTTTTCGCGTAGTCGGTCACATACCATCCCGAGCCTTTAAACTGCACGGCTGGAGCCGAGATCACCTGCTCGATCACGCCGCCGCACTCGGGACATTTCTTAGGTTGCTTGTCAGAGAACTTCTTGATTTCTTCGAAACGGTGTCCGCACTTCTTGCACAGGTATTCGTAGAGAGGCATGTGTGAGCTGATTCTAGAGGCCGGGATTGATTGGCGTCAATTTGTTGAGGTCAACCGCTCAGCGCTTCAACAAATCGACCGGCTCGCGCACATCGACCACCCTGAAATATTTGGCCAGCGCCGGATGCTTCTTCGCAACAGCTTCGTACATGGCGTACGCGACGTTGCGATAGGAGGTGTGTCCGGCGGGCGTGGTGCGCAACTCGGAAATGTACACGGTCTCGGCGAAGTCCATCTTGAAGAGCGTGCGCTTGCGGAAGGCTAACGGGATCGCGTACTGCGCGCTCTGCGCGGCTTCTTCACCTCCGGACGCGGCCAGCTTCTCGACCGCTGCCGAGGCGCGGCGCATCGCGGATTCATAGTCGGAGCGGACTCCGGCGGCTTCGACTTCCGGCGGCGTGTCGAAGCCGTGAGCGGTCGTGAAATCCTGCATGATCTGCACGCAGCGGCGATGGCGGTGCATATCGCGGAAGCCGCCGATGTCCATGAGAATGTCGAAGCAAAAATGCTGCCCGGCATAGAAGGGGCGCAGCATCTCATCATGGCGGCCGCGATGGCGCAGGCCGAGGTCGATGAGTTCGCGCCGTCGCGCTTTTCCTGCCGCCGCGATCACGCCTCGCAATTGCCGGTAGGAATAATGACAATGGCCGTAGAGAAGAGTGGTGGCGAGTTCGATCTCCAGCCCGTCTTTCTCCAGCACGTCTTTGCCGGCGGGATCGTCACCTGTTGAATCATCGTCAATCAGATCAACCAGCGGCGCCGGTTCGATGGCTGCGCCTCGCATCAACTCCGCCGCGGCCTGTTCTAGTTCGCGGCGGGTCTCGATCTCGTAAGCACTCGGGTCGGCATACTTCACCAGCGTGGGCGCGACTCGCACTTCGCGCAGAAGTTCGCGTTCGGCGCGCTCGGCAAGTTCGGGCGACAGGGCCCGGATCTCAGCGACCAGCGCGCGCAGCGATTCTTCGTTCGCGTTGTACGCCGGAGAAAGGGCGGCCTTTTTCAGCAGCGCTCCAAGGTCGCGGACTTCTTTATGCGGTTGCGAGAGCAGGTGCGCGACTTGGCTTTCGAGCGTGCGCGCGTTAACGATCTCTCCGAGCGAAGTATTGGTCGCGAGCGGCAACAGATAGCGCGAAATGTCGAAGGCGCGTGCGCGCAGCGTGCGCTCGTAAGCATCAGGCTTCATTTCCGCGGGACGCGGTGTGATGCTGGCCAGATATTCGAACGTGCTTTGCGAAAGTTTTTCGTAAGTTGCGAACAGCGATTCGATGGTCTCGCGATAAAGCGCCTGCGACGACGGCTCCGCGAAAGCGGGAGTGTAGTAACCACTCTTCCTGAAATTCTGATAGCGGGTCGAGCGTTCCTGCCCGTCCCAGCGCTGCTCGTCGGCCACGACGATAGCGGCGAGAATGGAGAGGCGCTCGATGGCGAGCGCGATGTGCGCCAGATCGGCGATCGAGCGGTGCCCGTACTGAAAATAGAAAGTGTTGAGAAACTTTTCCGCCTTTTGCAGCGTGATTTCTTTGAGCGAGTCCTTCATTGAGAGCGAAGACCGCGAATACTTCGCCATGGCATAGGCCTGGATTTCGGGCTCAACGCCATAAACGGCGAACACCTCAACGGAAGTTTCGGGCGCGGAAGTGGAAACGGAAGGCAAAGTATCGGGCTCCGGAGAAGCTACTTCAGACATAAGATTACTCAAAGAGAGATTATCTAAACATGGGAGTGGATGAATCTTAACCGTCCGTCGCGCGGGTTGCAATTGCGTCAGCGCGGAGCGGAATCTGGGCAAGCATTAGAATATGAGTAAAGGTCTCCAGTGACGATGTCTCCGGACAGCAAGAGCGATCTTTTTCAGGGCCATCGCGTTCCCAGCAATCGCGTTCCCGGCGATCGAGCCCACAGCAACCGCGCCGCCAACGAACGCCCCCAGATCGAATTGTTTCGCGCCACTCTGCCCGAACACATCGAACAAATCCGTGCTCTTTTCCTCGAATACGGAAGCTCGCTCGGCTTCAGTCTATGTTTCCAAAGTTTCGACGAAGAGCTGAAAAGTCTTCCCGGCGCTTACTCTCCACCGAGCGGACGTCTTTTGCTGGCGCGATGCGGCGACCACGCCGGCGGCTGCATTGCGCTGCGCCGGATTGAAGCCGGCATCTGCGAAATGAAGCGTCTTTACGTGCGGCCCGGCGATCGCGGACTCGGACTCGGACGGATGCTGGTGGAGCTTCTGATCGCCGAAGCGCGCGCCATCGGCTACGAGTGCATGCGTCTGGATACGGTTGGATCGGCCATGCAAGACGCGATTGCGCTTTATCGCCGCGTCGGCTTCAAGGAAATCGCGCCTTATTCGAAGATCCCGATCGAAAGCGCGCTGTGGATGGAATTAGTGCTGTGATGCCGGAGTCAGGTGCGGCGAAGCTGCTTTCGCCGGTGGCGCCGAACCCGTGGCCCGTCCGGCGGCGTCGGCGAACGGCGCAACCGGCAGGGCACCCCCAAGCACGATGACATCCACGCGGCGGTTCATGCCGCGGCCGGCCACGGTGAGATTGGTGGCCACCGGGTGATAGGCGGCGTATCCGGCAGCACTGAGGCGGTCGGGTGAGAAGCCTTCGCGGACGATCAGCAGGCGCACAATTTCCGTGGCCCGGGCCGTCGAAAGCTCCCAGTTCGATGGAAACTGCAACGTATGAATCGGAGCGCTGTCGGTGTGACCTTCGATCCGCAACCGATAGTCGCGCCGGCGAAGCAGGTTCGCAATGCGGTCGAACGCGCCCCGTGAGGTGGATTTCATTTGTGCCGAGCCGCTCTCAAAGTTGCCCGCGATCATGTTGCAGATCTCCCCCAGGGCGTCGCCAACCTGGTTCTCGGATTCCGCGGCCGCTCCCAGCATGGCTTGCGCCATCTGTCCGGCGGCCTTCTTGTCGCAACACACCGTCAGAATTCCGCACAGCGCGCCGGCCAACCCGACCATGGCCGTGTATCCCCTGGAGGGCTCGGACTCGAGCGCGATCCGGGCCTCCGGCTTCACTCGGGTGCCCAGCATGATCTCGAAAACTTCCTCGATGGCAAGTTCGAGAACCGGCAGCCAGTTCTCCTCCTGAGCGCGCGTGGCAAATGAAGTATCAGTGCTCATGATTTCTTCCCCAGCAGAGGCAACACGTGCTCTTTGACCTGATCAGGCGTGAAGGGCTTGCGGATGTACCCGCGAGCTCCCGCCGAAAGCGCCTGCACCACGTGCGATTCACTGCCTTCGGTCGTGATCATGACCACCGGAACGCCTTTGGCATTTTCCACGCCGGCAATCTGCTTGACGAATTCCAGCCCATCCATCACCGGCATGTTGATGTCGCACAAAATGAGGTCGACCGCGTTGTCGTTCAACGCCGTCAGCGCTTCGGCCCCGTTCGAGGCTTCCACGACCTTTTCCAGTTCAACGCCTGCCTGACGCAGCGAACGTTCGACGATTTTGCGCATGACCGAGGAGTCGTCCACGATCAGCGCTCGGATCTTGTCCATTGGGGTCACCGCTCCATGTTCCCGCGCTCCGCGGATCACAAGGTCAGGCCGAGAGATCGCTTTCGGCGCTTTTCGGCTGACTTGATGCCTATATCGGCAACCTGATGCCGCGCTTTAGAAAAACAGCAGCTATTTAGAGCCGGCGAGGCAGAATGCCAGACTCCAATGGACGGCGGCCCTTCGTCTTATAACATTGATTTATCACATTGATTTGCCATGGGTTACGGTCGACAACCGAACCGCCCCGCGAGCGGACGCCTTCGCTCCTGCTCGCTCATCAATATTTGGACGGGCCCCAGGCCCGGCCACAAATAAGGAGGAGCTTACCGCTCTCCGTTCAGCGTATAATTTGAAGGCTCCTGCCCTCCCCGGCATCGAATCACCTCGGCTAAAATTCTTGTTTGCGGGTGTTTTATAGATGGGCGATATTTCCGCGCGGCAGACAACCAATCAGCGCCTTGATTCCTGGAAGGAAATTGCTGCCTTCCTCGGCCGCGACGAGCGCACCGTGCGCCGCTGGGAGAAAGAACGCGGTCTCCCTGTGTATCGTGTCCCCGGCGGTAAAGGCCGCATCTATTCCTACACCGACGAACTTACGACTTGGCTGGCCGGGCCCCAGAACTCGGGTGTCATCTCGCCTTCATCCGACACCGACGCGCAGCCCGAAGCCGGCCGCACCGGCGCACGGCTCACAGTCATTGATGGTCGCAATCTCGATGGTCGCGGCCCCGACAATTGCAGTGCCATCGCCATAGAAGATCCATCCTTCGCCGATCCGTGCTCCGCCGAACCTTCGCTGCGACACACTGCGGCCCATCCTCGTTGGCGGACCGCCGTGCTGGTCATGGCCCCCATCTTTGCCGTCGCAATTCTGACTCTGGCCACCCTTTATCGCTCTCCGGGCCTCGATTCCATCGCCGTGCTCCCGTTCACCAACGCCGGTGGAGACGCCAATACCGACTATCTCAGCGACGGCATCACCGAATCCTTAATCGACAGCCTCGCCCACGTACCCGAACTCCGCGTCCGGTCCCGCAGCTCGGTCTTCCGCTACAAAGGCAAAGATGTCGACGTCCAGAAAATGGGCAACGATTTGGGAGTTTCCGCGCTGGTCAGCGGGCGAGTCGTGCCCCGCGGAGACACCATCGAAGTGAGCGCCGAGCTGACCGACGTCCGCGACAACACCGTAATCTGGGGACAGCACTACAGCATCAAGAGCTCCGAGATCATCTCGTTGCAGCAGCGGATGGCCGGCGACATCGCCGACAAACTGCGCTCCAAGCTCAGCCTCGCGGAAAAGCAGCAGGTCACCCGGCAAGGCACGCAGAATCCGGACGCCTACGATCTCTATTTGAAAGGGCGCTACGCCTGGAACAAGCGCACCCGTCCCGACCTTGAGACCGCCATCTCCTACTTGAATGAGGCCATTGCCAAAGATCCCAGTTACGCTTTGGCCTATTCCGGTCTGGCCGATGCCTATTCGGTCCTGCCTAACTATGCCGCATCTCCCAGCGAAAATTTTCCTAAATCGAATGCCGCCGCCCGCAAGGCCCTGGAGTTGGACCCGACCTTGGCTCATCCCCACGCCGTGCTGGGCGTGAATGAGACGCAATACGACTGGGACTTTGCTGGAGGCGAGGCTGAGTTCAAAAAGGCCCTGGAACTCGATCCCAGCGACGCCTCGGCTCACCAGTGGTATGCGGAAAGCTTGGACAGGATTGGCGGCAGGCAGCAGGAAGCTCTCGCGGAAATCAATCGCGCGCGTCAGCTCGATCCCCAGTCACCCGTCATCACAAGAGAGCTCGGCGGCATTCTCACCACCGCAGGACAATACGACCAGGCGATCGCGATATGCCAGAAGCTGGTAGCCGACGACCCGACCTTCGAGATCGCCCATGATTGCCTGGCCAAAGCGTATTGGGCGAAACACATGTACCCGCAAGTCGTTGAAGAATTCAAGATCGAAGGCCGACTCTCGGGCATCCCTGAGGAAGTTGGCTTTGCCGATGCCTTAGATCAGGGATTCCGTTCCGCGGGATGGAAGGGCGCGCTCACCAAAGCCATCGCATACCGGGAAGCACAACGGATTAAAACGGGCGACTACTTTTCGCCTGAGGAGATTGCTGTGATGTATGCCGACTTGGGAGACAAAGATCAGGCCTTCCGCTGGCTCAACATCGCTTATCAGGAGCACGATTGGCTGCTGATCGGTTTGAAAACCTTCATCCCTTTTGCCCCGCTGCGCTCCGACCCGCGGTTCGCCGAACTGGCACATAAAATCGGATTGCCCGACTAACACCGCCCGATTAACCACGCCCAACCAACCACGCTCGACTAATAACGCTCGAATCGGCGATCCGAACTCTAACCGGTTGCTATCTTTCCGAAATTGATTATGCTTATGGCAGCGCTATGACCTTGCTTGATGCCCAGCCCTTCGATGTTGCCCGCGCCCGGCGGCGCAAAATCAAGATTGTCGCCGCGCTCCTCGCCGTCGTGGTTCTCGCCGTCCTCGCCTGGATGTACCGCAACTGGCCGGAAGAACACGCGGTCGACAGGTTCTTCAGCGCGCTGCAGCAGCAGCACTACGAAGATGCCTATGGCATTTACTTCAACGATCCCAACTGGCTGCAGCACCGCGAGAAATATTCGAAATATCCGTACTCCGATTTCTATCGCGACTGGGGACCGGGAGGCGAGTGGGGCCTCGTCAAATCGCACCGCATTTACGGATCGGCCAACACCAAAGGCTTCGGCGCCGGAGGCGTGCTCGTCGAGGTCATCGTCAACGAGCGCAGCGAACACGCTCGCATGTTCGTCCAGAGATCAGACAAAACGATGACCGTGTACCCGTTCTAGATTGTGGATTAGACTGCCGAGAATTTGATCGAGGAGATAACGCCGTTACGCCGCCAGGGCCGCAACCTGCGCCAGCGTCTTCTGCAGCGAGGCTTCATCGCCCACGTTCAGGCACGTCTTTGAGCGGTCGATCTGCCGCATCAATCCCCACAGAACTTTTCCCGGACCAACTTCGATAAACAGGCTGGCGCCTTTATCGATCAGCAGTCTTACCGACGGCTCCCACTTCACCGTGCCCGTCACCTGCCGAATCAACGCGTCGCGCGAGGCCTCCGCGGAATCAACCACCACCGCATCGACGTTGCACACCACCGGGGACAATGAAGACGGATTCTGAAAACTCAGCGCCCGCAAATCCTCCGCCAGTCGGTCCTGCGCCGGTTGCATCAGCGCACAATGGAAAGGCGCGCTCACCGGCAGAATCACCGCCTTCTTCGCGCCGCGTTCGACGGCCAGTGCGACCGCCCGATTCACCGCGCCGGCGTGCCCCGAAATCACAATCTGTTCCGGCGAATTAATATTGCCCACCTGGCAAACTTCTCCCTGCGCGGCTTCCTTCGCAATTTCGCTGACTTTCTCGAGCGGCATTCCAAGAATCGCCGCCATCGCGCCCATGCCCACCGGCACCGCTTCCTGCATATACTTTCCGCGATTGCGAACCGTTCTCACCGCATCGGCAAAGCTCAGCGTACCCGCGGCCACATGCGCCGAATATTCACCCAAACTATGCCCCGCCACAAAATCCGCCCTCAGACCTTTTTCCTGCAGCACGCGCCACGCCGCAATCGAAGCCGTCAGAATCGCCGGCTGCGTAATTTCGGTCAGCTTCAGTTTTTCTTCCGGACCTTCAAAACAAACTTCGGACAGCTTGTACCCGAGCGCCTCGTCCGCTTCTTCAAAAGTCCGCCGCGCCACGGCATAGTTCGACGCCAGTTCCTTGCCCATGCCAACGGCTTGCGAACCCTGCCCGGGGAAAAGAAAAGCAATTGGAGAAGAAGTGTTCGTCATAATTGAGTGGAGTGAGGTCAGAGGTAAGAGGTCAGATTGCAGAGGTGAAACCCCGCCGTCGCCGTCGCCCGTTTATTCTGTGGGGCCTTAACCTCTGCAATCTGACCTCTAACCTCTGACCTTCGCTTTGCCTTAACCTCTGCAATCTGACCTCTCACCTCTGACCTTCGCTTTGCCTTAACCTCTGCAATCTGACCTCTAACCTCTAACCTTCGTTTTGCCTTAACCTCTGCAATCTGACCTCTAACCTCTAACCTTCGCTTTGCCTTAACCTCTGCAATCTGACCTCTAACCTCTGACCTTCGCTTTGCCTTAACCTCTGCAATCTGACCTCTAACCTCTAACCTTCGCTTTGCCTTAACCTCTGCAATCTGACCTCTAACCTCTGACCTTCGCTTTGCCTTAACCTCTGAAATCTGACCTCTAACCTCTGACCTGCTCTACGTCGGCACCGCCACGCTCAGCGCCGCCAGCTCGCGCTCGATCGTCTCATTCACTTTGCCCTCGGCGAATTCCGCCGCTACCCGCAACGCGTTCTTGATCGCATTGGTATTCGATGATCCGTGCGTAATGATGCACACGCCCTTCACGCCCAGCAGCGGAGCGCCGCCATACTCGGTGTGGTCGAGCCGCTTCTTGAAATCGGAAAATGCGTTGCGCGAAATATACGCTCCCACCTGCCGCGTAATCGTCGCCTTCAAGGTTTCTTTCAGCACCGCCCGCACCAGCCGCGCCACGCCTTCGGAAGTCTTTAGCGCCACATTGCCGACAAATCCATCGGCCACGATCACATCCACATGGCCGTTGTATAAATCGCGACCTTCGACATTGCCGATAAAATTTATCGGAAGCCGCTTGAGCAGTTGAAACGCCTCACGCGTCAGATCGTTGCCCTTGCCTTCTTCTTCTCCGATCGAGAGCAGCCCCACCCGCGGATGCTTCATCCCGAAAATCGACCGGCAATAAATATCGCCCATCACCGCGAACTGTTCGAGATTGTTGGCCGTGCAATCCACGTTGGCGCCCACATCGAGCAACACGGCCGCGGTGTTGTTGACCGTCGGAAATGCCGCCGCCAGCGCCGGACGATCCACTCCCGGCAACGCGCCGAGCACCATTTTCGCCGTGGCCATCGCCGCGCCCGTGTTGCCTGCGGTCACAAAGCCCGCGGCGCGGCCTTCGCGCACCAACCGCAGTCCAACCCGGATCGACGAGTCGCGCTTGGCGCGGATCGCATCCACTTTGTCGTCCATGGAGATGACTTCGCTGGCGTGGACCACCTCTACGCCGAGCCGCCGCGCGCCCGGATAGCGCGCCAGTTCCGCCCGCAGTCGCGCTTCCGGGCCCACCAGAAGCACCTTCAGCCCGTGATGGCGCGCGGCCTGCAACGCGCCTTCAATCTCCGGCTTCGGCGCCTTGTCGGACCCCATCGCATCGAGTGCGATTACGCTAGGCATGAAGGATTAAGGATGACGTTTGACGGTGATGTTCAGCGATGACGTTTGATGAACGACGCCGGAACCTACGACTTCTCTTCGACCTCTAGAACCTCGCGCCCCTTGTAGGTCCCACACTTCGGGCAGGCACGGTGCGGCATCTTGCGCTCGTGGCAGTTCGGACACTCCGAAAGCGAGTGCGTGGAGAGTGAGTCATGCGCCCGCCGCGTGGCGGTGCGCTTCTGCGAATGTCGACGTTTCGGATTAGGCATCTTTATTTAGCTCCCAGTTCTCAGTTCTCAGTGAAGGCGGGGTGACTGAGAACCGGGAACCGGGAACTTTCTCCTATTGATTCAATTTCGTACGTATATCTTTCAGCGCCGACCAGCGCGGATCTTCGATTTCATCCACGCACGAGCACTGCACTTCGTTCAGATTCTTGCCGCACTGCGGACACAAACCCTTGCAATCTTCGCGGCAAAGCGTCTTCAAAGGCAGCGCCAGCAGCAACTGCTCCCGCAGCACGTCTTCCAGCAACAACCCTTCGCCCTGGTAATAGCCGATTTCCGCCTCGGCGTCGGTCACCGAAAGCTCTGCGTGTCCCGAGTCGATCCCCAGCGGCCGGTACAAAAGATCGAAACTGCGCTCCACCGCATGCACCACCGGCTCGAGACAGCGCGCGCACGCCACTTCCACGCTGGTCTGCAACTTGCCCTTGATCCGGATGTCCTGCACGACTTCGTGCTTGCCGTGGTGCTCCTCGACCAGATCGGCCCGGCCTTCGCTGCCGAGCGGCGACAGCTGCCGCACTTCCTCGCCCAGATCAATCACACCCGGACCAAACTCTTCCCGGAAATCGACCGGGTGAATCTCCAGATCCTTCAGTTCGATGAACATTGGAACTCGGAACCTCCGCCGCCCCCACTCAAATTACCGCAAAGGCCTGCGGAAGCACGCACAGAGACGAAAGTCTCTCAGGGAGCAATAACTAAGAGTAAAGGCCAGAAATAGTGGTGTCAAGCGGGAGGCTGAAAGCGTCACCCTAGGGTTATGCTAGACTATTCCTATGCCAACCCTATACGTAGAAAATGTCCCCAAAGACCTCTACGAAGCGTTGCGCGCCCGCGCCCGCAAGCGCCGCACCTCCATCGCGGCCGAGGTCATCGAGATGCTCAAAGACACCGTGCCCACCGCTGCCGAACTTAAGCGACGCCGCCAATTCTACGATGAATTGAGGGAAATCCAAGCGCACAAACCTGCCGGCAACGGTCCCTTCCCTTCGACAGAAGAGATGATCCGCGAGGATCGCGAGCGGTGAAGACGTTCGTGATGGATGCGAGCGTCGCCGCGAAATGGGCAACCCCCAAGATCGTTGAGCCTTTTGCCAATCAGGCCCATCGCTTTCTTCGCGCCTACGTGGACGGCTCGATTCAGGTGGTCGTCCCGGATTTATTCTGGCTCGAGATTGCCAGTTTCCTCCGGAAGGCCGCTAAACGCGGCGCCGTCACATCCGCATTAGCGCAACGCGCTCTCGAAGCAATGCTCAACCGCGACTTTCCCACTGTGCCGAGCCGGGCTTTTCTGCCGGAAGCGTTCAAGATCGCCTGCGACTTCGACCGAACCATTTACGACAGCACCTACGTTGCAATGGCCGCCTCCACAGGTAGATATCTCATCACCGCCGACGAGCGCCTGGTGAACGCCCTCGGCAGCCGCTTTCCTGTCCGCTGGCTGGGAGCTTTCTAGCGTCCGCCGCCAGGGACGTCTTACTTCAATGCCAATGCTCCTCGATCCCAACTCCCGCAGCACCCCGTGATCCGCCACCGCCGGTCGCCCTTCTCACTGGTCGCCTTTCAATTGATACACTGAACTCTGACGCCTAGCCCCATGATCCCCTGCCAGCGCCATCTCTTCGATATCCCCGACGACGTCGCTTACCTCAATTGCGCGTACATGTCGCCGCTCATGAAACCGGCGCTCGAGGCCGGAATCACCGGGCTCACCCGCAAAGCACATCCGTGGGAACTTACTTCAGACAAATTCTTCACCGGTTCTGAAGATTTCCGCGCAACCGCTGCGCAATTGATCGGCAGTTCGGCCGAC
>Ga0182018_10003758_pt1 | contig 13319 bp, 11 predicted proteins | sample 812P2MmetaG_FD_120490 | JGI IMG/M metagenome (GOLD analysis project Ga0182018, IMG submission 120490) | Permafrost microbial communities from Stordalen Mire, Sweden - 812P2M metaG | ecosystem: Environmental > Terrestrial > Soil > Wetlands > Permafrost | place: Sweden: Stordalen | collected...
CCCTGCAGCGCGGGCACCTCCACCTCCGCCCCGTGAATCGCAATGCTCATGGTCGCAATCGCCGACAGCAAGCCAACGGCCACCAGCACCATGAGCAGCAGCAGCACCTGAAACAGATTCTTGATCCTCCGGCTCGTCACTGCGGCTCTTCCTCATCCAACAACACGACTTCAAACTCTATGGTCGCCGACTTCTCAAGCATCTTCGACACCGAGCAGTACTTGCCCTTGGAGAGCTCGACCGCCCGCTCAGCGGCTTGCCGGCTCACGCGCCCGCTCACTGCATAGGTGAGCTTGATATGCGTGAAGACACGCGGCGGCTCCTGTGCCTGCTCTGCTGTAGCTGAAACGCGCAGCCCCAGCACGGGCTGCCGCTTCTTCTGGAGAATCGATACTACGTCCACGCTGGTGCAGGCGCAGAGCGCCATCAGCACGGCTTCCACCGGGCTCGGCCCTTGAACGTAAGGCGCAGCCGCGTCAAAGAAAACAGAGTTTCCGTTCACGGTAGTTCCTTCGTAGATGCTTCCACCCTGCCATTCGCTGTAGGCAATCATTGGGGCTCCTCTTTGAGCGAGTTCCAGTCATTGATCAGTGTATACGAAGTGTGTATCCTTGAGATGGAAGGGCGCGCCGCGATGAACAGCCGGGAGGTCATTCGCAGGCTCAAAGATGAAGGCTGGGTCGAGGTTGCACAGGCCGGAAGTCACAAGCAATTCAAACATCCGGTGAAACCGGGCCGAGTGACTGTTCCGTTTCCCAGACCAGACATTCCAATTGGAACTCTCAAAAGCATCGAAAAACAATCTGGAATCAAGTTCGAATAAGGAAGGACTAATGGAATACATCGCCTATCTCCACAAAGACAGGAAATCCGACTACGGCGTCAGCTTTCCTGATTTCCCCGGCTGCATTTCTGCGGGCTCGACGCTGGAGGAGGCGCGAAAGATGGCCGCCGAAGCTCTTGCCATGCATGTGGCTGGCATGCGCGCGGATGGAGAGCCGATTCCGGAGCCGTCCACGCTCGACGATCTGCGCGGCGATCCGGCCATGAAGGGCGCGGTAGCGTTTCTGACGGAACTTCGCGAGCCGGAAAAAGTAGTTCGGATTAATATAACTGCCCGCAAAAGCCAGATTGCCGAGATCGACCGCCGCGCACGCGCAAAAGGCCTGACTCGCTCTTCTTACATCGTGCAAAGCGCGCTGAAAGAGAAGGCGGCTTCGCGCTAGCGGAAGGCAAATCTCGCCAAATCTTGAATCGTAAGATAGGCCGCAAACACCAAGACACTAATGATGTGCTCAATATGCCCTGTAGCTGTTGGGTGAATTCTCCACTTCCTCGATATCTTCCGAACCGCTATCAGCGCTAAGAGCGCTATCAAGCCAGGAAAAAGAACAGTGATCGGGGTAAAGAACATTTCAAATATGTCGGGAGGCGGTCCGTGCCCGAACCAAAGTCTACGAATTACAGTTACTTCGACAAGACACAGTAAAACGAAATCAAGGCAAAACCATAGCTTGGCGTAACCGGAGAAAGTCGGGTCATAAGCATCTTTCGAGACATCCGGCGTCTCCGCAAGATTGTTCACTGGCATCGCGCTCAAACCCCTCGCTTCCATTCTCAAGAGAAGCACAATTCCCGGCAAGTATACGCTTCGCCAAGATTTCCCTTCACCGCAAATTATCCGTCACCGGCTCGGGATGGATCGTGACGCGGTACACCTCAGGGCAAGCGAGCTTGAATCGGTCTTCGAGCCCGGTGATTATCTCGTGCACACGCAGCATGGGCAGCGTATCGGGTAGCGTGCAGTGGCATGACATTGAGATATGTTCTCGCGAACGGCCCACCTGGATCTGGTGCACGTCCACAATCTCAGGAAAATGCTTTGCCGCAGCGCGCAGAGCCTGCTCGATGCTGCGATCGAGCTCTATCGTCTGCTCGGGCAGCTCGATGGTGGCCGGCTCGCTCTCGATATGCGTCAGCACCGCATCGATCTCCGGCGTAGCGCGCAAAATCTCCGCCTCCATCGCTGTGACAAACTCATGCGCCGCAAGCAGCGTCATGTTCTCGTCCAGCTCCACATGCTGCTCCACGCGCAGCCGCCCCTGCACAGACTGCACGCTCAGCTCGTGGACGCTCACATTGTTGCGCGCCGCCACAGCACGCACGCGATCAAAGATGGTCTCGGTCCGCGGCTCGCGCGGCACCGTGTGAATCACCACGTCGGACTGCGGCAACGCCCGGTGCGCGGCTTCGGTAGCCGCCCGCACCAGCTCCTCGGTGTGCTCAAAGGTAGATCGCCGCGGAAGCGCAAGCGTCAGGTCGGCAAAATAATTCGCGCCCGATCGCCGCACCCGTGCCTGCTCTACCGCCAGCACGCCTTCCACGCGCGCCACTTCGTCCACCAGGTGCTGGCGCGTCTCCACCGGCACCTCATCCACCAGCACCGCCACGGTCTCACGACCCAGATGCATCACCAGCCGCAGAATCATCAGCGAGACCACCATGGCCGCAAACGGATCGGCATAGAGCAGCCATGCCACGCCGTAATGCAACCCGACCCAACTGAACCCCAGCCCGGCCAGCACGGCAAGGGTCGCCCAGATATCCGACGCAAAATGAAATGCGTCCGCGGCGAGCGCAGGCGAACCTGTCCGCCGCGCAACCTGCTTCAACTCGCGCGATCGCCAGTAGTCCACGCCGATCGATGTCACCAGCACCAGCACCGGCCATACCGAATGGCGCAGTTCCACCGTATGGGTGAAGATGCGCTGCATCGCCTCCCAGATAATCCACACGGCCGAGACCGCCATCAGCAGCGCTTCGCCGAATGCGGAGAGGTTTTCAATTTTCCCGTGTCCATAGGTGTGGTCTTCGTCGGCAGGCTTGTCGCTCACCTGCACTGAAAAATAAGTCAGCGCCGCGCTCACCAGGTCGAGCCCCGAGTGCGCCGCATCCGACAGCACGCCAAGCGAGCCGGAGACGATGCCCGCCGCCAGCTTGAGCAGCGTCATCACAGCCGCGGCAACCATGGAACGAAGCGCCACTTGGCGCTTTTGTCTGGAGGCCTCGGCGATGGTCAGCGCCTGTTGGCTGTTGTTGGACGTTTGGCGGATTGTGACTTCGCGGCTCATGGAGTTCCTGTGGCCGAAAGCGGGGCGGCCGCGCGCGCACCGGTATATAGCCCGGCAATGCCAAACGTATAAGGCTGCCAGTGGCAGTTCACATAGCCAACGGTCCGCATCAGCGCCAGCATTTCCTCGGGAGGCGGAAAGCTTCCCACCGACGCAGGCAGATAGCGATATGCGCCCTCCTTGCCGCCGATAACTCGCGCCACAGCGGGCAACACGCGACGAAAATAAACGCGGTATCCCGCGCCAACCAGGCCCCCCGGCTCGCTGAAGTCGAGAATCCCCAACTGCCCGCCCGGCTTGAGCACGCGTAGAAACTCCCGCAGTCCTGCTTTGTAGTTCACCAGGTTACGAAATCCAAATGCGGAGACGATCAGGTCTTGCGACTCGGGCCGCAGCGGCAACTGCAGCGCATCGGCCTCAATTGGGATGGCGTAGGGCGCGGCAGCATTTGCGTTCCGGCGAGACGTCCCGGCCGGTGATTTTGCCAGAGACTCGGCGGGGCCGGACGATCCCGGCGAAGTTCCATTCGGCGTTCCGGTCGGCGGCTTACCAAACTGCCGCGCCCCCAGCGCCAGCATCTCGCGCGCAAAGTCCGCCGCCAGAATCGGACGCGAGTCGTTCGGACGGCCACGCAACAAGGCCCGCGTCATGTGGCCTGTGCCACAGCAGATGTCGAGCACAGCCGCATCGGGGTCAGCCAGGATCGCCTTGAACCGCCGCGCCGTCTGCCACCACCACAGCCGGTCGACGCTCGCCGACAGCACGTGGTTGAGCCGGTCATAATTGGGCGCAATCGAGTCGAACATCTGGCGCACCGCTTGCGCGGCTCCCGCCTCGTCCTCTGCTCCCGCCGGCCTCGCCCCTGTTGCCCTCATGCTCTACAAACTCCGTGCCCCGACCGCTTGATGCGCTATCAACTCCGTGCCCCATCCATTCCGCGGCCCTTTGCGGAATGGGTGGGAAACCTCGATGTCAAAAAGTTCAAACTCCCGCGGACGCATCATTAGCCTCGCTGCCCTGGCGTCCTTTCTCTCGCCCGCGCCAGCATGTAGCCCACGGCCTCTTCCAGTTCCGCCGGCGTCACGTCTTCCACAATGCCCGCATCGCCAATGCCAATCGGCAACACAAACCGCTTTACGCCGCCAACGTTTTTCTTGTCGCTGCCCGTGGCCGCCACCACGCGCCGCAGCCCCACGCTGAGCGGAGGGAACGGTCCGTACAAATGAATCAGGCTCTCAAGCCGCTCAAACTGGTTCGCCGAAATCGTCCAGCGCTTCCGCGCCAGGTAGAGCGCCGCAATCATGCCCCATGCCACCGCCTCGCCGTGCAGCAGCGCCTTGTAGTTGGTGGCCTGCTCCAGCGCATGGCCCACCGTATGACCCAGATTGAGAATCATCCGCAGCCCGCACTCGCGCTCGTCCTTGTTTACCACGCCGGCCTTCATCCGAATCGAAGCGGCGATCACCTTCTCAAGCGCCTTGGGTTCGCGAGCGAGCACCTGATCAACGTGCTCTTCCATAAATCGCACCAGCGCGCGGTCGCGAATGATGCCCGCCTTGACGCTCTCCATCAGCCCAGCGCGCAGCTCTCGATCCGACAGCGTGGCCAGCACATCGACATCCGCGAACACCGCCACAGGATGATTGAAGCTGCCTGCCAGATTTTTGCCCTCAGGCAGGTTCACTCCCGTCTTGCCGCCCACGCTTGAATCCACCTGCGCAAGGAAAGTTGTCGGCACCTGCACGTAGGGGATGCCGCGCATGTAAATCGCCGCGAGAAACCCGCCCACATCGCCGACGATGCCGCCGCCAAAAGCGATCAGCAGCGATCCCCTATCGCCGCCCGCCTCGGCCATCTGCCGCAGCAGCCTTTCCACGCTGGCCAGCGTCTTGTGGCTCTCGCCGGGAGGCAGAAACAGCGCCATCGGAGTCTCAGCAAACGAAGCAAGAAACTGTTCGGCCCAGAGAGCCCAGATCGGCGGTGAGGTGAGCACAAAAACCCGCCTCGGCAGCTTGCCCACGACCCGCTCGATACGCGGGGCGAGCGTCCGCAGCAGGCCGCTGCCGGCAACTACGTCATACCGGGCTGAAGGTGTATCGACTCGAACGGTTTGCACGCTGCTTTCATCCTAAAGCAATGACCAACTACGGGAGGCGCATCCCAACGCAGCAAGCACCGGCCAAGCATGGCCCGCTTCCACCGGCCGCCCTTTTCGCGAATTCATCTCGTTTTCATCAGCGACCCCTATATTGACCAACTGAGCGTGTGTTCAGACGATTCGAGTTCCAAGCCATCCCCCTGGCGGACGGTTTCAGCTCTGACCTGCCAAAACAAGCCCGTGTAGGCCCATCCCAGTCAGCGAAGGACGGTATTGGAAATGAAATGGAATTCGAATGCAGCCCTCGCGGCGCCTGCGGTTCTCGCCACCATGGTTGTCGTCTTCGTTAGCGGATGCAACGTGGCCGAAGAGGCCAAGACCTCCGACATCAAAATCACCAACGCGTCCATTCGCTCCATTTCGGCGTCCGGCAGCACGGCCATTCAGCCGCTCATCGATCGCTGGGGCAAGGACTACGAGAAGTCGCATCCAATTGAAGTCAACTACCGTCCCACCGGCAGCGGCGCAGGCATTGAAAACCTTCGCCACGGCTACGGCGCATTTGCCGCCAGCGACGCGCCGCTCGCCGACACCCAGCTCACAGGCCTGCCCGCCATCGTCCAGATCCCCGTCACAGCCGGCCCCGTCTGCATTGCTTATAACCTGCCCGGCCTCAAAGCCCCGCTCAAGCTCTCTGGAACCACCCTCGCCGGCATCTTCTCGAGCGAGATCATCAGTTGGCAGGATGCGGCCATCGCCCGCGAAAACCCCGGCGTCTCGCTTCCCCACCAGGCCATCATCCTCGTCCATCGCGCCGACGGCAGCGGCACCACCAAAATCCTCGCCAGCTACCTGAGCAAGGTGAGCCCAACCTGGCAATCGAAGCTCGGTGAGGGCCTCAAAATCAACTGGCCGGCAGGCATTGCCGTCAGCGGCAGCAGCGCCGTCAGCAAGACCATCCTCGACACGCCCGGCACCATCGGCTACATCGAGCTCACCTTCGCCCGCACCTCAGGCCTGTCTGTTGCCTCCGTACAAAACAAGGCTGGCGAGTGGGTTGCGCCCACCCCGGCCAGCGCGTACGCGGCTGTTGTGGCCGCGGACGAGATCCTCACCAAGGATCTTCGCGCCCCCATCGTCGATCCGCCTGCAACCGCCAAAGGCGCATACCCCATCACCGGCATCACCTTCATCCTGATTCCCAGGGACAACCCCAGCACCGACGGCGAACAGGAAGCGCTCAAGGACTACATCAACTACGCGCTCACCACCGGCCAGGGCGTAGCCGACGAGCTCTCCTACGCCAAGCTTCCCGACCCGGTGCAAAGGGCAGCCGAAGGCCTCCTGTCGCAGCTCACCGACAACGGGAAGGCGATGCAGTAGCGGGGTGATTGCTCATAGCCAGTTGAAGATTCAGAGCGGGCTAGTTCCTTCAATTGAGGACAGCGGGGCCTTCGGGTTTCGCGGTTGCCGTTTGTGAAAGTGGCGACATGTCCGCGGCACCGGGGCGACTTGCCGGAGGCCCACGCCTTAGGGATCATGATGGTTTTTGGGCAGGCCAATGCGCGAAAGATAATTCGAGAACCTTATGCTGAAGTGTTCTAAGTACTGAGGACCAAGCCTGCACCGTCTCCTGCATTGTCCTTCTAACTGGACGTATAGCTCAGCGGTGGGAACGGTGAAATACCGCTTAAAGTCGATCCCCATCGCATCGAGACCGATGCCCAGTTCATCATCCTTCGCTTCCACCGCCCGCAGGAATTGATAGCGCTCCAACTTGTTCTGACGAAACTGCTGCCGCGAGTCGTTTTGTCCCCTGACTATGCCCTGGAGTGTCGCATCCGGATAAACCTCGCAGAAAAGAATCGACGGTAAGAGGTGGGTGTCCGTGCGATCTTGTTCGGTGCCACTCACCCTCAACTCCTCGCGTCTTCTAAAGTCCCGCTCAAGATCGCAGTCTTGTGAAACGATGATAGCCAGCTCGTGGTCGATTGGTTCAACTTCTACGCCGTCAGGATTGTTTAGACTCTCAAGCGTAACTTTGTGCTGATGCACGTTGCACAAGATTTCAGACTGGCGTAGCGGTCCTTCGGCTTCAGAGGAGATATAGAAAAGGGGGACGACTGGGACATCCGCCCGAGCAACCGTATCCGCCAATTCTTGGCGAACCGCCAGCTCTGTTGCAGGCTCTTGGGGCTCTGCCTGATTCCCACCAGCGTCTCCGAGCGTTCGCCCCGCGTCTGCACACATTCCTACCGTCCGCCTAAACTACTCGACCTCGATTTGAAAACCGCTTTGCTTAATCGCTGGTCTCAGTTTTGCTTTTATGCGGGGTAAAACTGGGGGCGACAGAAGCGCCAGAGGACGAAACGCGTGATATTCGAACACTTCGTTAAGCACGCGGCAAGACTCCTCCAATCCCGATTGAGGCATCGCCTTCAGGAGCGCGCAGGCCAGGAGAAAGTACACGGTCTCACGGGTGGGCGGACGATTCGCCTCACCGGTCAATGTCGCAGCGAATTGAAAATGAGCGTCCTGGGTGTCGTGGTACCAGTGGCCGGTGTTCCCAACCACGCCGTACATTGGCCGGCTGCTCCCTTCCGTCGTCAAGTTAAATTGGCTCAGGTTGCAGGGCGTCGTGAAGCTTGTTAGCGATGCAAGCGCGGAAGAAGTACCAGGAGCGTTTATTGAAGTAGCTGAATGCATCATGCGCATTTTGAGGCTCCGTGCGTGATTCGGTGGAGAAATCAGAATCGAAAATGTAGCACCTCTCACCAACAGGCGGAACCGGCTGAAGCCCATGTTGCAGAAAGACTTGAGTGTTCTGCTCTTGGAGCCTGAAGATGACTTGGTGCCAAGCGGTGACCAATAGCGGCGCGATCGGCGTATGAATCTCGCCTACAATACCCGGCGATAAAAGCTCGCTCCAAAGAACATCCTGCAAACCAAGCCGTTCTTTGGATATCACATCCCGATAGCGCAAACCAAGCCGAACAAAGAACTGCGGCTCGTATATCCTGAGGAGCGCATCTATTGGCCTGGCCCATTTCTTTCGAAAATCATCCCAACGGGTATATTTTCGACAAGTCAACGAGAGAGACTCCCTGTTGAGAGCCAACGACCATTCGTTATCGGCGCTCGAAAATGTGAATGTTTTGGCAGTCGGAAAGATGTTCGCAGACTGAAATAGCTTCGCAAGCTCGGGAGGCCCGAGGTTGATCGGATTGACTTCCTGAAAGAGCGGGAACTCCCCCGCGAGGGCGTCCTGAAACTTCGACGGGAGTTCCGTTTCGATTCGCAATAGTGGCGGGAATCGTACCTCCGCGACAACCAGCTCTAGGGGGTTTTTCCCGTAACGAACCTTTGGGTAATCTTGGAAAAGAGCCTCTTCCTCGCCTTGCGTCAGCCTAGAGAGGGTTGGGATTGTAGATGCTGTCGCCATTGGCAGGATTATCGACCATCATTCCCTTCTACATCAAGAGCCAAATTTCCCAAAAATTGCGCATCATTCCCTTTCGATCCATATTTTCAGGTCCTTACAGTCGATTTCGCCACGCTGGTGATTATTCAGTGAGCCTCCCTAATGAGAGCGGATTAGCCGCGATCATGTGCCATGTTGCCGATAAGGGGAATCCAAAAATGGGGCTCAAGCCCCCTGCACACCTCAAACCAATTCCGCCCATCATCAAAGTGTTAGCCTAATCGTTTGTTGACCGAGGCTTCTCAGGTTGATTTTCTGGTGATGGGTGCGTGGGTTGCCAGCCTGCATGCGGCCATTGAGCTGGCTCGTCATGGCGAAATCCTCGTGGCCACCAAGGAATCGCTCAGCGAATCGAACACACACTATGCGCAGGGCGGCGGCGCCGTGGCCCCGAGTCCGAAGGCGCCGCCTCAATCTCTGCAAAGAAGCCGGGTTCCGAACCAGCTCGCTGGTCGGAACCCCCTGCCCCGGCATTTCCGTATCGCCTTTCTACTGCACGATGATCGAAAGGCTCAGCGGGGATGTTGTTCCGCCACTGGTTACATCGATGGGTATTACGTAGGTGCCGGCAGGCGTCGATGAGCTACTCTTCCCGCCGCACCCGGCTAGCCCGAGCATGCCTGCGGCAGAGAGGCTCGCTGTTGCCACCAGCAGCAGGCCCATGAGCCACGGACTTCCAGCCTTCCTCCTCACGCGAAGGATGCGGCGCGTGAAGCCCAGAGGCAACAGAATCATCGCCAAGAATATCCCGGGGAGGAGGGTTCCGCCTGGGCCATTGCGGAGAGAAGCCACGACTGTCCCGGTGGTACCGATGGTGAGGTTGGTGGTTTGCGCTGCGGCGGACGAGACCGTCACGCTGGCTGGCGTGAAGGTGCAGCTGACCAGCGACGGCAATGTTCCGCAGGAAAGGTTCACTGTGCCCGTGAATCCGCCTGTTGGCGTTATTGTGATGACGGTACTTCCCGTCGAGCCGCTCTTGATAAGCAGGAACGACGGGTTAGCGCTCAGCGTGTAACCGGGCGCGGCGACCACAATTACGTAGTTCACGCTGGCCACTGCGCTATTGGAGAAGCCAGCTGCGATAGCGATCGCTTCTATTGTTTCCGATGCCGAAACGGTGATCGCGCCGGTGTAAAGGGTGGACGACGCGGTAGGCGTAGTGCCGTCGGTGGTGTAGTAGATCGCTGCGCCGGCAGTGCTGTCAGTGATAGTCACGCTTTGAGATGAAGTCAAGGTGCCGCCGGCCACCGAGAAGGCGGGCGTGGCAGCAGCGGCCACCTGCGCCGGGCCGGTTGAGACGACGAGGTTGACGGCCGAGCCGGAACTCACGCTTGTGCCGGCGCTTGGGTTCTCGCTGATCACGCTGCCGGATGCGACGGTGGCGCTGCTCGCCGTTGTAACGGTGCCAACCACGAGTCCAGCTCCGGTGATGGCTGTGGTTGCGGCTGCCTGGGTGTCACCAACCACGTTGGGCACCGCGACCTGCGCTGGGCCGGTTGACACGACGAGGTTAACGGCCGAGCCAGAACTCACGTTTGTGCCGGCGCTGGGATTCTCGCTGATGACGCTGCCGGATGCGACGGTGGCGCTGCTCGCCATGGTGACTGTGCCAACCACGAGTCCAGCTCCGGTGATGGCTGTGGTTGCGGCTGCCTGGGTGTCACCAACCACGTTGGGCACCGCGACCTGCGCCGGGCCGGTTGAGACGACCAGGTTGACGGCCGAGCCGGAACTCACGTTTGTGCCGGCGCTGGGATTCTCGCTGATCACGCTGCCGGATGCGACGGTGGCGCTGCTCGCCGTTGTAACGGTGCCGACCACGAGTTCAGCTCCGGTGATGGCTGTCGTCGCGGCGGCCTGCGTGTCACCAACCACGTTGGGCACGGCGATTTGCGGCTCGGTGATGGTCTGCGTCAGGGTGGCGCCGCTGGCGGTGTATGCGGCGCTGCCGGCGTAGCTGGCCTGGATGGTGTGCTGTCCGGTGGTGAGGCTGGAGCTTACGTAGGCCGCCGATCCGGTATTGTCCAGCGCCACCGTGGCGGCCGACGCACCGTCCACATTGAAGACGACGTTGCCGGTTGGGACGCCATTGCCGGAAGCGGGTGTAACCGTGGCTGTAAAGGTCACCGAGCTGCCCTGAACTTGCGGATTGGCGCTCGATATCAGCGTGGTTGTCGTGCCGATGGTGGTTGCTACCGAGCCGATCGCCAGCTTGGCGATAAAGGCGTCCTCAAAGCCTCCGTTCGCGATCTGATAAGCGCCCGTTGTCGTGGGAAAATTCGTCGATGACGTCTGGCCGGCGACATACACGCCGCCCACGCCGTCCAGGGCAATGCCGTAGCCAAAATCCTGCGTACTGCCGCCGAAGTAGGTCGAGTACAGCAGCTGCGATCCGCCTGGGCTGAACTTGGTGATAAATGCATTGACGCCAATGGGCGTGGTATTGCCAAACGCGTTATTCACGGTCTGGTAAGCGCCTTGTGAGGTGGGAAAATTCGACGAAATCGCATCGCCAATCACATAGGCGTCGCCCAGGCCGTCCACGGCAATTGCGTTGCCGGCATCTCCCGAGCCGCTTGAGGTGCAGTCAGTGCCGCAGAATTGGGGCGGTATGCCGCTGCCGCTCAGGAAAGTCGAATACACCAGGGCGGTGCCGGTAGGGTTCACCTCGGTGACAAAAGCGGCTGAAGCCTCGTTGGCGTAGGCAAGGTTGGTCGGCTGATAAGCGTTCCCAGCCACCGGATAATCCTTCGAGTCCGTAGAGCCCGTCACGTAAGCGTCGCCCGCGCCGTCCAGGGCAATGGCTGCGCCGAAATCGTCGGTCGAGCCGCCCAGGTAAGTCGAATACACCAGCTGTGTGCCGGTTGGGTTGAGCTTGGTCACAAACACGTTTGAAGCAAAGAGGTCTGGATTCGAATCTACCGCGGCGGCGGCGTAATTCGTGGTCTGAAACGCGCCATTTGTGATCGGAAAGTCCGTCGTATTTGAACTACCGGTCACATAAGCGTCGCCCAAGCTGTCCACCGCAATGCCCGCGCCTCGAGCGCCATAGCCGGTGCCGCCAAGGTAGGTCGAGTACACCAGGGCCGTGCCGGTTAAGTTGAACTCGGTGACAAACGCGCTTCCCCACCCATCCGTGATGTTGGCATTGTTCGTCACCTGATACGCACCGGCTGTCACGGGAAAAGTCGACGAGGTCGTATATCCAGTCACATAGGCGTGGCCCAGGGTGTCCACGGCAATGCCGGAGCCGGAATCCTCGAAATTCCCGCCGAGGTAGGTCGAGTACACCAGCGCCGTGCCGGTCGGGTTGAGCTTGGTCACAAAGGCGCTAAAAAGCTCGCCGGGGAGGGTGCTGTTGTTCACAAGTTGAAACGCATTGGGTGTGGTGGGAAAACTCGTCGACTGCGTAAGGCCGGTCACATAGGCGTCACCAGACCCGTCCACGGCAATGGTTTGGCCCACATCGCCAAACTGGGTGGCGGCGTCGTTTTTGGCGCCGATGCCGCCGAGGTAGGTCGAGTAAACCAGAGCCGTGCCGGTTGGGTTGAGCTTGGCAACAAAAACGCATTGGAAGTTGGAGGGCTCGTTGTCCACCGTCTGAGCTGCCCCGGTTGTCACGGGAAAGTTTGTCGAGAACGTACTGCCCACCACGTATGCATTGCCAGAACTGTCCACGGCGATGCCATTGGCGCCATCGGCCAGGCTGCCGCCAAGGTAGGTGGAATAAGATAGCACCGGGTCGATCACCAGCGGCTTCGAATGGTCGTAGCGGCCCAGCGTGAAGCCAATCGTATTCTTTGCCAGCATCGCGAACTGCCCGTCAATCGGCTGGCGCAGGCCGTCCTTCACCTGATAGACGACAGGCTTGTGAAACGCGATCTCGCCATTCGCTGCGGAAACGGTCAAATCGTCATCGGCAGTCAGATCGAGCTTTTTGGCCCCTGCAAATTGGATTCGGATCGACTTCGCACTGGCCCCCGGCGCAACAATAAAGTCATACTCCAACTGCCGCTGGTTGCCGTAGTAGACCAGATCGATGCCCGGATAGACGCCAGTGTATTTCACCCTGGAAAAGGTCGGCACGCCGCTGTGCCATTTTGATGCGTCGTTGCCGATGAAGTAGTTGGCCGTACCTGGGAGCGGATCCACGCCGGTAACAAGCGTTGCGCTATTAGCGCCTGCCAGCTCCATCCGCACAATATCGGTTTTCCTGGCCGGGTGCGCGGAAGCGGCCTTCAACCCCTTCCCAGCGGCAAGGCCGGCCTTCGCGCTTGAGGCGTCCGGCTTGCTGAGCGCCAATACCGCAGAGGAATCCGTAAGAAACAGCGAGTAGCCGCTGCCGTTGGACAGAAACTTCGCTGACCTATTGGCCTGACCTTGGTTGGCCTCAAAGCTTAGGGGAATCTTCCCGTAGTTTTGGGCCAGTTGTGCTCCAGTCACCGCAGGATTGTCTGCTGGTTGAGAGGCCGGGCCTGCTGCCAGCGACGTGAGGGAGGTTGCCGCGATGGGTCCGCACACAAGTAGGGCCCGTAACAGGGAGTTTTGAACGCCCAACGACATGAATGTCTCCTTTGAACTTCGCACGGTTGTCTGGGGAAGGCTCGAC
>Ga0182018_10003759_pt1 | contig 13313 bp, 12 predicted proteins | sample 812P2MmetaG_FD_120490 | JGI IMG/M metagenome (GOLD analysis project Ga0182018, IMG submission 120490) | Permafrost microbial communities from Stordalen Mire, Sweden - 812P2M metaG | ecosystem: Environmental > Terrestrial > Soil > Wetlands > Permafrost | place: Sweden: Stordalen | collected...
CATCGCGGACGCTGACAACGATATCCAAGCCAAAGCCGCGCGTGGAGTTTTGGAAAATGCGGGCGCCGAAAGCATCGATCGCGTCCGTGATATGTGGTGGGTGGGCGTACGCGGCGCGCAAAAAGAAAAATACGACGCGAAGGGCGGCCACTTCGACGATGACGAACGCTTTTTCCGCTGCGGCTTCGAATCGGCTCTGCATCTGCAGAATCGCGACAAATCCTACGACCAGTGCCGCACCCAGCTAGCGACCCGCCATCCGGAATTGCACGAGCGCGAGCCATTCCGCCGAGGCTTCGAAGAAGGCCGCGCCTATTTGGAAGCCGTAAGGAATCGCCACAACTAGCTTTTGGCGGCGAGCTCACCGGCTCCACCCGGTCAATTGCTGAAGCCATGTCCGCTTTGTTGTCCGGAAACAAATAGCGTCTAACTTACTTTAAAGCAGAGCGACACGTAGTTAGGCAAGCTGCCGGTGTCCGGACAAATGTCCGCTTCGAAGTCCGCGAGGCCGGGATGGAAAACGCCCGCATTGCTCGCTCCCGACTGGAAACCGTGAGGCTGGTCGTGCCTCCTATTCCGTCCAACTTAAGCTGCGCACGCCTGGCAGCGTGCGCAGCTGTTCGATAGCTTGGGGCGTCGTGGGTACCCGCACGATTCGCGCATTCCATTTCAGTTCACAATTCAGGCTGGAGAGCACCGTAGGCGGGTCGTACAGCACCGCCCAATTCGTCACCGTCCAATCTTCCGCGAGCAGCCGCCGGCGAAAATCCGCTTCTCCGGGAGCCTCCGGCGAAAGTACCAGTTGCAACGTACCGTGATGTTCGCGGGGAAGGTAGTTCTCCATGTGCCGGATGGCCCAAAGGACGACGAACGCGAAAATCGAAGCCGCGCTGCCTAAGTAAAGGTTGCCGGCGCCAAACAGCAGACCAACGACGGTGACGAACCACATCGTCGCAGCAGTGGTCACCCCGCTCACATTGGCGCCGCGTTTGACGATCACCCCCGCGCCAATGAAACCGATGCCCGAGAGAATCCCGAGCGGCAGGCGCATCAGGTCCATCACTACGAACGAAGATGGATCCTTGCCTGCCATAGGCAGCATCAGGTTGACCTGCAACATCGCCAGTGTGGCCGCGAGGCACACCAGCATCGTGGTGCGAATCCCGGCGGGATGGCCATGCTCGTCGCGGTTTAGTCCGATGATGAAGCTGGCGATCGAGGCCAACACCAGCCGGACGGCGATTTGTTCCCAGGTGAGGACCAGCGGCATCTGAGTTCCTGGTACAGCGTGCGTCAAACGCCAGGTGTAGCACCGAAGCTAGGGCTATCTCTACACGGGCTGTTTCACTTGATCGAACTGGCCAGCGAATGGTTGCAGCGATTCGTAAGATTTGTCGTAGGTGTTGAAGGTGGGTGCCCCAGGACTTGTCCGCCTCCTAGCCTTTGGCGGACGTCGAACTTACGTGTGGGGTTCTTGACTTGCGATTCAAGGGTTACACAATGCGCGAGCCCTCTACCGCCCAACCTTTTCCTCAAAGAATTTCGCCATGATCTCCAGCGCTTCCTTGGTCTCCGGCAATTGGAAGTGATACCAAAACGCATGCGGCATCGCTTCAAAGACCACGAGCTGCGCGTCATTCCCGGCGCGCAGCAAAGCCAGGTGAAACATCGCCGTGTCGCTCAGCAGCAAATCGCGCGTTCCGCTCACCAGCAAGCTCGGCGGCCATCCCTCCAAATTCGCAAAAAGCGGCGACAGCACCGGATCCTTGCGATCGGTGCTGCCGGCATAAGCATCTTCGGGCGGGTGATGCGGATCGCGCGGCTGCAGCCGCCCGGCAAATCCGTCCAACGTGAATAGCTCCTGCGAATCCGTTGGCCGCGTGTAGTCCGGATGCACCGAAAACATCCCCAGCGCTCCCGGCAGCGCCATTCCCGATTGCTTGAGCCGCGCCGCCACTTCCGCGGTCAACGTCGCTCCCGCGGACGTGCCGAAGATTCCGATGTTGTGCGGCTTGTAGGATTTCAGCAGCTCCTTGTACACCGCCACCACGTCGTCCACCGCCGCCGGAAACGGATTTTCCGGAGCCAGCCGGTAATACATCGAAACCACTTTGATCTTCGCCAGATTGCAAATGGGCGCGCCCTCGATCAGCGAGCCCGAGTCGGAGTTGAACCCGCCGCCGTGCAGGTTGATCAGCACGCGATCGCGGTGAGCTTCGGCCCCGAGTGGCGTAATGATGTCCGTGCGCACCCCCGCCGTAGTCGTCTCTTCGACGCTCGCTGGATAAAACTTTAGCGCTTCCGCGGAATCCCGTTTACGCCACTCATCGGTAGCGGTGCGCCTCTGTTCCAGCGTCTGCGGCGCGCCGCTCTTCTGCGTCAGCCACGCCAGCCAGCTTTGCGCTTCCGGGCTAGCCGTCGCAGGCATCGGCACCACCCGCGTGATATGCGCCGTGCCATCGGCATCAAACGTAGCGCCGTCCTCCGCTGCCGCAGGCGCGGGGCGATGGCAACTCAGCAAAAACGCGCTCGCGCAAACCGCAACGCATAACAGAATCAGCAGGTGCAAGACGTTCTTTCTCTTCACCGGAACACCTCCGTCCGACCGAATCAGCAACCAGTCGCGAGCCGAATATTACTACTGTTCTAGCGATGCTTTGCCCGGCATAATCTACCCGGCATGAACAAGACAGGCCCGTGGATAACGATCGTCGTGGCCATGATGGCCGTAGTCTGTGCGATTTTGTACTGTCTTCCGGCCACACCGGCCGCGCCAGCCGCACCCGCCGCGGCGCAGGCCTCGCCGGGCGCCATCGGCATCTTTGAAGGACGCACCGATATTGGCGAGGTGGTGCATCCGGGCGTAGCGGAGTACGATGCCGCCAGTAAAACCTATACGCTTACCGCCGCGGGCGAGAACATGTGGTCCACCAAGGACGCTTTCTACTTTCTGCGGACTCAAGTTTCAGGCGACGTCGAGCTATCCGCGGATGTTGCCTTTCCTCACCAAGGCGGACGCCCGCATCGCAAGGCTGCGCTAGTCCTGAAACAAAACCTCGACGCCGATGGAGTCTATGCCGATGCCGCGCTGCATGGCTCCGGCCTCCCCGCGCTGCAGTATCGCCGGGCCAAAGGCGCCACCACCGAAGACATCGAGTTGAACATCGATATGCCGCAAAGGGCTCGCATCGTTAAACGCGGCGATGAAATCACCATGTTCCTGAGTATGCATGGCGAGCCGTTGCACCAGGCGGGAGCGTCGATCAAGCTGCACTTCGACGGTCCCTTTTACGCAGGCATTGGTCTCTGCTCCCATAATAAGGATGCCACCGAGACCGCGGTCTTCTCCAACGTCGAATTGAAGAAGCCTGATGCGGAAACAGCTGCCAATCTCGTGCTGTTCAGCGCATTGCAGACCATTCAGACCGAGGACAACTTCCGCCGCTCGATGATGGTGCGAACCGGGATGGGGCGCATCGGTTCGGCGAACTGGACCAAGGATGGCCAGACCCTCTATTTCGATCGCGAAGGCCAGATCGAGAAGATGCCCGTTCTGGGCGCGACTCCGGAAAGTGTAAAGATCGGGCCGCACCTGTGGTGCGATGACAATCACGGACTCTCGCCCGACAACAAGCTGCTGGCAGTGAGCTGCGCGCCAACTAAAGGACCCGCAACCTCGATCTACGTTGTATCGCTCGACGGCGCAGGCAACCGCCGAGTGGCTCATGGCGGAACGGTCGAATTTCATGGCTGGTCGCCTGACGCCACAACGATCGCATTTACCGCCACCCGCCACGGCCACCGCGATATCTACACAGTGACGGTCGTGGGCGGCGCAGAAACCCGGCTGACCATCACCGGCGCCAACGACGGCCCGGACTTCGGACCGGATGGCGCCATCTACTTCAATTCGGACCGATCCGGCGCGATGCAGATATGGCGCATGAATGCCGATGGCACGTATGCGGAGCAATTGACCCATGACGATACCAACGACTGGTTTCCGCACGTCTCTTCCGATGGGAAACAGATGGTCTATCTCACTTGCGCCCGGTCGATCGCCGGGCAACCGGCCAATAGCGATGTATCGCTTCGCGTGATGGACCTGTTCAGTGCCCGGAGCCGCGTGCTGGCCGATTTGTTCGGAGGCCAAGGGACGATCAACTCGCCCTCTTGGTCGCCGGATAATCACCACCTGGCTTTCACCGGATACGAAATGCTGCCCGCGTCCGCTGACGGACCTGACTTCGTGATGGTTGCTCCGAGACCGGACACACCGCCGAAATAAATCGCCGCAGCTGCAGCAGTAGCAGTAGCTTCAGCTTGAGCAGCCCTGCGGCGCGGCGTCACAAGAGAGACGCATGGAAAAGGATGGACTATGAAAACGAAAGCAATGTCATGCGGGTTGATGATGATGTTCCTGGCCGGCGCTGTGAGCGGCCAGCAGCGGCCGAAAATTGTCAGCATCTCCAGCCTCAGCATCTACACAACGGACCAAGCGAAGACCGAATCGTTTTTCGTGCATGACTTAAGCGCGCTAAAGGGCCCGGACCCGCAGAATCCCGCGGGGTCTCGCTATTATTTCAACGCGACTCAGTTCATCGAGGTGCTGCCGCTGCCGGCGGCGGATGCCGCCTCGGTCAATCGTTTGGATCATGTGGGGTTCAACACCACCAATACCGAAGACATGCGTCGTTATCTCGGAGCGCACGCCGTTGCCGTGCCTGCGGCGGTGACTTCTGCCAGCGATGGCAGCCAGTATTTTGAGGTGAAGGATCCGGAAGGAAACCGGGTTCAGTTCGTGCAGCCGCCGAAACATCCCGGGGCTGTGCCATTGAATGTGCTGAGCGAACACGTCATCCACGTGGGATATATCGTGCACGACGCTTCCGCGGAGGACGCGTTTTATCACGATCTGCTGGGCTTCCGGCCGTACTGGCACGGAGGCATGAAAGACGACTCCACCGATTGGGTTTCCCAGCAGGTTCCCGACGGCACCGACTGGATCGAGTACATGATGGTGAAGGGGCCCGAGAAAACCGGCATGCCGCCTGCGATGACCCAAGATACCGTGGGCGTGCTCGATCACTTCGCATTGGGCGTGCAGAACATGGAACAATCCGTGGACCTGCTGTACGCAGGAGACCGCCTCACCGCCAAGCATTCCCCGGCGCAGATTGGTCGCGACGGCAAATGGCAATTCAACATGTATGCCCCCGATGGCACTCGCGTGGAGCTGATGGAGTTTCAACCGTCGGTGAAGCCCTGCTGCTCTCCATTTATGCTACCGAGCCCGAAGAAGTGACCGCGCGCCGAACAACCGAACAATTTCTGATCGGCCAGGGAGGGAGACGCTAGTGTCCGGATCAACCAAAATCCTCAGGCATATTTGCGCCGGACTCTTCGGCACCTTCATGTTCGCTTTCGCTGCTCATGCCCAGGCCACTCCTCCGAGCATTCCGGAAAAAATCATCATCGACACCGACATCGGCGACGATGTGGACGACGCCTTCGCGATCGCCCTTGCTCTTCGGAGTCCCGAGTTGCAGATACTCGGCATCTCCACAACCTTCGGTGACACCGAGGCCCGCGCCAAAATCGTCGATCGGCTCCTCGCGGAGGCCGGTCGGCAAGACATCCCCGTCACCGTGGGCGCTCCGACCCACACCAACAATGTAATGACCCAGCGCCGCTATGGCGAGGCCGCCCGCTTGGCAATTCCCGCCAAGGCCCCGGTGCCTCATCCCAACGCCGTGGACTTTATTCTCGATCAGATTCGCCGCTACCCCGGCGAGATCACCTTGATCGCCATCGGTCCTCTATTCAACGTAGGGGCGCTCATTGACAAGGATCCGGAGACTTTCCGCAAACTCAAGCGGGTGGTCCTGATGGGCGGATCGGTCGAACGGGGCTACGGCGATGTGGGGTACGCACCGCCGCGCGGGCCCGAAGTAGAATGGAACATCAAGTGCGACGTTCCTTCCGCCCAGAAACTCTTCGCCTCCTCCGGTGTGCCGATTTACATGATGCCGCTCGACTCAACCCAATTGAAATTGGACGAGGTCAAGCGAGCTATTCTCTTTGGCGCGGGCACCCCGCTCACCGATGCCTTAACCCTGCTTTATTACCAGTGGGGCCAGGAAACGCCGACTCTTTTCGACGCGATGACTGTCGCCTACATTCTGAATCCCACGCTCTGCCCGGTGAAGCCGCTGCACATTCGAGTGGATGAGAAGGGCTTCACCCGCGAGGAGCCCGGCGCTCCCAATGCCCAGGTGTGCCTGGATTCGGATTCGGACGCATTTTTCCGCTTTTACATCACCCGGATGATTGCGCCATGATCGTGCAACTGCACTCGCTCCCGGCGATCGGAATCGATTTGATTCTTCGCTGTACCCATACCGATTGGGATTTCTGCTGCACCTCGAGGTCTAGATGAGACATCTCTCCCTGGCAATCGTCGTTGCTTCATTGTGGTTCCTCACGCTAACGGTTACTCACGCCCAAGCCACCACCAATGCTGCTCCAATTCGCGTCGCGATCGCGGGAATGGCGCACGGGCACGTCGAGGGTTTTTTCCAGCACGCCCTGCACCGGCCCGACATTCAGATCGTCGGAATCGCTGAGCCGGACCAGCAACTCTCCGCGAAATACGCCGCTAAGTTCAGCTTGGATCAATCCCTGTTGTTTTCCGATCTCGAAGAGATGCTGCGCAAGACCCACCCACAAGCCGTCCTCGCGTACACCAACACCTGCGACCACCGGCGGGTGGTGGAAATCTGCGCCCGCTACAGCGTCCACGTGATGATGGAAAAGCCGCTGGCGGTGAGCGCCGAGGATGCTCATGCCATGCAGGCTGCGGCGCGCCAAGGCAAGATCCAGGTGCTGGTGAATTACGAAACCACCTGGTATCGCAGCAACCGCGCGGCCTACGATCTGGTCCATGACCAATCGATTGGCGAAATTCGCAAGTTCGTAGCCCACGACGGCCATCAAGGGCCTCAGGAAATCGGCGTCGGCCCCGAGTTCCTGGCGTGGCTCAACGATCCCAAGCTCGGTGGCGGCGGAGCGCTCTACGATTTCGGCTGCTATGGCGCCGATTTGATCACCTGGCTGATGGACGGCAGGCGGCCCACCACCGTCACCGCCGTCACCCAGCAAATCAAACCAAATCTCTATCCGCGAGTGGACGACGAAGCAACCGTCATCCTCACTTATCCGCGGGCGCAAGCCATCCTGCAGGCTTCCTGGAATTGGCCCTTCGACCGCAAGGACATCGAGGTCTACGGCCAGACCGGCTACGTGCTTACCGTCCGCCATGACGACGTGCGGGTGCGCCTCAAGGGGAAAGAGGAGGAGAAAATCGCGGCGAAACCGCTGCCGCCTCCCTACGATGATTCGTTGTCGTTCTTTAGTGCAGTGATTCGCGGCGAGGTGCCGCCGGAGGGACCTGGGTCTCTGGAAACGAATGTCGTCGTCGCGGAAATCCTCGACGCCGCCCGGCGCTCCGCGGCGTCCGGAAAGTCCATTCCGCTAAGCCAGTAACCGCGCACTCACGGTAACCGAAAACCAAGCTCGGATCGCGCCTCGTCGCAGGCTAGCCGACTAGCGCACTTGCACGAATTCTTGCGTGATGTACAGCGTTCCATCCGGTCCCGCTGCGATTCCTACCCCAACCTTGGTAAACGTCGGGTTCACAATATTCGCTCGGTGATTCTCTTGGAATTTCGGTTCGTTCATCAACATCGCTTCGGCGCGAACCACGGTTTGATCCATGGCCAGGTTCTCGCCCATCGACACCCACTGAACTCCCCCTTTGGACAGGCGCACGCTGGGCTGGGTTCCATCGGCGCTGGCATGGCTAAACGCTCCGCTGGCTGCCAATTCTTGGGAGTGCTTGCGGGCCACTGCGGCCAGCTTCGGGTCCCATTGCAGCGGCGTGGCATGGGCACCCGCTTCGGGGGCCTGGGCCAAGGCCGTGCGGTCATTATTAAGCAGTTGGAACATCTGAAGTTCGGCGGAGTCGGTCGAGCAAGCTGAGCCGGCGTTCTTGCTGCAGGGGACTGTCACTACAGCACTTACGCCATTCGGCGAGGCTGCGGAGACGGCGGGGGCGGCCACCAGGCAGCCCATCAGCGCCAGGGCCGTAACCATCAGGCCGTAGCGTCTTAATCCCTTGGAAATGCTTGAGTTAGTTCGCGGTAGAGCTTGTGTGGTTCGATAGGCTTTGTTCATTCACAAAGGATAGACGGCGGGGGTTTAGGCCAATACTGGCCGGCGGGGGCTGATTGGTACAGGGCAGGGACAGACACACTTAGGGCCAGATGGACAGTGCTCAGCTCGCCCTAATCCATAAGATAAACATTATTAAGGTACTTAGATACGAATGGCCATCGGGCCACTACCGGTTTCAAGGCCAGGCGACCCTGGGTAGGCCCGTCCGCCGGCTCCAGCCCAGCTTAGGGGGTGCTGCCGCGGACTACACCTTCAACGCTTTCATGTAATCCGCGTCGATCTTCAGCGCGTCCATCGGGGCCATGTCGAACTGCTCCTGCTCCACGAACGCGTGCTTAATGTTGCCTTTCTTCGCGGCTTCGAAGATTCGATGATAATCGATGCTGCCCCGGCCCAGCTCCGCTGAGGGCGGCGCATCCGATTCCGAGGTATGCGCAGCATCGAGCTTGAAGTCCTTTATATGCAGCATGGAAATGCGCGTGGGGTAGCGGGTCAGGTAGTCCGCGGGGTCCTTGCCGCCCACCACCACCCAGCCGCAATCCATCTCCATGGTTACCTTCGCTGGATCGGTCAATCGCAGCAGTTCGTCGTACACCACCACGCCTTGTTTCACGCGAAACTCTTCGGTGTGGTTGTGGTATCCGAACCGGATCCCCGCCGCATTCACTCGTTCCCCGATGTGATTGAACTGCTCCGCGTTCCACCGCCAGTCCTCGAGGGTCATGGCCGCCATCTTCGAGCCAAACGAGCCTGATTTGGCCGGCGACGAGTCCGGTACCCCCGGCGAGGAGCAAATAATGTACTCGAGGCCCAAATCCTTGCCAAACTGAATCACTTCATCCACATGCGGCCCAAGCTGCCCCATCGGATAGTGGGCACTCACGCAGCGTAGCCCCGCCTGATCCATCGCATGCTTCACGTCGCTGGCGCTGCGGTTGAAGAATCCCGCCGCCTCCACCTCGCGATAACCGATCGCATTGAGCTGCCGCAACGTTCCTTCATAGTCCTTCGGCAGCTGATCTCGCACCGAGTAGAGCTGCAAGCCAATCGGCAGGTCCAAAGGATTGGCCATCAGCCAGGGTGCACTGTTCCATAAAGCTGCCCCGGCAACCGAGGCTGCCGCGGTCTTCAAAACGTTTCTTCTCGAAATGCGATCCATAGTAATACTCCTCAATTGCGGATCAACTTTGGCCGAAAACCGGCGTCAGTTGCCCGCTTATCCTTTAATCGTTCTCGACCCGGCGTCCCATGTGGCGATCGTCTTTCCGAAATAGGCGTAGTTGGCCAGGTGGCAACCGATCGCGGCGTGGTTGCCAAACACTTCGTTCTCCACCGTCGGTTTGCGCGTGCGGACCGCGTTGAAGAAATTCGCCTGATGATCCGAAACGTCGTTGTATCCCTCTGGCACTGTGAAAGTCTCGGCTTCCGCGGTCTGGAAATTTAGCGGCGCGGTCGGCGGATGTTCCGCGGCCCACTGTGCCAGATATTCCTTGCGCAGACGCGCCGGCCAACCCAGCAGCGAATATCCCTCCGGTTTGGGAGCGATGTCCTGTGGCGTGAAGGTCAGCGTTGACCCGCTGATTTCCAGGATGGCTTTTGTGCCGTGGAATTTGATCGATTCGCCGGTATCGTTGTTTAGGTTGCAGACCAGCGCCATGCGAAATTTCGGATAGTCATACACCGTCTCGATCAGGTCCGGGAAGTCGCGCCCGTCTTTGTAAGCGAAGAGCCCGCCGCTCGACTGCGCCCGCTGGGCCACCTCATTGGTTCCGGTGATGAAGTGAATTCCCGAGATCAGATGCACGAAGAGATCGCCTGCCAGGCCCTCGCCGTAATCGGTGAAGCAGCGCCAGCGGAAGAAGCGCTTGGCGTCAAACGGGCGCTTCGGCGCGCCATCCAGGAAAGCGTCCCAGTCGATAGTCTTCTCGCTGGCGTCGGACGGAATTGGGTACACCCACGCGCCGCTGGGCGAGTTGCGGTTCCACGACGCTTCGATGTGGAACACCTCGCCGACGGCGCCGGATGCGTACAACTCGTGCGCTTTCTGATAGACGATCGAGCTCACCCGCTGGCTACCCACCTGCATTATGCGATTGCCCTTGTGCACCGCCTCCACCATCGCGAAGCCGTCCTCCACCGTGTGCGACATTGGCTTCTCGCAGTAGACGTCTTTGCCCGCCGCGCACGCATCCACCACCACTTTTCGATGCTGGTGGTCGGTCACCGCCACAATCACCGCGTCCACATCTTTCCGATCCAGGATCTCGTGATAATTCCGCGTGGCAGGCACCTGTTTCTTCACTGACTCTTGCGCCGCCTCGTGCCGGCTGTCATACAGATCGCACACCCCCACACATTCGATGCCCGGCACCGCCAGCGTGGCCGTCAGCAGCTCGCACCCCCGCGTGCCCGTGCCGATCGAAGCAAATCGAATCCGGTCGCTCGGCGCCACCGCGCGGCCCGCGCCCCACAGCGCGGCCGGCTCCAGCAGATTTAGTTTCCGCGCAGCTCCGGCAGCCACCGTGCCTGCTCCGATCTGCATAAATGTCCGACGGGTCAAAGGATGCATTTTGTTCTTCCTCTTGGACGGTCCAGCGCCGCGCACTCCTAGCAGCCGGGCGCGCGCGTTTGCCGGTCCTTTTGGCGCCGAAGGGAAGTTACTCTTTTGAGCCTATTCAAGCAAGCCCCACCAGCATGTGGCGGTCTGGCCGTTAGCGGTTGGGCGTGTCCTCGTGCACCCAATGAAATTGATGCGTCTGCAGGGGGAAAATCTCCGGCCTCACGCGATGCATCATCATCGTCAGCCTCTGCCCACCCAAATTTCCTGCCATCGAGAGATGTGTTGCATCCGGTCGAGTCCACTCCACACTGCCACTCGCGCTCTCTCCTCTCAGTTCGATCGAATGCGCACCCGGCAGGTAGGTCGTGCTGTAGCGTAACTGCGTTCCGTCGCTTGTCCGCACCATCATGCTCGTCTGGTACTCGAAATACACGCGCTGCCATCCCTGCGCGCCGTTGCTGCTGCCTGGATCGCTATCCACCTGCCACACACCGTAAAGTTCAGATCGATCGCCCGCCGGCCCTTTCGTTGATTCCCAAATGCCGACTCCGTACGACAGCAGCAAACACGCCACCACCAGCCCCTGCAGCACATGCGCCGTCCAGCGCAGCCCGTTGCTTTCGAATCGCGGCAGCCACGCGCCACGAAGCATCGCTTCCCGCCGCAACACAAAGAACCGGAACATCGGCCCCGCGTCCGGCAGCAGAAGGAACAAACTCACCAGCAGCAGATGCGTGGAATACAATTTGACCGGCACGTCGTAGGAATAGTTGAGCAGCGCGACGTTGGACATGATCGCTGCCGTCACCAGCGCGCCCATCGTGCTGGTGCGGCGAAATAAGAGAAGCATGCCGCCCAACACCTCGCCCAATCCACACGCTACCCGGTACGCCGTCGAGGAACCCATGAACGTCCACAACAGCCGCATGGGCGTCGAATCGCCATACGTCTCGGTCAGCACATCGAGCCCCGGCGGCGCGAATTGTTTGGGAAACACTTTGCTGAATCCGTATAACAACATCGCCGCCGCAAGCGTGAACCGCAGCACCAGCGACAGCCACGCGTAGCACGTCCGGTACTCCGTCCGCCGCCGGTCCACAATCGTCCAGAACAGCGTTCCGAAGGCCGCGATCGCCGCCACACATGCGTACAGCACATAATGCAGTGCGGTATCCCCGCTGCCGGTCGGATGCCACTGCCCTGCAATCCCCTGCAGATGGAAGACGTGCCGCCCAGCCCATACCGCCAGCGCGGCCAGCGGCGCGGCCAACGTTTCCCCAAGCCGGTCGCCAAAATGCGGCACGATACTCAGGAGAGAGACCTGAGCGGGATTCGGCAAACAAAAGAGCCCGAAATATAGGCAGGCAAATCGGAACGCGACCCGCAGCCAAAAAGGCCATGGCCCTGTCGCGGCTCGGCCCGCACTCTCAGTGTGCATCTGCTCTTCTCCTCCATTCCTTTGCTACGGCGCGAATCCGCGCGCACTCTGGTCGGCCCGACATTAACATTGTCTCCGGTAGCCGTCGGCTTGTTTTCACCAGATACGGTGAATGACCCATGTTTGATGGGCACACTGGCTTGTTGCTAAGATTAGCGGCTTCGGGAGTCGCCACGCGGGGGCCGCATGCAAACAGACGATCGGACTGAAAACACTCGCGGCTGGCTGCTGAACGTTCTCACCGATATTCACTTTTGGGTCCCGCTGGTGGTGCTGATCGGTTGATTGCTTCTCCTAAGGTGGATTCACTAAACGTAAACGTAAGCGCAGGCAAGGAATATGGGATCCGTTTCAAATCCCGAGGTGCAAACGTTGGATCAGCAGACATCCCGCGCCCGCAAGCTGCAAGCCCTGGGCATCCTTTCGGGTTTCACCGCGGGAGCCTGGCTCGGCGCCGCCGAAGCGCCCACCAAACTCGTTTCCGTCGGCGTCTCGCCGGTGGTGATTTCGCTGATCATGGTGCTTGGCGTATTTCTAGCGCGTTGGAGCCTGCCCGCTTTGATCCTGGGCACGTCCTCGATTCACGCGGACGTGCGCCGCGCGCCGCACTTGATCATCTGGGCGGTGCTCGCTGGCTGCATCTGGGCAGTCGCCAACACCCTGACCATCTTCGCGATCCGCGACGTGGGGCTGAGCATCGCCTTTCCGCTGTGGAATTCAAATAGCCTGCTCGGAATACTGTGGGGTTTCGTTTTCTTCAACGAATTGCGCCAAGCCGGCTGGCGCCGCTGGGCGGGAGTATTGGGCGGAGCGCTGGTCATGTGCGTGGGCGCGACGATACTGGCGGTCGCGTCCGCGGCGCAGGGCCCGGCGGCGCATTCCATGCGCGGAGTGTGGGCCGCGCTGGGCGCCGGCGCGCTGTGGGGCACGATGTACATCCCGTACCGCAAAGCGTATTTGACCGGGATGAATCCGCTTTCGTTCGTCACCTTCTTCACCTTCGGCGAATTGGGCATGATGGGCACGCTGGCCGTCAGCTATACCGGCCTCGGTCCGCTGTGGCATCAATTGATGGGGGCG
>Ga0182018_10003760_pt1 | contig 13313 bp, 4 predicted proteins | sample 812P2MmetaG_FD_120490 | JGI IMG/M metagenome (GOLD analysis project Ga0182018, IMG submission 120490) | Permafrost microbial communities from Stordalen Mire, Sweden - 812P2M metaG | ecosystem: Environmental > Terrestrial > Soil > Wetlands > Permafrost | place: Sweden: Stordalen | collected...
AGGCTTTTTGTTTTCAGCAGGCCGCAGCACTTCTGCGTGCCCAGCGAAAATGGATTCGCTCCGCGTTCCAGCGCTTCTTCGTTTCTGTGAACGATCAGTCGGGCCCCGATCTCCTTCGTGTAGAAGTCTCGAAACTCGATCATTTCCGGAAATTTGTAGCTTGTGTCGATGTGCAGCAGGGGAAATGGAATCTTCCCGGGAAAGAAGGCTTTCTCCGCCAGCCGAAGCATCACCGACGAGTCTTTCCCGATGGAGTAAAGCATCACCGGATCGGAAAACTCGGCGACCGCTTCGCGGAGAATGTAGATGCTCTCCGCCTCTAAGGCACGCAGGTGATTCAGCGTTTCATCACCGCCATGGGCCCGCCGTTCGCGCGCGGCACCGCGTGCGCGAACGGCGTCCAGTAATTCCGGCGTGGTTTGAGACATTTCCTTCCTTTGGAGGCGAAAAAAGCGCCCCGAAAAACAAAAAACCCACCTGCCAGGGATTCTGGCGGTGGGGTTAACTGCGACTCGACTAGATTGAGATTTCTAGACTATGAGCCCCCTGGCGCCAGAGCACACCTGTGGACAACACGTACAAGTACAGAGCTGGCGTTGATGGAAACTCATAGACACCGCTTCACTTTACGCTGGAACCGCCTCGCGCCGCAAGTGTTTCTTCATATTCTGACCGGGAATCTGGGCAATTGAGCACCGCTTGCTCGGGCAGCGGCGGGGGATCGGATTGGATCGCGCGGACGGTAAACAATGGAAAATCAGAATGTTAAGCGCAGGCCTACTTGCGCCGCGAAGGGAATGCCGACGGTCGTGCCTGGGCCAAAAAAATCGCCAAGCGCGCCCGCGGGAACCAGGAGTTGCCGACCGCTGGTGACAGGCACGGTTTGCGTGCAGGCCGGGTTGAGGCAAAGGGCTGTGACGTTTGCGAGGTTGTTCACCGGCGTGGGCAGCGCGCTTATGTCGGTGACATAGTTCGCGCCAGGATTGTTTCGATCGAAGAGATTGAAAAACTCAAGGAAAGGCGTGGCCGTCCATCGCTCACGAAACTTGATGGGACGGGCGAGGCGCACGTCGGTTTGCAGATAAGGGGTGCCGCGAAACTCGTCCATGGTCGTCTCGACGCCGTCCACGACGGCGCGCGTGCCGACGGGGGTGGTCAGCGTGATTGGCCTCCCGCTTTCCGCCTGCGACAGGAAGGTCACTTCGAATCCAGCGGGAGCATGGATGGTGCCAGCCAGAACGGCGCGGTGGTGGACGTCTTCTCCCGATGGTCCGTAGTCACCAGGCGCGAAGGCGTCGAAGGGATTGCAGACGCCATTAACGTAATCGAATAGCTCGCCGAGCACACAGCCCCAGGTTTTTGCGGAGGAGAGCGTGTAGTTGGCAACCAGGCTCAAGCGGCGAGCGACGTTTCCTTGAAGATGAAGAGCCAGCGCGTTGTAGCTGGAACGATTGTCGCTGCGAAACACAGAAACGTTAGGGAAATCGTAGCGCCGATAGGCGTGCATTCCGGTCTCAAGCGTCCAATCCGCGCTGACGGTCCAATTGGCATTGAAAGCGTGCTGAATGCCCGCAGTCGAGTGAATCGCATAAGGCGTGTGGTAGTTCGGGTCGATGATGGACGGAGGTGCGATGCCTCCGCCGGTGGCCACGTTGGTGCCGTTGACAGCCTGGAACGCGGTGACCCATCCATTCTGCGCCAGATCGTTGAAATACATACCGAAACCGCCGCGCAAAACGGTGCTGCCGGAAGAACCGAGCGAGTATGCGATTCCAAGACGCGGAGCAAAGGCCTTCCGGTAATCATGCGGCGCACTACCAATGAACGGTGACTCCGCGGGATTCAGGGCCAGAAGATACGGATTCTGCGCCTGACTGCGGCCGGAGGCCTCGAAGAGCCCGAAGGTCGTGTCGTACCGCAGTCCGTAGTTTGCTGTGAGCCGCGAGGTCACGCGCCAGGAATCCTCGGCGTACAAACCCAGGCGCTGCACGTTTTGCGAGAAGCTGCCGTCGCCTGCAGAAGTAGAAGCGCTGTCCGTGGCGATGTCCGCCGTGAACTGGGCCGGATTCGCAACATAGAACGTTGGATCTTCCGGAAGTGTGACGAGCGTCTCTGACGTTGCCGCCAAGGCGCCACTGAGGACGGGCTCATGAATGAAGTTCACGCCCACACGCGGAGCATGTCTGCCGGAGGTGTGACTCACATCGTAGCGGATTTGGTACTTCTCCTGGTTGCGCAAGACCGGAAACGCCGTGATCGCAGTGATGAATTGATTGTCACCGAAAGTTTCCAGGCCCGAGATGCTGCTGGACGTGGAAGTGAACGGAAAAGCAAGCGCGAAACCCAGATCGGAATTGCGCGATTCGGTGAGGTGCAACCCGCTGGCGTCGAATACGAACGAACCTAACCACGTAGGGACGAAAACGAACTGATTGCCAACGGCCAGGTTCATGTAGTTGTTGTGTGAAGTCGCGCCGGTCGAAGGCAGCGTGCCTTGCTGAACCAAAGCGTTGTGGGTGGTGTAGCTGTCGGTGGCGGCGCGAAGAAACCACTGCGATCCAGCCGATTGCGTCCAGTCCAGGCGTAGCAGGCCAAGATAATCGCGAAATGGAACAGGGACGCTGCTTGGAACCGATATCGAAGTCGCCGACGTGCCGTTCACGCTGACCAGGCCCTCTGCGGCGAGTTCCGACAGCGCGTTGAATTGCGCCTGGCTGGCCGGACTGTACGCAATGCTGGCGTTCTCGTGGACGTACTCGAAGGAGGAAAAAAACCAGAGCTTGTCCTTGATGATCGGACCCCCGAAGGTGCCAACATAGTTCTGGCGGGAGAAAGGCTGTTTGGGATTAGGCGCGGGATTGTCGATAGGAAACCGCGCGTTCAACGCCGCGGCCCGCTCATAAAAAGCGGCTTCGCCATGCCATTCATTCGTGCCGCGTTTGGTGGTGATCACGACAGAAGCGGCCGTCGTCCGGCCCGTATCCGCGTCTTCCAGTGCTGTGCGCACAGCAAACTCGCGGATCGCTTCGGGCGAGAAGTTTTGCAGAAAGCCGCCAATATAATCGTCGGAATTATCGCCGCCATCGACGGAAAGGTCGTTGTTGAGACCCGAACTCCCGCCGGTAGAAACGGCGGTTATGCGGGCCTTGGTAGGGTCGGACGGCTCGACAGGCTCGGTGCCGGGGGCGAGATAAGCGATGTTGGCAAAGCTGCGAGCGGCAAGCGGAATCGTTTCAAGGTCCTGAGAGGTAACGATCGCTTGATGAACAGCGCTGGCAGTGTCGATCGACTGCGTCGTGATCGAAGACGCCTGCCCTTGTACGGTGACGCTCTGCCGGACCACGGCGGGCTTTAGCGTCACGTTCATTTCGCGCACCGAACCAAGAACTACTTCCACGTCCGAGATGGCAGCGGCGAAGCCATTGGCGGAAACAACGACGTGATACCCGCTCACGGGGAGATCATCGAGACGAAATTCTCCGCGCGCGTCACTGACTGCTTCCCGCCGCAAAGCGGAATCGAGGGACTCGACTGCGATCTTGGCGGCCGGAATCCGGGCCCCGCTGGAATCCTGCACCGTGCCTCGAAGCGTCCCGCGCGTGTTCTGCGCTTGCGCTACGCAAACACCAAACACCATTGCAATCATTCCGTAAAGCGGTAGGAATCTCATAAACTATTCGCAACCCGCGATTCAACGCGCCTCGGACGGCGGCTTCGGAATCAGCACTGGAATTTCCTGCTGCTTCACGGCATCGTCGTAAGCTTGCAGGTCCGTCGCGAGAATCGCCTTCCACCTCGTAAGCTGGTCGTCCACGGACTTGGCTAGCATATCGAATACTTCGTAAGCCTGCTGGGTGGGCGCGGAGGCAGCGCTGCTGACTACGCCTCCGAGCGCGACGAGTTGATTGTTCAAGCGAATCGGAAAGTTGAGAACGTCCTGCCCGCTCTTGGCCTTGTTCTGGATCAGTGCTTCTTCAACCTCGGTCATTTTCTTGTCCAGGGCCTTGCCGGCGGCGGCAACAATCTCGGCGCGCGGATCGCCCTTGAGTCGCTTGTTAATAGCGTTGATCTGCTCACGCAGATCGCGGATCTGGTTGATGGCGTCATCGGCCTCGCTGACTTTTTCACGGATCTTTATTAGCAGATCGAACTGTTTCTGCAGATCGGCCTGGGTAACCTTGAGCCGCGGGTCAGGCTCGATCTGCAGCGGAGCGGTGTAAGTCTTGCCCAAAACCGTCAACCGCACTTGATAGGCACCGGGCAGAGCTTCGGGGCCCTTCGTATCTCCGCCCCACAGCGGGGCGTGAGGAACCGGGGTAGCACCCTCGTAATCGAGGTCCCAGACGAAGCGGTTTAAGCCCGCCTCTGACGGCAGCGTGCTGGGGTTGCGCGGCGGCCCGCTAGAACCCTCATCCTGCTCGGGCTCATCTTCTTTCTTGGGAAAGTGACGGACAACTTTACCCGACGAATCCAGGATATCGAGCGTGATCTTCGGAGTTTCGGCTTCGCTGGGCTTGCCGTCCTGCTTTGCGTCATCTTTTTTCTCTGTGGTCGGGGCCGCGCCAGAATCACTGCCGCCTGCTTGCGTGCTTTCGTCGGGTTTTTTCAGGCTGGCTTTCAACCAATAGTCGATGATCGCTCCCGCAGGAGGATTCTTGCCGGTGTTGTTGGCGGCGCCGCCGAAGGGCGATCCGCGAAAAACGGTATGGCTGGCCGGCGAAGGTGTGAACAAGTGTGCGTCTTGCTGCGCGATGGAATCGCTGTATTGACGAAGTGGAGCGATATCATCCAGCAACCAGAAGCTGCGACCATGGGTCGCGACAACCAGGTCGTTGTTCTTGACGACCAAGTCATTCACCGGCGAAACCGGAAGATTGAGTTGCAGCGACTGCCAGTGCGAACCGTCATCGAAAGAAACGTACAACCCGCCCTCGGTGCCCGCGAAAAGCAAACCCGTCCGCTTGGGGTCCACACGAACGGCGTGAACGTAGTTACCGGCCGGCAGACCGTTAACGAGTGTCGTCCAGTTTTTGCCGTAGTCCGACGTCTTGAATACGTACGGAGCGAAGTCGTCGAGTTTGTGCCGTTCAACTGCGATGTAGGCGGTGCCTGCTGCTGTCGGTGAAGCCTCGATCATGCTGACGGTGCCCCAATCAGGCATGGCTTTCGGGGTGACGTTTTCCCAATGCTGACCGGCGTCGAGCGTGAGCTGCACCAAGCCGTCGTCGGTGCCCGCCCAGATCAGATCCTTTTGCACGGGAGACTCTACGACCGAGAAAATCGTGTCGTAGACTTCCACGCCAGTATTGTCTTTTGTGATGGGTCCGCCGGAGGCTTGCTGTTTTTGCTTGTCGTTGCGCGTCAGGTCGGGGCTGATGATGTTCCAGCTCATCCCGCCGTCGGTTGTCTTGAACAGGACTTCGCCCGCAAAATACAGAGTCTTAGGATCGTGAGGAGAAAACGCGATGGGTTCGGTCCATTGGAATCGGTGCTTTACGTCCGCAGCGGCCCAACCGATAGGATTTACGGGCCAGGGATTGACGCCCAACGTTTCACCGGTGCGGTGGTCGTAGCGCGTGATCTCGCCGCCGTACGAACCGGCATAAACAACTTCTGGATCGCTCGGATCCGGGGCGATATAACCGCTTTCGCCGCCACCGACGTCGTACCAGTCGGTGCGATCGATACCGCCTCCAGCACTGGCGCTCGCGATGCCAATTGTGGAATTGTCTTGCTGCGCGCCGTAGATGTAGTAGGGGAAGCGGTTGTCCGTAGTGACGTGATAGAACTGCGCAGTCGGCTGATTGTCCTCCGTGGTCCACGTTTTGGCGCCGTCGGTCGAGATAGTCGCGCCGCCGTCATTTCCGTTGATCAGGCGGTTGGGATTTGTAGGGTCGATCCACAAACCATGATTGTCGCCGTGGGGCGCGCGGACCGAGGCGAATGTCCTACCGCCGTCGTTCGAACGATAGGCCGCGGTGTTCAATAGGTAGACGGCATCGGCGGATTTTGGATCGGCGAAGATGTGTGAGTAATACCAAGCCCGCTGGCGGAAACGGTGATCATCGGTAAGCAACTGCCAGGTCTCCCCGCCATCGTCCGAGCGAAAGATGCCGCCTTTTTCAGCCTCGACAACGGCCCATACACGATTGGGATTGGCGCCGGAAACCGTGACTCCGATGCGGCCCTTGATCCCTTCAGGAAAACCGTACTTTTTTACCTCTTTCCACGTGGTGCCACCATCGGCGGAGCGATAAAGCCCGCTGCCCGGTCCCCCGCTATCCATGCTCCATGGTGTGCGTTTGGCTTGCCACAGGGCCGCGAACAAAATATTGGGATTGCTGGGATCGAAGGTAACGTCGATGCCGCCCGTCTTCGCGTCCTTGTAAAGCACTTTTTCCCAGGTCTTGCCGCCGTCCCGCGTGCGGAAAATGCCGCGCTCCTCATTGTCGCCAAATGGATGACCAAGAGCCGCAACCAAGGCCACGTCGGGGTTTTTGGGATCTACGATCAGGCGCCCGACGGCGTGCGTGTCCGCTAGCCCGACGAAGCTCCACGTTTTTCCGGCGTCGATAGATTTATAAACCCCGTTGCCGCCAACGATGTTGCCGCGGATGCAAGCCTCGCCAGTCCCGACATAGATGACGTTGGGGTCGGATTCCGCCACGGCGATCGCGCCGATGGCCGGCGAAGCTCCTTTTTGCTTATCGAAAATCGGGGTCCAGTTGAGGCCGCCGTCGATCGTTTTCCAAACGCCCCCGGCCACTGCGCCAAAGTAATAGACATGATCTTGACCGACGACACCGGACACAGCCACCACGCGGCCGCCCCGGAAAGGACCTACCAGACGATAGGATAACGCCTTCCAGTCCGCATTTTCCTCCCCGTCTGGGGCGCTGGCACTGGACGATTCAGAAGCGTTTTGTTTCCCAGCCGGCGCCTTCGACTCGGGCGGAGCATTCTTTTTCCTTTGAGCGAATGCGGGAGAGGAGAGAGACAACAGCAGCAGCAAGAAAATGATCTTATGCAAGAGTTCGGACCTCCAGCGCGTGACGCCGAGGCGAAATCCTAAACGCTAAACGCCAACAACGCAAAGTCTAAATCGGTTGGCAGGAGCACCGACTTCGGGAGGACCGCTGGTGCAAATTGCTGATGCTGCATTGAGTTTTCCGCAGACTCGGTTCATAGTGCTGCCCGCCGGTTGGCGCGCGGCATTTCTAACAAAATCGGAAGAACCAATCCAGCGTCGCAGATTCACAGCCGTGTAGGGCGCTTGGACATTTTTTCTCAGGGGTGTCATGTGAAGCGATTGAATCCGCTTCTGGTCGTTACGTTCGCCTTGGGTGGAGTTTTTGTTGGCGGACGATCCGCTAACGCGCAACAGTATCCGCAAAGCACCTACCAGGAGATGCGCTGGCGCATGATTGGCCCGACGCGCGGCGGGCGAACTCGCGCCGCGTGCGGAGTGCCGAGTCAACCAAATGTTTTCTACATGGGACAAGTGAATGGCGGGGTTTGGAAGACCGATGACTTTGGTCGCACGTGGAATCCGATCTTTGACTCCCAGGACACGCAGGCGGTCGGGGCCGTCGCTGTAGCCCCGTCGGATCCAAACATCATTTACGTGTCGAGCGGAGAAGGTCTCGCACGCCCCGACCTGGCGATAGGCGATGGAATCTACAAATCCGCGGACGCCGGCAAGACCTGGACACATCTCGGCCTTCGCGACGGCCAAGGAGTTCCCGCGTTAGCCGTCGATCCTCGCGATCCGAATCGCGTTTTTGCAGCTGTTCTCGGTCATCCCTACGGCCCCAACGCGGAGCGCGGAATTTTTCTTTCCACCGACGGTGGCCAAAATTGGCAGAAAATTCTGCACAAAAGTGATGGCATCGGAGGTTCGGATGTGGAAATCGATCCGTCCAATCCGGATGTAGTCTACGCATCGTTGTGGGAGTTGCGCCTCGGCCCGTGGGAAGACGGCAACGAATATCAGGGAAGTGGCGGAGGACTCTTTAAGTCAATCGACGGCGGTAAGACTTGGCACCCGCTAACGAAAGGGTTGCCCAAGGGCATCGTCCAAATCCAGGTGGCGATTGCCCCGAGCCAGACAAACCGTCTGTACGCCACGGTGGCAAGCGAGCGCGAAGGAAATGCTCCCGGCACGGATGTTGGCGTGTATCGTTCCGATGATCAGGGTGAGAACTGGCAACGTATAACCACCGACACGAGGCCCGCTCTGCGCATCGGGGGCGGCGACCTGCCGGTACCTAAAGTGGATCCAAAGAATCCCGACGTTGTCTACAGCGCCAGCATTGTGACCATGAAATCCACGGATGGTGGCAAGAACTGGACTAGCTTCCGCGGAGCTCCCGGTGGCGACGACTATCAAAACCTGTGGATCAATCCAGACTTCCCCAGCATCATTCTGCTGGTAGGCGATCAAGGCGCGCTGGTCACCGTCAATGGCGGCAAAACCTTCAGCACCTGGTACAACCAGCCAACGGCGCAGCTATATCACGTAGCGGCAAGCAATTCATTTCCTTATCTGGTTTGCGGGGGGCAACAGGAAAGCGGCTCGGTTTGCGTTTCTAGCCGCGGCAACGACGGCGAAATTACGTTTCGCGAATGGCATCCGGTCGGGGTGATCGAGTACGGATACGCCGCGCCCGACCCCTTGAATCCCGACATTATCTACGGGGCCGGCCGGCGCGAGGTTTCCAAATACTCGATCGCCACCGGCCAAGTGCAAAATATCACGCCTATTCCGCTGGCCGACCCGAAGTATCGTGCGGATCGCACGCAACCCATTATGTTTTCGCCGCTCGACCCGCACACTCTGTATACCACGGCGAACTTTCTTTTCAGGACCAGAGACGGGGGCGAAACCTGGCAAACCATTAGCCCGGATCTTTCGCGCGAGCATGCAGGCATTCCCGCAAGTCTCGGAGACACCGCCGCCAAGGACTCCAATGCGGACAACCAGCGCGGCGTTATCTACTCGCTCGCCCTATCTTTCAAGAGCTTGGATACGCTATGGGCGGGAACAGATGACGGTTTGATTTGGACCACGCGAGATGCGGGCGCCAATTGGAAGAATGTGACGCCTCCGGAGCTGACCCCGTGGAGCAAGGTGACGCAGATCGAGGCCTCGCACTTTGATGACCTGTCCGCTTACGCTTCTGTAAGCCGTTTTCGTATTGACGATCTTCGACCCTACATTTATCGCACTCATGATGGCGGGAAAACCTGGCGTCTCATCACCAACGGGCTGTCGGACTCGCCGGTCAACACGGTCCGCGAAGATCCCCTCCGCAAGGGCCTCCTGTTTGCCGGCACGGAAACCAGTGTTTGGGTCTCGTTCGACGACGGCGACCACTGGCAGCCGCTGCAGTTGAATCTGCCGCATACTTCTATGCGCGACTTGATCGTTCACGACGATGATCTGATTGTGGCTACCCACGGACGCTCCTTCTGGATACTCGACGACATTACACCGCTGCGGCAACTCTCCGCGGACATGCAGGCCAGAGATGCATTTCTTTTCAAGCCTTCCGCGGCGTATCGCGTACGCCGCAGCACGAACACCGACACGCCGATTCCTCCGGATGAGCCGACCGCGCAGAACCCTCCCGATGGAGCGGTAGTCGATTATTTCCTTCCGCAAGGCGTTAATGGTGCCGTGGCGCTGGAAATCCTCGATGCTCAAGGCAAAGTCGTGCGCCGCTATGCGAGCACGGATAAATTGGAGCCGAGCGAGGAAGATCTCGCCAAACAACTCATCCCTCTCTACTGGGTCCGCATGCCCAAGGCCCTCCCGGCGGGTGCGGGAATGCACCGATGGGTTTGGGATCTTCACTATTCCAGGCCCGTGTCCCCACGCTATGAGTATCCAATTTCGGCAGTTCCCGGCGACACGCCCCGTGTTCCACAAGGTCCGCTCGCTCTGCCTGGACCGTACACCGCGAAGCTGACCGTAAATGGCCGCGCGTATTCCCAGTCGTTGACCGTCAAGAAGGATCCTCGGGTGAAGACGCCTGACGATGGGCTTTCCCAGATGTTCCAGATGGAGTCGCGCCTCGCTGCCATTATGACCGACAGTTCGCGTTCGCTGGGAGAAGCTCGATCGGCGCGCGACCAATTGCAGAAGCTGACTGGGCCAGGACGTGGGCAGGTGGCAGATGCGATTTCCTCGGCAGAGACGAAGGTAGCAGCTGTTCTCGGCGCGGAAGGGCCCCGCGGAGGAGATTCGGCCGCGCGAGCTACACTCACGGCCGTTAGCGCAGCCATTGGCGCGCTCTATGCAGAACTGGGCCGGGCCGATGCGACGCCGACTTTGGCGCAACACAACGCCGCGACGGAAACCGAGAATCGTTTCGCGGAAGCAATGAAGCAGTGGGCGGCCTGGAAGCAAACGGATCTGCCGGCCTTGAATCAGCAGCTCCGGGGAGCAAATCTTTCCGAGATCCGCCTTGACGACACTTTGCCCGAAGACGACGACTCTGAAGATATCGAATAAGCGCAAAGAATCGCGCGATCTGCACGCCAATGGGGTGCTGTTCTAGCACAGTTCTGGCAAATCAGTACTCCCGATCCATTCCCGACGATGGTGCCAGATGGTAGTTTTTCCTCTGAACCTGAAAGGACCTAAAGCCTTTAGGATGCTGGGGTTAATGCGTCCCACATTGCTGAGAGCGGGGGCGGTTTGCGACTACGCACCAAATTCCTGCTGTCGCTGGTATTGATTACCGGTTCGCTCACCTGTGCGACGTTACTCGTGGTGCGCCAGAACGCGCAGGAACGCGCGCAGCGGGAAATTCAAGCGGACACAACCAACGCCATTTTGACCTTTCAGGTTCTGCAGCATCAGCATCAGGTTGCACTGAACCGCAAGGCGGATCTGCTGGCAACACTCGCGTTTATGAGGAATGGCGACGCGACGACGATCAAAGATGTGAGCGAAGACCCTTGGCAGTCGGATGACTGCGATCTATTCGTGCTTGCGGACGGGAAGGCAAAAGTTGTTGCGCTGCACACCACTACGTTTGAGTTCCCGGTGGCCACTGCGGAAGGCTTGCTTCAAAACTCTCTCAAGGGCGGAAGTACCGCAGGCTGGTGGTACAGCGGCAAGCGCCTCTATCAAGTCGTTTTGGAGCCATTTTACGATGGCGGCCCATCGAAAGGCACGCTGCTCGGCACGGTTGTTGTCGGCCGCGGCATCGATCCTTCGGCCAGCGGCCTCAAGTCAATTTCATCGAGCCAGATGGTTTTCCGTTATGGCCGGGAAATCGTGGCGAGCACGCTTTCTTCGGTTCAAGAGCAGGAACTTGCTCGCCAGCTCCAGGACAGAACTTCGCAGGAACAGGTCCAGATCAATGGCGAGCGTTTTCTGGCGAGTTCGGTCGAGCTGACCTCGGACACCCAGCCCGCGGTAAGCCTCACCGTTCTCAAGTCTTATTCCGAGGTCTTGGCATCTTTGCAGAAGCTCAACCACCTTCTTATTGGACTGGGCTTGGTGGCGGTCCTTTCGGGAGGAGCTCTGGCGTTCGCCATCTCCGATAAATTCACGCGGCCGTTGGCCTTTCTTGTGGAAGGAGCCCGCGCCCTCGAACGGGGCGATTTCGCGTATCCTCTGGCCGCCGTTGGCGGGGATGAAGTGGCGCAGGTTACCCGTGCCTTTGACCGCATGCGGGGCACCCTGAAGAGAAACGAATTGCAGCGGCAGAAACTGGAAGATCAACTCCTCCAAGCCCAGAAGATGGAAGCTATGGGGCGCTTGGCGGGCGGCGTCGCCCACGATTTCAATAATCTTCTGACGGTCATCAAGGGACACTGCAATCTGTTGGTCGATCGGCTGCAACCCATCGATCCCAACCACCGCAGCGCTAGCCAGATCGACAAGGCAGCCGACCGCGCTGTCTCGCTCACGGGTCAGTTGCTCGCTTTCTGCCGCATGCAAGTGCTGCAGCCAAAGGTGCTCGATCTGAATGCACTCATCTTAGAGATGTCGAGCCTGCTCCGACGCTTAATCCGCGAAGATATCGAGTTCGCTTTTAACCCCGGTGAGTCGCTGGGGCGTGTGAAAGCCGACCCTGGACAGGTCGAACAGGTCATCATGAATTTGGCGGTAAACGCCTGCGACGCAATGCCCGAAGGTGGCAAATTAGATATCGAAACCCGTAATGTGGTAGTGGACGAAGCATTCGCACAAGCGCGATCTCCCATGTTGCCTGGCGAGTACGTCCGCTTGGCGGTCAGTGACACCGGTGAGGGAATGGATTCTGCTACGAGGGACCGTATCTTTGAGCCTTTCTTTACCACCAAAGAGCAAGGCAAGGGCACCGGTTTAGGTCTTGCTACCGTATACGGCGTCGTGAAACAAAGCGGCGGGTGTATCTGGGTGGAGTCAGAACCGGGAAGAGGCGCTCGATTCGAAGTCTACCTGCCCATCGTGCACGAGGTTGTCAAAGACAGCGGCGCGCCAGGAATTAGCAATCCTTCCGCTCATCGGTCCGAGACCATACTCATCGTTGAGGATGAGGATGGGGTTCGTGAGCTGGCGGCCTTATTTATGAAATCGACCGGCTGCAAAGTACTCACCGCCAGAGACGGCAAGGAAGCACTCGCGATGGTCGAGCGTTCGAGCGAGCGGATTCACGTTGTCGTCACGGATGTGGTGATGCCGAATATGCGAGGTCCGGAGCTCGCAAAGCGGCTCAAGGCGCTCCGTTCTGATATCAGAATCATCTACATGTCAGGGTATCTTGAGTACAAGACGGGGAGCGGCGAATTTTTGGAGGACGGCTTCTTCCTGCAAAAGCCTTTTACGCGCGACACTCTGGTGAGTAAGGTGATCGAAGCCATAAAGTCCGAGCGATTCGTCGGTAGCCCATCTGTTTGATCGAATCGGACTGCGTCACGCGGTCGTGCCGCGTATCCCGCACCTGCGGTCCTGGCGATTCTCAACAGCCATACCTACAATTTCAGTGCGTGGCTGCCCGGGAGCGGACCTGATATCGCAACCTTTTCTCCGATCGAGCATTTAAGAATATAGGCGCAAGAGATATGATTGGCAGAGCCCTTTTTCAGGAGTGATCCGTGCCCAAATCCGTACTGATCGTGGACGATCATGAAGCAGTACGAAGAGAGCTTCGGCGTCTGTTTCAATCGCGGCCCGAGTTCACGGTGTGCGGAGAAGCGGCCGACGGTGCCGAGGCCATCTCGAAAGCAGAGCAACTTTCTCCCGCTCTCGTGGTCCTGGACTTGGCGATGCCGGAAATGAACGGCTTGGAAGCCGCGGGAGCGCTCCGATTCAT
>Ga0182018_10003761_pt1 | contig 13311 bp, 11 predicted proteins | sample 812P2MmetaG_FD_120490 | JGI IMG/M metagenome (GOLD analysis project Ga0182018, IMG submission 120490) | Permafrost microbial communities from Stordalen Mire, Sweden - 812P2M metaG | ecosystem: Environmental > Terrestrial > Soil > Wetlands > Permafrost | place: Sweden: Stordalen | collected...
ATGAAGCCGGCCTCGCCCAGGCAGCCGAGCTCATTCGCAGCGCCAAGCGCCCCGTCATTCTCGCCGGCCACGGCATCTCCGAGTCTGGCGCAATGGAGCAGGTCCGCACCCTCGCCGAGCGCGCGCAGATCCCCATGGCCATGACGCTCCTCGGTCTCGGCAACGTCCCCGCCGCTCACCCGCTCAACCTCGGCATGATGGGCATGCACGGCGAAGCGTGGGTCAACGAAGCAATTCAAGAATCCGACCTCCTTATCGCCTGCGGCATGCGCTTCGACGACCGCGTCACCGGCACCGTTGCCACCTACGCGCCCAATGCCAAAAAGATTCACATCGAGATCGATCCCTCCGAGATCAACAAGAACATCAAGGTCGACTGCGCTCTCATTGGTGACCTCCGACAGGTGCTCGAGCAACTCCTGCCGCGCATCGCCAGCCGCGACGGTTCGGCATGGCTCAAGACCATCAACGACAGCAAGGGCGAAGCCGCTGTCCTCGACATCAAAAACCTTCCCGACGACGGCCACCTCTACGCCGCCCATGTCATGCACGACCTATGGCGCATCACCGGCGGAAACGCCATCGTCGTCACCGACGTTGGCCAGCACCAGATGTGGGAGGCGCAGTACTACCACCACGACACCCCGCGTTCGCTCGTCACCTCGGGCGGTCTCGGCACCATGGGGTTCGCACTTCCCGCCGCCATCGGCGCCAAGTTCGCCTGCCCCGACAAGGAAGTCTGGGTAGTGGTCGGCGACGGCGGATTCCAGATGACCGCAGCCGAGCTCGCCACCATCGTCCAGGAGAAGATCAAGATCAACATCGCCGTCATCAACAACGGCTACCTGGGCATGGTCCGCCAGTGGCAGGAGTTCTTCTACGAGCGCAACTACGAGGCCACGCCCATGGTCAGCCCCGACTTCGTCAAGCTCGCTGACGCTCACGGTTTGCCTGGCCTTGCCGTCCGCAAGCGCAGCGAAGTGCTCGGCTCTGTCGCCGCCGCGCGCGAGTCCGCCACCACCTTCCTGCTCAACTTCCTCGTCGAAAAGGAAGAGGCTGTCTATCCCATGATTCCCGTCGGCAAGGGACTCCACGAAATGATCCGCCGCCCCGGCAAGGACCCGCTCGAAGAACAGTAATGCAACTATCGAGCCTTCAGCTTTCAGTTTCCGGGCTGCAACGGCAAACACCCGGAGTTAGAACACAGTTAGAGAATCAGAAAGCTGACGGCTGAAAGCTGAAAGCTAATAGCTAGGAGTTCTCCATGCATCACACCTTTGTTTCCTACGTTGAAGACAAGCCCGGCGTCCTCACCCGCGTCGCATCGCTCTTCCGCCGCCTCAACATCAACATTACCTCGGTCACGGTCGGTCGCTCCGAGCGTTCCGGCCTCTCGCGCATGACTCTCGTCTGCGAGGCCTCCGCCGAATCCGGCAATCGCATCCGCGCCGCGCTCTACAAGCTCGAAAACGTCGTCGACGTCGACGACATCGCCCGCGACCCCAACGTCACCCGCGAGCTCGCGCTCATCAAGATCGCCGCCAATCCGCAAAACCGCGCCCAGATCTTCGACCTTGTCGAAGTCTTCCGCGCCCGCATCGTCGACCTCACCTCCGAGTCGCTCATGATCGAGATGACCGGCGTCGAAAGCAAGATCGAAGGCCTCATCGAGGTCCTCCGCGAAGACGAGGGCCGCATTCTCGAAATCTGCCGTTCCGGCAAAATGACCATGCGCCGCGGCCACCATACCTCCAGCGTCGTCAAGGCCATAGAGCTCGGCGCAGCAGCGCAGCCCGGCGCCGCCGTTAACTGATCACCGGCCACTGTCCACCGTCCACTGTTCAGTTTCCACTGTCACTTTCCACTGTCCACGAACTCGTTCGCAAAGGAAATCAAGAAAAATATGGCAACCACTCATTACGATCACGACGCCGACCTCACGCTCATCCAGTCCAAAAAGGTCGGCATCATCGGCTACGGCTCCCAGGGCCACGCCCACGCCCTCAACCTCAAGGACTCCGGCGTTCAGGTAAAAGTCGGCCTCGCCCCCAACTCCAAATCCATCGCCAAGGCCCAGAAGGCCGGCCTCGAAGTCGGTACCGTCCCCGAAGTCACTCGCTGGGCCGACGTCGTTATGGTCCTCGTCCCCGACCAGACCGCCGCCAGGCTCTACGCCGAAGAGATCGCCCCCAACCTCACCGCGGGCAAGATGCTCCTCTTCGCTCACGGCTTCAACATCCACTTCAAAACCATCCTCCCCGTAGCCGGCATCGACGTCGGCATGGCCGCACCCAAGGCTCCCGGCCACCGTGTCCGCGAGGTCTTCACTGAAGGCGGCGGCGTCCCCGGCCTCATCGCCATCCATCAGGATGCAACCGGCAACGCCCACGCTCTCAACCTGAGCTACCTTAAGGGCATCGGCTGCACCCGCGCCGGAGTCCTTGAGACCACATTCAAAGAAGAGACCGAAACCGACCTCTTCGGCGAGCAGGCCGTGCTCTGCGGCGGCGTCAGCGCCCTCATCAAGTGCGGATTCGAAACTCTCGTCGAAGCCGGCTATCAGCCCGAGAGCGCCTACTTCGAAGTCCTTCACGAACTCAAGCTCATCGTCGATCTCATCTATCGCGGCGGCCTCGCCTACATGCGCTACAGCATCTCCGACACCGCCGAGTGGGGCGACTACGTTAGTGGTCCTCGCGTCATCAACGAAGAGAGCCGCAAGGCCATGAAGGCCATCCTCAACGAAATCCAGGACGGCACCTTTGCCAAGCGCTTCCTCGCCGATCAGAACTCCGGCCGCAAAGAGTTTCTCGCCTTCCGCGAAGCCGAAGCCAAGCACCCCATCGAGGTCATCGGAAAAACCCTCCGCGCCTCCATGCCCTTCCTTGACCCCGTCACCGTCGAAGAAGTCGCCAAAACGCGGTAACTCCCCGGCTCACCCGCATTGCAACTCGGCCCTGCAACGTATCCCGTCGCAGGGCCATCTTGTCTCTCACCTCTTCTCGCAATCTCGAACGCGAGCGCCTCGGCCTCACTCGATCGGCTTCCTGCAAGCGCCCACAGTCATCGATGTTCCGTTCCCCTCCAACGAAGCAAATGCGATCGAGCAGGCAGTCTTCACGCTCATGCCCTTCGGCAAATCCAAATCCGGGCTCGATTCACTATCCGACAGCGTAATTCTCCACACAGCTTCAAGCGTGTTGGCGGGGATGCCCTTCACCTCAATCAACTCTTTGCCGATGACGGTCCGAAAAATGAGTGGCGCCCCGCCTTTCATCGCCTGCGGCGCCAGAAACATTCCATCAATCGTCTGCAACATCACGGAGTCGGTGCCGTTCGAGATCGAAACCTCCCGGGGAAGTTCAATCGGCTTTCCATTCAGTGTGATTGCCAACTCCACTGGGTAGACGCGCTGTTCAGAGAGAAACTTCTGCTGCTTTGCAAAGCGAACCATATCGCATTGCGAACTCATCCCATCCACCTCAACTTCCCTTGGCAGATGAAGAACCACCGTCCGGCTTCCCGTCTCGCACTTCGTTGAATCGGCCAGCTTGTAGTTGAAGGTCACATCGAACGAAGTCGCCGCGTGTGGCGCGAATCCCCATGTCCTCACGCTCTCCTCGGCCGCCTTCACCAGCATTGCCGGGCCGCTCTCCTCTGAGGTCCCAGTTACCGCCTTCCCGTCCGTCGATACATGCAAGTGCACCACCCCGGCAACGTGGGCCGCCAGGGCGTCAGCGGGATAGAGAGGAACGCTTGCCTGCACAACTTCAGGAAGCGCACTGGAAGCTTCCTGCGCAGCAGATCCATGCGCAATGCTCGCCATCACCAGAATCGAGGTCAACAAACTGCAACAGAAATGCGCGATCCGTGCAGCTTTCAGGCCAATCCCCATCCCAAGATTCTCCATGGCCTCAAGATACGACATTGAGCCGCCCGCGCCATCGGCCCCTCACTGAAATTTCGCAGCCCAAACCCGCCCGCCTGCAATCGTCTATCCTGAACTCTCCATCCCGGAGGTCCCGGATGCTTTCCCCTTCCGTAACAGCGCCGCCTCACCCCACTCCGCCCGAAACCATTGCCGAAGCGCTCGATCGCATCGGCCCGCTCCATGGCCTGCCCTTCACCGACCGCCTCTGGCTCGCGCGCAACGGTGAGGAGCGCATCGCCGCCGCCGGCGAGGTCCTCTTTGAAGAAGGCGGCCAGGCCGAGCACATGATGCTCATCCTCAAAGGCGAAATCCACGTGCGTCGCCAGCGCACCGGGCCCATGTCCCTTTTCATCGGCCGCTCCGGCCAGATGACCGGCCTGCTCCCCTTTTCGCGCATGAAAAGCTACGGCGGACAAGGCTTCGCCGCCACCGACGTCTGGGCTCTCCTCGTCCATCGTTCGCTCTTTCCTGAGATGCTCGACGCCATTCCCTCCATGGGCCAGCGTGTCGTCACCGCGCTCCTCGATCGCGTCCGCGAGGTCACCCGCATGGAGCAGCAGGCCGAAAAGCTCAATGCCCTCGGCAAACTCGCCGGTAACCTTGCCCACGAGCTCAATAACCCTGCCTCCGCCGCGCAGCGCGCCGCGTCCGGCCTCAATCAAGAGCTCCTCGCCAACCGCAGGAACCGATTCAAGCTCATCAACCTCTGCCTCACCGATGAGCAGATCGCCGCCGTCGAAGCCTGGGAGCTCAAGGTCCTTGTCGGACCGGTCCACTCGCCCGATCTCCCTGAAACTCAGCCGGCCTCGGTCGCCCTTCTCGCCCGCGAGGAGTCCGTCCGCGCCTGGCTCGCCGCGCTCGAATGTCCCGAGCCCTGGGATGTCGCTGCGCCCCTTGCCGAGCAGGGCGTAACCGTCGACGAACTCAACGAACTCAACTCGGTTCTCCCCCCGGACGCAACCTGCATCTCGCTCCAGTTCTTCGCGCGCTACCTGCGCTCCTCGCGCTCTATCAACACTCTCATTAGCTCTACCGCGCGCATCTTCGATCTCATCAGCGCCGTCAAGGACTATTCCTTCATGGACCGCGCTCCCATCCTCGAGGTCGATGTGTCTGCCGGCCTCGACGCCACCGTCCAGATGTTCCAGTCACGCATGACCCACGTCAAGGTCACCCGCAACTACGAGCCCGATCTGCCCACCATCAGCGCTTATGGCGGCGAGCTGAATCAGGTCTGGACCGCGCTCATTGAAAACGCCCTCGACGCGCTCGGCAACCAGGGCGAAATCCAACTCACCTGCCGCCTTGAGACCGACATGCTGCTAATTGAGATTTGGGACACCGGCCCCGGCATCCCCGCCGAATTGCAGGACCGCATCTTCGAGCCCTTTTTCACCACCAAGCCGCCCGGTCAGGGCCTCGGTCTCGGCCTCGACAACGCCATGCGCATCGTCCGCAAGCACCGCGGACACATCAGCGTGAAATCCGAGCCCGGCTCTACTTGCTTCCGCGTCCGCCTGCCCTTGGAACAATTGCAAGCATATTAACTTCAGTTTGCAGGCCTATCAGGCTGGTTCAAGGCCCTGGATTGCTCCCCGCCATTTGAACACTGTTCCCTTCAATGACATGAGTCAGGGCACGACTTGAGTCGTGCCGAACACGTCTCAAAATGACGGTGGGCCTTAGCCCTTGCGGACGCATTTTGCGGCCTTATGGCCCAGGATCAGGACCACGTTCGCTTCGGCTGGCAACGGCCGCCCGGCCCGCTATTTCTCTATTTCGACACCGCGCCAAAACGCCACATGCCCCTTGATCTTGCGCGCCGCCGGCTTCGGATCGGGATAGTACCAGGCCGCATCCGGGTTGTCCTGCCCCTCGATCAGCAGGTTGTAATACCGCGCCTGCCCCTTCCAGGGACACGTAGATGTCGTGCTGCTCGGCTTGAAGTACTCCCGCTTGAGGCTGGTTTCAGGAAAGTAAACATTCCCCTCCACTTCCTCAGTTACTTCGCTTTCGGCAATCACCTTGCCGTTCCAAACTGCTCTTGCCATTGATTTTATCCGTCAAATCCTTCTCACCCCTTCAATTGCCCCAAATACAGGGCAAAACAGGGGGAACGGATAAGACATTAGCAGAGATTCGCCCGCAGGTCGAATCCTGGGGCCAGCCCAGAGGCTCCGCCCAGCCTTGGAATCCGCCTGTCTCCGACCTTACTTTGCTTCGGCAATCGAGTCGATGTGAACCGACTTCTTGGCCGTGTCCGCCGTTGCGGTCACCGTGACGTGGACCCCGTAAAAGTCCTTCACGGCCTCCGGATTGTCGATGCTCCAGACTTCCTTCTTAGCCTCATCTACAAAAACCGGCTTCTCGCCACCCTCAATGCACTTCTTCACGCAGGCCGCTCCCGTCCCGGCATGTTTTGCGCCGCACATTTCGTCCGAGATCCAGCCGTTGATCTTGCTCGAGTCGGCAGCGCGCGCGGCAATCACCGTCACCGCGCCCATAACCAGCAGCAGAGCCAAAACACGTTTCATGAAATTCCTCCGGTCGGGGTGGGAAATCCTCGATCGACTACCATCATGCTCCCCCAAACGCCTGTTCGGCAAGAAATCTAGAAATTAGACGGTAGCCAAGACCGAGGCGTCGCGAAGCTGGGGCTTGCTGCGAAGCAGGCTCAGCGTGATCCGGGCCGCCCGCCGCTTGCGCCCCGCCGGGAAGCCTTTTTGTAGTGCGTCGTTCAAACAGACCACCACTAAGCTCGGATACTGATTGACTTGCTTGATTCCCTTCGATTAAGCTCACTTCGCCCAAGGGCTGGCGGGGGTGGGCCTGCCCGCGAGTGGGTTTGGGAGGGAAGGCAATGGCTGACGTTTGCTTGAGTTGCGGCGCTGAACTTCATCCGGGCGGGGAAGCCTGCTCAGCCTGTGGGACGCCGGTAGGGCTGGCGGGTGCAACTGCGTCGACTTCGGAGCAGGTCCATGCGGGTTACGTGCCGGTACCGCCGTTGGCGAAGAAGAAGTCGCATCTGGTGCTGAAGATCGTCCTGGGCGTCGCGGGGGTTGTGTTTCTCGGTCTTGTAGGGTTGATTATCCTCGGGAACCACATCCTACAGACGCAGAAGCAGGCGGCGGCACAGACTGCCCCGGCCGCTTCCAGTTCGGCTCCCGCTGCCGCGAATGGTTCTGCTTCAGCCGCAACCGGTGCGGTTACGTTGACCGCGAACGACCTTGGCCTGCCGCTGTATCCAGGAGCTACGGTCGATCCCGGCGCGACCATGATCACATCGACGGCCACCACGCACGTGGTAAATGCCACGCTTTGGACGGCCGATCCGGTCAGCTCGGTGACGGAGTTTTACCAGAACCAGCTCGGCAGTAAGGTGGATGTGATGGGTTTGGGGACCGAGACGATTCTGAGCGTGGGCGGCGGCAACAATACCGTGGCTGTGATGATCGACTCAGAAAATGGCAAGACCAAGATGGTTGTGATTCACACGACCACCGGTAATTAGCTCGTAACCTGCTGGACAGGACCGGGACAATTCCGGGCTTCGCGGACCATCGATACTGCCTCCGCGCTACTCGCTTTGGGCCCCTTCATTTCCGGCCCTCAGCCGATCAGGCGTCGTCGCCACCATCCTCTGCCGCCGCGCTTCCAGAGTTTTCAGCGTCGTCTCATACCGCTGAGCGGCCGACGAAAACCGGTTAATTAACTCGGACGTCTTCACCATGAATCCCGGCATCCGTGCCCGTATCTCGTCCAGAATCGGCTGAAACTTGCCCAGCAGGAAGAACCCTTCGCCATTCGAATCCACAAACAGCTCCGCCGACACAGCACCATGCAGCACCATCGCCGCAGCCATCTCCCAGTACGTGATCACCTGCCGGTAGTGCGCGTTGTGAGAATGCTTCGGGTCGCCTGCCACGGCAAAAAACTCTTCCGCCGTCGTCGGCCAGAACTCTCCCGTCATCCACGCCCGCGCTTCCCGCATCACCGCCTCGGTTCGCAGTTCATACAGCTTTAGAATGATCTCGGCATCCGCCGGGGTCGCCAGCATCCGTTCCATCGTTTGCACTCTCCGAAAGCATAATCCTACAGGATTCCCCCATAATCGGCTTTTTGAGAGTGCCTCGCGCCCTTACGCCGGCTGCAGCTCGCGCTTCTTCCCCTTCGGTCCGTCGCCCTCAACCACAGGCCCATGCGTCTCAACCGTCGGCGGCGGCGGAGCATCCCCGATCCGCTTCGAATAGCTGCACGCAACCGTCGCGGGCTCCTCCGCGCCAGCCTTCTTCCCCCGCTTCTTCAGCGTCGGCTCATCTTCCGCGCCCTTCTTCTTGTTCGGGCACTCCAGATAAATCCCGGACTTCAGCGTCTTCTCTACCAGGTACGGGCTTCCGCACTCCGGGCACTTCTTCGCCACCGGCTTGTAGTTCGATGTGAAGTCGCACTTCGGATAATTCGTGCAGCCCCAGAAGACATTCCCTCTCCGCGCCTTCCGCTCCGCAATGTCCCCCGTCCCGCACTTCGGGCACTTCATCCCCTCAATCAGGTTCTGCTTCACGTATTTGCATTTGGGGTAGCCCGAGCACGAAACAAACTCCCCGTAGCTGCCCTGTCGCAGAACCAGTGGTTTGCCGCAAACTGGACAACTTTCACCCGTCGGCTGCGGTGCGTTCTGCTTCTGCTGCTGCTTCTGGCTTAGTTTGCGAATCGTCTTGCAAGGCGGATCTTCGTTGTACCCAGGGCACGACATGAATGGCCCAAACAGGCCGCGCTTCAGCACCATCACCCTGCCGCAGTTATCGCAATACTCCTCTTGCTCGCCCGCCTCTTGAACCTCGGGAGTATTCAAGTCCGGCTTCCCGGCCGTGTTTTCCTTCGTGAAGTCGCAGCTCACCTGTTCGACAAATACCTTCTTCCCCTTCGCCGCCGACTCATCTACCGCCTCTTCAATTGCAGCAACCAGTTCTTTTGCGTTCGCCACTTCCTTCGAGTACACATTCGCGTCCTCTATGCGCGCCCGAACCGTCATTGGGAAGTCCAGCGATGTCGTAACTTTCTTCGTTACTGCCTTCGGATCCTTCTTCCACGGACCCATCGCAACGGTCACCGGCGGCTTCTTGCTGAAATTCGAACACGAGTAGAAGCTACCGAACTTCCCCCACTTCAGAACCAGCGGACTTCCGCACTTGCCGCAAATCTCTGTCGTCTTCTCTTCCATCTGCTTGATGCTTTCCATGTTGGCGCCGGCAACCTTCAGCTCATCCTCAAAGTGGTCGTAGAACCCTTTCATCAGGTCCGTCCACTTCTCCTTCCCCTCTTCGATGTCGTCGAGCTCTTCCTCCAGCTTGGCCGTGTACGCAATATCGAAAATGTATGGAAAATTCTTGACCAGCAAATCGCAAACCACCATCCCAATTTCAGTCGGGTAAAACCTCCCGCTGATCTTGGTCACATACTCGCGGTCCTGGATAGTGTTGATGATCGAAGCATAAGTTGATGGCCGGCCGACGCCACGTTCCTCAAGCTCCTTCACAAGCGATGCCTCGTTAAATCGCGGCGGCGGCTCAGTGAATTTCTGGACCCCGTTCACGGCCGAAGCCCTCACTTCAAGCGGAATCTCCGGCTCCACAAACTCCGGAATCGGCTCCATCTCGCTTTCAGAGCCCGCCTTTTCGTTTCTTGCCTCAATCTTGGTAACTTCCAGCTTGTGCTTCTTCCGGGCCTGCTCCAACTTCAAGTTCCTTGCCTCAACAGCCAGTTTCTTCAACTGGTCCGCGGTGGCCAACAGCAGCCGCGCGCCTTTGGGAATCTCGGGCAGCCGGTCTTCTTCTTCATCGTCGGCTCCGTAAACGTACAAGAAACCGTCGAATCTAAGAACCGATCCGCTGATGCGGAAGTTATAAGTTCTGTCGCTGACCGCATCGATCTCGATCGTGGTCACGTCGTAGATAGCGGGCATCATCTGCGAGGCCACAAAGCGCTGCCACACCAGCCGGTAAAGCTTTAATTGCTCCGGCAAAAGATAGCGCGCGATCGATTCCGGGGTCCGCGCCGGATCGGTCGGCCGAATCGCCTCGTGCGCGTCCTGCGCGTCCTTCTTGCCTTTGTAGAAATTCGCCGTGGCAGGCAGGTACTTCTGACCCAAAGCCTTGCCAATCCATTCGCGCGCCGCGGAAATTGCCTCCGGCGAGACACGCGGCGAGTCGGTTCGCATGTACGTGATCAGGCCCGTCGTTCCCTCTGCGCCCAGGTCGATGCCTTCATACAGCCTTTGCGCCACCCCCATCGTACGGCGCACGTTAAACCCAAGCCGTGCGGCAGCCTGCTGTTGCAGAGTGCTTGTCGTGAAAGGCGCATAGGGGTTTTTCTTTCGTTCCTTCTTTTCAAAAGACCGAACTGTCCAGGCAGCCTTTGTCGCGGCTTCGATAACCTCAAGGGCCGCCTCTTCGTTTGGCACCGCCGCCTGGCTTACGGTTTCAACTGCCGCTTTTTCCCCATCGATTCCTACAAACCGGGCAGTCAGCAATGTCGGCTCCGCCCCGGGACTCGCTGCGGCCTTAAACTGCAGAATCGCATCGATGGGCCAATACTCTACGGGATTAAACGCGCCAATCTCCCGCTCGCGCTCCACAATCAGCCGCACCGCAACCGTCTGCACCCGTCCGGCCGAAAGTCCGCGCCGCACCTTGTCCCACAGCAGTGGCGAAATCTGATACCCCACCAACCGATCCAACACTCGACGCGTCTGCTGTGCATCCACCAGGTTCTGGTCCACATCCCGCGCATGCGTGAAGGCTTCCTGCACCGCCTTCTTGGTGATTTCATTGAATGTGACTCTTCGAATCTTTTTCCGCGCCGCTGCGTTGGTTCCCAACTGCATCGCCAGATGATACGCAATCGCTTCCCCTTCGCGGTCCGGGTCAGGCGCGAGGAAAATCTCGTCCGCACTCGCGGCCGCCTTCTTCAACTGTGCCACTACCTTTTCTTTGCCCGGAGAAACAATCAGCGTCGGCTCAAACGTCCGGTTCGCCAACTCCACGCCAATGTCGTTCTTCGGCAGGTCCATTATGTGACCCACCGATGCTAGAACCTCAAAACCCTTGCCCAGATACTTCTCAATCGTCTTTGCCTTGGCAGGCGACTCGACGATTACCAGTGATTTGCTCATTGCCATCCTTGATTTCAGAACTACTCTATCCTGTCTGAGCCGTTTGACTCGTTTCCGGACAGACCTGATACGTGCTCATCTTCCGCCGCGGATTCCCACAGCCGTTTTCCCTTCGCCCTATTTCCGCTTCGGGAAAAAACCACCCACAAAGGTTGCACCCTACCACGGAATACCTATCCGTTTCCACTCGGCAATCCACCCATCGCATTCAATTCGTCCTATTTTCGTGAGGGCAAAGCCTGTTAACCGGCCCTCAGAATCCCTCTGGGCCCAAGCCGAAAAATGCCGCCCCCATCAGCCTGGCTCTGTTATCCTGATGCAAGAAGTAGTAAAATTTGCGCCCTGTGGCTTCGGAGACTCTACTATGCCGGAAGTTCAAAAAATCAGCATTGCCTTGACCGGCGAGCAGATCACTTCAATCAAAGCTGCCGTCGAAACCGGAGAATACGCTACCACAAGTGAGATCGTCCGCGAAGCCATCCGCGACTGGCAATTCAAGCGCGCTCTGCGCCAGGAAGACCTGAGCCGCCTGCGTCAGCTGTGGGACGACGGAAAAGCCAGCGGAACAGCCGCTCCAGCAGACTTTGGTCGCGCTCGCCGCGAAGCCCGCGAACGTCTGGCAAGCGCCGCCGAGGATGAGGCCGGTGCCAGTTGACGTTTTCTGGACCCCGCAAGCACGCGAAGACCTCATCGAGATCTACCTCTACATTGGCCTCGACAATCTCTCCGCCGCGGAGCGCGTCTTCGACGCTATACAGACAAAGGCCGAATCGCTCTCCAGATTTCCTCGAATGGGCGTTCGGCGGTCCGATATCCGACCCTCAACCCGCATGTTGATTGAAGGTCCGTATCTCATCCTGTATGAAACGCACCCCGATAGCGACGATGGGCCAATCATCGACACCGTTGAAATCGTCAGAATCGTCGATGGCCGCCGCAACTTGAAGAATCTTTTCTGAATGGAAAACCCGTCCACGCAGCTTGAACCCTCGTCCCCCAGTCCCAATAATCTCCCCGCCCTTCGCCCTGGTTCATTTGTTTACTAATTCACTCCACCACTGTTCTTTTTTCACTGCTTCACTGCTTCACGGTTTCACTCAACCCTGCGCCCTAAACCCTGGCCGCTGGCTTCCTCACATCACCCGCACATACTGCTTCCCCGGCAATCCCCGCACCCGCCCCGCCATCTCCAGCTCAAACAGAGCCGTAAATACCTCCGAAGACGTCAGTTGCGTCTCCAGCAGCCCCAGAATCTCGTCGATCTGCAGGCTCTCGTCCGTTCGAAGCACTTCCAGCACCATCGCCTCTTGCGGCCTCAGCACCGGATCAGGCAATAGAGATGCGGTTGTCTCCGATTTGGATTCAGGCGGCGCTTCTGCTTCCAGTTCAATCCGAACCTGCGATGGCAGGTCCTCCCACACATCCTCCCAGGTGGCCACCAACTTAGCCCCCTGTTTAATCAGCGTGTTGGGCGTCCACGATCCCTTGCTCGTCACGTTGCCCGGCACCGCGTACAGGTCCCGGTTCTGCTCTGCCGCACACCGCGCCGTCACCCGCGTTCCCGAGTTCTCTCCCGCCTCCACAACCAGCACTGCCACGCTCATCCCGCTCAGTATCCGGTTGCGCCGCGGGAAGTTCTGTGGCGCAGGAAAAGTCCCCAACGGCAACTCGCTCACAATCGCCCCGCCCGTCTCCAGAATCTCCTCTGCCAGCCTCTTGTTCTCCTTCGGATAGACCACATCCACCCCTGTGCCCCACACCGCCACCGTGGCCCTTCGCGCCAGCAGAGCCCCTTTGTGCGCGCAGCTGTCGATTCCCCGCGCCATTCCGCTCACTATCAGCAGCCGTCGCGCTGCCAGATCGCGCGACAACATCTCCGCCATTCCCGTCCCATATGGTGTCGGATGCCGCGTCCCCACCACCGCAATCGCCGGCCGGCTCAGCAGCTTCGCATCGCCCTTCACCCACAACACGGGAGGAGGATCGTAGATCTCTTTCAGCCGCTCCGGATACTCCCCGCAGCCGTACGACACGATTGTCGCCCCTTGCGCCGCAACCTTCCCCCACTCTACCTCGGCCGCCCGCCGCGCCTTCCCGTCAAAAATGAACTGCGCACTCTGCGCCGGAAACCGCAGCCCCTCAAGCTCGGTTAGCCCCAGCGTAAACACAAGGCTCGGCGTCCCCACCTGCAGCATCGCGTCCACAATCC
>Ga0182018_10003763_pt1 | contig 13309 bp, 8 predicted proteins | sample 812P2MmetaG_FD_120490 | JGI IMG/M metagenome (GOLD analysis project Ga0182018, IMG submission 120490) | Permafrost microbial communities from Stordalen Mire, Sweden - 812P2M metaG | ecosystem: Environmental > Terrestrial > Soil > Wetlands > Permafrost | place: Sweden: Stordalen | collected...
CCGCGCCGGGTGGTGCCGGTTGCCGCATCGTGGTCAGAATTAACCTGGTCAGAATTCACCATGGGACTGGATTGCAGACAATATCGGTCTTCGTTTTCGATGGTGTAGTGCTTGTAATCCAAAACTGAATTCAGTCCTTTGTGTAAGTGGGGAACGTGATAGCCGCCATCGAGATAGTTATCGACAAATACTTTCCAGTTACAGTGGATGTCATAACTGGTCGTGGAGAAATGATGCAGCTTGGCGAGTCCCAACGGAGTGACACGTTTTACGATTCCCGCAAGATACTCGGCCAACGGAACCGCGTTCGGATCGAGATTCACAAAGACAAATTGTTCCCAGGTTTCTACCTTGACCGGGACTAAACCGTTATCTTTACGCTCGAAGTTTTTCACGCCCTCGAACTCGGGCATTCCCTTGAGCGATCCGTCGAGTCCGTAATTCCATCCGTGATAGGGACAATGCAAGATCGAAGCTTGCCCACATGGTTCGGTGACTACGGCCGCGGCGTGGTGACGGCATACATTGTAAAAGGCCCGCAACACACCATCGTTCCCGCGCACCGCGACCAGTGGCTCTCCCGCAACCGTCGCGGCCACAAATTGCCCCGGCTTCGCCACCTGGTCGAGGCGTCCCATGAACTGCCAGGTTTGCGAAAACACGGTTTGCCGTTCCAGTTCCGCGATCCGTGCATCCACATACCACGCCGCAGGAATCGTCGAAGCTTCGGCCAAGGGTGCGCTCGCGTCGTAACTGGCGACAATCTGCTCCACGGTCATTCCATTCTGCCGGCCGTTCTTCATGACACTTTCTTCCCGCTCGACTGCACTTTATCTGACCCAATGGCCCGCCGCAGCAATTCCACAAATTGCTCGATGCGCGCTTCCTTTTTTTCCGGGACCGCTCCCGATTTGCGAAATAATCCAGGATCCAACTCTTCAGTCAGCAGCGCATCCTGAAAACGGTCCATGGTCCATTCCAGAATCGAGCCGATCATGTCGACATCGAGATCGGAGCGCAAGTCTCCCCGTTTTGCGCCGAAGGCTACAAACTCGCGCCATCCATAGGGATCTTCTTCCATGAGGAAGCGATTGATTTCACGCCGAAGGGACAGATCGGTTCCGTAGTTACCCACGAGATAGATTCGGTAAGACGACCAGTTGTCGCGAACCATATGCTCGGTGCGGCCCAACCAATAGCGCAGTATCCCAAAAAAACCACGCTCCAGCGCGCCTGACGGGGCCTGCATATATTTCGGGAAGGACTTGACCGCTTTCTTATAGGACTCGAAGAACAGTCCATCTTTGCTTTTGAAGTGTTGAAACACCGAACCTTTGGCGATACCCAACTGACTGGCGATATCCTCGACCCGCGCCGCGCTATAGCCGCGCTCGGCAAAATGGCGGATTGCCACATCGACTATCTGCGTCCGCTTCGCTTCCGAACGAGGACGAGGTTTACCTCCGCGCCGGATCTGCATCGGCCTCGCCAGACTGCTGGTAATTCCTTCCATGGCCCAACTCCTCCCAGGGTTCTTGACTTGTGGTCAACGCACGATACAACATCGGGAAACCAATATTCAATGGCTCTTTCAAGGGATTGAGGCGAATTTTTCAAGTGGCGCTGTCGTTTCATTGACCGTGGGTCATGGACGTGATTTTACTAAAGGTTGAGCCAGAGGGGGTGCTCTCTCGCGATGCTAGTCATGGGAGCAAAGCTGGACTATAAATATTTTCTACAGGAAATTACGTTTATTGAAGGGGTTCCGAATGTCCGAGACGGTTCAGCAATATACGCAGCGGATCCTGGACCACGCTGAGGGACTCGACCCGATCAAGGTTCAATCGGCGACGCCGAAGAAACTGGCCCGGCTGGTAAGAGGAGCTTCCCCGGCCAAACTACGCAAGCGTCCTGCGCCTGAAAAATGGTCGGTCGCGGAGATCCTGGCCCATTTGGCGGACGTTGAGATTGTTATCGGCTGGCGCATGCGCTCTATTCTGGGAGCGCCGGGAACGGAGGTCCAAGCCTACGATCAGGATGCCTGGGTCGTCAGCGGACACTACGAAAAGCGCGATGTCGGTAAATCCATTGAGCTGCAGCGGGTATTGCGCGAAGCCAATCTCGCGCTCCTGAAAACACTTTCTCGGGAACAGTGGAAGCAATTCGGTCAACATTCCGAGCGCGGCCAGGAATCAATCGAGCACATCGTGCGCATGGTCGCGGGACACGACCTGAATCATATCGGCCAGATCGAACGTATTCTGAAACCGGGAAAAACGGGCTGAACGGGGCGTATGAGTTACCGAATTGCAAATTGTGTAATTTCCAATTGCCTCAGGAACTGCCAATCCATATTCCCACTGCCAGCACGAGAACTCCTCCGGTCACCACCTGAAACGCGGCCGACAACAGAGGAGTATCCATATACCGATTCCGGATCCACGCAATTACAGCCAGTTCCATCGCCGCGACAATCACGGCGGCGACGAAGGCGACATGAAAGTCTCGAACCAGGAATGGCAAGGTGTGTCCCATCCCACCTGCCGCCGTCATCAATCCTGTAACCGCGCCGCGCAGCACAGGACGCCCGCGTCCCGTCATCGAACCGTCGTCCGATAGCGCTTCGGTAAAGGCCATGGAGATTCCCGCGCCGATCGATGCCGCAAGGCCGACCAGAAGCGCGTCATGGCTTTTATGAGTGGCAAACGCCGCGGCAAACACCGGAGCCAGCGTCGATACCGATCCATCGATCAACCCCGCAAGGCCGGGCTGCACGATTTGCAAGACGAACAATCGCCGCTGCGCTTCTTCTTCGGTCTTTTTCACCGAGGTGGGCATGTTCTCTTGCATGGCCCCGGCCGTGACCTGGTGTTTGCGTTCGATTTCCTCCAGATCGCCGAGCAGTTTCCTAATCCCAGCATCCGTGACCTGCAACATCGCTTTCTGATAAAACTGGCGGGTCTCGAGTTCCATGAGTTCCGCCTGCTTGCGGGCCTCGGCAATCTTCAGAGGACGCGCCCGCCAGAATGGACGCCAGCGGACGAATCCCTTCACGTCTTCACGCCGAATCAGCGGAATGTGGTCGCCAAAGCGCGCGCGGTAGGTTTCGAAGAGAAAGGCACGATGTTCGGACTCCTCGGCCCCCATGTCGTCGAACAGCTTTGCGGTTGCGGGATAGGTGTCGCGGAAGGCCTCAGCAAAGTCCGCGTAGATGCGTCCGTCTTCTTCTTCCAGTGAAATCGCCAGCGCCAAAATCTCGCGCTCTGACAAGTCTTTGAACTTTCGCGCCATGCGACCAGTGTACTGATTCTGATTTGGGATTCAAGAACCGGAGTTGATATAGTCCACTCACCAGCGCCGCGGCAAATTTTGCCGCTACCGACGCGGCAGGTCTTGCCTGCTGGCGAGGAGTTGCAGGATCTCTGCGAAAGCCGCTGTTCCTAACCCCCACAAAACACTGCATCGATTACTTGTGCGCCCCGACCGGGTCAGCTGGAACTGAGCGTGCTTCTACTGCAACCGTTCACTCGGAAACTTCGCCGGCAACTGTCTTCACCAGCAGTCTTTTCACCAGCGAATTTCCTTGAAGAGTTTCGCTACTCCACATCGAGGTTTATCCATGTCCATCTCCGCGATTCAAAACACTTTCTCTAATCCGTTCCAGCTCAGTGCGGCCAACAACTCGTACCAGCAGCAGATTCAACAACTCAGTCAGGCTTTGCAGTCGGGCAACCTTAGTGCCGCGCAGTCCGACTTCGCCAGTTTGAAACAGGCTTTCTCTCAGCCTGCCAGCACGCTGGGAAAAACCCCGCAATCGCCTTCTCCCACTTCAACAGTACCCACCCACCAGGCCCTCGATCAGCTCGACTCCGATCTGCAATCGGGCAACCTCTCGGCGGCGCAAAAGGACGTTGCTAACGTCCAGCAGAATTTGAACAGCGCCGGCACCATCGCGTACAGCAAGTTCCATTCTTTTTCGGGTGCGGGGAGTGGAAATTCAAGCGGCCAGAACGCCGCGCTGCAGGACCTGAACCAGATCGGCCAGAGCCTCTCCTCCAACAACCTTGCCGGGGCGCAACAGGCCTATTCCACGCTGCAGCAGCAACTAACACAGTTCGCGCTCAGCGGATCGGCCCTTGCCAACCTGTCGCCAGTGTCGTTCGACGCCTGATCGGGATCACGGCGAGGTAGACGTTGAGTGGGGACATTTCAAAATAAACAAAAAGCCGCCAGCTATCCACCAGCGGGACGCTTTTCCCCGCATGGCTAGCTGACGGCTTACGCCTGATAACCTTTACCGCTCGGCGCGCATGGTCTCGATGGCATCGTGCAGCTCATGTTCGGCCGCATGAAGATGCTCTTCTGCTTTTGCGCCATGCCCGTTCATGTCATAGTGATTGGCAGCGCGTGCCCGATCCATCTCGTGGATGGCCTCGGTCACGTGATTGTGGACCGCATCCAGATCGTGCCAGTCATGCACCCGCTCGGCAACCGCCAATCCGGCGGCAAACGACAGGCATACAGAAAGAGCACCAACGATAAGCGTTTTCTTCATAGGTTTTCCTCTCCAGAGTTGTGCACTTACACTTCTAGTAACGTTGGGGATTGAGTTTATTGGCGCATGATTCTTCGCCATTTTCCCCGACCGCAAACATCCTGTCAAAAGAAACAAAGGCATCCTAGTGTTACGAAAGGTTCAAGTGGGCAGGGTGCCGAAGGACATAGAATTCGATACATGTCCGGCGTAAGTACGGGAGGGAAATTCCGCAGCAAGAGGTAGATCCAGCAGAACAGCGGCGAACGGGTGAGTAATCGCGGACTATTGAATCTGTCTCAGCGACGGGTCGCTCACACCACAAAATACTTCGCGCCGGGATGATGCACAACAATCGCCGACGTACTCTGTTCCGGTTCCAGCAGGTAGGCCGAAGTCAGGCGCACGCCGACGTTCTCTTCGGGCTTGAGCAACGCGAAGAGCTTGGTCTGGTCCTCGAGATTTGGACATGCGGGATAGCCGAACGAATAGCGCGATCCGCGATACTTCTGGTGAAACAGATCGCGAGTGTGCGGAGAATCCTCGCCGGCGATGCCTAACTCTTCGCGCATCTTCTTATGATGGTATTCGGCCAGCGCCTCGGCCGTCTCCACGCTCAGGCCGTGGAGATAGAGATAGCGCGTATATTCTCCACCCTCGAACAGCCGTTGCGTCTCAATCGAGGCCTTCGAACCAATCGTCACTAAGGAGAGGCCGAGGACGTCTATTTTGCCCGAGGACGGCGCGGCAAAAAAGTCGGAGATGCAGAGCCGGCGCCCCTCGCGCTGGCGGGGAAAAGTAAAGCGCAAGAGCTCTTTCAGATTTTGCTTTTCATTTTGCTTGTCATTTTGCTTTTCATTTTGCTTTTCACCGGACACTGACAACTGGCTGGCGGGAGGTGCATACACGACCACGTCGTTGCCGTCACCCTGCGCCGGGAAGTATCCGTAGACCACTTTCGGCTCAAACCACCCCGCGGCGATCACATCGTCTTCCAGCTTCTTCTTAATCGGACGATACTTTTCTTCGACCAGCCGCGCATAATCCTGCTGCGATGCGGTCTTCAATTGCCACTGGTTCTTGAAGAGCGCTGTATCGTTGATGTACGCGAAGAGCTCACGCAGGTCGTAGTCCTTGACCACGCGCACACCCCAAAACGGAGGCTGAGGAATATTCGGCGCATCCGTGACCACGGCGCTGCGCTCGGAAAAGACGGGGCCGGTTTCTTCATCCACTGCCGCCGCTTTCGCGTATTCCTTGACCGTCCTGCCATCCTGCAGACGCGCCTCGCGCTTGCCGTCTTCTGATGCCAGGTCCTCCATCACATGCAGCCCGGCAAAGGCGTCTTCTCCATAGAACACGGCATTTGAATATTCGCGCCGCAGGTCATCTTCAACGTACTTGCGGGTTAAAGCCGCGCCGCCACAGATGACCGGATAATCGAGTTTCTGCCGCTCCAGTTCCTGGATGACATACTTCATCTCCAGCGTTGACTTGACCAGCAATCCGCTCAGGCCGATGGCATCGGCCTTGTGCTCATGGGCGGAGTGGATGATCGCATCTCCTGGCTGCTTGATACCGAGGTTGACGACTTTGTATCCGTTGTTCGACAGAATGATGTCGACGAGATTTTTGCCGATGTCATGCACGTCTCCCTTGACAGTGGCGAGCACAATCGTTCCCTTCGCTTGGGAGCCGGTTTTCTTCTCCATCTTGGGTTCGAGATAAGCGACGGCTGCCTTCATGACGCCCGCGGAGTCGAGCACCGACGGCAACTGCATCTTGCGGGCGCCAAATAAATCTCCGACGGTTTTCATGCCGTCGAGCAAAACCGTATTGATGAGATCGAGCGGCGTATACCCTCCGCCATTCACCGCTTCTTCCAGCAACTCATGGAGCGAGCGCTTGTGCGCGCCTTCGCCTACCGATTTTTCGCCGTTGATGATGGCGTACTTCAGCTTGTCTTCAAGCGAAAGTGTGGCGACGTGTGCGGTGGTTTGCGCCTGCGCCTTTCCTTTCACTCCGGCGAAATGCTGCATGTAAACCTGCAGCGGATCGCCATTCGACCGGTCCTGATAAATCAGTTTGCGCGCCAGTTCCACTTCTTCCGACGGAATCTTGTAGAGCGGATAAATCTTGGTGTAGTTGACGATGGCAACGTCGAGTCCATTTTCGACGGCTTCATGCAGAAACACAGAATTCAAAACGCGTCGCGGATAAGCGTCCAGCCCGAAGCTGATGTTGCTGACTCCGAGCACGGTCTTCACTTCCGGCAATTCCTGCCGGATGCGCTTCACCGCGGCCAAGGTTTCCATGCCTGCGCTGCGATACTCTTCCTGGCCCGTCGAGATTGGAAGCGTCAGCGTGTCAAACAGCAAATCAACGGGGCGGATGCCATATTTCTTGGTCGCCAGATCGAAGATGCGATGCGCGATCGCAACCTTTTTGTCGGCGGTGAGCGCCATGCCTTCTTCGTCGATGGTCAGCGCTATCACGCCCGCGCCGTAACGCTTCGCCATAGGTAGGACTTTTGAAGTGCGTTTTTCGCCGTCTTCCAAATTGATGGAATTGATAATCGCTTTGCCGGGAATGCGCTTGAGCGCTTCTTCGACCACGTCGGCTTCGGTGCTGTCGATCAAAATCGGCGCGGGTACTCTGGTGGCGATTTTTTCCAGGATGGCGGAGATGTATCCCTTCTCGTCTTCGCCGACGATGGCGCAGCACAGGTCGAGCATGTGCGAGCCTTCGTTGGCCAACTTTTTCGCAAGGGTCAGAATGTCGTCGTATTTTTTTCCCTGCACGAGTTTGCGGAAATGATCGACGCGGGTGGTCGTATTCATTTCTTCGGCGACGATCAGGGGCTTGGGTTCGAGATCGAGCGGCACCGATGTGTAGGCGCTCGATGCCGCGCCTACCGGCTTCACCTCGCGCATTGCCGGCTCCACGCCGGACACGGCGTCCACCACGGCTTTCAGATGTTCGGGAGTCGTGCCGCAGCATCCGCCGACAATTCGTACGCCGTAATCTTTTACAAAGTGCTTGTGAAACTCGGCTAAGTCTTTCGGCGCGAGTTTATACACGGCATGGCCACCGACGTTCTGCGGCAATCCAGCATTCGGCAAAACCGACACCTGCTTGGTGGAGTTCAGCCCCAGATAGCGGACGGCCTCATTCATCTCCGCCGGACCGGTGGCGCAGTTGAGTCCGATGATGTCGATGTCGTACGGCTCAAGCGCGGTCAGCGCAGCGCCGATTTCCGTGCCTAGCAGCATCGTGCCCGATTCCTGCAGCGTGACTTGTACCTGCACGGGCAGGCGCTTCCCGGCTTTGCGCATGGCCTCGAGGACGGCCACGGTGGCAATCTTTGCCTGCAGCAAATCCTGGCAGGTCTCGATCAGCATCACATCGACGCCGCCTTCGATCAGCGCTGCGGCCTGCTCTTCATACGAGGCCAGCATCGCGTCCCAGCCGATATGCCCGAGCGATGGCAGTTTCGTGGTGGGGCCCATCGATCCGGCGACAAAGCGCGGCCTGTCTTTGGTGGAAAACTGGTCGGCTACTTCCCTTGCCAGTTGCGCCGCCTTGAGGTTGATCTCATGAACTTTGTCGCGCAACTCGAACTCGCCAAGAACCAGGCCGGTTCCGCCGAAGGTGTTGGTTTCGACGATGTCGCAGCCGACGCGGAAAAAATCGGCGTGAATTTCGCGAATAATATCGGGACGGCTCAGCACCAGAACTTCGCTGCAATTTTCCTTGCCCCAGTAATCGTCGAGGGTAGGATTGCGAGTCTGAATGTTGGTGCCCATGGCGCCGTCGTAGACGATGACGCGTTCTTTTACGAGTTGGAGAAAAGTGGACATTGGTAATGAGTCGTTCGTCGTTGGTCGTTCGTCGTTGGTCGCTCGCAATTCGTCTCTGCGGAGAATCGTCCCCCTTTTGAGTTCATCAAATCGTTCATTTTTCGTAAAAGGCGCGAACGACCAATGACCAGCGACTAACGACCGCTTCCTATACGACAACGCCGGTCCGCTGGGGACCGGCGTTTGGTAGAAGACTCTCGAAGTTTGCTAGCTTCCCTTCACGCCCGCATCCGTTTCCGATTGCGCAAACACCTGATTGGCTCCCATATGAGCCGGGGCCGGCGCCAGCATCTGCTCTTTGCGATAAATCAGATTGCTCGCATTAAAGGTGGCCAATTCAAATCCATGCCCGTGCGTAATCGCATCGGTCGGGCACGCCTCCACGCAATACCCACAGAATATGCATCGATTATAGTCGATGTTGTAAACATGGGCGTAACGCTCGGCACCCGAAATCCGCTTTTCCGCGGTGTTTTCGGCAGCTTCGATATAGATGCAATTGGCGGGACAAGCGGCGGCGCAGAGGAAACAAGCGACGCATTTTTCCAGCCCGTTTTCGTCGCGCTGCAACACATGCATGCCGCGAAAGCGCTCCTGCAGCATTGCGCCCTTGGTCGGGCCGGGACCGTCGGGATAGTTCTCGACGATGGTGGGCTGAAACATCTCTTTCAGGGTGATGGACATTCCCTGGGCGATGGCGCCGATGTTTTTGATCACGGACATGCATTATTAGTATAGCGGATGTCGCGGGCAAGGTCTCACGTCTTCAGCTTTTTCGCCCCGCGTCTCCCGCCGCCGATTCGCAGTAGCTACCAACGTCCACCGCACTTTCGAGGACGTGGAAATCTCCTTGCAATCGTTGAAACTCTGGCTGCGCGTCTCCTCTATATAGGGCGGCGCTACCGTGGTGTTTCGAGTTATGGCCTCCCATGCCGTTCGAGTTCTGATTCTCGTTCTCTGCGTAATCTTCGGCGCAGCTTTCGATGGCGTTGCCGGACAGGAGCTGGGCAAGACGCATCCTTCTTCTGCTTCTAATTCTTCTGCTTCTAATTCTTCTGCTCCTAATTCTTCTACCTCCAGTTCTTCTACGTCGAATTCCACAATTCGCGGGGGTGATCGCATCTATCGGCGCGATCCTCCGCCTTCGAACTGGAACCAGCGCGGACGCACGGTGCCTCCCGGGCAATCGGCCGCTCAGCTGCGCTTTCGCGCCTACCGGCAGAAAATGGCGCTGCGAGCGCAAATTGCGAAAAGCGGAGCACCTGGCTCGCAGTCTGGATCAACCGTCTGGGTGTCACTCGGCCCGGCTCCGCTGGCGTCCGATGCGACGGGCGATGGCGGGCAGAATTACAACTGGGTCTCAGGACGCGCTACTTCGGTGGTGATCGATCCGGCAGACGGCAGCGGCAACACGGTGCTGCTCGGCGGAGCATTTGGCGGGCTATGGAGATCGACTAACGCCGGAAGCCTGAGTCCCGATCCCAACCCAGGACCGGCCGGAGTCGTCTGGCAGCCGTTGATTGACGATCAGCCGACGTTGGCAGTGGGTGCGATTGCCTTGCAGCCGGGGAACAGCAACGTCATCTTAGTTGGAACGGGCGAGACCAACAATTCGTCCGACTCGTATTACGGGCTCGGAATTCTGCTCTCAACCAATGGCGGCAGCTCATGGTCGCAGATTACCGGCATCGGACAACCGCCGAACCAGTCTTTCCTCGGCGTCGGATTCAGCAAAATTGCCTTCAGCACATCGAGTCCCAGTCTGGTGGTTGCGGCTACGGCGGGCGACAACGGCGTGTGCCTTGGCGAAGAAGCGGCGGCGGGAACAGGGAACGGCGCTTGCCTCGGTCCAGAAGAAGATGGCAGTTCGACGGTGCGCGGACTCTACTTTTCAACGAACGCGGGCGCGACCTGGAGCCGCACCATCATGACCGACGGCTCGGTCCCTGCCTCCGCCACGTCTGTGATTTACAACCCGAGCCAGGGAACGACCGGAACTTTCTACGCTTTCATTCGGCGGCACGGGTTGTACTCTTCGACCGACGGCCAGCATTTTGCGCGGGTCACAACGCTGCCGATTACGGGCTTGGCGTCCGCGAATTGCCCGACGAGTTCGAACGCCATGAGCTGCACGATTTATCGCGGCGAGTTTGCAGTGGTCTCGGGGCGCAACGAAATGTATGTCTGGATCGTCGATGTGCAGCCCGACGAATACGGAAATCCGCAGCCCTTCGACGAGGGCATTTGGCAATCGCTTAATGGTGGGTCGAATTGGACGCAGATTCCAGATAACGGCATTACCAACTGCGGCGATGATGCCTTTGGACCGGGCAACAGCGGCTGCGGAGTTGAGCAGGGGTGGTACAACCTGGAACTCGCCGCCGTTCCCGATCCTCCGCCTCCGAACTCGACCGGCACTGACATTTACGCCGGCGGCGTCAATCTTTACAAGTGCACGCTGGCGCCCGCCGCGAGCACCACCTGCACGCAGGGCGATTGGATTAACCTGACTCACGTCTACGGCTGCGATCCGCTGGCCGCGCCTGCGCACGTGCATCCCAATCAGCACGGCATGGCGTTCGTGAACGCAAGCGGTCTGACGCCCGGCTACTTCGCGCACGATGGTGGAATCAGCCGCACTCTCGACGGCTACTCAGGACTCGACTCCGGCAGTTGCAGCGGCACAAATCAGTTCGACAGCCTGAGCCAGCCAGCATCCGCCGGCAACACGCAAACCCTTGGCTCGATGACGGAGTTTGTCTCGGTGGCGTTGCATCCGACCGACGCGAATATCTTGCTCGGCGGAGCTCAGGGTAACGGCTCGCCCGCAACCAGCGCGGCTGGCACCAGCAGCACCTGGCAAAATGCTCTCGGCGGCGATGGCGCATTCACCGCCATTAATCCCAACAATCCAACCGAATGGTTTGCCGCGAACCCCTACGTCAACATCATGAAGTGCGAGGCGGGAACGGGGTGCAACGACAGCGGATTTACCGAGATCGTCAGCTCCGCCAGCCTGGGAGGAGACCAAGGCGCATTCGCCACTCCTTATATCCTGGACCCACAGAATAGCGGCCAGATGCTGGTCGGGACCTGCCGCGTCTGGTGGATCAGCACCAGCGGAACTTCGCCGATCGAACTGAGCAATGATTTCGACACGTTCGGCACCGGCGTATGCACCGGCGATGAAATCAATCTCGTCAACGCGCTTGCAGCCGGCGGTCCGCCAGACAACAGCGGCAACTCCGAAGTTGTGTATGCAGTCACCAACGGATTTGGTCCACTGAGCGAGTCTCCGGGCGGCGAGGTGTGGGTCACTACCAACGCCGGCGTCAATCTGATGAGCAACGTGACCCAGAATCCGACGCAGAATGTGAACCCCGAGGGCTATGCGATCTCCTCGGTCGCAATGGATTCTTCCGACCCCACCGGCAGCACTGCGTATGTCGGCATCATGGGATTCAGCACGTCCGGCAATCCCACGTCTCACGTGTGGCAAACGACGAACGCAGGCGCGAGCTGGAACGATTGGACTGGCACGGGATCTGCCGAGCTCCCTGACGATCCGGTGAACGCCTTGCTGGTCGATTCTTCGGTTACGCCCTCGCAGATTTATGTGGGGACCGATGTCGGCGTTTTTGTAAGTTCGACGGCTTCTCCGAAGTGGCAGGAAGTTGGTCCTGCACCGGGCGCCGGGGTTTCGGGATATCTGCCCAATGCTCCGGTCACGGCCTTGCAACTCTACAATCCCGCCCACGGCATCAAGTCTTTGGTAGCGTCGACTTACGGCCGCGGCATTTGGAACTATGTTCTCGTCAGCTCGCCCAGCTTCACCAACGTGATTTCCAACACGCCGCAAACTGTCTTTCCCACCCAGAACGCAATCTTCAACGGCACTCTGACTTCGCAAGATGGTTACGACGCTCCGGTAAATCTAAGTTGTACCGGCGACGTTCCACCCACCTGCACCATGCAGCCTACCCAAGCCAAATTTTCGGGAAATCCTCTGGCCGCCACTTATACGATGACCGCTGGTGGAACGCCAGCCGGCACCGTCGGGAACTTTGTTTTCAACGCCAATGCGGTAGGCACCGACCAACACCAAACCACCGTCGCCGCGACCGTCACGTTACAGGTCGTGGATTTCAATTTGACCGCGCCTAATCCGGATTCTCTGACCGTCGACCAGGGCGGAACTTCGGGACCCGCGACTTTCCGGGTAACCGCAGCGGGAAGTTTTGCCGGGACCGTAACGTTGAGTTGTCCATCGGGACTTCCTTCGGGGGCAGCGTGCGTGTTTTCGCCGTCGAGCTCAGTTAACCCAACGTCCTCGACGCCAGTGACGGTCACTTTGACCGTGACCGCTGCGACCGGAACTCCGGCGGGTGGTCCGGTGACAGTGACGCTTGCGGCGGCGACGGCAGGAGCGCCAGCGACAAAAACGCAGACCTTCAGCTTGACGGTAACCGCTCCGACCGGAGATTTCGAGATCGCAGTGACGGCGACTCCGGCTACGACTGTCGTAAGTCAGGACGTAACCTGGAGCGGCACGCTGACGTCGATCAACGGATACAACAAGAGCGTGACTTTGAGTTGTACGACTGGAGATCCGACGACATGCAGCTTTTCGCCAGCAAAGGTAACGCCAACTGCCAAGGGCGCTGCATTCACAGCAACGCTCGGCAGCGCGACGGCAGCCGCGTTCACCTTCACCATTCAAGGCACGGATGGCACGCTGACGCACGCCACGCCCACCGAAACGCTGACGGTAGGAACAGATGTGACCTGGACAGACACTGGTGGCGATACCTCCACGGTGCTGGCAGGACAAACGGCCAACTATACTTTTTCAGCCGTTCCGCTCGGCGGCGCGACCTTCAACACCGGAGTGACTTTCGCCTGCGCGAATTTGCCG
>Ga0182018_10003764_pt1 | contig 13307 bp, 10 predicted proteins | sample 812P2MmetaG_FD_120490 | JGI IMG/M metagenome (GOLD analysis project Ga0182018, IMG submission 120490) | Permafrost microbial communities from Stordalen Mire, Sweden - 812P2M metaG | ecosystem: Environmental > Terrestrial > Soil > Wetlands > Permafrost | place: Sweden: Stordalen | collected...
AATCATGGTGGACCAGGAAGCCAGAATCTCGTTTCTTACGGCTGAAGTTACGGTGCAAGGCGCCGCTCCGCAAAAGAGGAAACTGCTGATTGACACCGGATCGAACGATGCACTCGACGACAGTTTCGTTGCGCAGTCCACCGGGCCAAAGATCGAAATTGTCGGCGGAGTCGGGCTCGGAAAAGAATTTAAGTTCAACGCCGGCAGGGTGTCACGGTTGAAGCTAGGGGGAGTTTCCTTCGAAGATGTCGATGCTGGAGCAGGAGGAGTGGCGCTGGTTGGTGGGGAAATCCTAAGAAGGTTCACAGTCATTTTTGACTTTTCGCACACGCAAATGATCCTGGAACCGAATGAGCGCCTCAAGGACGCGTTTCTTTTCGATGCAAGTGGCGTCACGTTGCGACTGGTTCCGGAATCTGGAGATTTTGCGGTCCACAGTGTTATGCAGGGATCACCAGCGAGTGATGCGGGGATGCGCGAAGGTGATTTAATCCAATCGATTGACGGTCTGTCGTCGAAACAGTTCACTCTTCACCAGGTACAAAGCATTTTCCTGCGAGTGGGTGCTGAACATCACCTGACGGTGCAGCGCGGCAACCAGTTATTGAATTTCGATATCAAGCTGAGGAAATTGCTTTAGGAAAGCTGTCGCGCTGTACTAAAAGGCGGAGAAACACCCTCCCTGTATTTTCAATCGTTTATCACGTTTCAGTACAATCGCTGTTGTAGTTAAAAGTGAGAAACCTGCACTTAAGGATGAGACGAAAATGAAGATGATTTTCGGGGACGGGTATTCTTTGTCGCGCTCAAGCATGTGCACTTAATTGTAGAATTCCGTTTGTCGTCCCACAGCCGCAACTCCCGTCAGATGCTGGTGTTCCAGGTCCCAAGAGCGGGAGTGATGATTCTTATTTTTACGTACAACTTTCTCAGAATTAGATACAACAGGCTCAGTCAGTTTCTTACCTTTAAGTACAAGATAGGACCAAGCAGGCGCTGTTCGAAACGGTGCAGGCCCTCCGTGCTTCCGGGAAGACGGTCAGTTGCATCGTGCGGGAGACAGGAACCGGCAGAAAGCGCGTGATCGCGTGGTTGGGTCTAGTCGAGTAGTCGAGTTACCAGAGCGGAACCAAATGGAGCCGAACCCGCGCACGCCGGCCTTCTATCAGGAGCACTTGGCGAAACGTTGGGCCGAGGGTTTCCAACATGGGCGAAGACTCCTGAAGGAGATCCAAGAACTGGGGTACACGGGCAGCTTTTCCTATCCTGCCAGATTTCTGGGGCGGTGGCGGACGCCTCCGACTCCCGTGGTTTCTGTGACTATGATGCCGGCCGCCAATGTCCCGCCGCTCGTGCCTGCGACCAACTCCTTATTATTATGTCGGCAGATCTCGCCTTTTGGTGGCGGCTGCGTTACTTGGCAAACTCCGATCCCAGATCACCGCCGAGCAGTACAGACCGGACTGGCGCTCATGAAACTGGGTATCCAGGATTTCTCCGGGCTGGCGCCGCGCGAGGTGTTCACGTGGTCTGCGTTGCTCACGCTTAAGGGATTTGTCTCTGTGGGCGGATCATAGTGGAGGATTCGGCACATCCGCCAGCGCAGCTAGAGAGCGCGCGACGCGGTCGCGGTAATCGGCCCCCTTCTTCTGCGCCTCCGCCGAATTCGGATCCACATGGAAGCGCTGGGCCAAGGTCTCGATGTCTTTCCGGCTTGGCGACCTGGCCAACTCCTTCACCTTCGCGATCGCCTGCGGCAGCGCCGTGCGGTAATGGGTCAACTGCTCGCCAGCTTGCTCGGGGCGATAGGTCAGGCGATCGCCTGTCTGCATCGCGTCGATCAACTCATCCGGCGACCACGTGATGGGCCATGTCTGGTTGAGCGCGTCGTATGCCTCGCGCAGCCGAGTCATGGCGCCTGCGAAGCCGTTGAGTTCAGCGCGTCGAGCAAACCGTTCGGTAGAGCGCGTTACGCGTATCGTCACCGGAAGTGCAACCGATGTTTTCCGTACTGTAATGATGGTCGTCAATGTGTTGCCTTCAAAGCGCCAACCCGCCACGCCTTCACGTGGGGAGTAGGACAATGCGCGTCCGTTCACCGTGACCGTAGCTGGTGGCCAGTCGCCCGGCAGGCGAACCTCATACGCCCGCGCGGTCGGCATGCCCTTGTAGCTACCCTTGGAGGCTGCGATCACGACCGTCAACGCGCTTCCGTTCTCGGACGAGCTGAGTTCGGTCCACGCGGCTTCGTTATCCTGATACGCGCGCGAGTCGCCAGCATCTTCGTAGAGAGTATACGTCGAGCTCTGTCCATCTTGGAGTGGAAAAACGCTTAGGACCAGCGGGTCGAGAGGCTTCTGGTTGGAGTACTGCATCGACGGTGCTTGCGGCACAATCGCGCCAGCGCGCACATAGACCGGCGTCTGCCGAATGGAAAAGTTGCGCTTCACGGTTACCGGCCCTGTGAACGGCACGCCCGTCTGCCACTCGATCCACTCGCCCGGCGGCAGCCAGACGGACTCGTTTGCCAGGCCGGTGATCCTGTCGCCCGGAGCGACCACCGGATCAACCATCATCTGCTTCCCGAAGACATATTCGTTCTTATTGGTGTAGGCCTCGTCGGCTTCAGGCCAGTCGTAGTACAGCGGATGCAGGAAGGCCACGCCGGTGTCGTAGGTGCGGCGGGCTTCTGTGTAGATATACGGCAGCAACGCATAGCGAAGGTGATAGCTGCCCCGCATGATGTCTGAGTACGGCTCCGGATAAGCCCAGATGCGGCGCTCCGAATCGGGGTTCTTGGTGGTGTGCGTGCGCAGGATGGGACTAAAGGCGCCGAACTGCAGCCAGCGGGTGTAGAGCTCCGGATCGACGACCCCCGGCATATGTCCGCCGATATCGTGGCTCCAGTAGGCGTAACCGACGTTCGCCGCGGTAGCGGTGAACCATGGCTGGAAGGCCAGCGACTCCCAAACGGAGATCGTGTCGCCGGAGAAACCGATCTGGTAACGATGATTGCCCAAACCTCCCCAGCGATGGAACAGCAGCGGCCGCTTACCTTCGCGCAGCTGGTCCGTGAAGTGCACGTAGTTCAGCCACCACGTGGGGTTTACGCCCGGCGTCTGGGTATTGGCCTCCTGCTGCCAGTCGAGCCACCAGAAGTCGATGCCCTCCTTCTCCAGCGGATGATGCAGCAGGTTCATGTAGTTGGTCGCGAACTTCTGGTTGGTGATGTCGAACGGCACGTACTTGTTGGTCGCGGGATCGATGCCCATGGCCCGCGCCATCGCCGGGTAAGCGTCCTCCCACGGCTGCACACCCGACGCCGGATGCAGGTTGAGCGTGGTCTTGAGCCCCTCATCGTGAATGTTCTGCAAGAACTGCTGGGGATCGGGAAACAGCAGCGTGTTCCAACTGTAGCCGCTCCAACCCTTGGTATGTCGGGACTGGTCGAGGGATGACTTGCCGATGCCGAACGAGCCAAACGTCAAGTGCCAATCCATGTCGATGACTAGCACATCGAGTGGGACATCGTTGTTGCGGAAGCCATGCACCAGGTCTCCGAGCTCCTGGTCGCTGTAGGCCCAGTAGCGTGACCACCATGCGCCGAAGGCAAAGCGCGGCGGCAGCGGGATGCGTCCGGCAACCTTGGTGTAGTCGCTGAGCGCCAGCTTGTAATCGTGGCCATAGCCAAAGAAATACCAGTCCTGGCGATCGCCTGCCGGACGCTGCATCAACCAGGGCCACGGGCTGCTCTCACCGCCGACAAAGCTAAAGTCGGCCGAGTCGAACAGCGGCCGTGTGGAGTCGTCCACTACGATCCAGCCATCGCGGGAGATGAGACCCGGCTCGATCGGCTCTTCTGTCTTATCGCCGAGGGCGCCGTCGAGGGTGCGCGTCGTGCCCATCAGATTGCCGGTATCGGGCATGCCGGGATGCCACACGACGGGCCGGCCCTTGAGCGTGAACTTGATTTCAAGATTGCCACTGGTGAACTTGCCGTTGGAGCTCGGTGCAGGGTGATAGTTCAGCTCAAGAGCATCGGTCTTGATGGTGAGGTTTCGGTGGGTGGTTTTGTTAGCGGTGAACTTTGGCACCGGCAGCCGCCGATTCAGGAAGACCAGAGAGGCGTGGTCTTCGAACTTGCCGTCGGCCCCCCATTCCATCCGGATCAGTTGCGCAGTCAGGACGCTGAACCGCACGTTGCCATGGATGACGACGGCCTTCGGATCCGCCGTCGGCGTGTAGACCCCAGGGACGTTCGAGGCGCCACTGGAGGGTTGCACTGGAGTGGCGCGCGCTGTTGCTGAAGCCAACGTCACGATCAGGCAGGTCGCAAGCAGAACAATGTTCAAGCTTGAGTTTGAGACCAGACGTTGGGGATCCGTATGTAGCGCGTGGCTGCGCCTTGTCATGGCGGGAAGATTGTAAATTAAGAACAGGCACTGCGACGAATTACGAATTACTACCTGCACTTCACAATGTCGCAGTTCCATCTTCCCACGTCAGGGCATCGTGCATATTGGGCGTGCGGCTGCGTTACAACATTTTGGGACTTTAATCAGGCTCTCCCTCAATCTTGGTGCAACCTGTCCTGAGCTGAGGCCGACAGAGAGACACCTGCTGCAAGGCTTCGGGGATACCGATTCACAGGGAGGGTGCCTGGAAGTGGTCGAGATGATCTGCGATGTAATTTCCTAGTGCATCTTTAGAACAAGCCGCGTCTTCTTGCCCGCGACGCGCCACACACTTGACCTTGACATAAAAAATGTCCGTGTGTTTGCATGTTCCGCGCATGGCGCTAATTGATTGAGTCACTGTAGCCGGGTCCAAGTATTGTAACGTCGACGCTCCGATCCCGTTTGTAGCGACGCTAGCGTCGTAATAGTCATGGTCCCAGACCACCGCGATTGCGTAGGGATATCCATTCCTGATTTGTGTATAGAGGGTGAACATTGGGACTCCCTTTACTTGAGTGTCATCGCCGCACGCACCACGGAGCAACAGATCAGGATGCTTTGCAATGGGTTTCCACTGACTCCAATGTGTCCCTTTCGTGTCCCAATTGGGCTGGGCTTGCGGCTCAATCCGTTGAGCGGAACAACAGCTGAGGATGAGAATAAGAACGACGATGATGACGAAGACCTGACGCATAAACCCTCCTAACCATAGGCTGTAGGTCCAGGTTCAACTTTCAAGGATGAGGTACGAGGTAAACTGGAAGATCGCTCGCTCTGCGCCAGCGAACTGACCAGCAATCGCGTTCATAGAGATATCGAGAAACACTTCCGCGCGCATTGAGCGCCATTCTTGCTACGAAATCCGAACAAGATCGCTAAATGACTTAGGTGACTTCCGTAATTAGCAGTCACTGTCCCATTGTGGCACGCTGGCGCTAACTTCTGTTGCAGTTAATAGGTATTCGATGTTTAATAAATCGCCGCAGCCTGTCACGGGCACGATCTTAGTCGCGGACGACCAGGTTTCCAACCGCGAGCTGTTGGAGGAATTGCTCACCGCGGAGGGATTCAAGGTGGCGATTGTTTCAAACGGCGCCGCCGCCTTGGAGCAGTTGTCCATAGTTCCAATCGACCTGGTTCTCCTTGACGTCATGATGCCTCATCTTAACGGCTTTCAGACCTGCGAGAAAATCAAGGCCAATCCAGAAACTTACTTGACACCCGTAATTCTGATTACGGCACTCTCTGACAAGCAGGATCGCATCGAAGGCATCAAGGCCGGGGCTGACGACTTCCTGACTCGTCCCGTGGACCGCACCGAACTGCTTGCCCGCGTGCGCTCGCTCCTCAAACTTAAGCTCCGAACGGACGAGCTTGAACGCGCGGAATCAGTGCTGTTCACACTTGCGCGAAGCATTGAAGGGAAGGATCCCTATACGCACGGTCATTGCGAACGTTTGGCGGAGTATTCGGCTTCTTTGGGAGAACATCTCAAACTTTCTGAAGACCAGGTTACTGCTCTGCGACGTGCCGGCGTGGTTCACGACATCGGAAAGATCGCGATACCCGATGCGATTATCTTGAAGCCGACCAGTCTTTCCCCAGACGAATGGAAACTCATGCGGGAGCATCCTGTGGTCGGGGAGCGCATCTGCGCACCGTTGAAGTCCTTTCGCTCGGTACTGCCAATCATTCGCCACCATCACGAAAAGTTCGACGGCTCCGGATATCCGGATGGACTTGTAGGAGAAGCCATACCGATTACAGCCAGAGTCCTGCAGATTGTGGATGTGTACGATGCGCTTACGACAGTAAGGCCCTATAAACCCGCCTTCTCCCTCACTGACGCATTGCAGACCATGAAGATGGAAGTGGCCAAGGGATGGTGGGACCCCCGCATCTTCGACCTTTTTGAACAGTTTGTGAGAAGCGGCACAGCTGATTTCCTATCGCGCGGTGCGGCGGCAGGTGCGAACAGCTAGAAACGGGGCATCTTTTCGACAGATGAGACCAGTCATGAATCTGCGAACACGACCCGTTACCGATGCCAGAAAGGACGCTGCTGGCGCCGGGGGGAAGGTAGGCATGTGGTGTGTGATGAGGTTAGTGCAGCGCGCCGCTCTCATCATCTTGCTGGTGCTCGCGGGGCTAGGCAACCACAGTTTCGCTGCACCGCAAGGAGACCAAGCGAATGGTGAACCCCTCAAACAATTGAGCCTGGCGGAACTCGGCAACGTTGCGGTGACGACAACGTCCAAAGAACCGGAGGAAGTCTGGAAGACGCCAGCTGCGGTCTTCGTGATTACCCAGGAGGATATTCGCCGGTCGGGTGCCACAAGCATTCCCGAAGTGCTGCGGCTCGCGCCGGGAGTTGAGGTGGCTCAAGTCGACTCCGATCACTGGTCGGTGGGTATTCGCGGATTTGGAGCCGCGTTAGCCAGCAAACTGCTCGTCCTGATCGACGGGCGGAGCGTCTACACGCCGCTGTTCGCCGGAGTTTATTGGCAAGCCCAGGCTACTCCGCTCGAAGATATTGAACGCATTGAGGTGATCCGGGGGCCCGGTGGCACGATCTGGGGAGCGAACGCCGTAGACGGCGTCATCAACATCATCACCAAGAGCGCGAAAGATACCCACGGCGCGCTCGCGTCACTGGGCGGCGGCAATGTTGATCAGGGCACGAGCAGCCTTCGCTACGGGGATTCGACCGGCATGGGGTTCAACTATCGTGTCTACGGAATGGGCTTCGACCGTGGTGCCGAATTTCATCCGGCAGGCACAAACTTCGATGAGTGGCGAATGGCCCAGGGTGGTTTCCGCACAGACTGGGACCGGAACGCCCGTGACACCTTCACGTTTCAAGGTGACATCTACAGTGAGGGCGCAGGCGAAGCAACCACGTACGCATTGTATTCGCCTCCCTCTCAAGTCAACGCCTACGGCACAGCGGATTTGACTGGAGGAAATTTGATTGGCCGTTGGAAGCGCGTACTGAATGAGGGATCGGATTTCCAGCTTCAGGCTTACTTTGACCGCACGAACCATTTCGAGCCTGAATTCGGAGAGACGCGGGACACCTTCGACGTCGACTTCCTCGACCATTTGACCCTGCCCGGGCAGCAAAACTTTCTCTGGGGGCTGGGGGCACGCGTCAGCCCATCGAATGTCATACAACTCGTCCCCTCGATCGACTTCCTGCCACAACACCAGACGGACTTGATCTATAGCGGTTTCGTACAAGATGAAATTGCTTTCTTTAATCACCAGTTCTCGGTCACTGTAGGAACAAAACTCGAGCATAACAACTACACGGGTTTCGAAGTGCAGCCGAGCGGTCGTTTGCTGTGGAACCGTACACCGCGAGAGTCCTTGTGGGGCTCCGTCACCCGGGCGGTTCGAACTCCGTCGCGTCTCGACACAGATGTTGAACTCACAGATTATGCCGGCACGCTCTCGGGCCTGCCCGCATACCTGCGAGTCAACGGCAACCCCCAGTTCCAATCAGAGGAGTTGATCGCCTACGAAACCGGCTATCGAAAGCTGGTAACGCCACACTGTTATGTGGATGTGGCGTTGTTTTACAACAACTACAACGATCTTTACAGCTTTCAGGTGGGTGCGCCGTTTCTCGAAGCGTCGCCCGCGCCCGCGCATGCGGTCATTCCGCTGCTTACCAGTAATGGAATCCACGGCAACACGAAAGGATTCGAAGTGTCGCCGGATTGGAAGCCGGTGAAGGGGTGGGAACTGAGAGCCTCTTATTCCTACCTGGACATGGAGTTGGAAAACAAGGCAAGCAGCAATGATCCCACCAGCGTAGCCGGGTATGAGGGATCGAGCCCACGCCACGAAGTGGTGATTCAGTCTTTTGTGAATCTGCCTAAGAAAATGGATTTTGATCAGACTTATCGTTACGCCAGCGCCCTGCCCGCCCAAACCGTTGCAAGCTACCAAACGATGGACTCGAGATTCGGCTGGCATATCAACCCAGAACTGGAGTTGTCGGTCGGCGGTCAAAACTTGTTGCAACCGCATTTCTCTCAGTTCGGAGGCGATCCGGGCGGGCCGGTTGAAGTCAAGAGGAGTGTTTACGCGAAGCTCGTCTGGCAATTCGGTGAAAAGTGACACAACGTCCATGAGAGCTCTTCGATCCCTTCATGGGCGACAGAAGATGTGAGTACTCAGATAGCACGTGAGCCGGGAAACGTTGCTTGTCATTTGTCGAGCGTTAACTTCTTCCAATCTCCCGGCAGAATGGCGACCAAGGTAGCGAAGCAATACCCATGAATCGCGCACCGGCTACTCTCCAAGAACATCACGGGTTGTGGCGTGATCGCAGCTCTCTGCTGCGGCGCTCAATTGCGGCCGTTTTGTGGTTGCTCTTCGCCTCGAGCGTATTCGGGCAAGACAAGCCTAGTGAGTATCAAGTGAAAGCCGCCTACCTCTACAACTTTGGTCGATTCGTCGATTGGCCCGCCGAAGTCACGACCGCCACCACAGGCTCCTTTACCATCTGCGTCCTCGGCGAGGACCCTTTTGGACAAGCTCTGGATGCGACGCTTGCCGGCGAAACGAGAGGAAACCAGAAAGTTGCCGCGAGGCGCATTTCGAATCCGCAGGAAGCGGTCGACTGCCAGATCTTATTTATAAGCTCATCGGAGGCGAAGCGGCTCAACAAAATCATCGAGGCATTGGGCAACCGTGCAGTCCTTACCGTCAGCGACATCCCCCAGTTTTCGCAGCACCGCGGCATGATCGAGCTTGTGTTGGAAGGGAATCGAATCCGCTTCGAGGTCAACCTGACCGCAACCCAGAGCGCGGGCCTCACACTCAGTTCTGAACTGCTCAAGGTGGCGACCGCCGTCAGAAAGGGGAGAGACTGACGCACATGCTCAACATCCGAAACTATTCGATCTCTAAGAAGCTCACATGGATGAACATGCTGGTGAGCGCAGTAGCTTTGCTTTTGGCTTGTGGCGGCTTTTGCGCCTACGACCTCTACAGCTTTCGCTCTGCCCTCGTAAGCAACGTCTCGACGCAAGCTCAGATCATCGGAGACAATACGGTCTCTGCCCTGTTGTTCAATGATGACCATTCCGCAGAAAAGACTCTGTCGGCGTTGGCCGCCAACCAACATGTCATGTATGCCCAGATTTACACGCCGGACGGTCGACCTTTCGCGTCATATTGGCGTAATCACCCGGGCGAGACTCGACCCGTACCGGCTATTGCCTCAGGTCAAACACAGAATTACTGGTTCAGAGACGGTCATCTGGGGCTAGTGCGGTCCATCATTTTCCAGGGCAAACCAACAGGAATTGTGTACATCCGCTCCGACTTGGGAGCGACGAACGACCGTCTAAAGAGCTATGCGGTGATCATCGTCGTCGTATTCCTGGCCTCACTGGTCGTTGCACTGTTGATTTCAAGACTATCGCAGCGTGTTATCTCCGAACCGGTGATGCAGTTGGCGCGTACTGTCCGCATCGTGTCTCACGAGAAGAACTATTCGATCCGAGCTGCCACAAGCCCAAATCGCGACGAAGTGTCGACGTTGATTGAATCGGTTAATGAAATGCTAGAGCAGATTCAGCAGCGCGATGGCGCCTTGCAGCGGGCCCACGGCGATCTGGAGCAACGGGTTCGGGAACGCACTGCGCAGCTAGCTGTTGCCAACAAAGAACTGGATCTCCGCAACCGCGAAGTCGAGCGCGCAACCCAGATGAAGAGCAAGTTTCTTGCCAGCATGAGCCATGAACTGCGAACTCCACTGAATGCGATTGTGGGTTTTTCAGACCTGCTGGCTGAGGGAGCGCCAGGTCCGCTGAACGTCAAGCAGAAGCGATTCGTCGATCACATCAAACAAGGCTCAACTCACTTACTGCAGTTGATCAATGACATTCTGGATCTTTCCAAGATCGAGGCGGGACAACTGGAGCTGCATAGCGAAGAGTTTCTGGTGCAGGATGCCTTGCCGGAGGTACTCTCCACCATTGATCCTCTAGCGGTGGCCAAGAATGTCCGGTTGGAGCAGAAGCTGGAGAGTAAATCTCTGGTGAAGGCGGATCGCGTGCGCTTTAAACAAGTCCTGTACAACCTGCTAAGTAACGCCGTCAAATTCACGCCCAAAGGTGGCCAGATCAGCGTCGAGTGCGTCGACGATTGCGACTTTGTCCGTGTGTCGGTAACCGACACCGGAATCGGCATCCGGCCTGAGGATCAAAAGGTCGTCTTCGAAGAGTTCCGGCAAGTCGACGGAAACGCTAGCGACACCCAGCAGGGGACAGGATTGGGGCTGGCCATTACGAAGCGTCTCGTGGAGCAACAGGGAGGCCAGATTTCGCTGGAAAGCGAGTTGGGAAAAGGCAGCCGGTTCACCTTTACCCTTATTGCCGTGAAGCCGACATCCAAGATTCGCCCGGCTGCTGAAGAACCATCAAAACCCTCGGTCATGGTTCCTTCAGGCCGTCTCACCCCGCTGGTGTTGATCGTAGATGACGAAGTCCCGGCCCGTGAACTTCTGGCCAGCTATCTCGAGCCAGAATACCGGGTGGCGATGGCCGAGTCCGGCGCCGAAGCGCTTAAAGAAGCTCAACGATTACGGCCCGACGCCATCACGCTCGACCTGATGATGCCTGGCAGCAATGGTCTCGAGACCTTGGTCGCGCTCCGCCAGAATCCCGCAACGGCTGATATTCCGGTGATCATCCTCTCCATCGTGGATCAAAAGCAGGTGGGTTTCGCCTTGGGTGCGGCCGACTATCTCATCAAACCAGTTCGTAAACCCACGTTGCTGGAAGCGATTCGCAGGCATGTGCCGGCTCCCGCCGACGAGGATTCGTCCATTTTGCTGGTGGACGACGACCCCAAAGCTTTGGAACTGCTAGAGGAGGCCTTGCGTTCGGCCGGATATGAGGTTCAAAGCGTGCGCAGCGGCGCCCGAGCTTTGGAGGTGCTGGCTAACAAAGTGGTGGGCGCCATCTTGCTCGATCTGCTGATGCCTGACATAGACGGCTTTCAAGTGATTCGCCATGTCCGGCAGGAGCCGACCTTAAAGGATCTGCCCATTCTCGTCATGACCGCCAAGAACCTGAGCCGGGAAGAGATTGCTCTCCTGAACCGGGAGACCCAAGGGCTCCTGCAAAAGGACAGCTCCTGGAAACACCAACTTGTTGCCGAAGTGGGCAGAGTTATTCGGGGCCACAAGCTGGCAAAGTCTGCGGGGCAGTCATGATCCGAATTCTTGTTGCCGAAGACAACGCCGTGAACCGCGAACTGCTCCGCGAGTTGCTGGAAGCACGCGGGTACACAGTCTTTGAAGCGTGCGATGGTCAAGAGGCGCTTCACATGATCGAACAGGCCCAACCAGAACTGCTGCTGCTGGATATCGGCATGCCGGCACTGGACGGATTCGGGGTCATCCGCAAAATCCGCGAGAATCCTCGCTCGGCACTGCTGCCGGTAGTGGCGGTCACGGCATATGCCATGCGAGGTGATCGGGACAAAATCCTCAAGTCAGGGTTTGACGGCTACTTGTCAAAACCGCTCAACCCATCCTCCCTGACCGAGGAGCTTGATCGCCTCCTTACTAAGAGTACTCAGTCCGCCAATCAAAATCAGGGGCATGCGGGTCAATCCGGCAGAAAAGACAAGGCCGCGGGCGCGAGTGGCAGCGGCGTCTAGACCAATCGCGCCAGCCCTCGACCCTAGCATTCCATGTTTTCGACCTCGGCCATGAATTGGCGAATCGACTGCTGCGTCTGCGCACTCAGACTTGTGAATTGAATTCCTTGCCGCTTCTCATTTGCCCACACTACGATGCCGGCGGCGTCAATGACCACACCAGAAACTGGCAGTGTAAATGACAATCGGACGGCGTCTTTAGGCTTCAGGTCACCCACTTCCACCTGCATTCCTCCTTGGCTGAGGTTCCAACTCGTCCCGCGGACTGTTCGAGAGCCCACTGTGCAGGTGACCTCGGCCTGGATCGGAACGCGCGTAGACTTGCGTCTGTTCTCCAACATTCCCCCACTCACCGTCCGGAACAGGGCGCTAAGCTTCTGCCTGTCAACCGGCTCCTGGAGAAAAAAGGTCGCTCCGATCGCAAACACATCTTGCATGGTTTGTCTCTGATCGCGTCCGGTCACGATGACGATGGGAGTTGACTTGTTCCATGACGACTTGCGGACGAGGCGCGCGAGGTCGAAACCATTCGGGTTTGGCATCTCCAAGTCCAGGAAAATTCCATCGAACTTCTCCTGATTGACCAGTGCGACCGCTTTCTCGCTATCGCTGATTGGGCGCACTTTGGCCTTTGGGGACATGAAGACCTCAGTCATCAGTTCCAAGCTTGGGATGTGATCCTCTACGACAAGCAGCTTCAGTGGTTGCATGCAGCCCACCTCATCATTCACGACCGTTCCCTATTAATGTTCACGGCCTTCAATAAGAGAGTGCGGTAACACTCTTTGTGGACAGTGCGGCCTTTCGCGTCTGTTATGCACTCTTCCAGCGAACAAGGCTTACCGCAGATCACGCACAGTAGACGCGGGCTTTCGGTCGAAGGGTTCATCTTTCGACACTGCCAGAGAGGGAAACCCCCTCCTCAGTCATCAGTTCCAAGCTTGGGATGTGATCCTCTAGGACAAGCAGCTTGGGTGATTGCATGTAGCCCACCCTCATCATTCACGACCGTTCCCTATTAATGTTCACGGCCTTCAGTAAGAGAGTGCGGTAACACTCTTCGTGGACAGTGTGCGGCCCTTCGCGTCTGTTATGCACTCTTCTAGCGAACAAGGTTTACCGCAGATCACGCACAGTGGACGCGGGCTTTCGGTCGAAGGGTTCATC
>Ga0182018_10003765_pt1 | contig 13305 bp, 11 predicted proteins | sample 812P2MmetaG_FD_120490 | JGI IMG/M metagenome (GOLD analysis project Ga0182018, IMG submission 120490) | Permafrost microbial communities from Stordalen Mire, Sweden - 812P2M metaG | ecosystem: Environmental > Terrestrial > Soil > Wetlands > Permafrost | place: Sweden: Stordalen | collected...
CCGCCCTTGGCCTTGCCGCACACCTCGCAGATGGTCGAGTCGAGGTCCATGACCATCTGGGCCGCCCCGGGTCCGGCCCCGAGCGCCCAGGCCCGGCGCAGTGCTTCGGCGATGACGGCGTCGCGTAGTCGCACATCTCGGTCACGTCATCGGATGTCCAGCCATTGGCCTCTGCCCATGTGCGTAATTCCGCAAGGTCGACCGTGTATCCGTGGTGCTTCAGATGTGTGAAGGTGTGGACGACTGCTGCTCGGGAACTTGGGTCCTTCAGACCTTTTCGATGTCTACAGTTTCCGAGCTGTCGTGGATGGGGTCGATATGCCCACGAAGTCTCGTCCTTCATCGCTTCTGCCACTACGTCGCCAGATATGGGCATCCCAGGAGAGGTGGCACCGCAGCGCTACCGAGGTTGGCCTGGACACCACGAGACCTCCCTCCAATGCCAGGCCATCTTTGCTGCTTTGAATAATAGATGCCAACGGCAGAACCTTGAGGTGCCGTTTGGAATTTGTGGTGAGGTCAGTCAATCATTCGTGCGCCGATTCGTGCGCGATCCGTGCGCGCCCCAGAACGGGATGGTCCTTGAACAGCGGGAAGCCAGACTTCGCTCCGAATCAGTTAGTGCCGTAGTCGTCGTGTTCGGCGTAGCGCTCGAGGTAGCGCCGCTCCCTTTCCCGCCAACTGGGGCACTACGTTTCGGTCATCTCGGTCGTCGCCTGTCTTCCCCCAACCCGCCTTACGAGCAAGCGCCCGACCTTCCACGACAAGTCACGGCGCCTGATCCGAGTTTGGAAGCAATTTGCTGCAGACCGGCTGGCCGTTGTTGGCCACCACGAAGTGTGATCCCTTCAGGATGGTGTAGTAGCCGCAAGACGGATTGGGGTCCTTGCCGAACTGTGTGAAATTCACCGGAGTGGGTATGAGTCCGCCGCCGGTGTAGTTGGTCACCTTACGAAGGTTCGCGATGAACGATTGTTTGGTAGCAGTCTTGCCCGCCAGTTGAAGGCCCTTGATGGTGAGATCAGCTGTCAGCCAGCCTTCGTAGGCGCCAAAGTTGGGCACACCGTGGTAGTGGCCATAGGTGGCGAGCGCGTTCTGCATGGCCTCGGTCGCCGGGGTGTGCAGCTCGACTGGCGCACCGGCGGACGATATGAAGTAAACACCCTGGCTTGCCTGCACGGCAGACTTCTCGTCGAGGGTGTTTTGCCCGTAGCCCGTAGCCGAGATGGCGACCTTGAGCTTTACTCCCTGCTGGCGGGCTGCGGTGATGATGGCAATGTTGGTGTTGTCGTCGAGCGGCATATAGAGGCCCTGGACTCCTTCCCTCTGCAGGGACAATGCCATCGACGTTGCGTTGACGGTGCCAAACGGGAGGCTGGTATTAATGTAAACGGGGTTGAGGCCCGCCTTCTTGGCGGCATACCCAAAGGCTGTGGCCGCCTCGGTGGATGAAGGCGAGATCGAGTAGCCGAATGATCCGACTTTCTTCACGCCCTTCCATATCGCAGGCGATAGCGCGTAGACCGGTTCTTTCGGATCCCACAATTCGTTTGTGAGACTGAACATATTGGTGTACGGCTTCTCACCCCACTCGTACCCATCGGTGCCGGTTCCGACCACGGGCATTCCCTGCTGCTGCATGAGCTTGGCCGACACGAACGCCACGGCGGAATCCTGGATGAGGACGAGCGCACCCTTAGAGATGAGCTCCTGGGCGGCCACCATGTTGAGGGAAGGTGACGTGGCGTCGTCGGCGGTCAGGAGCTTGATCTGGTGGCCGTTCACTCCTCCGTGGGCGTTCTGCAAGCCGATCCGCGCTTGGGCTCCTTCGACGACGTTCTGATAGGTCGAGGCGGCAGGTCCTGTTTCATCGGTGACGAGCCCGACCGTATAGGGCGCACTGCTCGCCCCAGCGCTGCTGGCGGTGGTCGTGTAGACGGGGCTCAGCAGCGTCAGCAGGCTTGAGACAAGAAGGATGCGACGGCCGATGGCACGAACAGAACCACGCTTGTCGGTGCGCCAGCGCAAGAGTGACATTGGTGTTCTCCCCCCAATAAGATGACGTGGAATTTGATCGATAGACGAGCAGATGCGGTCAGGTCAGATCGTTTTATTTCGAAATCATGTTTCTGCGGTGTCCGTTGCCAGTGCGTTTTGCTCGTGCCTGCTGCGCTTGTCCATCGACCGCAGATCGGCGTCGAGCCGTTCCATCATTCGGCAGACTTCGTTCAGCTCCTCGGTGCTCCAATCGGCCAGCTGGGCGCTGAGCAGTTCGTGATTGGAGGCGCTCCACTTGCGGCTGGCCGTCTTGCCCTGAGCCGTGGCCTGGACGACGGCGGCTCGCCCGTCGTTGGGGTCGCCCCAGCGCTCGATGTAGCCCCCCTCTTCGAGAATGCGGATGTGACGGCTCAACGCGGCTGCCTGCAGCCGGGTCTCGGCCCGCAGCTCGGTGAGCCCGATGGGCGACTGGTGGACGATGCGCACGAGCACGCCGATGGCGGCGAGGCTGAGGGGTACGCCCGAGCGGGCGGCGTGGAGGAGGTCGAGGCTGCGGCTGTTGGCGAATTGGGCGAGCGACGCCAGGATCGCGTTGACCCGGCGACGACTTGCGGCGTCCGTTGCCATGGAAAAGAAGGTACCATTGTTAGGTACTACAGTGAGTTAACTAGTTCGCACCAAAGTGCTGATCTCGGCAGAGGGGACGCGGATGGCTTGGGACTTCAGCGATGACCCTGCCTTTGGGCCGGAGCTGGCCTGGATGCGGGAGATCGTGCGCGACCAGATCGAGCCGCTCGACCTGGTCAAAGCCCAGATGAGCCGGGAGAGCTACAAGTCGGCCATTGCACCGTTGAAACAACAGGTGAAAGAACGGGGCCTGCGGGCCGGCCACCTCGACCCCGAACTCGGTGGTCAGGGAATGGGTCAGGTCCGGCTCGCCCTGATGCACGAGATCCTGGGTCGAACGCCCTCGGCGCCGGAGATCTTCGGCAGCCAAGCGCCTGATTCGAGGAACGGTGAGCTCCTGGCCGTCGGTGCCGATGACGAACAGAAGGACCGATGGCTGTGGCCTCTCCTTGCCGGTGACTTGACCTCGTCGTTTTCGCTGTCCGAGCCCCATTCGGCGGGATCCGATCCCACTGCGATCACCACGACGGCACGACTCGACGGTGACGAGTACGTGATCGACGACGAAAAGTGGTTCGCGTCGAACGCTCGACATGCTGACTTCGCGCTGGCCATGTGGTGACCGAGCCGGATGGAGCGCCGTACGAACGGGCGTCGATGATCGTCATCGATCGGGACACGCCGGGGATGGACATCATCCGTGACGTGCCCACCATGGACCATCCCTATCCAGGCCCGGGGGACCAACACGTCGGCGGCCACGCCCACATTCGCTTCACCGAATGTCGCGTCCCAGCTCGGAACTTGATCGGTCGTTCCGGCGAGGGGTTCCTGCTGGCGCAGAAGCGCCTCTCGGCCGGCCGCATCCACCATGCCATGCGCTGGATCGGCATGTGCAGCCGGGCATTCGACATGATGTGCGAGCGTGCGGTCTCCCGAACGATGCATGGGAAGCCGTTGGCCGACAAGCAGTTTGTGCCGGACTTCATCGCCGAGTCGGCCACCGAGATACAAGCAGCGCGCCTTCTGACCCTCCAGGCGGCATGGAACTGGGATCGGTTCGGATCCTCGGCGACGAGGGTGCAGATCGCTCAGGTCAAGTACTGGTGTGCCGGCGTTCTCTTCCGGGTCATCGACCGGGCTATCCAAGTGCACGGCGCCTTGGGCAACTCGAGCGACCTGCCGCTCGAGCGCAGCGCTCGCAACTACCGCATCTCCGACGGTGCCGACGAGGTCCACAAGTCCTTCATCGCTCGGCGTCTGGTCAAGCACTACCAGCCCGTCGAGGGATGGCCGAGCGAGCACGTGCCTACCCGGCGTGCCGCCGCCGAAGTCACCTTTGCCCGGTATCTCGACGTGGCCAGCGTGAATCTGTAACGATGGCCTCCCTCGACGCACCGCTGCACTACGGGGTCGATCAGCCTCGAGTCGATGCATGGCTTGTCGCACATCTGCCCGACACGACCCCGCCATTCGACTATGAGCCGATCACCGGGGGCGGATCGAATCTGACCTTCCGGGTCACCGATGCCGATGGTCGGCAATGGGCACTCCGTCGACCCCCGACGGGGCCGCTCCTCGCCACCGCGCACGACATGGCCAGGGAGGTGCGGATCATGACTGCCCTAGCCTCCAGCCCGGTGCCCGTACCAGCCTGCGAGGGGTACTGCGACGATCCGGACGTGACCGGCGCGCCCTTCTATGTGATGACCTTCGTCGACGGGTACGTCATCCGTGACCTGGAGACCACCAAGGGCATGAGCCGGGAAGACGCCGACGTGGCCACCGACTCGCTGATCGACACGCAGATCGCGCTACATACCCTTGATCTCGATGCCCAGGGGCTCAGTGGCCTGTCCCGGCATGGGGACTACGTCGGGCGTCAGCTGGCTCGATGGCGACGCCAAGTCGAGCAGGCCCACGTCCGAGACGTGCCCTTGGTCTTCGACCTGCACGAGCGGCTGATGAAGCACAAGCCGACGGAGTCGGTGCCGCCGGGATTGGCCCATGGCGACTACCGGTTCGACAACGTGGTGCTCGACGAGCGCTTCAGGGTGGCCGCGGTTCTCGACTGGGAGCTGTGCACCATCGGCGACCCGATCGCCGATTTCGTCTGGTCGCTCGAGTACTGGTCCAACGGTGATGACCCCGTGTCCTTCCTCTCAGACCCACCCACCGCGTCGGAGGTATTTGCCAGCCGGGAGGAGGTGGTCGATCGCTACCGGTCGCGTTGCGGTTTCGAGGTCGGCGACCTCTCGTACTACCGAGTGTTCAGCTGGTGGAAGCAGGCCTGCATCGTGGAGGGCGCCCTGGCTCGCCAGATAGGGGCAGCTCGACGCGGCCAGACGGACAAGGATCCGGCAGACACGGCGCGCCACGCCGATGACCTGCTGGAGCACGCTTCCGAGTTGGCCGTAGGTGTTCTGTGATGTCGGCAACGGCGAGCTTGGCTACGTGGCCGGTTTCGGGTTCTCTAGTCCGAAGGACCCGCTGGTGCCTTCCCGAACACAAGGAGAAACCATGAGTGAATTGGTCATTCGCGGCGGCACCGTCGTCGACAGCACTGGAGCACCCGGCTTCCGGGCCGACGTGTCCATCGATGCAGGCCGGATCACCGAGGTCGGTCAGGGACTAAAAGGTGATCGGGTGCTCGATGCCACCGACCACATCGTGGCCCCCGGATTCATCGACATCCATACCCACTACGACGCCCAGGTGTTCTGGGACCCTTCGCTCACGCCGTCGTGCTTTCACGGCGTGACCACGGTTGTGGCCGGCAATTGCGGCTTCTCCATCGCCCCGACGCGCACCGAGCATCGTGAGCTGATCGCCCGTACCCTCGAGAAGGTTGAGGACATGGACGTCGCCGCCCTCGCCGCCGGCATCCCCTGGGACTTCCATACCTTCCCCGAGTACCTCGCCTCGGTGGAGCGCCACGGCCTCGGACTTAATTTCGCCGCCTACATCGGCCACACAGCGCTCCGCCTCTTCGTCATGGGTGACGATGCCTACGAGCGTTCCGCCACGGCCGAGGAGGTCGAGACCATGCGCGACGCCATCCGCGTTGCACTCGACGCCGGTGCCATCGGCTTTGCCACCAGTTCGGCCCCGACCCACCGCGGCGTCGATGGCAAGCCCGTCCCCAGCCGGCACGCTGACCGGGCCGAGTTCGACGCCCTGTTCACGGTGCTTCGCGAAGAAGGGCGCGGCCTCGGCATGGTGACGCCAGGTGATGTCATCACGCCCGAAGAGCTCTTCGACCTCCAAAAAGAGCTCGGGGTGCCGATGACTATGTCGGCGCTGCTTGCCCGGCCCGACTTGGAGCATCGGAAGTTGGCCGAGTTGACGGCGACGTCGCGGGCGGAAGGCGGTCAGGTCTGGCCCCAGGTTTCACCCCGGCCGCTCCGCTTCGCCATGTCCATGGCCGCGCCGTTCATCCTCAATCTGAACCCGAATTTCGGCGCTCTCCTATCCCAGCCACCCGCGGCCCGGCGGGAGGCCTACGCCAATCCGGCGTGGCGGAAGGAGACCGCTGTCCAATGGGGTACACCCGGGCAGTTCCAGCCGCGCTGGGACACCATCTCCGTCGCCGAGTCAAGCGCTTACCCCGATCTGGTCGACCGACCGCTGGTCGACATAGCCGCCGAGCGGGGTTCGAGCCCCTTCGAGGCGCTGCTCGATCTCGCTCTCGACGAACCCGACCTGGCCTTCCGCTTCGCCTGCACCATCACCAATGACGACGAGGCCGAGGTCGCAGCCCTTCTGCGCGACCCGCACATGGTGATCGGTCTGTCGGACGCCGGTGCCCACCTCGGGCAGATCTGTGATGCCGTCCAGGCCACCGACTTCCTCGGTACGTGGGTTCGCGAACGCCAGCTCATGCCCATCGAAGAGGCAGTGCATCGGCTCACCGGCGTCCAAGCCGACCTGCTCGGTCTCTCCGACCGAGGGCGCCTCGCCCCGGGGGCCTGGGCCGACGTGGTCGTCTTCGACCCAGCAACGGTGGCCCCGGGGCCGATCCGACGGGTGGCCGACTTTCCGGCCGGCTCGGAACGGCTGACCGCCGACCACCCGCTCGGTGTCCGCCACGTCCTCGTCAATGGCGTGCCTACTCGCGTCGATGGGGTGCAGGACCTCACCGCTCGGTCCGGCCAGCTTGTTCGCTCGAGTGCTCGCGTTCGCGCCGTTCGGTGAGGGCTCAAACTTCTCGTCCAGCCACCGGTGTGACGCCGATGGACAAGCGCACCAAGCCGGAGCCAAAGGCGCTGGCAACCGGCAAGACCCTTCATCTCGAACCCGGCTGATTTGGGGACTCATGGCAACCATCGCAGATCTGATCACCAAGCGGGCCGATGATCCGTCGACGGCCCTGCTGTTCGAAGACGAGTCGTGGAGCTATGCGGAGCTAGCCGACGAAGCGGCGACACGAGCCTCTCTTCTTGCCAGTGTCCCTGGCCTTGAGCCTCCCCATATCGGCGTGCTCCTCGACAATGTGCCCGAATTCGTGTTCTGGATGGCCGCCGCCGCCCTGAGTCGTTCGGTCGTCGTGGGGATCAACTCCACCCGCAGAGGGCCGGACCTGGCCAACGACATCCGGGCGACGGACTGCCGGTGGATCGTGACCGACACCCGGTATCAGGGACTGCTCGCCGACCTCGACCTCGACGTCCCACCGGATCGGCTACTGATCATCGACGAGGAGCCGTATGCGGAACGCCTCCTCGACCATGCGGGCGCCTCGATCGACGTCCGCGCCGAGCCGGCCGACCTCCTCACCCTCATCTTCACATCCGGTACCACGGGGCAACCCAAAGCAGTGCGGTGTACCCAGGGCCGCCTGGCCGCGATCGGTGTCGGGCTCAATTCGAGCGTCGACCTCTCGGGCGGGATCGTCTACCAGGCCATGCCCATGTTCCACTCGACCGCGCTCATGGCGGGGTGGTCGCCGGCGATCACCGCCGGGGTACCGATGGCGCTCCGGCGGCGGTTCAGCGCATCGGGATGGCTTTCGGATGTCCGGCGCTATGGCGCGACCTACTTCAACTATGTGGGAAAGCCGCTGGCGTACATCCTGGCCACACCGGAAAAGGACGATGACACCGACAACCCCTTGGAGATCGCCTTCGGCAACGAGGCCAATCCGAATGACATCGAACAGTTTGAACGTCGGTTCGGGTGCACGGTCCGCGATTCCTACGGCTCCTCCGAGGGAGCCTCGAACATCATCCGGACTCCGACCACGCCGAGGAGTGCTCTCGGGCCGCTGACCGACAGCGTCCGCATCTTCAATCCGGATACCGGCGAGGAATGTCCGCCGGCCCGTTTCGACGCTGCCGGTCATCTCACCAATGCCGCCGAGGCCATCGGTGAGATCGCCAACAAGAGCGGTCCCCGGATCTTCGAGGGCTACTACAACAACGAAGAGGCCGAACAGCAACGCGTCCACGCCGGCCTGTACTGGTCTGGCGACCTGGCCTATCGGGATGTCGACGGTTGGGCCTACTTCGCCGGACGGAGCGACGACTGGATCCGAGTCGACGGGGAGAACTTCGGTTCAGCACCCATCGAAAACCTGATCGGCCGCCACCCCGATGTCGTCCTGGTGGCGGTGTACGCCGTCCCCGATGCACGGGTGGGCGATCAGGTGATGGCCTGCGTCCAGCTCCGACCCGGCGCGACGGTAGACGCCGAGACACTCGACAAGCACATGAAGGCCCAACCCGACTTGGGCACGAAGTGGTTGCCCCGATTCGTGCGCATCTCCTCAAATATGCCGGTGACGGCAACATCCAAGATACTGAAGCGCGAACTCAGGGCCGAGCGCTGGGAGTGCCAGGACCCCGTGTGGTGGCGTCCCCAACCCGGTGCTGAGTTGCGTCCTCTGACCAGGGCCGATCTGACCGCCATCCGAGAAGAATTCGAGCGTCATGGCCGCACGGCGGCCCTTGATCTCGTCTGATACGACCCCCGATGAGCACGAGGAGGATGCGATGGCCATGATCCACGACGAGCGTCGAACGAAGGTCGACGGGTTGGCGTTCGGCGAGGGGCCCCGCTGGCATGACGGTGCGCTCTATCTCTCCGACATGCACAACCACAGGGTGTTGCGGGTCGACGATTCGGGCGCGGTGGAGACGGTGGCCCAGCACAACAGCGCCGTCTCGGGCCTGGGATGGCTACCGGATGGGACACTCCTCGTCGTGGCGATGGACGGACAGGTACTGCGACTGGGGCCCGCAGGCCTGACTCGTCATGCCGACCTGTCGGGCCATGCCTCGCACGGGATCAACGACATGATCGTGCACTCGGGCGGTTGGGCCTACGTGGGACAGTTCGGCTACGACCGCGAGGGTGGCGATCGTCCGGTGCCCTCGTCGCTGCTTCGGGTCGGAAGCGACGGAGCGGTTACCGAGGTTGCCCCGGACTTGTTGGTGGCCAACGGCATGATCATCAGCCCCGACGGCCAGACGCTATGGGTGGCCGAGAGCGCCGGGCGTCGGCTCACCGCGTTCACCGTCGACGCCACCGGTCAGTTGAGCGACCGGCGAGTCTGGGCTGAGCTGCCCGCACGCCGCCATCCCGATGGCATCTGCCTGGACGGCGACGGGGCCATTTGGGTGGCGTGCCCGATGGCGGCCCGATTCCTCCGGACGGTCGAAGGCGGGGAGGTCACCGACGAGATCCCGGTCGAGCCCGATCGTCATGCCATCGCCTGCGTGCTGGGTGGGAGTGATCGCCGCACCTTGTTCCTGCTGACGGCAGCAACGCTGGGGGAGGCCGAGCGCTCCCGTCAGCTCGGCTCTGCTCGGGTCGAAACCGTGACGGTTGCTGTTCCCGGAGCCGGTCTTCCATGAACGGGTCCTTCCTTGCCTCGCCCCGTGGCTACACGGGCTGCGCCGTCGGGTACGGAGTCTCCGATGACCGCTGACCCGCACGGCACGATGCTGCTCGATCGAGGAGTGATCGATGACCCGTACCCGTTCTACCGGCGCCTCCACGAGGAAGCGCCCGTCTGGCTGGTCCCGGGCACCGAGGTCTGCGTCGTCAGTTCGTTCGCTTTGGTCGTCGAGGCCGCCGGCCGCGTCCCGGACTTCTCGTCGAGCATGTACCACCTGCTCTACCGGGGAGAAGACGGACTTCCGGCTCGCCTGGCCTTCGGCGAGGGGACCCAGATCCTCGCCGTAGCCGATCCGCCAATGCACACGGTGCACCGCGGCGTCGTGTTCCCCGAGCTCATGGCCCGCCGAATGGCCAGCCTCCACTCAGAATTCACCGAGGTGGCCGAGCGGTGCATTAACCGGGCGTTGGAGAACCGGTCGGTCGACGCAAACGATGGACAAATATAACCCCTATTTCGTAGAGTGGTCTCGGCACGGGAGGATCGATCATGACCACAACGGATGTCCACGCACTGCGGTTCATCGATTCCGACGGGCACGTGATCGAGACCGGGACAATGGTCCACGAGATGGCCGATCACGCGCCGAAGGGATGGCGTGAGCGCATCCTCGAGTCGCGCGGCGGCGGAGCATCGTCCTCCCCCGAGTACCACGAGCCTTCGCCTGATGACGATTCCTCGACACGGTTGATCAACCCGATGATGCGCCCCGGTGGTCACCAGTCGGGTCCTCGAGTGGCGGACATGGACTCCGAGGGAATCGATGTGTCCGTGCTCTACCCGACCTTTCTCCTTGGCGTGCAGGCTCTTGCCGACGTCGACCTCGCCGAGGCACAGTGCCAGGCCTACAACAACTGGCTTTCAGATCACGTCCTCGAAACCCCCGGCCGGCTTTGGGGTGCTGCCGTGGTGCCCCAACAGGACATCGAGCGGGCAGCAGGGGAGATCCGCAGGGTGGCCAAGTTGCCCGGTATCAAGGCGGCGTTCATCCGCCCCAATCCAACGGCGGACTGGAAGCCGTTCAACCATCCCATCTACGACCCCATCTGGGCGACGGCATCAGCCAGCGGCATGCCGCTCGGACTTCATCCCTTCCTGGCCCCCGACCTTCCCGGGGCCTGCCTGGCCTTTCGGCTCGGTGAGGTGTCGAGTACCACTGCCGAGGTGCAAGGTGCAGATCCCGAGGCAACAGGTAACAACGCGGCGACACGGCTCGGCAACATCTTCTTCACCCAGGCCATTGCCAATCCGTTCGACATGATGAATTCGCTCACGTTCCTTCTGGGTGGAGGGGTCTGTGAGCGTTATCCCGACCTCAAGTTGGTCTTCCTCGAGGCCAATGGCGGTTGGATCGTGCCGTGGCTCGAGCGCCTCGACCATCACTACGAAGTCTTCGACTGGGATGTACCCAACCTCAAGATGGCACCTTCGGAGTACTTCAAGCGCCAGTGCTGGATCAGCTTCGATACTGACGAGTCGACTCTGGCTCATGCGGCCAATTCGCCCCTCGTCGGTGCTGACCGCATCGTGTGGGCGAGTGACTACCCTCACCCGGATGCCAAAATTCCCGGCGTGACCGACGAACTGCGGAGGTCGATCGCTTCGCTCACCGATGAGCAGCAGGCACTCATCGCCGGCGGCAGCGCGGTCGCACTCTATGACTTGTAATACCAAATAGTGCGTGGGCGATTTCGTCGGTGAGGCAATCGGGCAGATTGAAACGATTTCGTATCCGTGCCGAGGGGGAACCGATGGAAGAATCACAGCAGGGTGCGTTGTCGCTCGATGGTCGGCGAGTCTTGGTCGTCGGATCTTCGGCGGGCATCGGTCGAGTTGTCGGACGGTATCTGTGCGCGGAGGCTGTTCAGGGAGAGCGTCTCCGGACACTCCTCGAATCGAGCCATTTTGGGGTCGCCGGACCCAATTCTGCGAACCAGAATGCAGGTTGTGCATCGATTACGCGCCAACTCGGTCGTCAGCAAGAACGCAGTCCACGAGGACCATACGGCTCCTCGTGCCGTCGGCAGCTCGGCGCCACCGACAAGCCAGGGCGAAAAGTCTGTCAGGCCATCACTTGATCGGGGATCTGTCCTGCGGTTGATCAAATTCCCCCGGCCAGTCCCACGTTCATCCTTGCCGAGATAACGCGCTGATCTCCGCCCAGTCTGGGTAAAGGGGCATCAGTCGAATAGCACCGGGAGGTGGGTGGGGGCGCGAAGGCCCGACCCGAGGATGACGGGCGGCGTCGCCTCCGGGTCCAGGCGCAGGTTTGGCAAGCGATCTAGCAGAGCGTTGAGCGCGACCTGGGTCTCCATGCGCGCCAGGTGCATGCCGATGCAGGTGTGCACGCCGTGGCCGAAAGCGATGTGCGCCTTGCGATCCCGGAAGATGTCAAACTCGTCGGGGTTCTTCCAGCGGGTTTCGTCTCGGTTCGCCGCGCCCAGCGAGACCGTCACGGCCGAGCCGGAGGGAATCGTGACCCCGCACACCTCGGTGTCGACCATTGCCGTCCGCCCGACCGAGGTGAGCGAGGTCTCCCAGCGGAGCCCTTCCTCGATCGCCTGAGCCAGCAGCGAGCGGTCCGATCGGACCGCCTCGAGCTGGTCGGGATGCGTGAGCAGGCCGAGGATCAGGTTGCCCGCCGAGCGCGTAGTCGTCTCCGCGCCGGCTGGAAGGAGCAGCTGCAAGAAGGCGATGATCTTGTCATCGCTCAGCTTGAGCCCATCCTGTTCGGCGTGGGCCAGCACGCTGATCACGTCGTTGCGCGGTGTCTCGCGACGCTCCGCTGTCAGGCGCCCGAAGTACTCCGCGAGGTTCTGCGATGCCGCGAACCCTTGCTCGGGGCTCCCGGTGATCTGGATCAGTTCGACTGCCCAACGGTGGTATCGCTCCAGGTCCTCGGGCGGCAGGCCCAGCATGCCGCTGATCACCTCGATGGGGAAAGGGAACGTGAGCTCGCGTACGAGATCGGCGCGGCCCTGCTCCACGAAGGAGTCGATGTGGCGGTTGACGAGCGGGACGGCTAGCCCCCCCTCCCATTCCTCCATTGCCTTGGGGGTGAAGGCTCGCGCCACGAGGCTCCGGTACTCCTTGTGCTCGGGCTCGTCCATCTCGATCATCGAGTGGCCGAAGAGCACGGCCACTCGCTCGTAATAACCGCTCGAGGACATGCGTTGGTTGCCCAGCACCTGCTGAGCCGCCTCGAAGGTCAGCGTCGTGAAGCTCGGTCCTGAGCCCCACCAAACCCCGGTCGTCAAATCGGTGAGGTCGTCGTTCCCGCCAGCGGGAGCGTTCTCGAGCACCGGCGCCGTCGCGCGCAGCTCGGCGAAGGTGCCGTAGAACTTGCTGCTGGACGGCCCAGCGCCCATGGCCTGGAAGGCGGCGAAGGGGTCGTAGTCGTCGCCCAGATTGTTGGACAAGATCTCATCACTCATGCCGGTCCTCCTCTAGGAGCTGACCTCGGCGTCTCGTCGCAGGACCCATGCAACGCGGCCTCGACGTTACCACCGGGGGGAAGATGGACACCTCCCCAGGGGCAGTTCCGAAATACCTGAACCGTCGCCTGTGCGCCGGGCGGCCGGCGACATGCTCCGCAAGCCAAATGATCATCGATGCATGTGGAGCCGACCCCACCGAGTCCGGGATCGTCGTCGGAAGCCGATCCCTTGCGGGAACTAAGAGCCGCCATCCGAGCGAGCCGAACAGGCCTACGCCTCGCTGAATGGCTGGTCGATCGGCACGGGCCGCACATGAAAACCTCCGGGTCGACACTCCACCGACAG
>Ga0182018_10003766_pt1 | contig 13299 bp, 14 predicted proteins | sample 812P2MmetaG_FD_120490 | JGI IMG/M metagenome (GOLD analysis project Ga0182018, IMG submission 120490) | Permafrost microbial communities from Stordalen Mire, Sweden - 812P2M metaG | ecosystem: Environmental > Terrestrial > Soil > Wetlands > Permafrost | place: Sweden: Stordalen | collected...
GAGCCTCAGTTTTCTGCTTTATGCTGATTCGCGAAGGGTGGGTTTGCGCGGATTCTGCCGCCCAGGATGGAAGCTCCACGCGGCTGGAGCAGGCGTTTTGGCCGGGGTTTTCGCGGTGGGGGTCGGGGTCGCGATGCTTGGCGGGTGCTCACACCTAGGTCCGCAGCCGACGCCCGAATACGTCTATGTGACGGCACAGCAGACATTTCTGCGCGACCGGGTAGTGGCGGTCTCCAACCGCACCGGTACCGTACAGAACGGCGAGCGGCTGGTGGTGCTGGAGCACGGACGGCGGTTTTTCCGGGTGCGGTCGCCGGAGGGCGCGGAGGGTTGGATCGACCAGAAGGCGGTCGCGACCCAGCAGGTCTATGACGAGTTCCAGGCGCTGCGGGAGGCGCATCAGGGCGATCCGGCGGTCTCGTCAGCCGTGGTGCGAGACGCCGCGAACCTGCATCTGAAGCCGGGCCGGGACACGGAACGTTTTTACCAGCTGGCGGAGGGCGACAAGCTGCAACTCCTGGAGCGGGCGACGCTGCCCAAGCCCGTGGTGCCGGGAGCTGCCCCGTTAGCGCCCTTAAAGCCTGCGACCACCGCGGCGGCGAAGAGTGCGAAGGGGAAGGAAACTCCGGATATGGAAGCCGCGCCGCCAATTGCAATGGAGGACTGGTGGCTGGCGCGCGATGCGCGGGGACGGACGGGATGGCTGCTGTCGCGCTATCTGGATGTGGATGCGCCCGACTCACTAACACGCTATGCGGAAGGACAAAAGATTATCGGGGCTTACCTCCTGACGACGGTGAACGATCCGGGTGCGGACCCGGATAGCGGGGCCCCGAAAGACGGAAACATCCCGATCTTCCTGACGGTGATGGGGCCATATACGGCGGGGCTTCCGTATGACTTCGACCAGGTGCGGGTGTTTACCTGGAACATGAAGATGCACCGGTATGAGACGGCGTTTCGCGACAAGAATATAGAGGGGTATCTGCCGGTATCGGTCCGGACAGCGACCGACCCGTATGGCAAGTCGGCTGTGGCGCAGACTCCGGAGCCGACGTTTACCTATAAGCTGCTGGCGGCGGATGCAGGGCCGGTGGTGCCGAACCCTATGACCGGGATGGTGACGCCGGGTAGGACGATCGCGAAGACCTATCGCTTAGAAGGCAACCTGGTGCGGCGGGTGGCTGCGCCGGGGAGCAAGGATGAGGCGGAGGCGCATCCGGCGGTGGAGGAGAAGAAGAAGGAGAAGGGGAAGAATGCGGGTAAGGGAAAGAAGCGGTGACGCCTCGTTGAAGGATCAGGAGTAGAACGCGCGGATGGAGTCGACGACGGTCTGCTGTTCGTCGTCGCGGAGTTCGGGGTAGATGGGGAGGGCGAGGACCTCGGCAGCAGCAAGTTCGGCGTGAGGAAAGTCGCCGGGCTTGTAGCCGAGGTCTTTGAGCGCGGGCTGCATGTGAAGCGGGATGGGGTAGTAGATTTCGCTGCCGATCTGGCGGGCGGTAAGGTGGGCGCGGAGGGCGTCGCGGCGTGGGGCGCGGATGACGTACTGGTGGAAGATGGGTGTGGCGCGCGGGTCGGTGAAGGGCAGGACGATGCCGTCTGCAACGGAAGAAGCTGCGAGGCCTGCGGAGCGGAAGAGCTCGTCATAGCGGGCGGCGAGTTTGCGGCGCTGCTGGTTCCAGGTGGGCAGGTGGCGGAGCTTAACGGAAAGCACGGCAGCCTGAATGGCGTCGAGGCGGGAGTTTGCGCCGAGCTCGTCGTGATAATAGCGCCGAGTCATACCGTGGTTGCGCAGGGATTGGGCGCGGGCGGCGATCTCGGCGCTGGGCGTAGTGACGAGGCCGGCATCTCCAAAGGCGGAGAGGTTTTTGGTGGGATAGAAGCTGAAGGCTGCGGCAGAACCGAGCGAGCCGGCTGGTTTACCGCCCCACTCGGCGCCAAAGGCCTGGGCGGCGTCTTCGATCAGCGGTATGCCGGGATGGTTTTGCGAGACGTTGGTGAAGCCGTCCCAGTCCGCGCATTGTCCGTAGAGATGCACCGGCAGGATCGCCTTCACGTTCGCGGCAGCGGGGGTCAGCAGAAGCTCCGCGACGGACTGCGGCGAAAGATTGAACGTGCGGGGGTCGATGTCGGCGAAGAGGGGGCGTGCGCCCGCGCGCAGGATGGCGCTGGCGGAGGCGAAGAAGCTGAAGGGAGTGGTAATGACGGCGTGGGCAGCTCCTTCGGAATTCCGGGTGGGATGAACCCAGGTCTCAGAGGCGAGACCTGGGGCACCCAGGTCCGTCCCGATGCCCGCAGCGGCGAACGCGAGCCAGAGGGCGTCGGTGCCGCTGGCGCATCCTATGGCATAGGGTACTGCGCAGGCCGCTGCCGCGGCGGCCTCGAACTCAGCGACACGCGGGCCGAGGATGAACTGTTGCGAATCGCAGACCTGGGCGATGGCCTCGAGAATCTCCTGCCGGAGCGGCGCAAACTGGCGGGAGAGATCGAGCATGGGGACGGGCTGCGCGGCGATTTGCGACACGGAGCAATGGTACAACGCATGCTGCTGAGACTAATGTCATGGATGAAGCGTCTATCAGAGTTGGATTTGTCCTGGGACGCCACCGTAAAGCTGAAGCCTTAGGCAGAGCGCAGTCGTTTGCGCGGCGGGGATTCCGCTGTTGAAAAACCGCTGCGATACTCGTATTGTGATCTGACCTTAATAAACGGGCCTAAAGTTGCAATCAAATTGACCTCTGACGTCGAGGCTTATCCGAGGGTCCTCATAGGACCTATTTTTTCCAGGCAACGAGCCAACTGAAGGAGATCGGCATCATGGAATCAAAGCCGGCACAGAATATTCAAGACACATTTCTCAATACCGTCCGCAAGGACAAGACCCCGGTGACCATCTATCTGGTGAGCGGGGTGAAGTTGACGGGCAAGATCCGGTCGTTCGACAAGTATTCAGTGCTGCTGGAAAACAATGCCCAGGAGCAGCTGATCTTCAAGCACGCGATCTCTACTGTAGTCAGTGGCCGCGTAGGGCCGCATGCCGATGCCAAGATTGAGAGCCGGCCGCAGGGCCTGGTGACAGGACATCCGGCGTCGTCCGCGACGGTGCCGGAGGCCGCGGGTGTTGCGGGCGACTGAGCATTCCACACAACCGATGAGGACCGAGTGACCCTTGTAGAGGCGCGGGAGGCCGCTATGCGCGCCGCCAGCCTTAAGGGACGTGCGCCTGCGCGGGAACAGGCAGTGCTCGTCGCGGTGGAGTTTACCGGGCGCAGGCGAGGCCTGACCCCGGCGGCGAAGCTGGCGCGCGATGCGGCATCGATCCGCGCACAGTCTGCGGAGGATCAGGCAGATGCCTCCAGCGCGGCCGCGCACGAGGACCTCGACTTTGCGGCATCGCTCGCTGAGTTTGAGGAGCTGGCGCGCAGCGCGGGCACGGAGGTAGCGGCGACGCTGGTGCAGCGGCGCGTGAGACCGGACGCGGCAACTCTGGTGGGACAAGGCAAGCTGGAAGAGATTGCGGGTGTGGCGGCTTCGACGCACGCAGACGTGGTGCTGTTCGACCACGACCTGTCGCCCTCGCAGCTGCGCAATCTTGAGGCGAAGATGCCCTGCCGTGTGATCGACCGGACACAGTTGATCCTGGATATCTTCGCGCGCCACGCAAGAACTCGTGAGGGCCAGCTCCAGGTGGAGCTCGCCCAGTTGGAGTATCAGCTGCCGCGTCTGGCAGGGCGAGGCAAGGCGATGTCGCAGCTGGGCGGCGGTATCGGCACACGCGGCCCGGGCGAGACGCAGCTTGAAACTGACCGGCGCAAGATCAATCTGCGCATTGACCACGTGAAGGAACAGCTGGAGTCGGTGCGGCGGATTCGACGCCAGCAAAGGCAGCGGCGCGAGGCCGTTCCGGTGCCAGTGGTCGCGCTGGTGGGTTACACCAATGCGGGGAAGAGCACATTGTTCAATGCTATGACGGAAGCCGGCGTGCTCGAGTCGGCGCGGATGTTCGCGACACTTGATCCGAAGCTGAAGCAGCTGCAGCTGCCCAGCCGTCGCAAGATACTGCTGTCGGACACAGTGGGATTCATTCGCAACCTGCCGCACACGCTGGTCACCAGTTTTCGCGCGACACTCGAAGAGGTGGAGCGGGCCGAGGTGCTGCTGCATGTACGGGACGCTTCAAGCCCGATGATGGAGGAGCAGAAGAGGCAGGTAGAGGTCGTGCTCGGCGAGCTGGATGTGCAGGGCAAGCCAGTCATCGAGGTGCTGAACAAGATCGATCTGCTGTCGCAGGAGGAGCGTGCGCGATTGGAGCGCGGATCTGCGGCGCTGCGCAGCGGCGAGCCTGTCGTAGTGGCCGTCTCAGGACTGACGAAGCACGGTCTGGATACGCTGCTGGAGGCAATCGATGAGGCGCTGGTAGCCGATCCGCTGGTTGAGTCGAGATTGCGTCTGCCGCAGTCGGAGGGCGCCGCGCTGGCCGCACTCGAAGCGGGAGCGGTAGTTCGCGAGAAGAGATTTGAGGGCAATCTGGTCCATCTGACGGCGCGCGGGCCGGCGTCGCTGCTTGCGCGCTATGGGCGATTTCGCGAGCGCGGGTGATGCGCTGATGGATCTGCCGGTGGATTTGGGCGAAGTGAGCGGGGTCAGTCGGCGAGGATGAGTTCGCCGGGAATGATGGGGCGGGTGCGGGGCAGCGCGCCGCGGCGGGCGGCGAGGGCCATCAGGACGAACGTGGCGGAGAAGACCGTGAGTTTCAGGATGGCTGCGGCGTGGGTCGCAGGCAGCGTCTTCCATGCGACCAGCAGGACCGTCTGCGCGATAACACTGGCCCAAACGGCGCCGTAAAAGTAGCGGCGCTCCGTGCCTTCTCCTTGGGTGGAGGGCTTGACGCGGGGCAGGGAGCCGGTGGCGCCGAGCAGCAGGATGATTGCGGAGAGCGGCGCATAGGCGTAGGTGTAGAGCTGCTTCATATACCAGATGCCGGTTGTAGCGGCGATGATGAGGCCGGCGAGGTTGAGGAGAGTGAAGCCGAGGACGGCGTTCCACGCGAAGGTATAGCAGACGCGGCGGTAGATGGGGTTGGGCCTGTCCTCGTCGAAGCGGAGAATGTAGGGGCGGGGTTCGCAGCCGGGGAGCGAGCCGCGTACGGCGGCGATGCCGGTGGCGATGAGCACGAGTGCGAGCCATGCAAGATTGCCGTAGCCGAAGCCATGCGCGACCAGCGTGAAGGTGAGTGGGCCGGGCGCCAGGAAGAAGACGAAGATCCAGAGAGGCCAGTGGGCTAGGCGGTAGAGGCTGGTGTTTCGCTCGCGAATCTTGCGGGCGTGGGCGTACTCCAGCTTACCGCGGTAGGGCATAGGGGGAAGTCTCGCAGAGAGATTGCGGGCGCGTCAAACGCAACGCCTGAGTGCTACATTTGGGTTCATGTTGGGGCCGGCGGGGGACAATCCAAGGCGGAGCATGGCTTGAATAACAGCGCGCAGGAGCTGGCGGCGGAGAACGAAGCGGCTTCGGAAGGCGCGCCCAGCCATGCGCTGCGGCGCGAGCTGGGACTGTGGGACCTGGTGCCCATGCAGATCCTGCTGGTCGTGGGGATCGCCTGGGCGGGGATTGCGGCGAAGCAGGGCGGCACGCATGTCTGGTTCTGGCTGGCTGCGATTGCCACTCTGTTCGTGCCTTTGGCCGCTGTGACAGGGTGGTGCGCCAGAGTATGGCCGCTGGAGGGCGGCGTCTATCAGTGGACGAAGTTCGCGTTTGGGCCATTTGCGGGATTCATGAGCGCGTGGAACTTTGGGCTGTGGGCGCTGCTGGCGGTGGCCAACGTCGGGATACTCACTGCGACGAGTCTTAGCTATGGGCTGGGGCCGCGCGCGGCGTGGGTGCAGGAGAACCACACGCTGATTGCCGCGCTTACCATTGGGCTCTTTGCCGTGATGCTTGTGGTCAATCTGCCCGGGTTCGGAATCGGCCGGTGGGTCGCGCACTTCGGCACCGCGGTGACGGTCTTGGTGACGGTGCTGCTGATGGGGCTGTTGTTCTACCATCCGCATGCCAGCACGGCGCACCCGCACGTGGATCCGCAGAGGCCCTTCAGCTTTGCGGTCCCCGCGATGACGCTGCTCAGCGTAAACCTCTTCACCAAAATTGCGATCAATGCACTGAGCGGGCTGGAGCAGGTCGCGGTCTTTGCCGGCGAGACGCGTAACCCCGGGCGCGCGATCATGCGCTCAGCCTGGATCGCGGCGCCCATCATCGCCGCAATCTACATCCTGATGACGGGCGCGATGCTCGCATATACCCCTGCGGCGAAGGTCGACCTCACAGGACCAGTTCCGCAGATACTGGCGGTCGCGTTCGGCAACGGTCAGGTGGGCGCGTCGTCTATAGACTTGGGGCTGATGCTTGGCCGGGTGACGATTCTGATTCTGGCGTTGGCGCTGGTCGCGCAATATGCCGTGGTGATCGCGGAGACCAGCCGCCTGCCGCTGGTCGCCGGATGGGACAGGATGGTCCCCGCGTGGTTCACCCGGCTCGATCCGCGCTGGAAGACGCCGACCCGGTCGATCGCGGTGATTGTGGTGCTGGCCATCGCGATGGGGCTGGCGGCCACCTACGGCACTGGCGCGCAGGAGGCGTTCCAGATTATCAACTCGGTGGCAAACGTGGGTTATGGGATCTACTACCTGATGATGTTCGCCATCCCGCTGGTGGTCGGCGCGCGATTCGGGACGCGGGCGAGCTTCTGGCTCAAGCTAGCCGCCGGGAGCGGGTTTACCGTGACCGCGCTGTCGATGGGGTTCAACGCGGTGCCGATTGTGGATGTGGCCAGCAGATGGATCTTTGCGGCCAAGGTTGCAGGCGCATCGCTGGCACTGAATCTGGCGGGCGTCGCGATCTACTGGAATGGGGCGCGTGCGAAGGCCGGGCGGGCGAACTAGGACTTGGTGGCGGCGGCCTGGATGTTGCTCATGTAGACGTCCAGATTGTGCGTGGGGCCGAAGACGTGCGCCATCACAAAGCGATAGATCGGCGGATGGATGAAGCCGGCCTCGGTGATGTGCAGGGTGGTGGTGCCGGGCGACGTGCCGGGTGTTAGTTCATAGATCCACGTGCCGCCGTAGGTGGCGTTGGGGTCATCCAGCAGGACGTCGCGGCGAAGGGGAGCCATGGTGTGGATGGCGAGGAAGGTCATCTTCTGCCCGTGGCCCAGGTCCTCGGTCCAGTGGTCCTCTTTGCCGTCGGGGCCGTCCACGGGCGGCAGCATGGTGACAGACTTGACGGCAGGACGCCATGAGGCGCCGTTGGCGACGTCGGTAATGATGGAGAAGACCTTGTCCGGTGGCGCCTGGACGACTCCCGTGACCGAGACGGAGTGGTTGACCGGTAGGGTGGAGCCGTCAAGATAGGCGATCCCGCCGGCGAGCACGACCACCAGTACAAGGAACACCAGGATGCGGACAATGATCTTCATGCGAAACTCCGTAACGGCGTGGAATCAAATGGCTACGGTAGCCAGATTACGGGAGTTGGCGAAAGCTTGCCAGACGTGCGTTAGAATTGCGAACTATGAGGCGGCAAACTATAAACAGACGAGTGGTGCTGAAGGGCATGGGTGTGGGCGCGATCCTCTCCGCGATGGGCGGGGTGCAGGCGCTGGCGCAGGCTGGCGCGGCCGCGGGCGATAGCGTGGTCTATGAACTGCGCGTCTACCACGCCTTCGACGGCAAGCTGGACGATCTGTTGGCGCGTTTCCGCGACCACACCATTACCATCTTCAAGCGGCACGGCATGGAGAGCGTCGCGTACTGGACGCCGACGGACGATCCGCTGAAGGGGAAGACGCTGTTCTACATCCTGCGCCATCCCAGCCGCGAGGCGGCGACCGCCAACTGGGCTGCGTTCCGCGCCGACCCGGAGTGGAAACAGGTGAGCGCGGCCAGCGAGGCGAATGGCAAGCTGGTAGAGTCGACCGAATTGACCTTCCTGAAACTGACGGACTTTTCGCCTAAGGTCTAGCGGTGCGTTGTGCAACGAATCTTCGCTACAATTGGTGGCGACGCACGACCACAACCAGAACGGAGACCTTTACCATGTCCGATGCATCCGCCGCATTCTTTTCTGCTCTTGACGCACGCCTCCAGCGCTACAACCTGCTACAGCACCCGTACTACCAGGCGTGGTCGAAGGGTGAGCTGACGCGCGGCGATCTGCGCGAGTACGCAGCGGAGTACTGGCACCACGTCTCGGCGTTCCCGGCCTATCTCAGCGCGCTGCACTCGCGGCTGCCGGATGGCAAGCTGCGGCGGATGGTGGCCGCAAACCTGGCCGACGAAGAGGGTCTTGCCCACGGCGATGTGGCGCACAGCGATATGTGGATGGACTTTGCCGGCGGCATGGGCGCGGCTGAGGACGAGGTGCGCGGGCGTGAGCTTGCGCCGGAGACGCGTACGCTGCTGGAGCACTTCCGCGCGGCGATGCAATTGTCGCCTGCGTCTGCGCTGGCCGCGCTCTACGCATATGAGTCGCGCGTGCCGGCAATTGCGAAGACTAAGGCTGAGGGTTTGGAGCGGCACTACGCGGCGGATGCGCGGACGCGGCGCTACTTCACCGTGCATGCCACTGCGGATATTTACCACGCGCAGGTCTGGCGCGACGCGCTGGCGGCCGAGCTGGCGGCGCATCCGGAGCAGACGGAGGCCGCGCTCAGCGCGGGTGAGGATGCGGCGCGGATGCTGTGGGCGACGCTCGATGGAGTGGAGCGGGCGCGGCAGACGCGGGCTGCGGCCGCGGCTTAAAGTTGTTGAGTTCCTTGCGGCGATTGCGGATCTTTGGGCTGGGCCTTTCTCTGGCCGCGCTGTGCGCGTCTGCGGCGGGCGCGCAGGAGCTCTGGCGGTTCGATCAGACAGCGTCGCTGGGCGGGCATCCGGCAAAGGCGCTGGGTCATCCGCAGGTAGTCGACACGGAGCTGGCCAAGGCGGTCCAGTTCAACGGTGTGGATGATGCGCTGATGGTGGATGTGCATCCGCTGGCCGGCGCGGCAACCTGGACCTGGGAGATGATCTTCCGGCCCGACGCGGATGGCGCGGCCGCGCAGCGGGTCTTCCACCTGCAGGTGAGAGACCCGGCGACCGGCGCGGACATTGCGGACCGCATGTTGTTCGAGATTCGCATTGTGAAGGGGCAGTGGTGCCTGGACAGCTTTGCCACATCGGCGGGGCAGGGCGCGACTCTGCTGAACTGCGACAAGCTGCATCCGCTGGGGCAGTGGGCGCGGGTGACGGCGGTCTACGACGGCACCACGCTGCGCAATTATGTGGGTAGCGAACTGCAGGGCGAGGCCGCGGTGAAGCTGGCGCCGCAGGGTGCGGGACATGCGTCGGTCGGGGTGCGGATCAACCTGGTGAACTACTTCAAAGGCGCGATCTACGAGGCGCGGTTTACGCGGAGCGCACTGGCGGTGGGAGATTTCCTGAAGATGCCCGCCGAGCGGTGATTTGCCAGGGTACTCGGCTCAAGAATGCTGATCGAGATACTGTCGGGGGCTCAGAATGTCGACTCCGCGGAAGGGATGCAGAATGAGCAGATCCTGATCGCCCGAAAGAATAAGGCCCGCGCGCCCCGCCAAGGCTAAGGCAAGAAACTTATCGTCTCGCGGGTCGCGGCACACTGCGATGGCAGGTACGCTCTCGATGTGCAGCGCACTGAGATGAAGGCGATGGAAGAACTCAATACGCTCGTTGAGTGTGAGGTAAATATCGAACTTCGGACGACAGAGGACGGATTCGAGCTCGCGCAACGTCTCTGAGCAAACGATCAGCTGGTAGTCGGTTGTTGCCCGTCTCATGGCCCGGGCCGGGACGGAGTTGAGGAAGAAGAGACGGCTGAGGATGATGTTTGTATCGGCAACGAAGCGACCCGGCTCAGGCATGGTTTAGCAGTTCGTCGAGCTTTTCTTCGGTGAGGCCTCGGGCGGCTGCTTTCTCGGCGATCGCATCGCAGAACTTGTTGAACTCGCGGGTGGCTTTGCCGCTGAGGCGGTTGTATTCGCTGACGGAGATCAGGACCGCGACCTGTTGCTGGCCGCGTTCAATGAAGACGGGTTCTTCCTGGGCAGCGTCGAGAAGGGCGACGAGTTTCGGCTCCGTATCTGCTGCGGCAACATATCGCATCACTGTCCCTCCTCTCCATTGTAGATGACGGGGGTCGAAATCTCGCTTTGCTCTCGTGATGTCTACGCAATCGCCGCGGTGACCAGTGCTTGCGCTTCAGTTTGGATTTGCTTCAGGTGAGCCTCGCCGAGGAAGCTCTCCGCGTAGATCTTGTACACATCCTCCGTGCCAGACGGGCGCGCGGCGAACCAGCCATTTTCGGTGGTGACCTTGAGACCACCGATGGGAGCGTGGTTGCCGGGAGCTTCCGTGAGGATGGCCGTGATGGGTTCGCCGGCGAGCGTGGTCGCGGTGACCTGCGCGGCGGAGAGTTTGGCGAGCTTGGCCTTCTGCTCCTTAGTTGCCGCCGCGTCGATGCGCTGGTAGATGGGCGCGCCGTACTTTGCGGTGAGGTCGGCGTAGAGCTGGCCGGGGTCCTTGCCCGTGACCGCCGTCATCTCAGCGGCGAGTAGCCCCATAATCAGCCCATCCTTGTCTGTCGTCCAAACCGTTCCGTTGCGGCGAAGGAAACTGGCGCCGGCGGACTCCTCGCCGACGAAGCCCAGCGATCCGTCGATCAACCCGTCGACAAACCATTTGAAGCCGACTGGCACCTCAAGCATCGGACGGCCGAGTCCTTTGGCCACGCGGTCGATGATGGACGAGGAGACCATGGTCTTGCCAATGCCGACGCGCGCGGACCACTCCGGCCGGTGGGTGAAGAGGTACTGAATAGAGACGGCGAGATAATGGTTGGGATTGAGCAGGCCCGCGGTGCGGGTGACGATGCCGTGGCGGTCGTGGTCGGTATCGCAGGCCCACGCCACATCGAATTTTTCCTTGTTGGCGATCATGCTGGCCATGGCGTAAGGGCTGGAGCAGTCCATGCGGATGCGGCCGTCCCAGTCCAGGGTCATAAAGCGGAAGGTGGGGTCGATGTAGGGGTTGAGGATTTGTAACGGAAGATGGTACTTATCCGCGATGCGCGGCCAGTAGTAAACGCCCGCGCCGCCCAGCGGATCGACAGCGAGCTTGAGCGTGGTGCCCGCCAGCGGCGCAAAGTCAATAATGTTGCCCAGGTCGTTGACGTAGGAAGTGATGTAGTCGTGGCGATGCGTGGTAGCCGCATTCAGCGCCTGGGTATACGGGATGCGGCGGACGCCTGCCAGCTTGGCGGCGATCAGGTCGTTGGCGCGGTTCTCAATCCACTTGGTGGCGGTCGTGTCCGCTGGGCCGCCGTGGGGCGGGTTGTACTTGAAGCCGCCATCCTCGGGCGGGTTGTGCGAGGGCGTAATCACAATCCCGTCGCTCTGCGGCTTACCAATATTGGCGGCGTTGTAGGTAAGGATGGCGTGGGAGAGCGTGGGGGTGGGCGTGTAGGCGAGCTGGTCGTCCACCATCACCTCGATATTGTTGGCCGCCAGGACCTCGAGCGCGGTGGCGAATGCCGGCTCGGAGAGGGCGTGGGTGTCCTTGGCGAGGAAGAGCGGGCCGCCGATGGATTGGCTGCGCCTATAGTCGACGATGGCCTGGGTGATGGCGGCGATATGGTCGTTATTGAAGCTGCCATTGAACGCGCTGCCGCGATGGCCTGAGGTGCCGAAGGCCACGCGCTGGGCCGGGTCAGCGGGGTCGGGATGCAACTCGTAGTAGACGGTAATGAGGCGCGGAATGTTGACCAGGGTATCAGGCGTGGGCACGGTGCCGGGTTGGTTGGCAGTGGCGCTGGGCATGGTGCGGACTCCGTTGCGGGTGTGTTTGCAGTCTATTTGCTCGCAATCTAAGGGACGCGGTTTTAGGGCGACGTAACTAGCCTACACATTCCAGGCAAACGGGTGGTCAACTCGGCTGCAGCGCATTTGCGGCGTAAGATTTTTGGTGATGGCTACCGTTCCCTCCATCCCGATCACGAGCCGCGCGAACCCGCGCGTGAAGCAGCTGCGCGCGGCGTTCAGCGGCAACGCCCGCGTGGCCGGCGGCATGGTGGGGCTCGAGGGCGAGACCATGATCCAGGAGGCCCTGCGCAGCGGGATCCCATTGCGGATGGTCTTTCTGAGCGAGCGCGCAGCGACGCCGAACTGGCTGCCCGATGGGGTTGAGCTCGTCTCGGTTGCCGGCGACGTGTTCGCGAGTGCGGTCGACACGCAGCACCCGCAGGGCATCGCCGCGCTGATAGATCCGCCGGCTTGGACTATCGAGTCAGTCCGTTCTTACAATCCTCTGTTGCTGGTTGCGGTCGGTTTGCAGGACCCCGGCAATCTAGGGACATTGATCCGCTCGGCGGAGGCGTTTGGTGCGACTACGGTGCTCGCCACTCCCGGGACGGTGAGTGCGTGGAACCAGAAGTCGATGCGCGCCTCGGCGGGCTCGGTCTTTCGAGTTCCCGTGGTCGAGGTGACGGAGGCGCAGCTTGCGGGGTTGAAGGCGCAGGGCGTACGGCTCTATGCCGCTGTCGCCGGAGCGAGCGACCCAGCCGGCCCGGCTGCCATCTCCGCCATTCAAGCCGACTTCACGTCGCCGTGCGCACTCATGATTGGCAACGAGGGCGCGGGGCTTGGGCCGGAGTGGCTGGCGCTGGCCGACCAGCGCATTACCATCCCTACACCGGGACGAGTGGAGAGCCTGAACGCAGCGGTCGCGGGATCGCTGCTGCTGTTTGAGGCGTACCGGCAGCGGACGCAACTGGTGCCGCACAACTGCGAGAGCGCGTTATGAGCCTCTTCGACGCATCGCCGATTGCAGGGCCCAACGCCACGATGCGCCGCGCTCCACTGGCCGAGCGCATGAGGCCGCGCACGCTCGACGAGTTTGTCGGCCAGCAGCACCTGCTCGGCCCTGGCAAGCCGCTGCGGCTTGCGATTGAGCATGACGCCCCCACGTCGATGATCTTCTGGGGACCTCCGGGCACGGGCAAGACCACGCTGGCGAAGATCATTGCGGCGAGGACTCAAGCGACGTTCATTGAGTTCTCCGCGGTGATGTCGGGCATCAAGGAGATCAAGGCGGTGATGGCCGACGCGGAGAAGGCGGCGAAATATGGCAGCCGGACAATTTTGTTCGTCGATGAGATCCATCGCTTCAATAAAGCGCAGCAGGACGCCTTCCTGCCCTATGTTGAGCGTGGCGCGATCCGCCTGATCGGCGCGACCAC
>Ga0182018_10003767_pt1 | contig 13299 bp, 12 predicted proteins | sample 812P2MmetaG_FD_120490 | JGI IMG/M metagenome (GOLD analysis project Ga0182018, IMG submission 120490) | Permafrost microbial communities from Stordalen Mire, Sweden - 812P2M metaG | ecosystem: Environmental > Terrestrial > Soil > Wetlands > Permafrost | place: Sweden: Stordalen | collected...
ATGCTGTCGGGCGGCCAGCAGCAGCGGGTTTTCCTGGCGCGGGCCCTCGCGCAGGGCGGGGACATCTTCCTCCTCGATGAGCCGTTTGCCGGCCTGGATCTTTTCGGGAGCGAGGAGCTCGGCCACATCCTGCGGGACTGGGAGGCGCAGGGCCGGACGGTCTTGGCCGCGGTCCATGATCTCGGGATCGCCCGGGGCGGCTTCACGCGGGGTGTTCTCCTGGACACGGGCCTCGTCGCCGCCGGGCCGATCGCCGAGGTCCTTACCCCGGAGAACATCGACCGCGCCTACCGACACGGCCACTGCGTGCACGGCGAGCCGACCCGGCCGGCTCCATCCACGGGAATATCCTGATGAGCCTTCACGACCTGCTCGTTGCGCCGTTTTCGTATGAGTTCATGCGCCGCGGCGTCCTTTCGGCCATGCTGCTCGGCGTCAGCGGCGGACTACTCGGCTGCGTCCTCGTGCTGCGGCGCCTCGCGCTCATGGGCGACGCCCTTTCCCATTCCCTGCTTCCGGGCGTTGCTGCGGCGTGGCTCCTTTTCGGAACGAGCACGGTCGCCCTGTTTTTCGGCGGCCTGATCGCTGGCCTCCTGACGGCGCTCGGCAGCGCGCTCTTGAGCCGCCTGACCCGCGTCAAGGAGGACGCTGCGTTTGGTTCGCTCTTTATCATCTTCTTCGGCGCGGGCGTGGCGTTGATCAGTAAGCTGCCGACGCGGCTCAACCTCTCGGATTTCCTCTTTGGCAACATCCTTGGGGTGGGGGCGTCCGACCTGCGCCTTGCGATTGGGGTGAGCAGCGCCACCGCGGTCGCCTTTGTCCTCTTCTACCGCAGCATCCTGCTCGAGACGTTTGACCCCGTATTCCATCGTGCCACGGGGGGCCGTGGCGGTCTGGTCCATATGGGGTTTCTGACGCTCACCGTGCTGAACCTGGTCGCCGCCATGCAGACCATGGGTATCGTGCTCGCGCTCGGGCTTTTCCTCCTGCCTGCGGTGGGCGCGTATCTGTGGTGCGACCGCTTCATCTCCATGCTCCTGGTTTCCGTCGGCGTGGCCGTCGTCGGGTCGTTCGTCGGGATCCTCGTGAGTTTTCACGCGGGCCTGGCGAGCGGGGCCGCCATTGTCCTCTGCCTCGGCGCATTTTTCATCTTTTCGGCGCTGTTCAGCCGTCGCTACGGAGCCATCCGGGCGCTTCGGCAGGGTAACGGCCGCGCGCCCGGCCGATGAAGGCGTGGGTTGCGCTCCTCCTGGCGTGGGGCCTGGCGGCCGTTCCCAGTGGGGCGGCCGAGCCTGGAACGGGCCCGCTTCGAGTGGTGACCTTGACCACGGTCCTCACGGAGATCGCGCAGGAGGTTGGAGGCGGCGAGGTCGACGTGACCGGGCTCGTCCAGCCGGGCGTCGACCCGCACACCTTCAATCCATCCCCCGCCGACGTCCGCCTCGTGGTCGACGCCGACCTGGTCCTCGCGTCCGGGCTGAACCTCGAAAGCTATCTCGACCGGCTCGTCGCGAGCGTGGGGCCGAAGGGCCGTGTCGTTGCGGTCGGGGACGGGGCGCCCCTCGTTCTTTCCATCCTGCGGCCGGGGGGCGTCGGCGAGACGGACCCCCATTGGTGGCACAGCATCGACAACATGCGCTTTGCCGTTGAGCTCGTCCGCTCAGAATTCGCCCGGCTGCGTCCCGGCTCGAAGGAAGAGTTCGCGCGGAACGCGAGGGCCTACGAGCGGCGGCTCGAGGATTTGAGGACCTGGGTGGCGCAGGAGGTCGCGACTTTGCCGGCGCCCCGGCGGCAACTCGTGACGTCGCATGACGCCTTCGCCTATTTCGGGCACGATTATGGATTTGTCGTCCATCCGATCAACGGGTTGTCCTCCGAAGGCGAAGCGGATGCGAAGCATCTCGCCGCGCTCATCGATCTCATCCGCGGCGAAAAAATCAGGGCGATCTTCGCCGAAAGCACCGTCAACCCGCGGCTGGTGGAAAATCTCCTCGACGAGACGGGCGCCCGCCTGGGCGACACGCTGTACGGGGACGGGCTCGGGCCGCCGGGGAGCGGCGCGGAGACGTACGATTCGATGTACCGGCACAACGTGCAGGCGATCGTCCGCGGTCTCTCGGCGCCCTAGCGTCACCGTCAGGGGTCGGAAACTTTTTCCGTGTCGAGTCGGTAGAGGCCGGTGAACGCTTTGCCCTCGTAGAATTCCCCCACGTGGAGCGTGCCGAGGAACCTGAGCGGCACGTCCATTTTCGCCTCGACGCTCTTTCCATTCATCTTGGCCACCACCCATTCGTTGGGCGCCGGGACCGCGCCGTAGCAGCAGACGAGCGGGCTTCGTATGATCAAGAACTCCTTGGCCAGGCCGTTCTCATCGAAGGCCACGGGGATCATGTACCCGACGAGGGAGATGCGCCTGCCGTCCAACGCGCGCACGCGCGCGGGGATCCGGTCCTCAGCCACGGGCGGCTCCGGGGCGGGGACATCCTCCTGGGCCATCGGATCGAGCGTTCGCGCCTCGGTGTCGGCGGCGCGGACCGCGGGAACCTCCTCCGGGGTGTACAGAAACGAGGCCAGATGGCGGAAATCGATGAGCCAGTAGCCATCCGGATCCTGCTTCAGATCGGGAAAGACATCGGGCAGCGTGTTCGCGATTGCGGGCGAACGCTCGCTCAGCGTGAAGAGCGGGTCCTTCGCCTTGATTTCGCCGAAACCGGTCGTTGCGAGGGCGAGGCCGGCGAGGACAAACGATGACCTGCGGTCAGCCATCGGTGTCGTTCCCCCTCGGGAAATTGAATTTCACGTCGGTGAACGTGGACCCGCGGATGGCAATCCTCCTGAGCACTCCGTCGAACTCCGGGGCTCCCTTCAGCCAGTCGGCCTGGACCTCGAATTCGGAGGTATCCCCGACGGTCTCGCCGGTCGCGGGGTTGGGCACCGCAGCCAGCAGGAGCGCGCGCGGTGCGCCGTGTACGGTGGCGTCAATCTCGATCGACGGCACGCCGGACCGGATGAAGTCCTCCATCTCGCCGTCGAGCACGAAGGCCTGGAGCGTTCCCGTCGCGGCGTCGAGGACAAGCTCGATGTGGTAGGCCTCGTCGCCCAGGACGACCGGGGTGCCTCCATGCGGCGGATGGTGCTGGTGATGGTGGGGCTCCCCGGATTCCGCAGCCTGCGGCGGCCTGGAACAACCGGCGCCGACGGCGATCGGCAGCGCGAGGACTGCGAGCAACGGGGCGATGCGAACGTCCATGGCCGAGGGTCTCCGGTCGCAGCTCAGGAGATCGGCGCCAGGTTTCCGGCCACGTCCGTCCGGTACGCCTTCAGCGCCGGCAGGAGCCCGCTCAGGGCGCAGAGCGCGATCATTCCAAGGGGTCCCCACAGCATCACGGGGCTGTAGGCAAACGTCTCGATCAGGACGCCGGTCTGCGCGCGGATGACGACCGCCACCGTTGACACGATAGCGGCATAGGCCGCGAATGCGACCGCCATGCCGATCGTGCCGATGACGGTGGCCTCGAGCACGATGGCGCCGGAGAGGAAAAGCCGCCCGGCGCCAAGGGCCCTCAGGATTGCGATGTCCCGGCGCCTAGAGGCCATGGAATTGTAGATTGCGACGAGGACGCCAGCCGCGGACACGAGGGCCACGAGGTAGGCGACCAGCGCGAGGACCTTGTCAAACCAGCCGATCTTCTGGAACAGCTCCGCCATGATCGCGCCAATGGGGTAGGCGAAGGTCAGCCTGTTGCCCTGCTTGTTGTACATGATGTCGAGCATGAATCCGGCTGAGGGCGAGCGGAGCTGGACGAGGACAGCGCTCACGTCGGTTGCAGCGCGCGGATCGTGTCCGCTCATGGTCTGCAGCCCGTGGAGCGGGATCCAAACCACCTTGTCGACGGGGGTGTTGGACGGGGCGAGGACGCCCGTCACGTGGTAGGTCTCCGCGTGCTGGTTTCTCTCGTCGTAGATGAGGCCGTGAAACGGATGGAACGCGTCGCCAACGCCGAGCCCGAGCTTGTGCGCTGCGAAGCTTCCCAGGATGGCCTCCTTCGCGTCCGGATTGAACATCCTACCCTCGGCCAGTTGAAAATGCTTTCCCGGCGTGTACTCCACGTCCGTGAAGAGTTCGGGGATGGTTCCGACGATCCGATAGCCGCGCAGGTTGTCGCCGACGGCGATCGGGATGGCCAATTTCACCGCGGGATGGCGCTTGACGTATTCGTAGTCGGACGCGGGGAGGTTTCCCGGCGAGGCCTCGAGGTGGAAGATGGCATTGAGCACCAGCTGAAGCTTCGAACCGCGGGCGCCGAGCACCGCGTCGAAGCCCGTGTTCACCTGCGTGAATGTCTTCTGGGACTGCTCCTTCACGACCCATACGGACATCAGGAGTCCGCCGGCCAGGGCGATCGAAAGCGCCGTGATCGTGGTGGAAAACGCGTGCTGGCGCAGGCTCCGCTTGACGATGAGGGCCAGGGTCACGGCGCGGTCTCCTTCAGGGCGCGGTTCATTTCGGAGAAGTCCCGCACCTTCTGGAACGTTCCGAGCACCTCGGGGTCATGGCTGACCAGAAGCAGCGCCGCGCCGGTTTCCTTGCAGGTCTCGCGGATGAGCCCCAGCGCCTCGCGTGCGTTTCGGCGGTCGAGATTGCCCGTCGGCTCGTCCGCGAGCACGAGCTTGGGGTGTTTCGCCAGCGCGCGGGCCACGGCCACCCGCTGCTGCTGGCCGGTGGAAAGCTGCCTCGGATAGTGATCCAATCGGTGCGACAGGCCCACTCGATCCAGGAGGGCCAGCGCCTGCGCCTTGTCCGCACGGGCGCCAAACGTCATGCCGAGCATGACGTTCTCGAGGCAGGTGTAGCCTTGGAGCAGATTGAACGTTTGGAAGATATAGCCGATGCTCGTCGCGCGGAGCCGGTCACGGCCATGTTCGCTGAGAGCGGCCATGTCGCCGCCGGCGATCCGTATGGATCCGCCGTCAGGCGCGAGGATGCCGGAAATCAGGTTGAGAAAGGTCGTCTTTCCGGATCCGCTCTCGCCGAGCAGGGCGACGTTCTCGCCCTCGTCGAGCGAGAATTCGGCCACGTCGATGATCATTCGCCGGCCGCCGTCGGGGACGGCGAAGGATTTCCTCAGTCCGCTTAATTGGAGCAGCGTTGAGCCGGGATTCACGATGTGGAAGGTCGCCAGGAGACCTTCATCAGGGCCTGGGTGAACGCAAAACTGGGTTCATGGGGGACAACGGGATGCATCAATATTGGAAATGATTCGCACCCAACCTGCAGCTCTTTGGCCGCAGAGTCCAGATTCCCAATGAGATCGTTAATCAATTCTTAACGGCTTGGGCGGCCGTTTTAACTAACCATTGGCCGCATCCTCGGCTAGCATGGTGGCACCATGCACGAAGTTTCGGCATACGATCGGGCCCTCTCGTCGGTAGCGCACCTGGGGGCGGGCAAGCCGGACGGGCCGCCGCCGCTGGCCGGCCTCGAATGCTGCCGAAACCACCCGGGACATGAAGGCCTAGGTCAACCGATTGAGAAGGAAATGCCGGAGGGCCATGTCCTTGACGGCAGGTTTGTCGTCCGCGAGGTCGTCGGGCGGAGTGCCATGGCCACTGTTTACCGCGCTGAGGACATGGCCGCCGGCGGCAGGAGCGTCGCAATCAAGGTGCCCCTCATGTCCATAATGAGCGATCCGGTGCTCCATGGGCGCTTCGAGAGGGAAGAGACGGTGGGCTCCACGCTTAACCATCCCCTTCTCCTCAAGTATATCCAGGTGGACGGTCCGCGGAGCCGTCCTTACATCGCGATGGAATATTTGGACGGCTGCACCCTTGCCTACATCCTGCACCTGACCCGGCCGCTGCCCGAAAAGGACGCCCTCAGGATCGCGAGCGTCGTGTGCGACGCTCTGGCTTACCTGCACGGCCGCGGGGTGATTCACCGGGACCTCAAGCCGTCGAACATCATGATCTGCCGCGATTGCACGCTTCACGTCATGGATTTTGGCCTTGTGGAGGAATTGAGAACGAGACGGGGATTACTCGCCGGGCTCGTGCCGCTCTTCGGCACGCCGGAATACATGGCTCCGGAGCAGGTCCGAAATGCGCGGAACGACGAACGCACCGATATCTACAGCCTCGGGGTGATCCTCTACCAGATGCTGACGGGCGCGCTCCCGTTTCAAGGCGCGGAACCTTGGGCCTCCGCGCAGATGCGCGTGACGGGAGACCCGGAGGCGCCGCGGGAATTGAACCCGGAGCTGTCGGCGCAATCCGAGGAGATTGTGCTGCACGCGATGAGGCGGAAACCCTCCGAGCGCTATCCGGCGGCGGCGGCGTTCCAGGCCGAGCTGGATGCTCCTGAGAAGGTGCATGTGACGGGCCTAAGCCTCCGCCTTCAGGCGCCCCGGTGGCGCCTGAGTCTCGAGGGCACGCCCATCCTTTCGGGGCTCCTGATCGGCTTCGGCGTGCTTCTTGCCCTGGCGACGCTGGTTTTCTTCGTTGTCCACCATTCGCCGGGGCACGGCCGCTGACGGTTCCGACCTCCTCCTGGCTTTGCCCGCAGGGACGGCCCTGTGGCGATTTCTTCCGGGCCGCTGGTAAAAAGGGCGCACGTGGACAAACTGCCCAATGGTCCCTCTATCGATTCTCGATCTTTCGCCCATCGTGCAGGGAGGCACGGCGGCCCAGGCCCTCCAGCGCACGCTTGATCTGGCGCGGCACGCGGAGCGCCTGGGATACCGCCGCTATTGGATCGCAGAGCACCACAACATGCCGGGCATCGCGAGCGCGGCCACATCGGTCGTAATCGCCCACGTGGCCGCGGGGACCGCGACGATCCGCGTGGGATCCGGCGGCATCATGCTGCCCAACCACGCTCCGCTCGTGATCGCGGAGCAGTTTGGAACCCTCGAGTCGCTGTTTCCCGGCAGGATCGATCTTGGCCTCGGGCGCGCGCCCGGCACCGATCCATTGACGGCGAGGGCGCTGCGGCGCGGCCACGGGGATTCGTCGGACACCTTTCCCCAGGACGTGATGGAGCTGCAGGCATATTTCCGGCCGTTGGTGACCGGCCACGCCGTGCGTGCGGTGCCGGGGGCCGGCCTTTCGGTTCCGATCTGGCTGCTCGGTTCGAGCCTGTTCAGCGCGCAGCTCGCGGCCGTTCTCGGTCTGCCGTTTGCGTTTGCGTCCCATTTCGCGCCCGATCATCTCGCCGCGGCGCTTGAACTCTACCGGAGTGAATTCCGACCCTCCGCCTCCTTGGCGGAATCCTACGCCATGGCGGCCGTGGCCGTGTATGCGGACGAGACGGATTCCAAGGCCGCGCGCCTTTTCACCTCGCTTCAGCAGAGCTTTGTCAATCTTCGCCGGGGCACGCCGGCACCGTTGCCTCCTCCGGTCGACAACATGGACGGGCGATGGTCCGAACTGGAGGAAGCCGGCGTGCGGCACGCCTTTCGCGAGGCCATCGTGGGCTCGCCCGAGACGGTGAAACGCGGAATCCATGAATTCGTGCGGCGAACGCACGTCGATGAACTGATGGTGACGGCGGCGATCTACGATCCCGAGGCGCGGTTGCGCTCATTTGGGATCGTTGCCCAGGGAGACCGCTGAACACGTTCCAGCGACGCGCGCGTGGGGGTGAAGAACGGGATCGTCTACGCGCCCATTTGTGCGGCAGCGGAAAGGTTTGGCGCCAGTTGCAAATTCGCATGATGGGTTCGACGGTGTCAAGAATTCAGCCTTTCATATGACCCCCCGACTCCGCATACTTTTTGTCCTAACGGCGGCTTTGCTTGCCTCAAGTTGTACAACGGTGGACAACCCAGCTTCGGCGCCCCGGGCGGCAACGCCCCCGGCCGCGATCGGCGCCGCGGAAAATGGGGCGTTTCCGGTCCTCAAGGTGGGCTCGACGGCCGATGAGATTGTGCAGCTGGTGGGCAAGCCGTTGGAGGTCACGCCAAAGCCCTCGCCGGAGGGCAAAGCGGAAGTCTGGACCTACCGTCGCGTCGTCGACCAGCAGAACGAACAGGTGGCTAGCAGGACGAACACCTTGCCGGCCGTTTCCCTTCCGGGCGCGATGGGGGCGCCAACCGAGATTCAATATCGCCTGGTGCACTATACCATCTTCCAAAACACATCGTTGCTTATGTTTAACGGCAAGTTGATCACGGCAAAGCAGTCGTTCGAGAAAGTCGCAAACTACGATAACTGAATTTGCGTGTCCCATACGTTGGTATCCTTGCACGGGCTTCTGCGGTTTGTTGCGGCCGGCCGCCCGGCGGCTTCCGCTCGGCCTCGCGCGCACATTTCCGATGGGGAGTTGACCCCAGTCTTCTATTGAGAGGAAGCTCGGCGGGAACCTTTCGCCCCATTTGGCGACAATGGCGGTAGTATGACAACGACCCTAAATAAATTCTCGCGCGGCTGCGCGACCTTCGTCCTCGCGGCCGCTTTATGCACGACTCTGCTGGCCCAGATGGATCCTACGCCGACTCCGACCCAAGCTCCCCCAGATGCATCCAAAAATACTCTGAGCCATCGAGACCGCGGTTTCCTGAAAAAGGCCGCGACCGCAGGGATGAAGGAGATCGCGGTGTCGCAGGCCGTTATGGACCACCTCACCAATCCCCAGCTCAAGCAGTTCGCGCAAACCATGATCACCGACCATAGCGCTGCGAATACCGAGCTCGCCAAACTGGCGGCCAGCAAGAATTTTGACCTGCCTCCGCAGGACCCGAGCATCGCGGACGAATGGTCCAAGAAGACGGGCAATGTGGACAGCGATTACGTCAAGGAGATGGTGTCCGACCACGAGGGGGCGGTTAAGCTCTTCGAGAAGGCCTCTAAGAGCGAAGATCCGGACATCGCCGCCTTTGCCCAGAAGACGCTGCCGACGCTGCAGCACCATTTGATGATGGCCCAGGATCTGAGTACCTCGATCAATTGAGCTGCCTCGCGGGCCGCCAAGGGCCTGCAGGGAAACGTGTTGCGCCGCACCCGATCCCTCCTGGATCGGGTGTTTTTTTGGCCGCCATCTTTGGGGGAGTATGCGCATTGCCCGCCCCGAAACCGAAGGAATGACGGTCGCGGCCTACGGGAACCACAGTGGGGTGTTTCCAGTACTTACGGTCGTATCCTCCTGTGATATAATCGCTTTTTCCGAACGGTTCCCACCATGCCCACTGCAATAGTTCCATTCAGAGAAATCGAGCGCCTACGGGTGCTTCCCCACGGCGACGGCTTTGGTGATAAGAAAGTCGTTGATGTGGATTTCTGGAAGATCCGCTGGCTTTGCACCGATCTGGCCCGCGGTACCAATCTCTCGCCTACGGCGCCACACAAGGCGAACCCACTGCAGCGGCGGCGACTGCCCGAAACCGACGGATTCGCGCGCAAGGCCCCGCGGCCTCGATAGGTGCGGGGAAAACGATTTATCAGAGACTCCGACGACGGACCCATGCCGTGATCGGTTCGACTGATATCCTTCATGCCAGCATCCTGATCGCCGACGATCAGGAGGCGAATGTCTCGTTGCTGGAGCATATGCTGCGGGGCGCCGGATACACCTCCATCGCGTCTACCAGGGACCCGCGCGAGATCTGCGACCTCCATCGGAAAAACCATTACGACCTGATCCTGCTCGATCTTCAGATGCCCGTCATGGACGGGTTCCAGGTAATGGAGGCCCTGAAGGAAATTGAAAAAGGCAGCTATCTTCCTGTCCTTGTGATCACGGCCGAGCCGGCCCACAAGTTGCGGGCGCTGAAAGCGGGAGCGAAGGATTTTGTCAGCAAACCGCTCGACCTGGGTGAGGTTCTGATACGGGTTCACAACATGCTGGAAGTCCCCTGCTCCACTTAAACGAGGTCATTCTTAACAAGACGCGGCTCGAGAACTCGCAGCGGATCGCCGGCATCGGCGATTGGGAACATGACTTTGTGACCGACCATCTGCTTTGGTCGAACGAAGTCTACCGGATTCTCGCGATATCGAAGGACACGCCGCCGAATTCTGAGCGTTTCTACAGCTGCGTGCATCCGGACGATCTCACGTTCGTTCTGCGCCAGAAAAAAAGCGCGGCGGAAGGGCAGCGACGCGTCGAATTCGAGCACCGGATCATCAGGCCGGACGGAAAGATTCGCCATCTTCATCATATCGTAGCGATGACTTTTGATGACCGAGGACGGCCGGTCCGGGAATCTGGCACTATTCAGGATATCACCGCGCGAAAACTTGCCGAGGCTGCTCTTCGCCAGAGCGAGGAACGCTACCGTCTGATGTTCGAGCACAATCCGTCGCCGGTATTGGTTTTCGATTCCACTGCGCTGGAGTTTCTTGCCGTCAACGATGCCGCGCTGGCGCTTTATGGTTATTCCCTCGAGGAGTTTTTGCGGATGACCCTGAAGGATATTCTCCCTCGGGAAGCGGGTATCGTGGACCGGGCAAACGCCGTTGTGAAACCGTTGTGCATCGACGGCCGTACCCACCACCGCAAAAAGGACGGAACGATTTTTCCAGTCGAGATTCTCGCCGACGGTGTCGACTTTGGACACCGGTCGGCGCAGCTCATCCTTGCTGTCGACATGACCGAGGCGGAACGAGCGGCGACAAAACTTCGCGTTAGCGAATTTCGCTTCCGGTCATTGTGTGAATCGGCCCCGCTTGGGATCTTCAAGTGCGACGCGGCTGGCCACGTGATCTACTACAATCCGGCCCTTACCGCCTTGTCGGGGCGACCGGCCGAGGATAGCCTCGGTCACGGTTGGGGCGAGAACACACATCCCGACGACCGGGCGGTCATGAGTGCTGGTTGGGCGCGGGCGGTCGCGGAGGGGAGCTCGTGGGACCATGAGCTCCGCCTTCTTCAGCCCGATGGTTCAGTGCGCTGGGTGCACACGCTTATGGCGCCAAGCAAAAACGCCGACGGCGGTATCATTGGCTTCGTCGGAACGGTGGAGGATATCACCAAGCGGCGGACGGCCGAGATTGCGGTCCTCGAGAGCGAAGAACGCTACCGGAAAATGCTCATGCTTTCCCCCGATGCGCATTTTGTGCACGTCGACGGGCTCATCACTTTCGTCAACAGGGCGTGCTGCCGCCTATTGGGGGCTTCTGAGCCGTCGCAATTGCTGGGTCGGCCCGCGCTTGAGATAACCCATGCGGATTTTCACAAGCATGTGCGTGAGCGACGAAACAAGGACCAGCCGGTCCGTCACTACGAGGTCAAATTTGTGCGGCTCAACGGAACGACCGTGGACGTCGAGGTGGCGTCTGTCGCGTTTGATTTTCGTGGGCGCAAGGAAGTGCAGGTGGTCGCGCGCGACATTTCCTTGCGAAACCAGGCGGTGACCGCCCTTCGGGAGAGTGAGGAGCGTTTCAAGCTCGTGGCCCGAGCCGTAAGTGACGTGGTATGGGATTGGGACCTCAAGGCCGACACGCTTTGGTGGAGTGACGGTATCGTGACCACGTTTGGATACGATGCCTGCGACATTGAACCGAGTGTCAAGTCCTGGACCAACCGGATCCATCCAGATGAGCGAAGCCGGGTCGTCGACAGCATCCACCACGCCATCGACAGCGGCATGGAATCCTGGAGCGGGGAGTACCGATTCCAGCGCAAGGACGAAAGTTATGCCTTTGTGCAGGACCGCGGCTACATTCTCCGCGACGCAACCGGCAAGGGAATCCGGATTGTCGGAGGCAAGCGCGACCTGACCGAGCAGAAGGAGATGGAAGCGCAGTATCTCCGCGCGCAGCGCATGGAGAGCATCGGCAGGCTTGCCGGTGGCATCGCCCACGATCTGAACAATGTGCTCGCTCCGATCATGTTGTCGATCGAGCTGCTCAAGGGCGACTCCGACGATGACCCGCGCCGCCGAAAGATCCTGGACACGGTCAGCATCAGCTGTCAGCGCGGGTCCGACCTCGTGCGGCAGGTCCTCTCCTTTGCGCGGGGGCTCGACGGTGAGCAGGCTCCAGTCCAATTGGTGCAGCTCATCGGAGATCTGAGGGAGATTATCAGCGAAACCTTTCCGAGGAACATCAAGATTGTAACCAAGGTGCCCAAAAACCTTTGGCCGATTACGGGCGACCCGACACAGCTTCATCAGGTGCTTCTCAATCTCGCCGTCAACGCTCGTGATTCGATGCCCAGCGGCGGCAATCTGACGATCACCGCCGAGAACGTTGCCATGGGCGGCCAAAATGGAGGCGCATGCCAGAAAGCAAACGAAGTCCCGCACGTTTTGTTGAGGGTAACCGACACGGGCATCGGCATTCCGCCGGAGCTGCGCGAGAGGATATTCGAGCCCTTCTTCACCACCAAGGAGGTGGGCAAGGGCACGGGCCTCGGCCTTGCGACCGTTCATTCGATCGTCAAGAACCACGGCGCCATTATGTTCCTCGAGAGTGAGGTCGGCAAGGGCACGACTTTCAAAATCTACCTGCCGGCCAGCCCGTCCAATCGTGCTGCCGTCACAGTTGATCCCGTGACGATAGACCTGCCGCGCGGTCACGGTGAACTGGTGCTTGTGATCGACGACGAGATTTCGATACGCGAAATCACCCATCAAACGCTCGAGGCCTTTGGTTATCGGGTGGTCACCGCGAGCGACGGTGCCCATGCGGTCGTGCTCTACGCCAAGCAGGCCAGTCAAATCGCGCTCGTTCTCGTCGACATGATGATGCCGATCATGGACGGTGCGGCGACCATTCATGTGCTTGTTCGCATCAATCCATTGGTTAAGGTCATTGCGACCAGCGGCCTCGATGTCGCCGACGGCGTCGCCAAGGCCACCCGTGTGGGTGTGACCGATTTCCTGCGCAAGCCGTACACCGCGGAAACGCTGGTGCGATTGGTCCGCGAAGTGCTCGATAGGCAAGTTTGCCTCCCGGCGTCCAGACGGGAATTGTGCCCGGCACCCGTACTGAGCACATGAGCTTAAAAAAAATGACTGGTCCGAGTAACCTGGAGGCGACGGTGCGGGCGTGGAATTGGGTAGGATCGCGGGTCTCGCCATCGGCCTCCTGTCGGTCGGCGAACGCCTTGGAATTTACCTAGGCAAACCCGCAAATTTTGGAGGTGACGTTCGGTGGGTAAGATCGAACCGACGGGAGGAGCAAGCGGCCTCAGGGAACTTCGTACACTTCCGCGAGGGCGACGCCCGTGGAATTGGCGACCCCGGAAATCTGCATGGTGTAGGCGCCCGCCGATAGGTTCACGATGAGGGCGCTGTCCGCGCTGCCTGAGGCGAGCGCAAAGGCCCCGACCGAGGCGGCGGCGCTCGCGACCTGGGACGG
>Ga0182018_10003768_pt1 | contig 13284 bp, 13 predicted proteins | sample 812P2MmetaG_FD_120490 | JGI IMG/M metagenome (GOLD analysis project Ga0182018, IMG submission 120490) | Permafrost microbial communities from Stordalen Mire, Sweden - 812P2M metaG | ecosystem: Environmental > Terrestrial > Soil > Wetlands > Permafrost | place: Sweden: Stordalen | collected...
AAAGTGAGATGCCCAGATTACGCCAACTGATCTAAGAATTAGGTCATTGCAGAACCCGAATCGAGTTTTTGCGAGACGCAGGCGCCGATTTCAATCTTTGCCAATACCCTTAGGAATGATTAAGGCAGCTCTTAGAACTTCCTTAGAGGCGGAGCTATAGCCTACCTAGTGTGCAGGCTCGGGCTAGAGAGCCTGCATGGAAGGTGCGCCGTGGTTGCACTGGTGGTGTTAAGCGCGTTCTGTGCCTTTGGCATAGCATTCATGATCTATGTGTTGATCGGCACTCAGCGCGACCTCAATCGTGAAAGAAGAGCCAAGACGCTGGACCGAAAGTCGTCTTCAAGGCATTGGTGGAGATAAGAAATTCGGGCATGATGGCTTTTCCTGCACGGGCAACCTACGTGCAATCTTCTCGGATTCAGGCAGTGCCTGGGATCAACCTCGTAGGATGGGACAGCCCCGGAAGGTCACCAAGTGCCATTTTGGTTCGCTTTGCCCGGGTGGTCGTAGTTCCTCGCCGCCGCACATTCGGCCTCAAAGCGTGAAAAGCCAAGTTTTCGACAGCTGACATGGCGCTCGCCTCGACTAGGGTCTCAGAAGTAAACAAGATGACCTCGAATATCACTCCCTTGGAGGCCACGATAAGCCCTGATCTGGGCTAAACAGAAGTTTTGCGAAATCCATTCTTAGTCTGACGGAATGTGCCTACGTGAGATTTTTTTGTGGCTGTGGACTTGCAGAATGAGTCGCCGGAGTGAGTAGCATGATTTTAAAAGTCGTGCTACCATGGTTCTTCCCTGGAGAGTCCAACGCGGGAGGAGCCGTGCGAGGTGGTAGCACAACAGTAGGATTCGCAATACTGTTGCTCGCCTCTCTGGTTAGCGGTCTTGCTGTGGCACAAACCGGCAAGGATCGCTCGGCCCACGCGGCAACAGGCCTATCTGATAGAGAAGACAGTGCGCTGCGGTTGGTGACCGGCATCGTGGTCAACGAACGATCTGAAGTTGTTGTCGGGACTTCGGTCTCAGCACAATGGGCGCAAGGAAGCCGCTCGACCCTTACAGATGGCCAAGGCGCATTTTTGATCCGCGTGCCGTCCGGGCCGGTCACACTAAGCGTCACAGGCAGGAATATTGGTTCCTTCCATCAGGTGCTGGTAGCCGATTCTCCTTCAGAAGGTCTCCACCTTCAAATTCATTACGTAATTCCCAAAGAGCAGCAGACCCTCGTGATTACAGCGACGGCTGCCGACCCTGCAATCGACCGTCGGAACGACTCTGTCTACAAGAACACGCTGTTTTTGCGCGACGACCAGCTCTTTGAGACACTCGACAGTGGCATCAACGCCGGGCAGCACGAAGGCGGTGGCAAATCGCTGGAGTTTCGCCGCTTTGGATTCAACCTTGATCACGGCGGCCTTAACGGCGGTCTCAAGGTGCTGGTGGACGACATTCCGCAGAACCAGGCGACGCAGGCTCATGGACAGGGTTACCTCGGATTCCTGAAGACCCTGAGCCCTGAGCTGGTGGACGATGTCGATCTCATCAACGGGCCGTTCAGCGCGGAGTATGGGGATTTCTCCGCGCTTGGCGTTATCCACATCCGGCTGAAGGAACGTCTTGACGACGAGTGGACGCTACGCGCGCAGGACGGTTCGTTCGGCGGGTACAGGACGTTTGCCGCCTGGAGCCCCCATTTGAAGAGGGCCGACAGCTTTCTTGCCTGGGAACATGCCTACACCGACGGCCCGTTCGAGAACCCACTGCACTACATGCGCGATAACTTCACCGGCAATTACACCTTCCAAATCGGCGACAAAAAATCGCTGGGGTTCAAGTTCAACGGCGGACGCAACGATTTCAATTCCTCAGGGCAGATCCCGCTGGACTTGGTTTATTCCGGCGTTCTCAGCCGATTCGGTTACATGGATCCAAGTGACGGCGGCAAAGTGCGAAACGGAACCGGCAGCGTGTATTACAAGAACAGCTTGAATGCGAACGACACGGTCAGGGTGGACGGCTATGTTACTCGGTCGCTCTTCGACCTGTTTTCGGATTTCACCTTCTATCTGAGCGATCCGGTGAATGGCGATGGTATCCAGCAGCATGATTCGCGGCTACAGGAAGGCGTAAGCTCACAGTTCGTCCATGCGGGCAAGATCCTGGGATTTCCTACCCTCTCCACGCTTGGGGCGAATCTCGGCGACAACTGGATCAATGTTGATTTGTTTCACGACAAGGACCGGCAAATCATTGCGCCCGTGCCGGGGAAGCCGTGGACTGAAGCGGATGTACACATTTCTAACCCTGCAGTGTATGTGCAAGAGGGAATGGACTTCAAGCACTTGCACGTGGATGCCGGCTTGCGCTTCGACGAGTTCCGCTTTGATGTAACGGACCGCCTTGCGCCAGCAAACAGCGGCCTCAACTATGCAGGCAAAGCCGAGCCCAAGGTCAACGTCGTGTATACGCCCTCCGATCATCTTCCAATAGCCATGCACTTCAACTTCGGACGCGCGGTCACCAGCCAGGATGCGCGCGGTATGGCTCTCGATCCTGCTGATCCCAAGGTGGCAGCCACTAACTTCTACATGATTGGAACGTCCCATCAGCTAAAGCGCTTCTCGGCCAGCACGGATATGTTCCTGATCGACCGGCAGCATGAGGATGTTTACGATCCTGACAACGGCACGATGCAATATCAGGGGCCGAGCCGCTCGTACGGCTGGGAGGCGAAAGCCTCATTGCAACTGAAGGAGCACCTAAGCTGGAACGTGGGCCTTACCCGGGTATCGAATGCGTTCTTCCTCGGAACCTCACCACGCCAGTATGTAGACAGCGCTCCCCACTCTGTCGGCAATTCCAGCCTGACTTTGGATTCTTGGCATGGACTGTACAGTTCTCTGCGTTATCGCCACATCAGCCGTTACCTGGTTGTGAATCCCGACGACACTTCCGTTCTGCCATCTCCGCCGTATACCGACTCGACTCAAACCCACGCCAGCGGATTGGACGTGGTGGATTTCGCGGCAACCAAGAAACTGTTTCGCGCTCTGGAATGGAATCTGTCGATTGACAACCTGAATAACAAGCACTATTACGAGACCCAAAACTACTTCGATTCTCGAATAACCCCTTCGGCTCCGATTGAGGCGCGGGTGCATGGCACTCCTGGGTACCCAATAGGGTTCACAACTGGGCTTACTTGGCGTTTCGAATAAAGAGCGGGATCCTCGCCGTGTACGGACGGCTGCGGGATCCTCACTGTTTTGCCGCACAAATCAGTCGCGTCTTTCCAAATCGCTGCTTAGAACGGGACGGCAGGAATTCTGCAGAAAACACGATAAAACACTTATTATCAAGCATTTGTTTCACCGCGGAGGCCTCAGAAGTTGAAAAATTGGGTTCTCACTTTCTGAAGCACCTTGAAGCGCGATCCCGGTGGCGCTGCCCGCCGGAATCGTCGAGTTGAGGTCGGTGGCAGGATTCCCTGCGATGGATGTCTCATTCGGCGGGATTCTCGAAAAAGAGCGGCATGCCTCCCGAGCCGACAGGGGCCTTAGTGGTTCGACTGACTAGACTTCGTCGGGGAGGTCGAAGGCCCTCTTGAGCAGGAATGGCGGTACCTGAGCGATCGGTACCTCCGGATTCACTTCAGAACAAGTTGCGCTGTGGAATGTTGAGCCCGGGCATGGAATCCAGCCGCCATCGGCGACAATCGCGAGGTTGACCCCAAGGCCACGGCCGTGCATGCGCGCAGGGACATCAGGACAGCGAAAGACAGCCCAGGTAGTCGACCTCCAGTGGAAGAGGCGGGTCTGCCAATCCCAGACGTTGTCATCGTTGCACAGAAACTCGATCCCCGTTAGGGCGTTGAACTCTCGCGCCCCAGAGTCTCCGTTCATCTGTATTGCAATGAACCCCGCACCCATCGCGAGTCCATACTCCGCGCCTGGGTAGGTCGCTGCCAGTTCCTCCAGCCTGCGAGTACAGCTCGTTGCCTCCTGTATTAGTTGCTTGGCCTTTGGAGTGTGCAATGACCCGGTGAGGACAGGGAAAGCCCGAAAACCACATTGAGCCGCGTCACGAACATGACTTTTCAGCTCGGGGAAGGAGTTGTGCGAATGCGTCGAGGAACTCGGCTTTGGAAGCTGAGTAGAGGTGTGTGAATGAATTTGTTGTTCGCTGTTCGATCCAGAACGTTGCGCAAAGTCGACAAGGAAACGCTCAGTAAAAACTATCATTCTTCCTCCCAAGGTTCGTCAGTCGTCCCAGCCCGGCCACGGCGGCAGTCTGCTGAAGGTGAAATGTAAGGATGGAGGGCGATTGGTCTATCGACCTGACTGGTACGAAGTGTTGGAGGGCGCCGCGCCCTCGTCTCATGCTGCTTGGTCTGCAGCCGCAGCACGGACATGCAACCAGCTGAGAATGTGGCTGTTCCTAAGTTGAAGAGTTGTGGGCTGCCCCGCCACGTTGCAGCCCTGGCCCGATTGATTACGAGAGTTGGTGTCAATTTGGTGTCAAATGTTGCCGACTGAGCCGGTTTGGCCGGTTAAGCCGGTTTATAACACCTTTGCCGTCAACAGCTTAACGTTTCGATACTTCCATGGCATGGAAACATCAATCTGTTGCAAACCCTACCGCAGCCATATTGTCCCCACGACGCCTGCCCTGTAAAACCACTGCCCAAGGCTTCCGTCGCCGGTAGCTTTCGCCTGATGGAGAGGACAAAGATTTCCTGCTCGCGTTCTTCCTCATTGCCGACGAGATCACAGGGACAGGTCTCGGATCCACGTGTGACTAAAGTCCTAGAGCGTCTTCCGCTCGATCGATACGATCTGGTTGAGGGGTGCAGAACGCATGGGCGCACAAATAAATCCTGAAATCCCCACGACTGCGGAGAAGAAGAAGCTCGTCCGCCGGTCTGCGGCGGACGACTCGCAGCGGATCAGACGGATTGTCCAGTGGTTGTTCGTGGCTTTGAACGGCTGGCTGGGGGTCCAGTTCGTTCTTTGGGTTCGCTACTTCGAACACGGCGGCGAGGGCTTGAATGTGACTCGGCCAGCAGGTGCCGAGGGCTGGTTGCCCATCGCTGGGCTGATGAATACGAAAAACCTTCTGCTTACCGGACACGTACCCGCAATCCATCCGGCGGCGATGGTGTTGTTTATCGCTTTCATGCTCATGAGCCTGCTGCTGAAGAAAGCCTTCTGCTCCTGGCTGTGCCCGGTGGGAACGCTTTCGGAGCATCTGTGGAAGTTGGGTAGGAAAATCTTCGGTCGCAATCTGCGCCTGCCCAAGTGGGTTGATCTTCCGCTACGAGGCCTGAAATATCTGCTGCTCGGCTTCTTCGTATTTGTGATCGGTGCAATGTCCACCGAGGCGATTCACGAATTCATGTCAACACCTTATGGTCTGGTCGCAGATGTGAAGATGCTGAATTTCTTTCGCAATATTGGGGAAACGGCGGCCATCGTCATCGCCCTGCTGGTTCTGCTCTCCATGCTGGTCGAGAACTTCTGGTGCCGCTATCTCTGTCCCTACGGTGCGCTCCTGGGGTTGACGTCACTTCTGAGTCCTGTCAAGATTCGCCGGGATGCCGATGCCTGCATCGATTGCGGAAAATGCGCGCGAGCATGTCCGTCAAATCTTCCGGTGGACCGACTGGCGCAAATCCGATCGGTGGAATGCACTGCGTGCATGGCGTGCGTTGCGGCATGTCCAGCGCAGGATGCCCTGCAATTCTCCCTGACACCGAGAAAGGCGGCAACGCCTGCAGAGCGGTGGCGGCGGCGTACTGTGCGCCCCATAGCTGTTGCCGCAGTCCTCACATGCATCTTCTTCGGCCTTGTTCTCTTTGCGAAGGCGACGGGTCACTGGCAGACGAACCTGCCCCGCGCGATCTACATGGACCTCGTATCCCATGCGAGCGATGCGGCTCACCCTGGGATGTGAAAGACGGGAGCAAATCAAGACATTGCGGTGACAGGATTCAAGCTGCCGCGACAAGCCATGCGGGAACAGGACGTACTGCGCCGTGCCGCCCCCGGCTATTGACGCCTGATTCGGAACTCAGATCCGATGGCCGAGATGGTCTGACTGTCCAGCACTTTGGCTGCATGGGTGAAGACAATCGTTTCCTCAACCTGAATATGCTCGCTATAGAGTAGCTTGAGCTTTCCAGTCTCGGACAGTAGTTGCCGCGTTTCAACGGGGCCCAAGACGCCAGACGCGATCCACATTAAGTACAGATGCTCGACTGATTCGTGCAATTCGCTCGCCTCGCGATGGTCTCCCTCCAGCCGCCCGATCTCTTCAATGGAACCTGGGGCAAAGGCACGCAGCCGCGGAAACAGAGACTCCTCTTCATCCGCCGTGTGCCGTTGTCCGCCGGAGCGGAAGTATTGAAGAGCAGCCTGCACCGCATCGCGCTCTTCGCCAGTGAGGCTCCTGCCTTGGGCGCGTTCAACCACCACACAGAGAATGCCGAGGAAGCTCTCGATTCTGCGATGGCAGTCTTTGAGCATGCCAATCGGATCATCGAAACCGCTGTCAGGCTTCGCGCCAATCTGGACCGCCATGTCTCTACCTCTTCATATTCCCTTACTTTGATTGCCGTCGATTCCTTCAGCCGGATACCGTCACGCCTCTTGGAGCACATGGAGACTCTTTGTTGTCTTAACCTTATCCGTAGGTTGCACGTAGCCCCTGGGGACATAAGAGCAGCAAGGCTCTTCAGCGTGTGGGTTTCCGCTCAGCGCATAGGCTCGGGATCGCGATCCACCACAAATCTCTTTGAATTCGCAGGACCCGCATTTCCCCTCGAGCTTCGAAACGTCTCGCAAATCCCGGAACAAAGGCGACTCCCGATAGATTTCGGCCAGTCTCTGCTGACGAATGCTGCCAGCTGACAATGGAAGAAAGCCACTCGGAAATACTTCTCCAATGTGGGAAATGAAGACAAATCCCTTGGCGTCATTCAGACCGTGCGGCGCACGCCCGATGGCGTCGGCGGCCTTTCCCTGCACAATGGCAGCGCCGGCCCCAGCCTGTCGCTCCGCGACTCGTTGCTGCAAAAGGAATCGCCTGTAGTGCTGTGCTTCCGTGGTCTTGATATCGAAGCCCACCATCTTTGAAAGGCTGTAAATCTTCGCAAACAGCTCTTCGAACTCATCCGCATTAAGGAGGTCGTTGAGCTTTCCTCGCCCAGTGGGAACCAGGAAGAAGACGCTCCAAAGGGTGATTTTCAGGCTCCGCATCAGCGAAACGATAGCATCGATTTCAGAGATGTTTCTGCGGCTGAACGTGGTGTTTATCTGGACCGGCAGTCCGATTTCGTTGGCCCAGCGAACCGCGTCCAATGTTCGCGCAAACGGGCCGCTCATCCCCCGGAACGCGTCGTGGGTCTCGGCGCTCGCGCCATCCATGCTCACCGCAAGCCTGGCGAGTCCAGCGTCCCTGAGCCGGACAACGATATCTCTTGTTAGCAAGGGAGTTGCGCTCGGTGTTAGCGATACGCGAACTCCCGCGGAGCCGGCATGGCCGATCAACTCGAACAGGTCTGGCCGCTTGATCCGGTCGCCTCCCGTAAGCACAAACACTGGAACCTTCAACGATGCGATCTGGTCAATCAAATTCTTTCCCTCATCGGTGCTGAGTTCCATGGGATGCCGATCTGGTTGTGCCGAGGCGCGGCAATGGACACAGGCGAGGTCGCAGGCCTGGGTCACTTCCCAGATGGCGATGAAGGGTCGTTCGTTGAAATCAATCGAATCGATTTGCGGGTTCATGGACCTATCAGACTGCGCAGAGGCTCCTTTGCGCAGTGACCAAAGTCCCAGACTGCTAGAATTTTCAAGTGACCGCTGAACGCATCGATCTGGCCGCCGTCCTTGGCAAAACCGCATTGCTGTCGAGCCTTTCGCAGCCCGAACTGCAGACGCTCGCGGTCCGGACAGTGCGCAAGTTATTCAGTGCGGGCGAGTTGTTGTTTTCAGAAGGTGAGCCCTGCAACGGCCTGCACATCATTGCGCGCGGCAAGGTACGCATCTTCAAAACCTCCATAAGCGGCCGGGAGCAGGTGCTGGCGGTGAACACTCCGGGCGAATCCATCGCTGAACTGCCCGTCTTTGATGGAGGTCCATTTCCTGCTTCCGCTGTAGCCACCGAGGAGACGGAGATTGCCTACATCTCGCGGCGCGATTTCCAGGCATACTGCATGGACCACCCGGAGGTCGCGCTCAAGGTGCTCCAGGTAGTAGGCGCCCGGTTGCGGCGCCTGGTGGGTATCATCGAGGAGTTGTCGTTCACCACTATTCGCCAACGGCTGATTTCGACATTGCTCAAACTCGCTCAGGGTGAAGGAAAGAAGACAGAACGTGGCATTGAGTTTCAACTGCCCGCGAGCCACCAGGAGCTGGCCAACCAGCTTGGAACCGTGCGCGAGCTGATCTCACGCAACCTCATGCGCCTCCAGGCCGAAGGGCTATTGGATGTGGACGCGCGACAAATTGTGGTGAAGGACGTCAAGGGCTTGAGCGCCCTCTTGGATTCGACGCCGTAGCCGGTTTAGACCCCGAGTGACATAAGTTACTGCGCTCCGGTTGGGTACTCGCTACTGTTGCAGGTGGAGAGTGCCCATGCCTACCTCAACACAGTCCGTCCGCGAAATCATTGCCACGCATCCATCGGCGGCCAGAATCTTCGAGCGTTTCGATATCGATCTCTGCTCACAAGCGGAGAATTCGCTCGACTGCGCCTGCGCGGAGTTGCAGCTTTCGGTCGATCAAGTCCTCGAAAAGCTGGCAAATGCAGAGGCTCAGGAACAGGGCGGTTCGCCCATAGATCCTGCCACGCTTTCAACGGAGCGGTTGATCCAGCAGATCGTTCGTGTGCATCACCAATATATCCGCCAGGAACTGCCTAGACTCGCCGAGATGGCGCAGAAACTAGCGGACAAGCGCAGCGATCGGGCTCCTGAATTAAGGACCATCGCGGAGTTGCTGGAGGAACTGCGGACCGAAATGTTCGCACACATTCAGAAAGAAGAGCAGGTTCTGTTTCCGTTCATCGCTCAAATGGACCAGGAGTCTATCGTCGTTTATCCGCCAGCACACGCGTGCTTTCGTTCGGTGTCGCATCCCATCTTCATGATGGAGCAGGAGCACGAGTCTGCCAACCATATTGTGGCTGAACTTCACCGCCTCACTCTCGGTTTTAAGCCGCCGGAGTGGGCCTGCGCCACACACATCGCACTGTTTTCTGGTTTGCGTGAGTTCGAGACTGATCTCAAGCAGCATGTGGATCTCGAAAATGATGTCCTCTTTCCACGCGCTATCAGTTTGGAAGCTGAACTGAATAGCAGGGGGTAGAAATGGCTACGGTTCCTCAGATCGAACCGACATCTAAGGTTGAAGTTGCAAACCTGACGACAGTGATTATTGCCCACGAACGCCAGAAGAGTCTGATGCTCCGCGCATGGATTTTGAGCGGTCTGTTCTTTATGGCGCTGCCCGGCACACTACTGGGCTTTTCGAACCTGATGGCGATCAGCACGCACCACGGGTTAGGCAGCTTGCCGGCAGCCTGGATAGAGGGCCATGGCCACGCGCAGATGTTCGGATGGATTGGCAGTTTCATTCTTGGGATCGGCTTCTATTCTCAACCTGCACGTGATAGGTCAGCAATCAGGATTCAACTGGCATGCTTCTTGCTTTGGACCTCAGGCGTTGCAATGCGTTGGGTGGCAAACATCTACGCCTGGCATTGGCGTTCCCTGTTTCCGATCTCCGCTGGATTTGAATTGATCGCGGTCCTCCTGTTCCTTGCCGCCGCTTCCCGTCACAAACTTCCGGAGCCGATGGACGGCAAGCCTGCAAAAACATCGATGGAACTCTGGATGGTCTCCGTGCTTGTTGGAACAGCAGGTCTTGCTGCCGCGGTCATCTTCAATTTCGTTGAGTGTCTGAAGCTGGCAACTCACGGGACGCTTCTCTCTTTTCCGCATGCGCTCGACCAGAAGTACCTTGTATTACTTGCCTGGGGATTCCTCGTGCCCGTGGTCTGGGGCTTCTCTGCCCGGTGGCTCCCGGCATTCCTTGCGATTCCCAAGCCAAATGCTCGAGTATTTCGAGCGGCTCTGATTCTGGATCTCATGGGTGTACTGTGTTGCGTTGTTGGATGGACCAAACCTGCAACGATTCTGCTTGCTTTGAGCGCGGTCACGATTGTGTTCGCGCTGCACCTCACACAGCGGCTTCATGGACCTGCAAAGATACAGGGAATTCACCCTAGCTTTCCGTCGTTCATTCGGCTTGCTTATGCGTGGCTGGTGATCACAGGTTTGATGAGTATTTGGGCCGCCTTTGCCGATCAGCACGGAGGCATCTGGGGTGCCTCTCGCCACGCTCTCACTGTTGGTTTTGCTGCCACAATGGTCTTCTCAATTGGGCCGCGCATCCTTCCGCACTTTGCCGGCGTTCACAGTATCTTCAGCAAGCGGCTGATGTTCTTGAGCCTGCTGTTCCTTCAAACGGGGTGCCTGCTACGCGTTTCGTCCGAGCCTCTGGCGTACGAAGGACTATTTCCGTTCGCATGGAAAGTGTTGCCCGTTTCCGGGATGCTGGAACTGACTGGCGTGCTTCTCTTCGCAACCAACCTCTCGCTCACCTTCCTCCTCGGCCGCTCCGCGTTCGCGCACACCCGTGCATGAAATTACTCTTTTCACTCGCGATCATCCCACTGATGGCCGGCAACAACCTCCAAGCTTTTTCTGAAAAATGAGCCGAACGTATGGTTGCTGTGACTAATGTCCCTGCATTGCCTTCTCATCCCACCTATTATGGGAAGTCAGAAACGGAATTTGTGGAACTATTCGGAAAAGTATCTATGAGCGAACGGGCAGAAAAGATTGGAATCGTGGGCGCGGGCAGTGTGGGGGCAACCATTGCCTATGCGTGCATAGTGCGCGGAGTGGGCAAGCACATCAGCCTCTTTGACCTAGCCAGGACGAAGGTGGAGGCCGAGGTGCTGGATTTGAACCATGGACTGATGTTCGTTCCCATGGCAAAGTTGGACGGCTCGGATGACATGAACGTGCTGGAGCACTCTGACGTGATCGTGGTAACCGCCGGCGCGAAGCAGAAGCCCGGGCAGACGCGCGTCGATCTGGCGGAGGCGAACACGGCGATCTGCCGCAAGCTGATTCCTGATCTAATGCGCGTTGCGCCGAAGGCAACACTGCTGATGGTAACCAATCCGGTGGACGTACTCACTTACGTGGCACTGAAACTGAGCGGGTTTGATAGCAGCCAGGTTCTGGGCAGCGGCACGGTGCTTGATAGTTCGCGTTTTCGCTTTCTGATCGCGCAACGCTGCGCGGTGGCCGTACAGAACGTGCATGCCTACATAGCGGGCGAACACGGCGAAAGCGAGATTCCGCTCTGGTCCAGCGCCAGCATCGGCAATGTGCCCGTGCAAGGCTGGAGCATGCCGGGCCGCCTGGCGATGAGCGTGCAGGAAGAGAAGGAGATATTCGAAAGCGTGCGCACCTCAGCCGAGAGGATCATCCAGGGCAAGGGCGTCACCAACTACGCCATCGGCCTGGCCGTGGCTGCGATTTTGGAAGCCATCCTGTGGAATGAGGGTCGCGTGCTGCCGGTCAGTTCCTTGTTGACGGACTATCGCGGCATTAGCGACGTATGTCTCTCCGTACCGTCTATTGTGGGCCGCAGAGGAGTGGAAGGATTGTTGCCAGTGCCGATGAATCCGCAGGAGGAAGCCGGGCTGCGTTCGAGCGCCGAAACCATCCAGCGGGCGGTGCGATCTCTGGGCTTTTAGCGCGATTCCACGATCGCTATACCGATTCAGAGATTGCAATTCTGCAGAGTTATTTGAGGAAAACGAAGGAAGCTGCTTTATCTTATCCCTGCTTTGACGTCACAGTTTCCATGGGAAGTCAGAAACCGCGCAATCAACAAGGAGCTCAAAATGCATCGACACGAAGATGAAAACAGCAGCTTAACCAGACTTCCCGAGTTGGCTCAACCCCTGCTTCAATTTGATCTTGCCGCAGAGATAGAGCACCTGCAGCGAGAAGATTCCTGGCAGCGAGGTACAGGACGGAGTTCGAGAACACTTGTGAAGCAGCCGGATTTCCGCATCGTCCTGGTTGCCATGAAGGCGGCCACAGAGATGAAAGAGCACCGGGCAGATGGAAGGATCTCGATCCAGACCATTGTTGGCCACGTGCGACTGAAGTTACCCGAGCAGACTATCGAGGTTCCGGCTGGCCATCTGCTAGCGCTTGATCGCTGCATTACGCACGAGGTTGTGGCAGTGGAGGAGAGTGTTTTCCTTCTCACAATCTGCTGGCCCCAGGACGCCGCCTGATCTACTTCGAGCAACTGACAGAAGACGGTGCAATTCCGCCGCATGCGGACCGCCGATCGGTCGGCCAACACCATGTGACGCCCTCAAGGGGTCGGTCAGGGTCGAACTCGCCCCGTTCAACCGCATCAGACATTGTAGAGGCACAAGAAGGAGGAGTTTATGGACTATACATTTCTTGCCAACCTGCTGCAGGAATTCACACTGCCAGAAAATGGGGTCTTGAGCCGCGTCCTGCATAAGGACGACAAGGTGAACGTTACATTGTTTGGCTTCTCGGCGGGCCAGGAACTCTCTGCGCATTCTGCTCCGACGCCGGCCATTCTATATTTTCTGGAGGGAGAAGCCGAAGTTCAACTGGGCGAGGACAAGGTCAACGCCCAACCCGGCTCGTTTGTCTACATGCCCCCGATGTTGCCGCATGGCATCTCCGCGAAGACTGCGCTTCGCATGCTGCTTGTTCAGATGAAGGATCAATCGAACTAACCATGAAGCGCATTAGTCGATCCTGAAAAGCCAACAAAACCCCTATAAATCCTAATGAAATGCGGCGTTTGTTGTTCTAGAATTTCCCTGAAGGCGTAGCAAATGGCCTGGAAACTGGGGAAAAACAATGCGACCGAAACGGGAACCTGAGCAGCCACAGCGGGAGTTGTTTCAGATCGATTTGGAGCAGTTGATCGACATGAGCCATCCACTTGCTCGCCTCGGTCTTTGCATCGACTGGTCGTCGTTCGAGGAAACGCTGGGTAGCACTTATCATCCCAGTAACGGTGCTCCGGGTATCTCGACGCGACTGATGGTGGCCTTGCACTACCTGAAGTACCAACTCGATCTGAGCGATGAAGACGTGGTTGCCGCGTGGGTCGAGAATCCGTATTGGCAGCACTTCAGCGGC
>Ga0182018_10003769_pt1 | contig 13281 bp, 11 predicted proteins | sample 812P2MmetaG_FD_120490 | JGI IMG/M metagenome (GOLD analysis project Ga0182018, IMG submission 120490) | Permafrost microbial communities from Stordalen Mire, Sweden - 812P2M metaG | ecosystem: Environmental > Terrestrial > Soil > Wetlands > Permafrost | place: Sweden: Stordalen | collected...
TCAACCTGGCCTGCCAGAAACCCAAGGATCTGGGCTATGCCCAGGAGTTATGGACGACACGGTTGCTGGCCAACCACGTGCGGAAACACTGTCGGCCCGCTGGCCACGGAAACTTAGCCAAGCTAGGAGGAGGGACGGTGTCGAAGATTCTGGCGGCCCACCCGGTCCGGCCACACAAAATCGAGTACTATCTGGAGCGCCGCGACCCGGAGTTCGAAGCCAAGATGATTGAAGTCTTACATGTGTACCGGGAGGTAGCCGTGTGGCGCAAGACGGGCCTTCCCGGGGAGGTGGTGGGGGTGCTGAGCTATGACGAGAAACCTGGGATTCAGGCCATCGGTAACACGGCTCCGGATTTGCCCCCAGTCCCGGGCCGCCACGCCGCCCTGGGACGGGATCACGAATACAAGCGCTACGGTACCCTGTCGCTATTGGCCGGCATTGATCTGCTGAGCGGGGAAGTGCTGGGTCTGGTACGGGACCGGCATCGCAGCCGCGAATTTGTGGAATTTCTCAGCATGGCAAACCAGTACTATCCCTCGGGCGCTCGCATTCGCGTGGTGTTGGACCATCACTCGGCGCATATCTCCCGGGAGACGCGAGCGTACCTGACGAGCGTGCCCAATCGATTCGAGTTCGTTTTCACCCCCAAGCATGGGTCGTGGCTCAATCTAGTGGAGTCGTTCTTCGGGAAATTGGCACGGACTCTGCTGCGCGGCATCCGAGTGACCTCGAAGCAGGAGTTACGGACTCGGATTGAGTTGTATTTGAAGGAAGTGAACGAAGAGCCAACGGTCTTCAAGTGGAAATACAAACTGGAGGCGCTGGCCACAGAATCGGTCGCATCGCCATGACCGATCATGTTGATATGTTATTTCGGAATCGATATACTAGATACCGTGATTGCAATCACAGCGAGAATTGGGGTTGCACGACATACTTCCCGCACTGTGGCACTTCCGCCAAAGAAAACGACCAAGTCTGGCGATAGAGGAATCCTTCTGGCTATTCGGGAAGATAGCGCTCTTCTGCCTCACCACGGGAGTATCTGTGCGCGCGCAACTTCGTAAGGCTTGCATTTCAGCCGTTGTTGGTACACGCTTGCCGCGGGTCAAGACCGCTGGTCTGAAACTTCTTCTGATCACGGTTGCTAGTGCACTCATTGCTTTCTGCGCCGTCGGAAAGCCCAACGCCAATCACTCTCTGGCCGGTGACAATCCGAATGCCAGTCACGCTGTTATCACGATTGACTATCCCTCCAATCACACGCTATTTCCCCCCGACTTTGCTCCCCCCACCTTTCAGTGGCGCGACCCAGACTCCGCCGCTACCGTTTGGCGTATCAATGTCTTCTTTGCGGACCATTCCTCAGATATTGAGATCAAATCCAGTGGCGAGCGGATGCAGATTGGCAAAATCGACGAACGCTGCGCGAAAGCCGGTGCTGTGCCGCCCACTCTGACGCAGGAACAGGCTGCCGACCGCACTTGGAAGCCCGATGCCACGACTTGGGAAGCAATACTCCGCCACTCCGTCAAAAAGCCAGCAACCGTCACCATCACTGGCTATCCCGACGAGAGCATGGCCAAAGAGCTGTCCCGAGGGCAAGTCACGATTCAGACCTCCAGGGACCCGGTGGGCGCCCCCATTTTCTTCCGCGACGTTCCTCTCATCTCCGTTCCCGTAGGCGAGAAAGGCGTGATTATGCCCATCCCGAGCGAGGCCGTTCCGTTCATCGGATGGCGCCTGCGCTATGTGGGGGAAACCGAAAGTCGCCTGATGATGCAAGGCTTGCCTACTTGCATCAACTGCCGTTCCTTCTCGCGTGACGGAGCGACAATGGGTCTGGATGTTGACGGCCCTGGAAACGATAAGGGACTCTACGGCATTGTGCCCGTCAAGAGAGAGACGTCCATCAGTAACGAAGACGTGATTCGCTGGAGTTCCTTCGCCGAAGAGCGCGCCAGTAAGCGCTTCGGCTTCATGTCGCAGATCTCTCCTGACGGCCAGTACGTGGTGACCTCCATCGAGAACCCCGGCTCACATATCAAGGATTTTGACAGCCGCTTCTACAACGGCTTCTATCGCGATTATGGCTTCGGGCAGGTGTTCTTCCCAACGAAAGAAATTTTCGCATGGTACAGCAAGGCCACCGGCAAGCTGGGACCACTAACCGGAGCAGACGACCCGGCTTACGTCCAAGCCGCTGCGTTCTGGAGTCCCGAAGGCAAATACCTGGTCTTCTCCAGAGCCGCCGCCAAGGAGCCCTACCATGACGGCCAGGGCCTCGCGCAGTATGCAAATTCTCCGGACGAGACTCAAATCCAATACGACCTGTACCGCATCCCATTCAACGAAGGCCGGGGTGGAACGCCCGAACGGATCGAGGGTGCTTCGCAAAACGGTATGAGCAACAATTTTCCGAAGGTTTCACCGGACGGCCGCTGGATTGTCTTTGTTCAGAATCGCAATGGTCTACTCATGCGCCCGGACAGCCAGCTTTACATCGTTCCTTTTAAGGGCGGCACTGCCAGGCGTCTTGATTGCAATTTTTCGCGCATGAATTCCTGGCACACGTTCTCTCCCAACGGCCGCTGGCTCGCTTTCTTCTCGAAAGGCCGCTCCCTTTACACCCAACTCTTCCTTACGCACATTGACGAGAATGGCCAGGATTCCCCGGCCATCCTGGTGGAAAATGCGACCGCCGCCAATCGCGGCGTGAATATTCCCGAATTCGTCAACATTCCTCCCGATGGGCTGGTAAAGATGGAAGCACCTGCTACGGAGTTTTACCGGCTCACCGACGCTGCCGGCGAATTGGCCCGCAAAGACGACTACGCCGGAGCCGCGCTGCAATGGAGCAAAGCCATCGAGGTCGATCCAGAGGACGGCAAGGCTCGCTATCATCTTGCCTACGCTCTCGACAAGCAAGGTCAACTGGAACAGTCGATCGAGCAGTACCGCAAATCCGTTGAATTGGATAGCTCGAATGCCGCGGCCTTTGCCAGTCTGTCGACGGCGCTCGCTCACTCCGGGAATTTGAATGGATCGATTGAAGCAGCAAAGCGGGCTCTCGTGCTCAATCCAAAGGATGTCTTGACAGAAGGCAATCTCGCAGGCGAGTTTACTGGAGATGGGACAGACGGACGAAGCGGTCGAGCACATCCACAGCGCGTTGGAGCTGGATCCAGATTTCGCGGATGCGCACAACATGCTCGGTATCGTCCTCGCCCGTGCAGGCAAGCTCGATGAAAGTATGGTGCAGCTGCGGCAGGCCGTTTCCCTTGCACCCGATTCCCCCGAGTACCACTTCAATCTCTGCCGTTTTCTCGCGGCCGAGCATCACTTTCCTGAAACAATTCCAGAATGCGAGAAGGCAGTAGAACTTTGGAGTGGGAACGAACCGCAAAGTCTGTCGATGCTTGCGGCAATGTACTCGGAAGTGCGTCGTTTCTCGGACGCAGGACAGACGGCACGGCGGGCTCTTGCGCTTGCGTCAGCCCAAAATGATGGGGCGCTTTCTCAGAAGCTTCGCGATAGAATCGCCTACTATGAGGCGCAAGTGAGCGCGGGCCGCGCTCAACCATAATCCCGACCTCGCTCGACCTCAAATGGGGAATAGCCTGAGTCTGGGTGAGAAACTGCGACTGACGGAGCCCCGTGCAACTGACAGGGCTTGGAGTGTGTTAGCTGCTTCGGGGAATCCGAACAAGCTGCCTTTCGATCACCATGATACGGCCCATACTGGTTGTGTTTGTCATTCTGCCCCTTGTCACGGCGGCCCAAACGGCCAAGACGGGCGCGAACGCTTGCGCTCCCTGTCATTCACAGGCCAAGACCCAGCCTCACACCTCGATGGGACAAGCGCTTGAGACGGTCGAGGACTGCAAGGTATTAATCGATCGCTCTGTGCTTACTGTGACGGTTGGAAGATATTCCTACCGAATCGAACGCAAGGGCAATCAGAGCGAGTACTCGGTTACCGATGGCGTGGAGACGATCACTGCGCCAATTCGCTGGGCGATGGGGGCGAGTTCTTCCATCGGGCAAACATACATCCTCGAAAAGGGTGGCGAATTGTATGAGAGTCTCGTCAGTTATTACCGCGAATTGAATGCGCTGGGACCCACCATGGGCTCGGCTGGCTCTGCTCCAGCTGCCTTGAATGAGGCGTTAGGGCGATTGATGACTCGGGAGGACAAGCTGAGTTGTTTTGGGTGTCATTCCACAGACGCGACTTCGGGCCCCCAACTCACACTGGAGAAACTAAGACCAGGAGTGCAGTGCAATCACTGTCACGAAGGCAGCGAATCACACTTATTAGCCATGATTCAGTTTGGTGAGGGTGCGGAGTCGGCGATCCCGAAGTCAATGGCAGGTGGACTGGCGGCGGAGCAAGTCTCAGATTTCTGCGGGCAGTGTCATCGGACCTGGGCGGAAATCGTCATGCAGCCGAATCTGGGCATTGGGAACGTACGTTTTCAACCCTATCGGCTAGCCGGCAGCAAGTGCTACGACGCGGACGATCCGCGAATCAGTTGCCTGGCCTGCCACGACCCGCACCGGGAATTAGTGGCGGAAACCATGGACTACGACAGCAAATGTCAGGCTTGCCATGGCGGAGGGAAGCCAGGCGCTAAACCCTGCCGGGTAGCAAAATCGAATTGCGCGTCCTGTCACATGCCCAAGCTCGAGCTACCCGGAGCACACTATAAGTTCTCCGACCATCGAATTCGAATCGTGAAACCGAACGAACGCTATCCGGAATAGGTTCCGCGACGTTCCCTGGCGCTTACCTGTCGGTTCCAGAACTGGCAGAACTGCGTCAACGACTTTCGGCGGCCAATTTCACTTTTGGGTCGTGGCAATCAAGTCCGGCAGCCCGTTCACGATGGCCGTCTCCGCGCAGCCTGGCTTCAACTTTGATCCGAGCACCTAGAAACGTATTTGCTCCAAAGGCCTCGTCATTGGGGATATAGCCGGAATCTGCTCTCCCGTTTGCCAACGTCACCAGGACGGTATTCGCCATGGGGGATTCCCGCTTCAGTCGTAGCCCGATCGCGGTGTACAGTTCCGCATCCACGGATGTCAGAGCGATGTTCCCAATGCGCAGCGCCCCGAGACGTATCTCGACCGGATCTCCGTCTACATAGGTGCCGGGGTTGCCCTCGCGGCTGGTGTCGATCCGCTTCCGTCCCGGACACGTCACCGTCTCTTGTTCTGCAGCAATACTCGGGCTGGAGTCCAGTCGCTTGATGTTGGTCATTACGCGAATTACTTCTTCGCCGAGCAACACGCCTTCACTATCCATGATGCGCTCCAATTGGTCGCGCACCTGAGGGTCAAGCGGGCCGGCGTTGACTTTTCCATCTCTGATCGGCGCCTCGATGGGTTCGCGCGTCATGACGTATCCCGTAATCGGCGTGCCGCTGCGCGAGGCCAACGCATTCGTGGCCGCGCGGAGATACAGCGGATTCTCGTCGCCGCTGGCACCCTGCGCGAAAACCGCGACCGCCTTGTCGTCGAACGCCTGCTCCACATAGCGGGACGCCGCCCCCGCGAAGTCCGCGCTGGTGAGTCCTGACAGGAAACCGTTTACCGGATGCATGGCGTAACCCATATAAACGGCGATCGGTTTGCCGTCCGACGCAACAAATTCGACAACCGCGACCGCCTTATCGGAAGGTCCGTCAAGATTGGGCGCTTGCGTCCAAAGGTGGGTTTCGGGATCAATGGCGTCGCGGTTAACGTTGACATACGAGCGCCCACCGCCAAATCCGACGCGTGCCGGTTGAAGTTTAGCCTTTGCTTGGCGGACAGCATCCACCACCTGCCCAATGATAGGTGGCGGCGGAGCGTTGGTATCGGTGAGCGCACGAAAACCGCCCGGTCCCCAACCACTGTGGGTGTGTGTGGCCGACATAATAATGTTCTCGATCGGGCATTTCAGTTCCGTTGCGATTTGCTTCGAAGCCGCCTGCCAGATTACCTCCGAAAGTCCGCCCAAGTCGACGCCGATCAGAGCAGCACGGGTCGCGCCGGTATCGAGTACGATCGCACGCGCGCAAAGCTTTTCGTGCGCATATTTGCCGGTGGGAGGATTGGCCGGATCGGATTGCGGGGTGATATCAACACGCGCAGCGCCCACGCGAAGCGTGCCTTGAGCCATTGCCTGATGTGCCGCGAACAGGCTGAAAATAAGTAAAAGGATGGAAGAGGAGATTGGCGTCTTGCTCATGCGTGCGCTCCTTGACGGTCTCGATTTTTGTGATGCGATGTACTCCTCTGCGGTTCTCTTGCGCTGGTGTGCACGGACAATCCGAGCTAGGTTCGATCTGTGTCGCGCCAAGTTTCGCCGAGACAATCCTCCGGTGTCTTCAAGACCTCGCGCACGCCGCCCTGCGTATACTAACGACGGCATAGCCCGGAGCTAGCCCCGAAATGTGCTCAAGATCGCGCTAGAGCGTGACCATTTTCTGACTCCTTGCGGACTCGTAGATCGCGTGAATGATGGTGAGATCGCGCAAGCCTTCCTCGCCAGGAGTGAGCGGCTGCTGGTTCTGCATGATGCAATCGGACATGTGATCCATTTCAGCAGCGAAGTGATCGACAGACGGAAGATCGCGTTGCTCGATGACATTGTCACGCTCAATCCACAGACGCAAGCCGCTGTACCAAGTAGCGGGGTCCACACCGAGACGCGCGTCCGTTCCCATCACCCGATAGTGGCTCTGATGAAAATAGCCATAACTGGAGCTGCAGTTTGCCAGGATCCCACTCGGGAATCGCAGCTGAAATGTGATGTGCTCCTCGACTTCTTTAAAGCGCAGATCACCCGGAGTGCTGTAGATCATGGCGTTGACCTCTTTTGGTTCTTCGCCGGTCAAGTAGCGCGAGGCGTTCAAGGCGTAGATGCCGATGTCCATCAGCGAGCCGCCGCCAGCCATCTGTTTATTCAGGCGCCATTGCTTGGGATCGCCGATGCGAAAGCCGCCGTCGGCAAGGATCATCTGCGTGGGACCGAGTTCGCCGGAGCGGGCGATCCGGATGGCTTCGCGGTTGTAGGGTTCGTAGCGACAGCGGTAGGCAATCATCAGCTTGCGATCGACTTTGTGGGCGGCATCGATCATCTGCTGAGATTCGGCGGGTGTGTTGGCCATCGGCTTTTCGCAGAGAACGTGCTTGTCCGCCTGCAGACCTCGCACGGTGTACTCCGCGTGCATGCCATTGGGCAGCACGACGTAGATAACGTCCACTTCAGGGTTGTTCTTGATGGAATCGTAGTTCTCGTAGTTGTAGATGTTCTTAGGATCAACGCCATAGCGCAGCGCCAATTTGCTGGCCTTATCGGGATGGCCGCTGACGAATGCGACGACTTTCGATTTTTCGCACTTGGCGAAGGCTGGCAGAATCTGGTTGATGGAGAGGCTGCCGAGGCCAACGACCGCCCATCCCAGTTTCTTGCCCGGTGGATCTGGCACCTTGAGTTGGGCTTGCGCCGGTTTCAGGAGCGCTCCGGGAATGCTGGCGGCCAGGACGCCCTGTCCGACTCTAGAGATGAATCCGCGGCGGGTAATTTCTTTCGAGAAGGAATTCGACATAACTACTTTTGCTCCTTTGCCGCGCGTTCGCGGCGAATTTCGTCTAAGCGCCTCTTGAGGTATTCCTCGTATTCTTTCTTGAGGGCAGGATCGCTGGGGGAGCCATAGATCTCGCTGGATTTGTACTTCCCTTCGGCAAATTTCTTTTTCGTCCACTCATCGTGAACATGGATCTCGTCCGCCCGCTCGAGAACCTCCTTCACCAACTGGGGTGGAACGAAATACACACCTTCGCGATCGCCGACCACCAGATCGCCGGGCATAACGGTGACACCGCCGATTCGCACCGGAATATTGATCCCCGTGAGCATCACGTTCCCGATTGGGGTTGGATCGACAGACCGGAAGTAAGCGGGCATATCGATTTCGGAGATTCCGTCGAGATCGCGGACGCTCCCGTCGACTACCAGGCCTCCACCGCGCGTGGCGGTCATCACGTAATAGAAAAGATTGTCTCCGACGATAGTCCCATTCACTTTCTTGCCGAACAGGTCCACGACCAGTACGTCGCCTGGCTGCAGCATGTCGATGGCGGTCTGATTGGTGAGTTGCTTAAGGCCATGATCTTTCGCCTTAGTCTGCTCAACCTCATCGACATCGGAGCGGAGCGGCATGAATTGCACCGTAAAAGCGCGTCCCACCATCGTTTTCGCAGGCTGCAGGACTTGAAATCCATCGGCGTACTGGTTATTGAATCCTTTTTCATGAAGGACGGCCCAAACCTCCTCCGATGAGAGACCTCGCGCCCTTTCGATCAAATCGTCGGGCACTTTAGGCCGGCCGTCGGGAAAACGGTCAAATGGGTTCTGTGCTGTGTAGTCGACCAGGTCCTGCTTGGGAAATGTGAAGAGTTGCGCTGAAGCTGGCGACGGTGCAAGCAAGACGGTTGTGCACACACCCCAAAAAACAATCAGACCGAGTCGGACAGAACGGCTGCATGCAGGTCGGAACATCGGGTGCCTCCCACATAGACTAGAGATAGCGGCCCTTGAAGCATGCTCGGATGTTTTCGGATGTTTATGGACCGAGTATTCTACGATCGCGCCCCTGAGGCTCTCAAATCAGAGATGCTTTGTCAAAGGCGAATCTTGCCCCGAATCTTGCCCCGGCAGCAAGCGTACAATCTTGATTTCGCTATGAACACCTCTCTGGCTTATACGCTGCCGTGAAAGGACAGAGCACATGCGTGAGAATGACCGTCGTGGGTTCGACCGTCGAGAGATCCTGAAGACCTCCGCTATGGCTCTGGGAAGCGCCCTGTTGGCGGGAGAACCGCTCGAGGCCTACCCTAAGGGGGTGAATTCCAACTCGAGTCCTTCCGCGCTGAAAATCACGGATCTCCGCGTGGCGACGATCGCGAAGCCGGGGCCGAGTCCTTGCCCCATTATTCGGATCGAGACCAATCAGGGCATCTACGGACTGGGAGAGGTTAGGGACGGCGCCAGTCCAACCTTCGCTCTTTTCTTAAAGAGCCGCATACTCGGTGAGAACCCGCTGCAGATCGACAAACTGTTCCGCAAAATCAAGCAATTTGGCGGGCATGCCCGACAGGCTGGCGGAGTTTGCGCAATCGAAATGGCACTGTGGGACATCGCCGGTAAAGTCTACAACGTCCCGGTCTACGCAATGCTCGGCGGGGGCAAGTTTCGTGACAGGATTCGCATTTACGCCGACACCGAGGAGTCCAAAGATCCCAAGGTTTATGCACGCAGGATGAAGGAGCGCAAAGAGGGAATGGGCCTCACCTGGCTCAAGATGGACCTGGGGGTCGAAATGGTGTCGGACACGCCCGGAACAGTGACGCACCCGTCCGACCTGAGTCCGTGGGAAACGGCGCAGCTTCCGCATCCTTTCCTGGCCATGGAAGTCACGGACAAAGGGATTGCCATGCTGGAGGAATACGTTGCCGCGATCCGTGACGCCGTGGGTATGGAGATTCCGCTTGCGATGGACCATCTCGGCCACTTGGGTGTGAAGTCGATCATTCGGCTAGGCAAGGCCTATGAAAAGTACAACCTGTCGTGGATGGAAGACGTAATTCCCTGGACATACACCGACCTGCTGAAACAGATCTCAGACCAGAGCCCTACTCCCATCCTCACCGGCGAAGATATTTACCTCAAGGAACCGTTCCGGGTTCTCTGTGACCGGCACGCTGTCAGCAAAATTCATCCCGACCTCGCAACGGCTGGGGGTATTCTCGAGACCCACAAAATCGGAGACATGGCCGAGGAATACGGCGTGCCAATGGCCATGCATTTTGCCGGAACCCCCATCAGTTGCATGGCGAACGTTCATTGTGCCGCCGCCACCCAGAACTTCCTGGCGCTCGAGAATCATTCCCTCGACGTGCCCTGGTGGTCATCGTTGGCGGAGGAAGGAGCCAAGACACCTATCGTCAGCCATGGCTGGATTGATGTGCCTGACCGGCCTGGCCTTGGCGTGACTCTGAATGAAGATGTGGTTCGCCAGCATCTGGCACCGAATAGCGGCTATTTCGAACCGACTCCACAGTGGGACCAAGAACGCTCCTGGGACCGGCTCTGGAGTTAGAACATCTTTGGGGAACTTCATCGACATTCGGGATCCAAGGTTTGTTGCGGGAAAGACTCCACAACGTTTGAAACGCATGACAAGGGACTTCCTTCACTCCGCAATTGCCTGCTTTCTCATACTTCCTTACCCGGCTGTCGCCCAAGGCGGAGAAGATCAACACGATTCCGCAGAGCGGGAAATCAGGACTGCAACGATCCTGTTGCAACAAGGCGACTATGGAGAGGCCAAAGCCCATCAACAAGGAAGTCTGAAGCTCGAAGAGCGCAAACGAGGGCCAGATGTTTGGGTTTTCCGATGGTGGGACACCGATGCCAACGGCAAGCGTGTGTACCGCAAGCAACAAGTTGGGGACTTAAGCGAATACCCTCATGAAACAGCGGCCAAGGCCGCAATCGACACTCTTCGTTTGACAATCAATCACTAGTCGCAGCGCAACGGCGTCAGTCAAATGACTGTGCAGTCTCTCTGGGATCACTACTTCCGAGAGGAACTGCCATTCAAAGACTTCTCGACGCAGGATGCATACACTTCGTACGCCAGGAATTGGATTCTTCCACGTTGGGGTGGCTTGCTTCTGCAGAAAATAAAGACCGTCGAGATAGAACGTTGGTTGCGAGACGCGACTGGTTCAAACGGCACAAAGGCCAAGGTCAAGTGCATCATGTCTGCCTTGTTCTCACACGCCGTGCGATGGGAGTTCACTTCCAGCAATCCGATCTCTTCGGGGATCTCAGTGGGGTCGGGTGGGAAGCGCGGTCCCAGCACGGGTGTTCGGGTGAGCGCAAAACGAGCGAAAGCGCCAACGGTTTTATTGCCGGAACAATTCAAGCTCGGTCTCACGATGCTTGAGTTCCGGGATCAATTGTTGGTTCTCTTGGATGGCGCACTGGGAACGCGCCGGGGTGAACTTGCGGCTTTGCGTTGGCAGGACTGCGACTTTGAAAACGACACTTTTCAGATTGAGCATTCCTACTACTGGCGGCGCGGCGGCATTCTGAAAAGCACGAAAACGGAAGCCTCCGCCAAACCTCTCCCCATGCATCCGGCATTAAAGCTGGGACTGCTGGAATGGAGAACGCAAAGTCACCGCACGCAGCCTACGGATTTCGTGTTCCCGTCTCGGCTCCATGGTGGTCGCAGGGCTCTCGATCTGGCCGCGGTCTTGAAGAGGAAGATCCGGCCCGCGTTCGAGAAAGTTGGGATCACCGCTGGATTCCTGCTCTCGATGGCGTCCAGGACAAACTCGCGCGCGGAGCGAAGGTCGCCGACGTGGGCTGCGGGAAAGGAGCTTCCACCATCCTGATGGCGAAAGCCTTCCCGAAATCCCACGTCTATGGATTTGACTACCATGACAAGTCCATTGAGGCGGCGCGGGAGTCCGCCAAGCGTCAGGGTGTGGCGGACCGCGTCACGTTCGAAGTGGCGAAAGCCAAGGAGTTTCCGGGGAAAGACTACGACTTCGTGGCGGTCTTTGACTGCCTCCACGACATGGGAGACCCAGTCGGCACCGCCGCGCACGTCCGCGCTGCCTTGTGCGACAACGGTGCCTGGATGATCGTCGAGCCGTTCGCCAATGACGACCTTCAGGACAATCTGAATCCCGTGGGCCGCGTCTATTATTCGTTCTCGACTTTGTTGTGCACGCCCTGTTCCCGATCGCAGGAGGGGGGGATGTGTCTGGGAGCTCAGGCAGGCGAGAAGCGAATACAGAAAGTCATCAATTCTGCCGGTTTTAGCCGCTTCCGGCGTGCCGCACAGACGCCATTCAATCTGGTCTATGAAGCTAGGCCATAACCGGGACAGACCGTCACTGCTGCAAGGGTGGGCCGACCGACTAAATGGACCGCTGTCGTGTCGGCTCATTCTCGAATGTTCCTATTCGCCCCCACAACCTACACGCGCGCCGACAGGACTGTGACTCGTCCGCCCGTTGTGACCGGTTGACGAGCAACCCTTCCATAATCCGGTAAGCGAAGGGTTGCCGACATTACCGGCCAATCTCTGCCCACTCTCGAGGGTTCCGATTTCGCGTGGTTCGATAACGTATGCTCTTTATGCGACTTTCCGCTTCCGTGCACAAGCCCAAAGCAACTCGATTTAAACTGTGACGTGGTTTTCTTCTGCGCAGTTCTTCGCGGCTGAACACGATTCGGTTGTACGCCGGAGATGCCGTCAGAAGTAGATGCACGGGTGAACTTCACGATTGGATTGGGCGCAAATAGCATGTTGACGCAGAGACCAACCACTGCAAGACAACATCGCCCACGGAGGTTCTGCCTGACCTTCCGCTCTCAGGACCTTGCCGTCGAACCGCAGACCCCTTCTTCTCGAGAAGGTCCCATGGAGAACCATGCACTTTTCTTCGCAGTTCCTATACTATAGGTGTGATTCACGAGATTGGCCGGTAATTACCGACAATCCGTTACCGACTACAGGATTTCTTTCAGACTAAGAATGGCGAGACCCAAGCTGCGCGAGACAAAGTTGTCTGCTGTTCACGTAGTGACTCAACTGAGTAGTTAAATCAAGAAACACTTCGCCAACGAAAAGGGCTGATCCTGCATTCATGGAACTCGCGCGGCAGGGTTAACATTTCGCGTGTGTCCCGACATCGGATCGCCCACTCAAGCAAAAGTTTCGTGCTCGGCATGGTTCGTGGGATAGACCCCCTCTGCAGTCAACTGCGAGCCGGGGGCAGGCTGACTCCCCTCCACGGTAAAGTTGCTGTGCAGTTCCAGCATCATCGTTTTCGGCGCGACTGGTCCGAACCGTAGACCTGGATCTCGTAGTTGTCCTGCACCTTCGCGAGTCTAAGGTGTCCGAAAGCCAGAACAACGAGAATGAATAATGCACGAGACCTGGTCGATGCTTTCTCCGTTTGTCACGACTGTTGCCGTTGTCGGGCACACAGATGAATTGTTGCATACGGAGCACCAGTACGATGTGGTCTCGGCACCTTGAATCTTTACCGAGGACGCTAAAGAATATTTACTGCGCGAGCGGCCAACAGAGCCACCGTGGTCAGGGAAATGAGCGATTGAACCATCATGAGTAGTTTGGCCCACGTTGACAAGACTGGACAGTCCGTTGGTGAAAATGCGGTACTGGTATTGAAGGCAAGAAA
>Ga0182018_10003771_pt1 | contig 13270 bp, 8 predicted proteins | sample 812P2MmetaG_FD_120490 | JGI IMG/M metagenome (GOLD analysis project Ga0182018, IMG submission 120490) | Permafrost microbial communities from Stordalen Mire, Sweden - 812P2M metaG | ecosystem: Environmental > Terrestrial > Soil > Wetlands > Permafrost | place: Sweden: Stordalen | collected...
ACTCCCGGCAAGCTCGTTTCGAGTGCCTCGGGTAGCCGCTGCTCCTTCCAACTTGCTAACTTTGCGACGGCCGGGCCAGTCAACACAAAACCCTTGTCGTCGCGCGCCAACTCGGGCGGCAGGAAATCCGTTCTCGGCTTGGCGCCGATAAAGATGAACAGGCCCGTAGTGTCCTCGCGGACAACGTTTCCGTCCTCGTCGCGCAGATGAACGGCTCCGATGTGTTCCGTGCCCTCAATGGCGGTTACTTGCGTATGGTAGCGAACCTCGATCTGCGGATTTGCCACCACCCGATCGCAGAGATACGAGGACATGCTCTTGCGCAGGTCACCGCCTCGCACTACTAGCGTAACTTTTCGCGCGTACGGCGTGAGGAACATCGCCGCTTGCCCGGCGGAGTTGCCCGCGCCGATGACATGCACCGGCCAGCCCTTGCACATCCGCGCCTCGACCGCCGTAGCGTTGTAGTAAATGCCGGAAGCGAGCAAGCCGTTTGATCCTTCCACGTCGAGCAAGCGGTAGGAAACACCCGTCGCGATGATCACCGTCTGACCGATGGCCAGGTCGCCCTCGCTAGTACGCATTTGGTAGAGACCGTCGCCGTCACGCTTCAATTCCGTCACATGGCAAGGTGCGACGAACTCCGCGCCGAACTTGAGCGCCTGCAAGTAGGAGAGTTGCGCCAGTTCGCGTCCAGTCACACCGTTGGGGAAACCCGCGTAGTTTTCGATCTTCGAGCTGGAGCCGGCCTGTCCTCCCGGCCCGATTTCGTCGAGCACCAGGGTTGAGAGGCCTTCGGAGGACGCACAGATGGCCGCGCCCAGTCCCGACGGCCCTGACCCGAGAACAACGACATCATAGGTTTTTTCCGGGAGACGATGGCGCAGCCCGATGTGCTCCGCCAATTGCGAGAGCCCGGGAGCCTGGAAGAGCAACTTCTTGCCCCAGATAATCACGGGATAGCGGGGTTCGCTACCAGCGATTTCCCGGAGTCGCGTGGCGTTTTCTTCTTCGGCGATGTTCATCCAGTGATGCGGCACGCCGTTGCGAGAGAGTAACTCGACCGTTTCCAGCGTCTGTTTGTCGTCCTTGGCGCCGTACACACGCATCCCCTGGAAATCCGTTGTCATCAGCAACTCGCGTCTGCGTTGAAAAGCGCGCCAAATACGGGCTCCCAACGTTGGCTGGCGCACCAACATCTCACGGACTTTATCAGGAGCGATGCGGATAGCTTCCACCGCGGTGGCAGCTTGACAAGAACCGACCGCGCGGCGGCCAGTGAACAAATCAATGTCACCCGTGAACTGCCCAGCTCCGAAGCGGACTATGCAGGTCGGCTCGTCCGCCGAGACATCCATTATGCGAACATCGCCCGAGACGATCACGTAGCAGTCGAAGGACAGGCTGCCCGCACCAAAGATTTCCTCGCCCGGGCCGAACGAGCAGCGTGTGCCGAACTCCGGACATTCCGCCAACTCGGCTGCGGAGAGAACCGGAAAGGCCACCGTGTCCGCCATCAGATCGGCCTGGAGTTGATCTGGGGTTTGGTTCATCTTTTGATTATTTACCTTCTACGGAAGCAGTTCTAGCTCCCACGTTTATCGTTGCGAGCAGCCCAACTGCGCCTGTGTCCCGATGCCCGTTGAAGGCGCGACCTCCGCTCAGCGAAACATCGCTGATCACTATCAGCACTGCGGTTGGACCATGAATATTGGGACCCTCAGACTTGCTCTTGACCACGCGACGAAAGGTCGGCGCTACGATACCATCGAGAGTGACGTGGTCAAAGCAGTAGTGAGCAGCCACGCCGCCCGCCACGCACTGGCGGAGTGCCCCACCCTTTGATTTCAAAGGGTGGGTGTCTTAGATTTCCCGACCTCCAAGGAATTCCACGCGGAAGGAAAGAAATTGTGGTGCCGGAGGAGGGAGTCGAACCCACACGGCCTTGCGACCAACGGATTTTGAGTCCGCCGCGTCTGCCATTCCGCCACTCCGGCCCGCGTTCAAGCAAAGTAACACGCCGCCGCGCGCCGCTCAAGCCAGGATTGTTTTCTACGATTCGCCACGTTGCCACTGCGCCCTACGCCGCATCGCGCTGTTTGCTCGCGGGAACGCTGATCAAAATGCCCAGCACCAACGCAACGCCCATGGTCACGAGCGTCGCGATCAAATTGGGCTTAGCCGCCATAAGATAAAGGACGCCAAATCCCAGTGCCACGCGAATGCGCAGCGAAAAAACGACCACTGGATCCTGCAGTCGCCGGGCCGAATTCGACCCCGTTTGCCCCGTTCCCTGCGCCGCGCCTGGAACCGCTTCTGCCGCGGCTTTTCCCAGCTTGTGCATTCGCGGACGAGTGATCGCCACACCCAGCACGACCATCACAACCGCAGCCGTGAGCGCCGCTTGAATCCACGCCTGACTCCAAAGACGCTCGTGCGCCGCAAGCCACAAGCCGGGAATGACCACTCCAATTCCCCCGATCGCGCCCAACAACGGCACGCGCTTCCCCGCGGCGAGCCACGGCCGCGCCTGTTCCAGCGTAGCCGAATTCCGCACCCGCCCTTGGATCACCCATTCGAGCGCGAAATTCATAAAAAGAAACAACACGCCCACCAAGTGCAAAAACAAGACTACCGTGTATACGGTCATGCGTTAGCTCCCAAACCGCGACGGGTGTGGGCTCTACTTGGAGCCCGCCAGAATAATAACGTCGGAAGCCTACACCATTCCGAACTTACCCGCTCGGAAACTCGCGTAAACATTTGCCAGTCGCACCTTCCGCAAGTATCCTCCTTCTTCCGAGGGGACAATCGTGGCGCACATCTTCATCAGCCATTCCAGCCGCGACGGCGAGCAAGCCGCGCGCCTGCTCACCTGGCTGCACGAAAATGGTTTCGCCGAAACTTTTCTCGATTTCGATAAGCACGCCGGCCTGGCCCCCGGCGCCGATTGGGAACGCACGCTGTATCGCGAAATGACCAGCGCCGAAGCGGTCCTGCTGATCCTCACCAAGAATTGGTTTGATAGCAAATGGTGCTTCGCAGAATTCACTCAGGCGCGCGCCCTCGGCAAAGCGATTTTTCCGCTGATCGAAGCGCCCAGCGGCGACCTTTTCGTCTCGCCAGACATCCAGCATCTCGATCTTCTGAAAGATCGCGAAGGCGGCCTCAAGCGCCTCGCGTCCGGATTGACCGAAATCGTTCTAAACGCGCGCGGGGGATTCGATTGGGACTCCACGCGCCCGCCCTATCCCGGATTGCTGGCATTCGACGAAGCCGACGCCGCGATTTATTTCGGTCGCGACGACGACATTCGCCGATTGATCGAACGTCTCAACGCACGTCGCGCGCAAGGCGGCGCGAAGATGGTCGCCGTGCTCGGCGCTTCCGGCGCCGGCAAATCTTCGCTGCTGCGCGCCGGCGTGTTGCCCCGCCTCAAACGCGATAAACGCAATTGGCTCGCGCTCGCGCCGTTCCGCCCGCAAATTCATCCCCTCGAGGAACTCGCGCAAGCCATTTCCATGGCGCTCGGCCCCGGCGCCGATTGGCGGCACTGGCGCGACGCGTTGGCGACAGAAGATCCCACGCGCGTGCTCGGAGATCTCGCGCGCGACCTTCGCGCCGCCCATGGCTCGAATGAAGCGCAAGTCCTGATCACCATCGACCAATCCGAAGAATTATTCGGCGCGGCGGATAAGACTCAAGCCGATCAGTTTCTTCGCGTGCTGAACGCTTTGCAGGATGAGCGCCTTCCCTTTCTCGTAGTGCTGGCGTTGCGTTCCGATTATCTCGGCCAACTTCAAGAAGCGCCTGCGCTCACCGCTCCGTTCGAGGAATTTTCTCTCAAGCCCATGCCGCTCGCGCGCGTGCGCGACATCATTGAAGGCCCCGCACGCGTCGCCGGCCTCACCGTGGACGACGCGCTCATCGTGGCCGCGATGAACGACGCGGCGACCGACGATGCCCTGCCCTTGCTCGCATTCGCGCTGCGCGAACTCTACGATCGCTTCGGCCAAAAAAAACAGCTTACGCTTGAAGCCTATCGCGCGCTCGGCGACGACGCCGCGCATCTTTCGCCGCTCGAAAACGCCGTGCGCCGCAAAGCCGACGAAGTCCTCGCCGCCGCCAAGCCCTCGCCTGAAGATTTGCAAGCGTTGCGCGACGCCTTCGTTCCAGCGATGGTCCGCGTAAATCCCGCCGGCGAATATGTGCGTCGCCCCGCGGCCCTCGATTCCCTTCCCCCGAAATCGCGCCCATTGATCGAGCGCTTGGCCCGCGCGCGACTTCTGATTATTCAGAAGGAACGCGACGTCACCATGGTCGAAGTCGCGCACGAAGCGCTGCTGCGCAAATGGCCGCTGCTGCGCGGCTGGCTCGATGAAGAGCGCGAATTCCTAATCGGCAAGGATCAACTCGAACTAGATTTGCGCGATTGGGAAAAAGCTCCCGCGCAACAGAAGACCGAAGCGCTGCTCTCCGGCTTGAAGTTGACCCGCGCGCGGACATGGCTCGTGTCAAAGCCGCTGCAACTCAGCGCCGCCGAACGCAAATTCATCGAGGAAAGCATCGAGCATTACGAAGCTGACGCCGCACGCCGCGAACGCATCCGCCGCCGCGTGCAGAAAATCACCGTGGTCGCGGCGGTAGCGCTAGCCATTGGCATGGCCGCGTCAATCTGGGCGTGGCGCAGCGCCGTTGGCCTCGTAGCCACAGCAGATTCCACTCGTCTTGCCGCGCAATCTCAGCAGGCGCTCGCCTTCGGCCAACTCGATACCGCGCTTCAACTGGCCGTCGCTGCCGCCGAGCGCTCGCCATCGGAACCAGCCGAGTACGCGCTGCGCACCGTGCTCCAAGGCCCGCTCGTACATTTAATTTTGCATCACGCCGGTCCCGTTTACGTCGCGTCGTTCTCGCCCGACGGCAAGCGCATCGTCACCGCCAGCGCCGATAAAACCGCGCGTGTTTGGGACGCCGCAACCGGCCAACTCGTGGCCACGCTCTCCGGCCACACCGGCCCTGTGAACGACGCCGCATTTTCTCCCGACGGCACGCGCGTGGTCACCGCAAGTCAGGACAACACCGCGCGCGTTTGGGACTCCTCCAGCGGCAATCTGCTCGCGACGCTCACCGGCCACACCGCCGAAGTGCGCAAAGCGTCGTTCTCGTCCGACGGCGCGCACGTCGTTACCGCCGCCGATGACTACACCGCGCGCGTCTGGGACGCCCAGTCCGGCGCGTTGCAAGCAACTCTCTCTGGCCACACCGGCACGGTTTACGACGCAAAATTCTCGCCCGACGGCAAACTCATCGTCACCGCGAGCGACGATCATTCCGCGCGCGTGTGGGATGCCGCGACGGGACGTTCGCTCGCCACGCTCACCGGCCACACCGGCCTGGTCTACGAAGCGGCGTTCTCGCCCGACGGCACGCACGTCGTCACCGCCAGCGCCGACAACACCGCGCGAATCTGGGACGCGCACACTGGCCATCTGGTAACAACGCTCACCGGTCACACTGGCGCGGTGTATGACGCCGCGTTTTCTCCCGATGGCACGCGCGTAATCACCGCCAGCGCCGACGACACCGCGCGCCAGTGGGAATCCGACAACGGCAATCTCCTGACAACGCTCGCGGGCCACTCCGCCGAAGTGCGCGAAGCAAGTTTCTCCCCCGACGGCCGCCGCATCGTCACCGCCAGCCAAGACAAAACCGCTCGCGTCTGGGACGCCACCACCGGCAACATGCTGGCGAATTTAACCGGCCACACCGACGTGGTCCTCGCCGCCGCGTTCTCGCCCGACAGCGCCCGCATCGTCACCGCCGGCCAAGACGGCACCGCGCGCGCGTGGGACGCCGACACCGGTCACGCGCTCGCGACCCTCACCGGCCACACATTAATCGTGCAGGACGCACAGTTTTCTCCCGATGGAAAGCACATCGTCACCGCCAGCGAGGATAAAACCGCGCGCGTTTGGGACTCGACAACCGGTCAGATGCAGGCAACGCTCTCCGGCCACACCATTTGGGTTTTTGAAGCGGCCTTCTCGCCCGACGGCACGCGCGTAGTCACCGCCAGCGGCGATCACACCGCGCGCGAATGGGATGCCGCAACTGGCCGCCTGCTCGCCACGCTCTCCGGCCACACCGAAGCGCTGTACGACGCCGAATTTTCGCCCGACGGCAAACTCATTGTCACCGCGAGCCAGGACAAAACCGCGCGCGTCTGGGACGCCGATTCCGGCCGACTGCTCTCCACCCTCTCCGGTCACACCGCCGCCGTGCTGTGGGCCACGTTTTCACCCGATAGCAAATCAATCGTCACCGCCAGCGGCGACGACACCGCCCGCGTGTGGGACGCCGACTCCGGCCAATCCTTGCGCACGCTCACCGGCCACACCGGCGGCATCTCGCGCGCTGTGTTCTCGCCGAATGGCAAACTCGTCGTCACCGCCAGCTACGATCACACCGCGCGCGTGTGGGACGCCTCCACCGGCACGCAGTTACAAACTCTCACCGGCCACACGTCCTCGATCAACGACGCCGAATTCTCGCGCGACAGCAAACGCATCGTCACCGCCAGCTCCGATCACACCGCGCGCGTGTGGGACGCCTCAACCGGCGCCCTGATCGCCACGCTCTCCGGCCACACCAGCCTGGTCACCGCCGCATCGTTTTCGCCCGACGGCACACGCATCGTCACCGCCAGCCAGGACAACACCGCGCGCCTGTGGGATTCCGAATCCGGCCTCTCGCTCGGCGTGCTCACCGGCCACACCAACCGCGTCTACACAGCCGTCTTCTCGCCCGACGGCAAACTAATCGTCACCTCCAGCGCCGATCACACCGCCCGCGTCTACATCGCCGATCTCCCCGATCTAATGCAGTGGGCCAAGCAGCAACTCCCCATCGAGTCCGGCAAATAATTCTGTTCTCGCGCGCCTCTATAACTCTGGCATCCCGATCTCCGTTCTCGCCCGTTTCCATAACGTGGTCATCCCGAGCCCCAGCCTTTCCGGGGCGAGGGATCTCTCCGTCCTCCCCGCCTTCACGCATTCCGCGAAAACGTCCGCGCCAACATCACTCCCATCACCAATCCACCCGCGCCGGCGACAATCATGTCGTGCGCGCTACGAAGATGAAACACTCCCACGCGCGCAACCAACCCATACCCAACGCCCAAATTCAGCGCTCCCCACAACACGTTCACCACCGCCGAAGATTGTCCCCTGCCCGGCGGCGAAGCAAACGGCGAAGGAAACGTCCTCCCGCACACACCACTGACAAAATGGGGAATCCCATTCACAAAAAACGCCCCGCCAAAAAAATATGCGACCGCGTCGTACCAGATCATTGCGTCCTCCTCGCTCGCCCTAAGTACCGGTAACCGCAGCACCGACGGCGCATGCTATCACGCTCGTCGGAGCGCGGCGGTAAATAGGTTACTTTCGCGGTATGTACTTGTGATATATAGTCAAAGCGTCACGCGGAGGGCAAGTGGCTATCGGTCGCAAGGGAGCATCGCACAGGTGGGCCGGCGAACGAATCATTCGGCGCGCGCCCAAGGCTTCCGGCGTCTATGCGATCTTCAACACCAACGGCTGGATCTACGTCGGAGAAGCCGGCGATCTTCGATCGAAATTGCTCGCGCACTTCGATGGACAAAACGCGCGCATCAATCGAAGCGATCCAATGGGATTTCAATTTGAGTTGGTCCCCGCGAAGAAACGGGTGGCCCGCCGCAACCGCTTAATCGCCGAATTAAAACCAGCGTGTAATCGCCGCTAGCGCCAATCGAGTATCACGAGAGATGAGTTACGGCGCGAGAAGCGCCAGCGCCCGCGCAAAACCAGTCCCGTAGGGGCGACACTATCTAGCCCGGGGCGAGAAAACCCCGGGTAACCATGCTCAATTCCCGCAAGCCCCGTGGAGCCTGCGTGAGAACCAGCGTTCTGCATCAGGTCACGGCTTCACAGTTTGCGGAAAAAGTGCTTTCGCCTATCATTCGTTCTCTGCGAGGCTTCGCGCTCTCTGCGCCTCTGCGTTATCCTCCTCTTTGAGATTCCTTGACTCTCGGCATCGCGTTCTGTCATCTATGACCGAGACCGAGCAAGACCCGAACTCCCAAGTTGTTTGAAAGCAGCAAGCACCCGGCGTTTTGAAGCAAAACCCGACACTGCGAGGCGCGATGGCAGACCTGACAAGCTTTCAATCGGACATTCGCCCGCTCTTCACTGAACGAGACGTTCAAGGGATGAGTAAGGCCTTCAATTTGGCTAGTTATGATGACGTGAAGAAGCACGCGGCGGCCATCTTCGATCGGATTCGCGGAATCGGCGGCGCCGTAATGCCGCCCCCGCCGCCAAGAGGAGAGGGTCCTTGGCCTCAATCCCGCATCGAACTATTCGCTAAATGGATGGCGGACGGATATCAACCTTAGGCCGTATTAAGGACGTGAGTGCAGGAGACTTTAAGTGCTTATTCCCAGAAGTGTTGATTCTGTGAGGCTTTAAGTCGGGATTATATGCCTGACACAAAGACGAAATGCGCTTCCGGTTTAATCGCCGCAAAAACAGCGACCTTTTTCTAGATACGTTGAGACACATGGTTACAGCACTCATTTTTGAAAAGCTGACAGCCTAACCAAAGATCATCCGCTTCGCACTTTTCAGGGCCGACTGAATGACGACCTTCACTTTGGTCGGGACCCTGGGCTTGCCACTGCCATTCCATTGGCCCCTGATTTTTTCAATGTCTTCCTTCTGAATCTCGTTCACGTCAACCGTTCTCCCATCAGCACTTCTCCTACATGAAAGAAAGGAGGTTTTCTCTCCAACACCCTCTGCATCTTCTGACATAAATTTCGCCTCACAGACGTGGTAGAGACCTTCTTCCAGCGATTTCCAGATGTTGAATCGGTGAAAGGCAAGAGTGCTCAGCGCCCTAGTCTGTCCACTACCGATAGCCCAATATCCAAGGTCATCGTGGATTTTTAGCTTTCCTGGGCTCTGAGCCGTGAATATATGCCCCCCTCCATTCTCATCAAATCCCGCAACAAGCAGCTCGCACCCACCTAACGAAATCCGTTCTATTTCTTCGCACTTCTGTGCAAAAATGCTCTCCCCAAAAATATTTCTCCCTTCTTTCTTAAACTCCGCAATGGTCATGTCGTATAGCCCCAGAAGGCCGTCTCGCTCTTTGCAGAATTCCTCATAGATACTCTGACTTACGAAATCCTGGACATTGCTGAACGCCAGTGGAGCTTCTCTATCTGTGATCTTTTCTCTTACCCTCAAAAGGATCGGTTTGAAATAGGTAAAATCTTCTGCTGAGCACATGATCGCCCAGTGTTTATGAATGCTTCTAATCTTCAACAACGCCTCATCTGAAGCAAAATCGTTGTAAGAGACCTTTTGGTCGCTGCACAGAATGAGTGTTCTGCCGCACTCGCAAATTGCACCGATGCAAGTTGTCATGTCGGACCTCCATCAGTCCTATGGCTTCGCTGGCTGGAATTTGCGCAGCGGCTTTGGGGGCGGTTTAGCATAGATTATTCGCCCCCTCTTGAGACGTGAACACTCTTGCGCTTATCACGAGAGCGGGCGCGGCCTGCCTTGATCTTTGGCCTTTCCACCGTTAGGGCGCAGCGGCGGAATACTTATTCACGTGGCGCAGGTTGCGCGCTATAGGTATTTTACTAGTCATCCGAACCTGGAAGTGCGGCCGGATGAGGGGAATATGACAGTTGGAGTTGGCTGCATTTGCGAGCGCGGCGATTGCATAGTGATGGCGAGCGATATGCGCGCCACGTATGGAACTGAACCGCATGGCCGGAACTATGAGGCGGTGGGTCCGAACGATCAGTGTGGAAAGATGTTCCAGATCGCTCCGTTTCCGACGATGGCTTGTGTTGCCGGTAAGATGAGCCAGTGTCACGCAGTGGTCGCGCAGTTGGTTTTCAACATTCGCAAACTTGCAAAGATCGGCCAAGCCAACCGCGAATTTGCAGTCGCCGCGATAGACGACGCCAGAGTTCAGGAAATCCATCGTCTCTACAACTGGACTATGCACACAAGCTGGGGAATATCACTTCGTGATTTTGCGACTGGAAAAGTCCCCGGTGGGAAACTCGACAAATTACTGATCCGCGCAGGGTATCACTTACTGAGAAAAACGCCATTCGAAGTACAAATTATCGCTGGCGGTTTCATGGGGCGAGACACGATGTTTTTCCGTGGAGCAAACAAGCTGAGGTTGGAACAGGAATCCAGCCCAGGCGTCTACGCAATCGGCGCAGGTCACAGGCACGCCATGAGAGTACTGAACAAGCGCGGTCAAAACTACGCGATGTCGCTTCCCAGAACGCTTCTTCATGTTCACGAAGCTCTAATCGCCGCGCGGAAAGAAAGGACGGTCGGGCCAGCCACAGCCTACATCGTCCTACGGAAACACACCGCGCAGGTCGTCTATCTGCCAGCGAATTCGCCGACTCTTGAGCAATGGAGAAAAGCATATTCAGGTTGGCGAAGTACCGCTGCGCTTGATGATTCCCATGTGGCGGCGATAGAAATTCGGCAGCAATTGCTAGTGCATAAGAACATTAGGCCAAAACGAAAATAAAGACCCGTTGGCAGGAGGGCCTTAGAAACTTCGGGCGCCAACATGCTCACGTTATTTGAAAATGTCTCCGCAGGCCTCCATCACCATCTGTCGATTTATTTCTGCCGGAGAGAAGATGGCAACTTGAGCGTGTTCGGAAGCGTCGCGGAATTGAATGCGTGCGTCTTTGCTGTTAAGCAATTCCTTAGTTGCGCCCTTGTCTACAAAGAAGGTGCGGAGGTCGTCAGCCATGTTCCAAGCATGAACGTGGATTTTATCGTCCGCACGGAGTCGTACCAATTGTTGAGGCACGTCAAACGCATTCGTTATATCGGCCTTCCCCAAGACAACCGGACTTAGCAGCTTGGAATTGATCCACTTGGGAGCCTTCGCCGTGCCGCCGCACATGATGACGAACGACGGGAAGTCAAATCCGATTCCATCCGTGATCTTCTCATCGGCAGTCAGCTCAAACGTGCCGTACAACGCGCCGGTCAGCTTGTCTTCGGAGACCTCATAGGTCCACTTGCCGCCTGCGGGAGCCTGCGCTAGCAGAGCCACCGCGATAGTGGCTAATAGAAGCGGAAGGGCCGCAATTTTCAGAGATTCCGTGCCCATGGCTAGGCATATTACTACAGCGGGATCAGAAAACAGGGGCGATCTACGCCGTCAACCGTTGAAAGGTCAGAATGGGAGTAACCACGCCAAACTCCCACAAGCCCCGGAGGGGTGGATGCCTTTAAGCGCGCGACGAAAGAAAGCTGCGGTTCCTTTCTACCCATTCCATTCGAATAACCCATAGATATAAGTTGACACATAAGTATAATGCGTGCTACCATCCCGCATGACCCTCGAACCACACGTCCTCACGAATCGACCACTCCCCGCGCGAAACTCCCTTGGAGCCAAAACCTTCAAGAACTACTTGAACCCCTCGGATCTGTTGATTCTACAAAATTTAAAGTCTACTAGAATCAACACTTCCAAGAATCGCCGAAATTTCTGTATCTCGCTCATTGCACATAAGTTTAACATTACTAGAATCAACACTTCTGGCGATAAGGACTTAAAGTCTCCTAGAATCAACACTTCTGGGAATAAGGACTTAAAGTCTTCTAGAATCAACACTTCCAAAAAACAGGGTAGGGGGTGGGGTGCAGCACCATTTTCCCAATTTCCTCAGCCCGATGCCATTGACCCTACTGCCCACCCTCCTGATAGACTCCCTCGCACCGCCCGTCGCGCGCCCGTGCGCCGTCACGGCCTCGCCAGGCTTCCCATCTCCCATGGCGCCGGACTCACACACCACCAAGACCGCACCGATTCCGACCCGCGCCGCGAACAAAAGCCTTTTCGGATTCTGGGCGCTGATCGCCACGCAGTTCGAGGGCGCGTTCAACGACAACGGCCTGAAATTTCTGGTGATTTATCTAGTCGTGGCCATGAATCTTCCCGACGCGCGGCGGAATATTCTGGTGCTGATCATCGGAGGCCTGTTCGCTCTTCCATTTGTGCTCTTCTCCATGGCCGGCGGCTATCTGGCCGATCGCTACAGCAAGCGCGCGGTCACCATCGGCACGAAATATTTCGAGATTTTCGTGATGTTGTTCGCCACCGCGGCGCTGGCGCTGCGCAATTTGCCCATGGAGTGCGCGGGCGTATTTTTGATCTCCACGCAAGGCGCGCTCTTCGGACCGTCGAAGTACGGTCTCCTTCCCGAAATTTTGCCGGAAACGAAATTGTCCTGGGGCAATGGCGTGATCGAGCTGGGCACATTTCTCGCGTCGATTGCGGGGGTGATCGGAGCGGGATTTCTCGCCTCACATTTCGCGTCAAACCCCGGCCGCGCGGGCCTCGTCCTGCTGTGCGCAACGTTCGCTGGCCTCGCGACGAGCTACGGAATCACGCGCGTGCCCGCGGCGAATCCCGCGGCGCGCTTGCGCGTAAATCCCCTGGGCGATCTGTGGGTGCAAATCCGCCGCATGCGCGAAGACCATCTTCTCGGCTGGGCCGTAGTGGGCAACACATATCTCTGGTCGCTCGCGGCCCTGCTGCAATTCGTGATCGTGATATACGGCCACGACGTGCTGAAAGTGAACGAAGCGCAAACCAGCTATCTGCAAGCTTCGGTGGCCGTCGGCATCGGCATCGGCAGTCTGGTGGCCGGATATCTTTCCGGCCCGAAGATCGAGTATGGACTCGTGCCGCTGGGCGCGGCGGGCATGACGGTATTTTCATTCATGGTTTCGCGTCCCGGACTCGACATCTGGCACGCGCGCTCGGAACTCGCCCTGCTCGGATTCTTCGGCGGCTTCTACGCCGTGCCGCTCGGCGCCCTGATTCAGCACCGCCCGACGCCGGAAACCAAAGGCGGCGTGATCGGCGCATCGAATCTATTCTCGTTCTCCGGAATTTTTCTAGCCGCGGGCGTGTATTACATTTTGGCGCAAGGTTTCGGCCTGGGCGCGCGCCAAATCTTTTTCGCCGGCGCGGTAATGACCATCCTCGCGCTGGCCTACGCGGTTTTCGCGCGCCCCGATTCCCTGCTCCGCCTTTGGCTCTGGTTCTGGACACACACGCGCTATCGCTTGGCGGTCGAAGGACGCGAGCTGCTGCCCGAGCATGGCGGCGTCGTGCTGTTCGCGCAAAGCCTCAATCGCCTCGAAGCGCATCT
>Ga0182018_10003772_pt1 | contig 13266 bp, 8 predicted proteins | sample 812P2MmetaG_FD_120490 | JGI IMG/M metagenome (GOLD analysis project Ga0182018, IMG submission 120490) | Permafrost microbial communities from Stordalen Mire, Sweden - 812P2M metaG | ecosystem: Environmental > Terrestrial > Soil > Wetlands > Permafrost | place: Sweden: Stordalen | collected...
CACGTCCTTGATCTTCCGCGCCCGTTCGTTGTGCGCGATGTTCGCCCGAATCTCCTGCAAGTTTCGCGTCGCCTTGTCCGGCTCGCGTTCCAAAAGTTCCTTGGTTTTGCGGTCAATCTCGTCATGCCGTTTGGAAAAATTTTTAACCAGTTCCTTTGACACGCCTTCAATATCAAAATCGCCGCGCGGATTATTTTGCACCCGATAGCCAAACCGATTGAGCGACCTGACCAGTTCGTGATAATAAACATTCTCGGCAAATTTTTTGGCCGACAGCATTTCGCAAATCTCCAACGCCTTCCAACTGCCCTCGACCGAATCCCTGGTCGCATTGAACAAGATGCAATGGCTGTGCAAGTGCGGGTCTAGTGCTCTGGACGTATCATGCCGGAACACCGCGCCGACCAGGTTGCCCGTCAGCCGGTGTGCATATTGATTCTGTTTCCTAATCCGACTGGCGGCGTAAGATTGCAATTCACGCAAGGCCACCGTCACCGCCTCGTCATGCGCCTCAATAATGCGCCGGTCATTACCGACGAGTGCCGCAATGGAAACCGATTTGGCCGGTGAAAACGTGAAATCGTAGAACACCCGGCGATTGGCTGATTCATGGATTTTACCTTCTGCATCCACCGTTATCCGTTTGGTGTTCATCCGCTCGGTCAACTGTTCATCGGTCTGTGGATGAAGGTTGTGGCATAAGTTCAAAAATTCCTTTTCGGTGGTAATGCCGGATAATCCCAATGCCATTGCCCCTTCACCGAACCACTGTCCCGAAACGCTCTGACCTTCCATGTAGTAATCACCGACGCGCAGATGTTCCCGAAAATATCCCTCGGCATTTTTCAAACTGTATTGCGTCTTCATCGTCAACATGACGGAAAATTATCCCATCTCCTCGAAAAACTTGCTCCCAAGCGTGCGCAAGGTGAATGGCAAGTGATGCTATCTGTAAATCGTGTTTGAGAGTGGACGCCGGACTCCTTCGTAAATCGAATGGCATACGGAAACCGCTTTCCAAAACAGTTTGGAAACAATTTTCCAATGAATTTTCCAGATGAACCAATTGAACAGTTGATCGCGCGGCTCGGCCCGAAACGCGCCGGGCGCTACGCCGCGCTCCGGCCTCATGCCGAGTTCATCGGCGAGCTGCGGAGCAACCGCGCGTCCTATGACACCATCGTCGCCATCCTGCGCGAGCGGCACGGCATCGAGGTCAGCGACACGACGGTGAGGCATTTCTGCCGCGATGTATTGCTGCAATCGTCCGGCAAACGCGCGGGTAAAAAGCCCGCCGCCAAACCCATTTCCCTTCGGTCGGCGTCAGCCAGAAAGGTTGAGCCGCAAATCGCCGACGTGGAATTCGTAGATGAAAAACCAAACCAGCAATTATGAAAAAAAGACTCATCCTCATTCTGAATGGCAAAGGCGGCGTGGGCAAAAGTTTCTTCGCCGTCAACTTCGTCCAATACCTCAAAGACCACGAAATTTCTCATGCCGCTTTCGACAGCGACGACGAGAATTCAACGCTCAAACGCTTTCATTCGGAGGCACAATTCATTGACGCCGGCCAGCCGACGGAAATTGACAAGGTGACATTCGCGCTGGCGGACAGCGATATTGTCGTGGTGGATTGCCGCGCCGCCTCGACCCGCATCTTCCTGAATTATATCGAGGAAACCCGCCTGCCCGACATATTGGAAAAGTTGGGCGCGCGTCTGACGATTGCCTGCCCGGTCAATCATGAACTGGACAGCATTTATCAGATTCAAAAGCTGGTGAACGCCATCGGCGGCAAGGTGGATTTTGTCATCATCCGCAACGAGGTTCACGGCGAGGGATTTGATCTGTTCGACAAATCCAAGCTCCGGCAGAAATTATTGAACGATTTGGGCGCGAAGGAAATTCAAGTGACGCAAATGCGAAAATGGCTCGTGGAAGGATTGCAAAAAAGCAAATTGACCGTGACGGCAGCCAAGACAAACGAGGATTTTTCCTTCATGGATCGGCAACGCCTGAAGCTCTGGCAGGAAACTTTTTACGCGCAAATTGAAACCGTGAAGGAATTTTTGCTACCCGCAGACGCGGCACAGGCAAAAACCTAATTGTCCGGCGCTACCAACGCACCCGTTGCTCGTTCCTGTGCTACGGGCGTGCTCGTCGCGGACGAACAAAGGGAAAAACGCAGTCGCGTTTGCTTCCGTCATGAGCTTGGCGTCGCCACTTCGGCACACCACTTCACTCATGCCGTTCCGCGCTCCATCTGCCGTTTACCGCCGCCAACTCCAGACCGAAGCATATGTAAAAAATGAAATGCACTTGGTTTTTGACAGGAAAAAATGCAGCTTTTCTGTCAATCGTTGATTGGAAGAGCACGCAATCAAGCTCCTATAATTATAGCGAATTCCATTGGAGTTCTGAAGATGACTGTTTAGCCTGTTAATTATATTTTCATTGTCTGATACACAAAATGTGCGGACACTCCGCTGCTAGTCCCATAAGTAGTCAGACAAAGACAAAGTTTTTACGGCATCGAAATGGCGATTCGTCCACTGTTCAAAAGCGAATGGTTTCGCTAAACTCGTAATCACGATGATCAAGTTCGCCGTAATTGCACTGCTAGGGCTAAGTGTTATTGCGGTTTTGGCTTGGTCGCGTTGGCGGCGGCGCGACAAAAAAACAGCCGCATTCAAATTGCCTCCCACCGTTTCGCCAGCCACGGTCCAAGAAAAGGCAGTTGAGCCGCCGGACGAAATCGAAGTCCCGATAACGCAGGCGCAAGCCACTCAGCAACCAAATCCTGACGCTTTGCCAGAGGTCGCAAGTGATTTCGCCGCACCCATGCCTTCCAAGCCGCAGTTCGATTTGCTGGATTTAGTCAACACGGTTTCAGAGCAACCAGTGGAAACTTCTCCCGCCAATTTGCCGCCAGGCGCAGAGATTGCCGTAGAGCCACTCGTCAGCCACACAGAGCAATCTACTGCACTGGAAATTATCGTTCCGGCAGAGTTAATCGTGAAGGAAAAAGCGGAGACTGCCACTTTCCACGCTGAAGACGCCCCAGAGACCAGCGTGCCTTTGGCCGTGCCGCCTGAAGTGGACAGGAGTCTCCACGAACAAAGCGTGCAGACTGCTACCGTGACAATCACGCCGTCCGAATCCGCGATTCCGTCCGCTGTCAAAGAGGAAGAACCGAGTGCCGAAATTTTGCAGCAAGAAGAACCGGAGGAGGCTGACATTGCACCGCGACCACCGACGTATAATCCCACAGCACCGGCTTCACCTACCATTCAAACGCGGACGCCACGACCGCCACGACCGCCGAACAATCCTGCAAGACAGAATGGCAACGCGGATCTGCGATTGCGTGTGCAACTTGTTTTCGGTCGAGGTGGTGTGGTGAAGAGCTTGGCGCTCGCGCCGGATCGCCGCGACGGAATGCCAAGCGAAATTGAAATTACAGGCACGCAAGGCGAACTGTGTCTTACCGAGTTGCGTGATGACTGTTATGAACCGGTCATGCTCGCGGGAGCCAGCAATGCACTGCTCCAAGGCGTCGAGTGGCGTGGGCGCGGCGACGCGCGACGCTGGCGTTGGGTTTTGGGCAGTCGCGAACTTTATGTTCTCGCGCGGGGCGATGAGTTTGGTTTGCACGGCTTTGTCTCAACGGCGCGACTTTGGTTGAATGCACGCCATGTAGTTCTCGCGACGATGCGGTTGCGCGAAGAAGTGTTGGCAGCTCTTGCCAAGGCCGGATGCGCGACACCAGAAATCAGCGATGACGCGACTCCGGGTGTGCCATCCGATTGGCTTCTTTTCCGCGATGTCATCCCAACGCGTGCCGTGCCGATGAGTGATGACCGAGACATTCTCAACTCTCTTTGCCCCACACATGAGATTGAACCGCATTTTGTCGGAGGTATCAGGCTGGAGAGAAATACTTGGCTTGCTGGTTTTCCGCCACGCATCCGATTCACTGGCGAATTTGCGAACGGCTTTCAAGTGAAGATTGACGGCCATCTCGCGCAAGTCGCGGGTGACGGCGCGTTTGAAGCGGCGGGATGGGATTCAGAAGGTGAACACCGGCTCTGGTTCGGCGATAAAGCAGAGACGTATTCGCTCCGCACGATGGATGAAGCGTGGGAACACTGGCACGCGCACGATTTCGGCACGGGGGCGGCGATTTGCGGAGCGGGCACGTCCCAGCTTGATGCCACACGACAAAGACAGGTTCGCGTCCCCGTCAGCAATCTGCTGCTGATCGGCGCACGTCCGGGCGAAATCTTCCACTGCCAGACGCGTAGTGATGTGCGTTGTGAATCCATTCTGGCAATGGTTTCGTTCATGCCGGTGTGGGCGCTGCCACTCGACTCGGCACATGCTGACAAAGAATCAGCGCGAATCTTGTTATTCCATCCGAGCGAGCCACTGACCGACATTCAGATGCCAGTAGGAAATCGCGCTGCGACACACAAACTCCGCGTGTGGATTTCGGCCATTCGCGAAGCCGGATGCAAAGGGCTTGCGCTCGCTCCGGCAGATGAGCAAACCAAAGCTCTATGGCGGCGCTATCGTGTCATGGCGAAAAGGCTTCGGAGGAGGATGCTGTGAGGGCAAACGAATTATTGCTGTGGCTGTCGGCACGTCGCAAAGGTTCGTGGCAGCAGTTCCGTCAGGCGGTCGAAGAACTTCATTCGAGCGATGGAGAAGCCAATTCTGAAAACAACGACGAGTTTCCGTTGCACCAACAATTACGGCTCGACTTGGAACGGTTGGCTCACGTCGAATTTTTTGCGGCGGACTGCGAAGACGGTTGGCGCATTGCGCCGCCGACGTTAGCAGCACACTCGGTTTCAGGCGGCGTGCGCGGAGTGTTGTGTGGCGCACGTTCTCCGGCGCTACGCGAGCGCATGGTTCGCGCTGCGGAAAATTTCAATTGCGAAACGCTCAATTCGTTCTGTGTCCCGGAAGTAATTCGCGTTGTTGCACCCGATGCATCGGCTCTTGCAGAACTGGCCGCACAGACAAATCTCCATTTCCAGCAAGACGCGCCGCTCGCCATTCTCTCGCACCTCCCGCCCTGTGATCCGCCGTCACGGACGCGTAGCCAATCAGAATTTCCTCAAGGCGCTGACTGGAGCATCCATGACTTTGATGCAACGAAGCTCGCATGGCGGAAGGTCGAACGGCGTGAGACGCAAGCCGTTAGTTTCGGCGTGCTTCGATTCCTGATCCATTTCCAACGTCCGCGCTATTTCTTACGTTGGAAAGGCGCAACATTCGAAATGCCGCGCGCCATCGCACTCTACGTTCTGCTGCGCCGTCATCGGCGCGACGTATTGCGCTACAATCGCGAAGGCGCTGCGATCAGTGTTCCTGCTATTTGCCGTCCGCCGCGACTGCTCGAACGTGCTTTGGTGCTCTGCTCTGGACTGCCGCCCACTTACGACGACGCACGAGTCACCTATTCAGATGTGCCGCCTGAAATTGCGCGGTTCGCTGCTGAACTACTTCGCCAACCGCTCGCATGAATAATCCACTCGCCCTTTTCCAAAATCTCCGCGACCTCTACTTGCGGTATCTTGATAGCCCGTTCGATTTGCGCTATGCCGATTTGGTTCGTGAACGGCGCGCTCTTCTCGACCGCGATGGTTATCTTTGGCGTCAACCGCTTATTGAACCAGTGCCAGCATACCCACCATGCGGCCAGGATTTTCGAGGCGTGGCACACAGTTTGTTGAACGAGTCTTGGGGGAATCAAGCGGCGGATGAACTCGCGGATTTTATTGCTTGTGGCGCGTTTCGCGCAGACTTGCAACCATACGAACACCAACAGCGCACGTTCGAGCAGTCAGTTGTGCATGGGCGTGACGTGGTTGTTACCACGGGCACTGGTTCAGGAAAGACGGAGTGTTTCATATTGCCGGTGCTCGCTGCGCTCGTGCGTGAATCGGGAACGTGGGGCGCGCCAGGCACTCGCGACCCTGATTGGGATTGGTGGAATCATTATACGATGACTGGTGAACGCCGAAGTTGGCAGCCGCGAATTTCACAGCGCGCCAACGAAGATTCATCCACACGCCCCGCCGCCATTCGCGCATTGTTACTATATCCGCTTAATGCGTTGGTTGAAGATCAACTCATTCGTTTACGCGAGGCACTCGACAGCGCACCCGCGCGCGACTGGCTAAACGCGAATCGTCGAGGCAACCGTTTTTACTTTGGCCGCTACACAGGGCGCACCCCCGTTTCAGGTGATCGCAATGCGGGCAACAGAGACCGCCTCAGAGCCGAGTTGCGCGAAGTGGAACGCGACGCACGTCTCGTTGCTAACGATGCCGAAGCTCGCCGTTTCTTTCCTGCAATGGATGGCGCGGAAATGTGGTCGCGCTGGGATATGCAGGATGCGCCGCCAGACTTGCTCATCACCAACTATTCAATGCTGAACATCATGCTCATGCGCGGCATTGAATCTGGAATCTTCGACGCTACCCGGCAATGGTTGGAAGCTGACCGCAACCGCGTGTTCCATCTCATCGTGGATGAGTTGCACACATATCGCGGTACACCCGGAACGGAAGTCGCCTACTTATTGCGCGTGCTGCTTGACCGCATTGGCCTCACACCAGATTCAAACCAACTGCGCATCATCGCGTCCAGCGCGTCGCTCGACGTTGGAGATGCCGGGCAAGTTTATCTCGAACAATTCTTCGGACGCGACCGCAACCGGTTCTACGTCGAACGTGGTGCGACGCAGACGCCGGATGCGGCAGCGATAAGCGCGGTTCGGGCGCACGCTCCGGCCTTTCGCGATTATGCACGCAGCCTGGGAACAGAAGCAAATTCCGTCGGCCAAGCGAATGTGTTGCATCAAGCCGTCGGGTGTGCGTCAACAACGCCTGACATAACGCCGGAGCAACTTTTGCATGAAGCGGCTGAACAAACACGAGTTGCAGAAGCTCTCCGTGCTGCGTCGGTGAATCCCGACGGTCACGGGTTGCTTCCACGGACAGCGGAACAACTCGCGGTCTCGCTCTTTGGCAACGCATTGCCAGAGAATGAGCGTCCTGAAGCTGTCGAGGGCGTATTGGCCTGTCTTGCGTCCGCCCGTTCAAATTCAGGTTCTGCGCCGTTGCCACTTCGCGGACATTTGTTTTTTCGAAACGTGCAAGGCATCTGGGTCTGCACCAACCCGCAATGCAGTGAGGTTACTGGCCGAACAGAGCCTTGTCCGGTTGGTGCGCTTTATTATCAACCAACATTGAGTTGTCGCTGTGGTTCGCGCGTGCTTGAACTACTCGCGTGCGAAGCGTGCGGTGAAGTTTTCTTCGGCGGTTATCGCCGAGATGACCCGCTAAATCCCGGCGCTTATTTTCTCAGCGCAGACCACCCTGATTTGGAAGCATCCCCAGAGATGGCGCTCCTTGACCGAGAATATCGGAACTACGCCGTCTTTTGGCCTTCCAATCGCGCACCTTTGACAGCGCAATGGGATCAAGTCCCGACGCGACGACACTGGCGTCCCGCAAATCTGTCGCCCGCTGACGGCTCGGTCGCACTCGGCGGCGGGAATGGCTTTATCTACCATGTGCCAGCGATGCACGGGCCGAATCCGCCCAACGATGACAGAGCACGTCAGGCTTATCCCGCAATTTGCCCTCGCTGCGACGAGGATCGGCGAGGCCGCCGACTCGACACGCCAATTCGCGTCATGCGCACTGGCTTTCAAAAAATCGCACAGGTGCTTTCCGACGCTTTATTGAGACAGATACCGCAAACGGCACAGCACTCGAATCGGAAGTTGGTCGTCTTCTCCGACAGCCGACAAGATGCTGCAAAACTTTCAGCGGGCATGAGGTTCGCCCATTACCGCGACGCGCTCCGTCAATCTTTGGCACAAGCGATACAAACTGCGGGCCGTGGCACTCTAGCCTTTCAGTCCCAACTTGCAGGACAACCTTTGGCCGATGACCGCCGCCGACTTGCTGCCGATTTCGCTGCAACCCATCCAGCCGAAGTCGCAATTCTTTCCGGCGCAGCTTTACCGGCTCTAGCCAATTTGCCTGCACCTGGTTTTGCGAATCTGACTTATGCGCAGGCCGCGCAACAAATTCTCCAACGAGGAGAAAACGGGCCGTTTCCAATTCCTCAATTCACGGTGGATATTGCCGCACGATTGCTGGTGCGGGGCATGAATCCCGGCGGTTTCGCGCAAGAAGTTTTGTGGACAGACTCGGAGCAGCGACGCGGCCCGTGGCGCGAACTTTATGAGTGGAATCCCGTGGGACAACCAGTGCCACGATTCAATCTTTCACCGGAGCAACAAAGACATTTGGGGCACATTGACAACGCCGCTTTCGCGGAAGTGATGGACATTGTCTTCGCTTCAGGCCGACGCAGTCTTGAAGCGTTGCGCATCGCACTTGCAACGACTGACCGGCTCGGGTTTGTCGCTTCACGGCCCTTGGTTCAACAGTCGGCGGACGGTGTGATTCAACTGCTAGGTTCGCGCCGAAGCCGGCTCTCGACGCACGATGCCAACACGTTGCAAAATATCCCTCGTTATGTAGTTGCCTACATTCATGCCGTAGCCCGCCAGAACGGTGAAGACCCGCAAACGCTGGAACGCGACGTAATGGATCATTTAGAACGGTGCGGCGTGCTTTCGCCTACACAAATTGGAATTCTGTTTGCCGAGCGGCTTTGTCTGGTGCGGCCAGAGGAACAATTTTTTGCCTGTCCCCAATGCCGACGAGTGCATCTGCATCCTTCGGGTGGTATCTGCATTGACTGCCTTGTGCCTCTCAATCCGCCGCTGCCTTTCAACGCTGCTCCAATTGATACGGACTATTACAACTTTCTTGCGACTCACGGCGACGTGTTCCGCCTGAACTGCGAAGAACTGACCGGCCAAACCAACAAGGCAGAAGCCCGAAATCGTCAGCGCCTCTTTCAAGGCGTCTGCCTTCCGCGTCCCACGGAAGAGCCGCGCACTGACGAGTTGGATTTGCTTAGTGTCACGACAACGATGGAAGCCGGTGTGGACATTGGAGCGTTGCTCGCCGTGATGATGGCAAATATGCCGCCGATGCGTTTCAACTACCAGCAACGGGTCGGTCGCGCCGGTCGGCGCGGTGCAGGTCTCGCCGTTGCGCTCACGCTTTGTCGAGGCCGCAGCCATGACGACTACTATTTTCAGCGACCTGATCGCATCACGAGTGAGCGACCACCGCAACCTTACGTTGATCTGCGGCGGCGTGCCATTGCCCTGCGGGTGCTGAACAAAGAAGTCCTGCGACAAGCGTTCGTTGGACTCGGACTTTTCGTCGGTGACGGCGGTGATAATGTGCACGGCGAATTTGGTGAGGCAGCAAGATGGAATCAGCCGCCAAACGCAACGACGACGCCGACTGTGGAGCAACAGGTGGCTGGCTGGATTGCCGGACACGGGGTAGCTATTGAGCGAACATGTGATGTGTTGCTTGTTTTTGCGCCAGAGCTTCAGGTAGAGCGGCAGGCAATGTTAGATTCCGTTCGGCAGCATCTCGTCAACGATGTCACGCGTTTCGCAAATGATGCGCGCTTCACCCAAGACTCATTGAGCGACCGGCTCGCCAACGCTGGACTTTTACCCATGTTTGGATTTCCGACTCGTGTGCGTAACCTTTACCACGACGACCCGAATCGCGCCCACGAGTGGCCGCCGGATAATTCAGTGGATCGCGATCTCGACATCGCAATCAGCCAATTTGCGCCCGGCGCAGAAACGGTGAAGGACGGAATCGTGCATACGGCTGCGGGAGTGGCGCATTATCGGCGTATCGGAACGCAGGCCCGTGAGCAAGTGAATCCGCTCGGTCCACCTGTGCCGCTCGGTGTGTGCCAGAATTGCCAAGCAGTAGATTTGTCTCCAACACCGGCAACCGTCGTTTGTGCAGTGTGCGGCAGTGGGATGCCCAACTTTCGAATCGTGCAACTCTCGCAGCCACGCGGCTTCCGCACGCTCTACGAAGGAGGGCGTGACTTCAATGGAGTTTTCGAGTGGACGCCGCGAGCTTCGCGCCAGAAGACGGATGCTGCACCTTTGCCGATGACCCAGCATCTAAATTTTGAATTCTGGTCTGGAGAACGAGAAGTTTGCGTTGTGAATGATAATGCCGGGCAGTTGTTTCGGTTCGAGAAGCTGGCGCAGGGCGAAACGTGGATTACGCGAGACGCACTGAATCAAATCAACGCCCAACGAATAGAAGACCGTAAACCTTCAGTGTCCTTTCAATTTGCTGCTGGCACTCCACCTGATGTTCGCGCCCTTGGCTCTCTCAAACGCACAGACTTACTCGTTGTTGGCCTTCGCGACGTATCTCCTATTCTCGACATTTCGCCAATCCGAGCGAGCGGTGGTGCTGAAGGCCGCGCCGCGCTCTATTCGTTTGGATTTCTTTTGCGGCGTGCTGCTGCTGTGTTGTTGGACATCAACGAGTGGGAACTGCGCGTCGGGTTGCGGGTCGTTCGCAATGCCCAAGGTAACATTGTCGGCCAAGTTTTTCTTTCAGACGCGTTGGAGAATGGCGCGGGATACTGCTCACAGTTCGCAACGCCCGCAGCAATGGAGCGGCTTCTTCGTTTCATTGCTAACCAAACGAGTTCGTTGCTTGCGCCCATTATTGCCGTGAGCCACGCCGACCGCTGTCAGACCTCATGTCCCGATTGCTTGCGCGACTATAGCAACCTTGCGTGGCATAACATTCTTGATTGGAGAATGGCACTCGACGTGGCGCGGCTTGCACTTGACGGTAACGCGCCAGTGGATTTTACTACGTCCCACTGGCAACCGCTCGTCGCAACAGCGACAACACCTTACTTCCACGCTCTTGGCTGGACAGAGATAACGCTCGGTGGTCTGCCCGCTGCACGTTCTGCTGGGCGAGGCGAGTTAATCGTTCATCCACTTTGGGCTGGTGATCATCCACATGTATTGCAAGCGCGTGCCGAAGCTTCAACCGCTGGAATCACGCAGGTTCAAACGAAGACGTTGTTTGAACTTGTTCGCAGACCGTTTTGACGGAGTTAGTTTTCAAAAACTTTAACTTGTTTAGCCATGCATGAACACCCACTTCGTCGGCGACGGCTAACGAGGCCATACTGATCCACGAATGCATGACTGGCCAGTGTGCCGTGCGAGCCTACTTTGAAATTGACCATAAATACAAAAAACAGCTTAAAAGCACATTTTAAGTAAAACATACTTGCCTTAAATGGCATTTTAGAGAATATATCGGTATGGTTGCATCAAAAACAGAACTGCTGGCAGTGCTCAGCCAATATAATCCATGGTGGCGAGACGGGCGCGTGGGCGATTTGCCGAAATGGCGGCGGGCAGCGTTCGCGCAGGTGATGGCCTGGATGACGAATCCACCGACGCACCGGGCGTTGCTATTGTCCGGCGCGCGACAGGTGGGCAAAACCACGTTGTTGTTGCAGGCGGTGGAGGCATTGATTGAGAGCGGTGTGCCGCCCACGAAAATTCTTTACGCGACGTTTGATCATCCGCTGGTAAAACTGGCTGGGCTGGATGGCCTGCTAAACCTGTGGCGGGAAATCGAGCCAGCGCGGGACGGAATCGAGTATTTGTTTTTGGATGAGATTCAATACACGAAGGACTGGCAGACGTGGCTCAAGCATCAGGTGGATTTCCAGAAGCACCGACGCATCGCGGTGACTGGCTCGGCGACGCCGCTGGTGACGGAAGGCCAGGAATCGGGCGTGGGCCGCTGGCACACATTGCCGCTGGCGACATTGTCATTTTACGAATACCTGCAAATCAAGAAAATCGCCGCGCCGCAATTACCGGCGGTGGGGTCATTGAACCAGTTGTTCGACTGGCAGCCGGTGCAGTTTGCGCGGGTGGGCGAGGAAGGCCGGGCGTTGGTTGCGCATTTTCACGAGTATCTATTGCGCGGCGGTTTTCCGCAGAGCGCGCTGATGGAAAGCATCCCGCAGGCGCAAAAACTTCTGCGCGAGGACATCGTGGACAAGGTGCTCAAGCGGGACATGACGGCGTTGTTTGGCGTGCGGCGCGTGTTGGAATTGGAGCAGACGTTTCTCTATCTCTGCTTGCATGACGGCGGGCTGCTCGACATGACGACGCTGTGCAAAAATCTGGAAGTGAAAAAGCCGACGGCGAACAATTTCATCGCGCTGTTGGAGAACACACATTTGATTCACCGGCTGGCACCGTTCGGCTACGGCAAGGAAATTTTGCGGGCGCGTTACAAGGTGTATCTGGCGGATGCGGCCATTGCGCCCAGCGTGATGCTCAAAGGCAAGTCATTGCTCGAAGACAGCGCGGCGCTGGGCGTGGCCGTGGAGACGGCGTTTTTCAAGCATATCGTCACGCGCTACTACAACCGGAGTGTGGCCTTCAACTATTGGCGCGGAAAGAAAGATCATGAAGTGGATATAATTGCCACAATCGAAGGGCGGTTTGTGCCCTTCGAGGTGAAATATCGCTCGCAGGCCACGGGTTTGGGCGAGTTGAAAGGGATGCAACAGTTTTGTGCGGAGCGGAAAGTGGCGCGCGGCTATGTGATCACAAAAGAAGTCACGGACTTCGGCGTGCTGCCATTGGGCGAGGCGGGCGGCAGCGCAGCCGTGGTGAAAATTCCCGCGCCGCTGGCGTGTTACTGGCTCGGCCGTTCTGAAGTCGAGAACGCCGACAAACAATAGAATCAAACGTGTCTATGTGCTGCGTCGAACGGGATGAATCTTCCGATAATCTTCCGATGCGCTGCCGGAATCTACCGATGACTAAACGACCGATAATCGTCCGACGAATCCAGAAAATCGTCCGATTAACTAAACCGAAGGTATCCGCCACGACCAACGCGCGCTTCGTGTGACCGTGCTCCTTCGTCCGCGCGGTCACGCACTCCGCGCGCGTTCGTCGTGAGCGGCATTTTTATTTGCCGCATGAGCGGTTGCTTCCGTCAGCGGCACGGCGGCGGTCGTTGCATTCCGGCTCCGTTCCAGCCGTCTCTCCGCCTGCATTTCACTTTTCCGCTCGCCGAACCGCTGACAGAAGCAAATGGCCAATTCCATTAAAATTGCCTGACATGGATTCGCAAGCTTGTCCTGAACCATCATTTCCAAGTAAAGTTCACACGTCCAAAATGGACAAAGAAAACTATCGAATAATTTTTACAAAATAATTTTGCGTAGCTACGGCTACGGGCTGGTCCGAAAACCGCTAATTTTCCAAGCCCACAC
>Ga0182018_10003773_pt1 | contig 13263 bp, 11 predicted proteins | sample 812P2MmetaG_FD_120490 | JGI IMG/M metagenome (GOLD analysis project Ga0182018, IMG submission 120490) | Permafrost microbial communities from Stordalen Mire, Sweden - 812P2M metaG | ecosystem: Environmental > Terrestrial > Soil > Wetlands > Permafrost | place: Sweden: Stordalen | collected...
CATTCAGAACGGCCAGAACGGCAATGGCCATTGGGTTGCACCCGCCTCTGCGCCGACGGTAAGGATTTCAGTCAGGGGGATGGTAAAGAAGAAAAAACCCGCGCGCCGGACCGGACGAAAACAACGGGTGAGATTTTAGGCGCGCAATTTCTGCGGCGCACGACGGCGGTCATCTTTCTGCCCGCTTAATGAATTCTTCGCAACAGCCATTGCAAAAGATTGCTCCAGACGTCAAGTTGGGCAGAAATGTCCGGCTTTTTGGGTTCGTCAATCTTTATGGTTGTGAAATTGGCGATGACGTGAAAATCGGCACGTTTGTAGAGATTCAAAAGGGAGTTAAAATCGGGAACCGCTGTAAAGTCTCCAGCCACACTTTTGTTTGTGAAGGCGTCACCCTGGAGGATGAAGTTTTTATCGGCCACAACGTCACTTTCACCAATGATCTTTATCCCCGCTCCACCACCGGCGGCGGCCAGTTGCAAACTGAGGCGGACTGGAAATGCATACCAACATTGATCAAGCGCGGTGCATCGGTTGGTTCCGGCGCGACGCTGCTGTGCGGAATAACCATCGGCGAAAACGCGATGGTTGGCGCTGGCAGCGTGGTCACCAAAGATGTGCCGCCGGGCGTGGTGGTGGCGGGCAATCCGGCCAGGATTATTAAATCGCTTCAGACGAAAGTTTGAATTATTGTCACGTTATGATGTCAAAAAGTTTTGCGTTGCATGAGCGATAAAAAAATAGACTCGCAGCCTTCAGGAATGTCGGTGGGAGACATTTACTTTGTCCTTTTCCGGCGGAAATGGATGATCCTTGCCTTTTCGCTGGCAGGAATTTTGGGCGCGATTGCGGTTTGTTTGATCAAACCTCCGCAATACAAGTCCGAGGCCGAACTTTCACTGGACTTGTTGGATACGAAGGCGCTTAGTGCGCCGGGGGACGAAAACAGCGCTATGAATGGACCGGGTGGGAGCATCATGACCACCGAAATGGAAATCCTGCAAAGCTTGGACTTGGCGGAGCGTGTGGTTCAAGCCATGACGCCGGAAAAAATACTGGCCGGGGCCGGCGGCGGTGCGGACACAAACCAGGCTGCATATTTGATCAAGAACGGCTTGACTGTGGAAGCCACGCCACCAGGAAGCGGTGTGATTCACATCACCTTCCAGCACCCCGACACCAACATTGTCCAGACCGCGCTTAACTGTGTCATTGACGCCTATTTCGCAAAGCACTTCCAGATGCACCATGGCGTTGTCGTGTTTGGCGATTTTCTGACGAACGAAATCGCCCGGTTGCACGGCGAACTGGCCCAGACCGAAAAACAGATGCAACAGGTGGAGAGCGAAGCGCATGTGATTAACCCTGACGATGCGAAACAAGCTTATTCGGATCAAATCACAAAAATTCGCGGTGACATCTCCGACGCCGAGGGCGAATTGGCGGAATGCCAGGCCGCGCTGAAGGCGTTGACACCATCCACCACGCTCACCAATGGGGAACCGGTGGCGAAAATTCCGGACGATGAATATGACACATACCGACGGGTTTGCGCACGCCTCGCCATTCTCAACAAAAAGGAGGACGACTATTTGACGCAGCAGGGATTCACCGATGAAAGCGTATTGGTCAAGGACGTGCGCAGCCAGATTGCCGAGGCAAAAAAAATCAAAAGCATTCTCGAGGAAAAATATCCCCAGTTGACGAGCATTGACGTTTCACCGACCGCTTCGGGAACAACAGACGCCGCCGATGATTTGCCAGCCAATCTTACGCGGGTGGCTAAGGTGAAATCCAGAATTGATTTTTTGAACTCCCAGTTGAGCCAAGTTTGGATCGAGGCGACCAATTTTGAAAGACTGGAGATCACCATTTCCGAACTGCAGCAGAAGAAAGAATCGTTGGAGACGAATATCAAATACTTCATGGACAATCAGGCGCGGGCCCAGCTCGATGCGGCTATAAACGAAGAAAAGGCCTCAAATATCAGCGTCATCCAATCACCAACACCGCCGGCAAAAGGCTGGTCGAAAAAGTTTCAGAAAAAAATCGGCATATTGGCGGGGGGCGGCATTTTCGCCGGACTGGCATTGGCGTTTTTGATGGAATTGATCATGGATCGCTCTGTCAAGCGGCCTTCGGAAATCGAAAACAAACTTCGTTTGCCGCTGTTCATTTCCATTCCGAACATGATGAAGAACGGCTATCGTGCCCAATTACGTGGCGTCAGACGTTTGCAATTGACGGAAGCTGCAGGCGGATCATCGGCGGGACAAACACCGTCGGAAAACGGCGTTGCTCCGTGGGATCGCCGACACCCGCTGCGCCGCTTTTACGAAGGGCTGCGCGACCGGTTGATTGTTCATTTTGAAGTCAGAAACCTCCTTCACAAACCGAAACTTGTCGCAGTGACGAGCTGCGGCCGGGGTGCCGGCGTCAGCAGCATCGCGGCTGGGCTGGCTGCCTCGCTTTCCGAAACCGGCGACGGCAATGTGCTTCTCGTCAACATCAGCGGCGATCAGGGTGCCGCGCAGCAATTCTACAAAGGTGAACCCGGTTACAGCTTGGATGAAGTTTTGGAAGCTGACAAAAGGCAGGGCGCGCTCGTCAAAGCAAGCCTTTACGCCACAACCGAACAGGCGAATGGTGACTTTCTGCCGGCCAGCCTGCCCAAAAAACTTGCGTCCTTGATGCCCAAGCTCAAGGCCAGTGAATACGACTACATTATCTTCGATATGCCGCCGGTCAACCAGACCAGCGTGACGGCGCGGCTCTCCGGGCTGATGGACATGGTATTGCTTGTCATCGAATCGGAGAAAACCAATCAAGATGTCGTCCTGCGCGTGAACAAGCTGCTCGCTGAATCCAAGGCCAACGTCAGCACTGTTCTCAACAAGTCGCGGAACTACGTTCCTGCCAAACTGCACCAGGAATTCTTGAACGATGCCTGAAATCGCAAACGGGTTGCATTACAACATGCAATGCGGCTGTGGCAGAAACCGCTTTGTTTTTGGTCGCCGTATTTGAGATGAACTCCCTGAAATATTCAACCCTGTCCGCTTCCAAAAATCCGGGGCAGGGGCATTTGCGCGGCAGACGCGTGGCTGTGGTCGTATTTTCCCATTACCCAAGCGATCCCAGACCTCGCCGTGAGGCTGAAGCGCTCGTCAATCTTGGAATGGAAGTGGATGTGATTTCGATTAAACAAAACAACGATGAGCCTCGACAAGAAACTTTCAACGGAGTTGACATTCTGCGCGTGCCTATCAAGCGTCGTCGCGGCGGCAAGTTCGTTTATGTGTTTCAATATGCGTCGTTCATTTTGATTTCCTTCTTCCTCCTCGCTTTTCGTTCGGTGACACGTCGTTACAGTCTGGTTCATGTGCATAATATGCCCGATGTTCTTGTGTTTGCCGCGCTAATTCCGAAATTGTGCGGCGCAAAAGTCATTTTGGATCTCCACGATCCGATGCCGGAATTAATGATGACGATCTTCGGCTTGAAGCAGGGCAGTTTTGGGGTGCGGCTGCTCAAGCGGTTGGAGAAATGGAGCATTGGCTTTGCCAACGCGGTTTTGGCAGTAAACGTGGCTTGCCGGAAAATTTTTTCGGAGCGCAGTTGCCGCGCCGGGAAAGTTCACGTGGTCATGAATTCTCCGGACGAAGGCATTTTCAAATATCGTGAGGCGGGTCGGCGAGTTTCATCCGGACGCGACGCGGCGAAACCTTTCATTATCATGTATCACGGGTCGCTTGTCGAGCGGCACGGCTTGGATCTTGCCGTCACGGCGCTCAAGAAAATCAAGCGATCCATACCCAAGGCCGAATTAAGAGTCTATGGTCAAAGCACACCGTTTCTGGAACAGGTCATGAATTCGGTCCAAGAGCCGGATTTACGGAATGCCATCCATTGTTTCGGCTCGAAGAAACTTGAGGAAATTGCCGAGGCAATTGGGGAATGTGATTTGGGAATCATCCCGAATCGCCGGAGCATTTTCACCGAACTTAACACGCCGACGCGCATTTTTGAATATTTGTCCCAGGGCAAGCCGGTCATCGCGCCGTCGGTGCATGGAATTCAAGACTATTTCGGCCCCGGCGATCTGATTTTTTTCCGACTGGGCGACGCGGACGATTTGGCGGAGAAGATTGAATATGTTTTCTTGCATCCAGAAGAAATTAGAGGAGTCGTCAGACGCGGGCAGGAGATTTATTCGGATCACAAGTGGGACTGCGAGCGAACACGGCTTGTCAACCTTGTGGAAGATTTGTTGGCGACCAAAAATCGCCTGAAACCGGCGACGCCGGAAGAGCGCGGTTTTCGCGCCTTGGAAATCACGCATGATAGGCCTCGCAGTTCGCTCGACTGAACGGGACATCGCCGCGGAGTTTTTTGAACTGTTCAAGACGCCGTGGGAGTTTTACCGGAGCGGGCAACACTATGACGTTGTGATTTGCACGCAGGAGGAGTGCGGCGGTTTCGCCGCAAAACTGGTTTTGCTTTACAATGCCGGGCGCATGCCCTTCGACGCAGAGATCGGGAACTCGGTGAAATTCTGTCAAAGTGGCGCGGTGCTTTCGTGTAATGGACAACAACTTCCGCTTTACGGCGAGGCGGCGACTTTTTCCGCCAGCCGGTTCTCTGCGTTCAGAGAAGACGCCACGAGAGAACCAATGGCCTTTCTAAGCAGTTTAGGCGAAGGGGAAGTTTTGCGTATTGGATACGACCTGTTTCAGGAGGTGCGACTGTTGTTGACGGTCGGCCAGCCTCCGGCCAACGCGGGGAAGGCGACGCTGGAATGGCACATTGCCTTGTTGCGCGACTTGATTACCCGGGCGGGACTTCCGCTCGTTGAAATTCCACCCGTGCCCGAAGGCTATGGTTTTACGGTCTGCCTGACGCATGATCTCGATCATCCGGTGCTGCGGAATCACTGCTGCGATCACACCATGTTTGGTTTTTTGTATCGCGCCACCATCGGGTCTCTGATCAGCGTCTGTCGTGGCAGGAAAACTGTTAGGAACTTTTGCCGGAACTGGATTGCGGCCACCAAGCTTCCGTTCGTGTATTTGGGAATGGCAAAAGACCCATGGCGTGGATTTGACCGCTACCTGGAAATCGAAGCGGGACTTGGCGCAACTTATTTCGTGATTCCGAAAAGGGATTACCCAGGTCGGCTGGCCAATGGAACCGGCCCGGCCCGGCGGGCCGCGCGTTACGCAGTTGAAGACATCAAGCCCGAACTGGAAAAAATTGCTTCGACCGGCAACGAGATTGCGTTGCACGGCCTTGATGCGTGGCTGGACAGTGCCAAAGCAAACGAGGAACGGGATGAACTTTCGCGGTTCGTTGGCGCAACCAAAGCCGGAGTGCGGATGCATTGGTTGTTTTTTGACGAGAAATCACCCGCAGTTCTTGATCGCGCGGGTTTTTTGTATGATTCGACCATCGGTTACAATGAAGCAGTTGGCTATCGTGCCGGCACGACGCAAGCATACAGGCCTCCTGGCTGCGCGAATCTAATTGAATTGCCGCTGCACATTATGGATACCGCGCTGTTTTATTCCAGCCATCTGAATCTTAATGACCATGATTCCGGCAAAGTGGTGTCGCAAATCATAGAAGACATGGATCAGTTTGGTGGCGCGTTGACGATTAACTGGCACGACCGCAGCATTGCTCCCGAACGGCTTTGGGAAGATTTTTACCGGAAACTGATCGCCGAATTAAAAGATAAAGGAGCTTGGTTCCCGACCGCAACGGATACTGTGTCCTGGTTCAAAAAACGCCGGTCGGTGACTTTCGGCAACATTAACACGGAAAAAGGAGTGGTGACATTGAGTGTTTCAGCCAAAGAAGAGCCGACTTTGCCCGGCTTGAGAGTTCGTGTTCACAAGCCAACAGCGCAGAGCCTTTCTGATACTTTGCCATCAAATTCATCTGCACAATATGTGGACGTGGGTTTCAAAATCAATCTTGAAACCAGCATTGCAATTTCAGCCTAATTTTTTTATGGATCCAAATGTGTGTGTTATAGCCCAACTGGGATGCGGCTATTGGGGGCCAAATCTGCTTCGGAATTATTCCGCCCTGAAAAATTGTCGTGTGAAATATGTAGTGGACTCAAGCCCTGATCGCCGAGCTTTCGTGGAAACGAATTTCTCGCGCACCAGGGCGGTCGAATCTTCGGAAGTTGTCCTTGCCGATCCCGAGGTGGAGGCGGTGGTCATCGCCACACCAGCCGGCACACACTTTCAACTGGCCAAACGGGCGCTGTTGGCAGGCAAACACGTTTTCGTGGAAAAACCTTTGGCAACCAAAGTTACCGAGGTGGACGAATTGGGAAAACTTGCGGAAGAGCGTAAGCTTGTGGTGATGGCGGGACACACCTTCGTCTATAATTCCGCGGTTCGTTATGTGAAAAAGCTGGTGGACGCCGGTGACCTGGGTGAAATCCGCTACATTTACAGCCAGCGGTTGAATTTGGGCCGCATTCGGTCGGACATTGACGCACTCTGGAATTTTGCGCCTCACGACATCAGCATCATTCAATACTGGCTCGGCAACCTGGAACCGCTGTCGATTTTTCGGCAGGGCATGGATTACATGCAGAAGCAGGTGGACGACGTGGTTTTTTTGAATCTGGTCTATCCGAAAAAAATCATCGCCAACATTCATGTCAGTTGGCTGGATCCGCAGAAAGTTCGGAAGATGATCATTGTCGGCTCAAAAAAAATGGTCGTGTATGATGACGTGGCCGACGACAAGATTGCGATTTACGACAAGGGCATAGACCGCCGCGCCGTGCTGGGCGAGAATATGGATTTTGACAATCCGCGCCCGCCCGAATTCAATTACCGCAGCGGCGACATCCTGATGCCGCAGGTAAAATTTATCGAACCGCTCCGAGTCGAGGCGGAACATTTTCTGGAATGCGTCAAAAATAAAACCACGCCGTTGACCGGCCTGGCGCACGCGCGCACGGTGGTGTCCATTCTTGAACAAGCGGGTCGCGCAGGTCAGGATTGACTCGCATGAGTGCCTCGTCACCAGAGCAAAGGCCGGAAGCGCCGGAAAATGAAGCGGCGACCTACAACCGTTTTTACCGGCAGCCAAATTATTTTCAGTATCGCGACTGGCTTTACCGTCCGTTCATTCGGGCCTTGATAAAGGCCGCCGGGCTGAAGCGGGGAAGCCGGGTGCTGGATGTCGGCTGCGGCCAGGGTTTTTTTACCGCACTATTCGCGGACGAGGGAATGGATTCGCTTGGCGCCGACATCAGCGCGGAGGGCGTGGCGCAAGCGCGAAATCAGCATGGCAAAAGCGGGGCGAAATTTGAGGTGGGCAGTGCGCTGCAACTGCCCTATGGCGCGGTTTTTGACTGTGTGTTTAGCCGTTCTTGTTCGCTTTACAACCGCGCCGATTTTGTGGACCACCGGGTCCTGACCGAGGCGCTGCTCGGGTATGTCCGGCCGGGCGGCGTGCTGATTTTTGATTACAACACCAAACTGTGTGCGTGGAAGAAAAGCTCCCGGTGGCGCTATCATTCCCTGGACGAAGCACGTAGGCATTTTTCACCTTATGCCAACAGCCGGGTTTGTTTCTCGCTGCGTTTCGACACCCTGCTGCTGGGGCATCACGCCTTTGGCTTCACCGGCTTGAATGCCCTGGCCAGTCGCCTTTCCGGCGTAGGTGGAGAATTGGTTGCGCTGGTGCGCAAAAATTAGAATTTATGGGCGAACCTAAAATCAAAAAGACCGGCATCGTGAACGTGACGTTTGGTGAAAACGTCACGGTCGTCGAACCGGCGAACCTCTACGGCTGCACGATTGGCGACGGCACGTTCGTCGGGCCGTTTGTGGAAATCCAGAGCGGCGCGGTCATCGGCAAACGCTGTAAAATCCAGTCGCACGCGTTTGTCTGCGACTTGGTGACGATTGGTGACGACTGCGTGGTTTCGCACGGCGTGATGTTCATCAACGACCTGTTCAAAACCGGCGGGCCGGCGAAACAAAATCGCGAGCTATGGGCGGCAACGAAAATCGGCAACAACGTCAGCGTCGGCACCAATTCGACTATTCTGGCAGTGACGGTTTGCGACCGCGTTGTCATCGGCGCCGGCTCGGTGGTCACGAAAGATATTGCTGAATCAGGCGTTTACGCCGGCAATCCGGCGCGGCTGCTGCGCAAACTTCCGGGGCAGGGCAAAATTTCGCAATCCGTCGCCGACAAAATGGCTTTGTCTGGGAGCCGCTGAAATTTTTCGGAACAAATTCGCTTAACAATTCAAAAACTACTAAAAATGAAAATTCCCTTCGTGGATTTGCACGCCCAATATCTGACCATCAAACCTGAAATTGATGCCGCCATTGCGGAGGTAATTGCCCAATCCGCGTACATTCGCGGCCCGCACGTTGACGCCTTTGAACAGGCTTGGGCGGAGACTCTGGGAGTAAAACACTGTGTCTCATGTGCCAACGGTACCGACGCTTTGTATATCTTGATGCGTGGCCTGGGCTTGAAGCCGGGTGACGAAGTAATCACAACAGCACATTCCTGGATTTCGACATCCGAAACCATCACCCAAGCTGGTGGTCGGGTGGTTTTTTGCGACACAGACAACGAAACGTTCACCATCAATCCTGCGCTGATCGAAGCCAAAATCACGCGGCGAACCGTGGGCATCATTCCAGTGCATCTTTATGGTCAATCTGCGGACATGGACGTGATAATGGCCATTGCCCGGAAGCACAAACTGTGGGTCATCGAGGACTGTGCCCAAGCTCACTTGTCGAAATATAATGGAAAACTGACCGGGACTTTTGGAAATGCCGCGACCTTCTCATTTTATCCGGGCAAAAATCTCGGTGCTTACGGAGATGCCGGATGCCTTGTGACTAACGACTCAGCGTTGGCCGATTGGACGGCCACTTACGCCCGGCATGGAGGCAAAGGCGACCACATCATGGAAGGGATTAACAGCCGACTCGATGGTCTTCAGGCGGCTATTCTCAAAATCAAGTTACCGCATTTGGCAGAATGGACGGAAGCCAGGCGAAGAGTTGCCCGGCGATACGACGAACTTTTAAACGGAATAGGGGATGTTGTGATCCCTAAAATCGCTTCAGGACGGGATCATGTTTATCATCTATACGTCATTCGCACTGAACGGCGGGATGCACTCAAAAAGGACCTTGCAGATACGGGTATCGCCACTGTGTTAAATTATCCCAAGGCATTACCATTTTATCCCGCTTACTCCTATTTAGGTGCCAAGCCGGAGGATTTTCCGGTGGCTTACACTAACCAATCGCGGATTTTGTCGCTGCCAATCTTTCCGGAGATGAGTGCTGAAATGATATACCATGTTGCTGGCAAAATTAAAAAGTTTTATTCAGAATAGGCGCATGGTCCAGGCGTAGCTGGAACATGCACAGAACGATTAAATGAATGACAACGCTCCATCTTTAATGGTCTCGGTGATCATCGTCAGTTGGAATGCCCGGGAATATTTGCTGAAAAGCGTGGCTTCTTTAACGGCGGATGTTTGTGACCATCCGATGGAAGTTATTGTAGTGGACAATGCTTCCACAGATGGGTCGGTTGAAGCCGTCGAAGATTTGTATCCGCGGGTGCGAGTGATTCGCAATACGACAAATCTGGGATTTGCCAAGGCCAACAACATCGGAATTGCAGCGAGCGCGGGGCAGTATGTCTGTTTGATTAATTCTGACGTAAAGGTGTTGCCCGGCTGCATCAACCGTCTGGTTGACTATTGCGCTGAACACCCGGAGGCCGGCATGGCCGGCCCTCGCATTATCGGTGGCGACGGCAAACTACAGCGCTCATGCAGAGGATTTCCAAACGTTTGGAACATGCTTTGCCGTGCCCTGGCTTTGGACAGACTATTTCCCGGATGCAAGCTGTTCACGGGTTATTTGCTTCGACACTGGACCCAAGACACCATGCGTTCAGTTGATATTCTCACGGGTTGTTTCTGGCTTGTCCGGCGCCGGGCATTAGACAGAGTAGGTTTGCTTGATGAAACATTTTTTATGTATGGGGAGGACATGGACTGGTGCCGGCGGTTCTGGCAGAGCGGCTGGCAGGCGGTCTTTGTTCCTGAGGCCGAGGCCATCCACTATGGCGGTGCCAGTTCCTCAAACGCGCCCTTGCGGTTCTATCTGGAAATGCTGCGGGCGGACTTGCAGTATTGGCAAAAGCATCATTCGCGTCCCGCTGTAGCCTGCTATTTTGCACTGACCTGCCTGCACTTGTTGCTGCGCCTTGCAGGCTATTTTGCAGCATTTTTGTTCCGGTGTTCGACACGCGAGACGAGCAAATACAAGATGAAGCGGAGTCTGGCTTCGCTAAAGTGGATGTTCTCTGACGGAATCAAACAGCGTAACAGATCCAACGCAAGGGTGCTTGCCAGTTCAACGAGCCAGGCAAAGATTTCGGTTGCCAACTAACTCTCATGCCGACCCGTTACGTTATCCTGACTGCAGCCAAGGACGAAGAAGCCAACATCGGGGAGGTTATACGGCTTGTAGCGCGCCAAACGGTCAAGCCGGTAGCTTGGTTTATTATGGATGACGGATCATCGGATCGGACCGCTGCGATTGTTGAATCTTTCGCCGCAGAGTATCCGTTCATTCACCTCCAATCAGCTGGGGCGCGTGGGGGGCGCAACTTTGGTTCGCAATACAAAGCCGTGATGGCGGCTTACGATCTGGCCAAGACGCTGGAATTCGATTTCGTGGGTGTTCAAGACGCGGACCAAAGCCCGGAACGAGAAGATTACTACGAACTTATTCTGCAAGAGTTCGAACGAAATCCCAAGTTGGGGATGGCGAGCGGTTACCTTTATGAACGTTGGCGTGGCACTTGGGAGTGCCGTCAGGGCAACTCCGGAGACGCGGTCACCGGAGGAATGGCATTGTTTCGCCGGATCGCATTCGATGGAATTGGCGGTTATACGCCGTTACACTACGGTGGTTCAGATACGCTGGCACAGTTCGAGTTGGAAAGGGCAAGCTGGGAGACCCTAACACGACCTGATCTGCATATCTACCATTATCGTCCGACTTGCAGCGCGGGAGGGATATGGCGAGGGTTGTTTCGAGCGGGACTTGAAGACGCCTCGCTCGGGTATCATCCAGTTTTCGAGATGATCAGGTGCTTACGGCGGTTGTTTTACCGCCCAATACTTGGCAGCGTGGTTCGGTTTTGCGGCTACTTTTGGTGGAAAGCCTCTGGGCGAAAGCCCTTGGTGGAGGCCGAGACGCTTGCTTTCATAAGGAAAAGGCAAATGATGAAACTGCGCCGATGGGCATTGCCAATCGGTAAACGACCGGGCAAGTCGTTTCCGGTCATTAGCTGAACACCAAGCGCTAGTAGAAATGGAACAACAATTACAAGACACTTCGAACCTCAATCCACTGGCATTAGCTGTGCTGCTGGTGACCATGTATCTGATCTGGTCGCTGCCCCGACGTTTTGTCGTGTGTCCGATACTGTTCATCACCTGTTTGATGCCTTTGGGTCAAGATTTGGTGATTTTTGGACTGAATTTTTATTTGTTTCGCGTGCTGCTGCTCGTTGGCGCATTGCGCGTCCTTTTCAAACACGAGGCACGGCGATTGGTAATGACGCGCACGGACAAAATATTCACTTGGTGGGTAATCGTTTCGATTGTTTTTGGGACCTTGGCAAAACCTTCAATGGAATTGTTCGTCAACCGTTTGGGGGATGCTTACAACGCCTTCGGGTGCTACTTTCTGATACGATGTATTCTGGTGGATTTTGAAGATTTTTTGACAAGCATTCGCACCCTGGCTTGGTTGAGTTTACCGGTGGCTGCGATGATGCTGGTCGAAAGGACTACTGGGCACAACTATTTCTCTGTTTTTGGCGGTGTGCCGGAACTCTCGGCCGTGCGTGAGGGACATGTGCGTTGTCAGGGAGCGTTCCGGCATGCCATTTTGGCAGGAACGTTTGGCGCCACCCAGTTTCCGTTATTCATGGCACTCTGGTTTTATCAGCCTCAATATCGCCGCATTGCGTTGCTGGCAACGATTTCCTCTGTGATCATTGTCGGAACTGCGTCCTCAAGTGGAGCCTTGATGGCTTTGCTTGCAAGCATGGGTGGGATGGCATTTTGGAAGTGGAGGGCGCACATACGACTGGTGCGACGAGGGGCGGTAGTCGCCATTATTGTCCTGGCCATGGTGATGAACGCACCAGTATGGTATTTGTTTGATCGGTTAAGCAATATTACCGGCGGCACAGGTTGGTGGCGTTCGTTTCTCATTGATCAGACGATCTCGCACTTTGACGAGTGGTGGTTGTTTGGAACCACCTACACCCTTCACTGGGCGCCTGTTGGGGAAGTAATTGCTGCCGATCCGAACATGATGGATATAACCAATCATTACGTAATTCAATGTGTTTCAGGCGGGTTGCTGAAACTCCTGCTTTTTCTCGCCATTATTGTTGTCTCCTTCAAGACCATGGGCCGATGGCTTAAATTTGAAGGCGTAGGTTCGTCCGCGGGGATTTTGGTCTGGGGCGCGGGCGTTAGTTTGTTCGCACATAGCCTGTCCTTCGTGTCAACAACTTATTTTGACCAGATCGTGGTGATCTGGTATTGGTTGTTGGCTGTGATTGCCTGCATTCCGGTATGGAAAAGTGATATGACTGGTGATATGGCCGATTCGGATTTACTTTCGGAGACAATTGAAAAGGGGGAAAACCAAAATGTTGCCGACGGAGAAAACGTCCCTGCCATGGTGTTTTTGAACGGAACATGTAATTTCAAGTTGGGTGCTGTAAAATGTTTGAACGGCTTCGTCCCATTTTTGTCTTCTTATGGCGAGGACGTTAAATCATGGTTTCTCGGTTATCGTTCCGGTTATTCTATGGGGCACCACCCCATCACAATTGATATCACATGATTAAATTCATGTTTTCTGACATGATTGTATGGTTTTTTGGCATTTACAACGTCATAAAGGACTTGGCATCATTCATGCTAGAGTCGCATTAAAGATTATGTATTTTTATCACGCTCGGTTGTTTTTGAAAGTTCAAACTTTGGCTGCTGCAGGTTTATTGTTTATAATTTCAGTTTCCGCCAATGCCACCACTTGGTATGTGGACAACACCGCCACCGGCGCGAATAACGGGACTTCGTGGGCAAACGCATGGACTTCGTTGAGTTCGGCGAAACCATCAGCTGGCGACACGGTCTATATCAGTGGC
>Ga0182018_10003774_pt1 | contig 13259 bp, 13 predicted proteins | sample 812P2MmetaG_FD_120490 | JGI IMG/M metagenome (GOLD analysis project Ga0182018, IMG submission 120490) | Permafrost microbial communities from Stordalen Mire, Sweden - 812P2M metaG | ecosystem: Environmental > Terrestrial > Soil > Wetlands > Permafrost | place: Sweden: Stordalen | collected...
ATGGGTGAGATGACGACCTAGAACACCGTCATTTTCCCAGCAGGGGAGGCACTTTCCGCGGATGCGCGGGCTATCGGATCAGGTCAGAATTCGGTGGATCCAGGCTTAGGGGGGAGCAGTCATTCCCCGACCATCGCCATCGCGGCTTCAGGCGCCCGAGGGATTACAACCGCGTGGGGACGCCCGTTGCGTCGGATGAGTAGGACGGCCGGCGGAAACGGCGAGCAAAGCGGTCAGTCCGCACACCCACAGGGCCAAGTGGAGCCCGCTGGTGAGCGCGGTGGCGGTTGTGTAGCCACGGTGGACGAGCGAGTGGAACTGCTCACCCCATCTGGGCAAGGACTGGTGCTTCAATTGGGAACCTAGTCTCCAACGTGGCCGTCTATCTCCTCGCGCATCAAATCAAGATGCCCCGCATGGCGGGCCGTCTCCTCCAGCATGTGCACCATGACCCACCGAAGACTTACGTGCTCCCGATAGTTCGCCTCCCTGGCACTCAAGGCATCCAGAGAGAGGGCTTCGCGGGCAATGCGTCTTGCCTGTTCGACCTCGCCTCGGTAGAACGCGATTACAGACTCCACGGTGTCGTCGCTGCCAATGGCGAACTCAGCCGAGTTGTCACCGTCCACATCGATCGCTTCGACGCCTTCACCGGCAAAGATCTCGCGAAACCATCCCCGCTCGACCCAGCCCAGGTGTTTGAGGATCCCAAGAGCAGACATGCCGGTTGGCGTCATCATCCGCTTCGCGTCATCGGGATTGAGGCCATCGACTTTTCGTTCGACCACGGCTCTGTACCAGTCCAAGAAACCGTCAAGGGTTTCACGCTCACCGCGTCGCACGCCTAGGGAGTCCTCCACGGGCGGAGCTTACGTGCCGAGGGACCCACTGGGCCGAGGCTCATCCAAGCCGCCCCGCTCCCGGCGATGAATCCGGGTCGGCGCCCCGTCGGTACCAACCTCCATCTTGAAAGTGCTGGGTGCCTACGATCTCGCCTGATGGCGCTATTCGAGATGTTGGCACTCCCATTGACGGTGTTCTCGCGCATCACCTTGTGAACGTCTGTTTTGAAGCAGGCGCAACATCACCGTGTCCCTAGTACGTTTTACCGAACGCAGGGTGGCCAGCGAACAGACTGGGAGGCGGGCAGGGATGAGTAGACCGACGAACGCCACCCCGCTTCGATGTGCCGCGCGACGGCGCGGGAAAACGGTTCTCTCGCTGGGCCTTATTGCACTGTTGTCCGCTGCATGCGGTCAAGCAACGGTGAGGCCAACGAGCGCTGCCGCATCGCCTCAAAACGCTGGACCCAGCGCACCGGCTGAGCAACCAGGCGTGTTCGAGGGATGGCAACAACCGGTTTCCTCGCAGCGCACGGGGACCCCAAAGCCGGCCACGAAGCTCGGTGTGGTGTTTGCTCTGTCCCTCCAAGACGGAAGCCTTCAAGGTCTCGTGCAGTCAGTGAGCGACCCCACTTCGCCCACCTACCGGCACTACGAGAGCGTTTCTTGGTTGGCGAGCCACACGGGAGCAACCGCAGCGACCATCGATGACGTTCTCGACTACCTGAGATCCCAAGACATCGTCGGCCACCTTGATCCGACCGCGTCCTATGTCGAGGCCGCCCTCAGCATCCGGCAGGCATCCAAAATGTTCGACACCGCGTACCGCAGCTACCGCGTGGTGTACGCAGGCGGCACAGAGAACCTGGTTGCGCCCGACTCCGAACCGCGACTACCAAGTCAGTTGGTCGGGAGCGTTCCGCTCGTTCTTGGCACGTCCACTCTTCTCTCATACACCATTGTCTTGCCACCCCCACTTGAACAGAAGCCCACCGAACGATCAGCACTCAACTCGACGTTTGGAACGGTGGGAACACCAGATGGTTGCCCAGCCGGGCACCATATGACCGACAGGTCCGTCAATCTTTTGACCCCGAAGCAGTATCTGACCGCTTACGGTGTCGAAGGCCTTCACGCTCAGGGAGTCTCCGGCCGAGGCCAATCCGTCGCTGTCTTGTCGTTTTCCCCTGGGCGGCAGAGTGACCTCGCAACGTTCACGCACTGCTTCGGCCTTGCAACGCCGCACCTTCAGAACATCCCCGTTGGAGTCGGTACTCAGCCAGCATTGGGCTCCTCACAGGTGCATGACGAAATCTCACTCGATACCGAGATGGTGGCAGCGATGGCGCCTCAGCTGAGCGACATCGACGTCATCCACACAACGAACGACAGCGCTACCGGTCTGCTGGAACTTTTCACCATTTTACGGTCCGATGCCCAGAGTTGTTACCTTCAGCGGCGGAATCTGCGAAGTCGGCGGGAACGAGCCATACTCGCAGTTCCCGCTGGCCTACGCCCTCTACGAACACCTGTTCATGGATACAGCAGCCAATGGCGTCAGCGTCATTGCGGCTTCGGGCGATTGGGGGTCGTCGTGCAACCTGTTGAACGCGGCGAGTAGGTCAGGCTTCGGGGATCGTTCGCTGGCTCAATTGTCGGTCCAGTACCCGGCGTCGTCTTCGTTCGTAACAGGCGCAGGAGGCGCTCTGTTTGGGCTCGATGCCAATGATTCCATCAAGAATGAGGAAGCCTGGAACGACCTCCCCCTGGGCGTTGGTTTGGCTGGTGGCGGCGGTGAGAGCAGGGCTTTCTCTCGACCTTGGTACCAGGAGGGTCTCACTCTCACCGGTAGTGGCCGTCTCGTCCCTGACGTCTCGCTCGAAGCTGACTCCAGCTACCCGATTGCGACCTACTGTTCGAGTGGATGTCAGTTCGTTGGATGGCAACCCGGCGGCGGGACGAGCGCGGCGGCACCGCTTCTCGCCGGCGGAATTGCCCTGGCGAACCAAGTAGCCCTCTCGCAACACGACGGATCGCTCGGGCTCATCAACCCACTCCTTTACCAACTCGGGGAGACCCATTCGAGCGCTCTGCTTGACATCACGCGAGGCAATAACGACGTCTATGGGCTGGGCTGTTGTACCGCTGGGCCCGGCTATGACGAGGCCACCGGATGGGGGTCCATGAACTTCTCGCAGTTGATCCAGGCCGCGGACGCTGTTGCAACACGCTCGTAGTTCCTGGCAACCGTCCATCTACCGGGAGCTAGTGCCGCTACCGGCAACATTTGCCAACTCGCTGGCGCCGGCAGTCCCAGAGCGGAACGAAGCATCAGTGGGACGAGAGGACGTTTATTGCGGACGCGGGTCTGAGACACTCCGTCGGGCAGGTTCGGCCGGTCGTCGCCGGCTGGTCAGTGGGGGCAGTGCATGGGTCGCCGCATTTATGAATTGTTACCTAACGGGAAGAGGAATCAAACGTCAACGCCAGCCGACACCGAGCGCCTATCCGAAAGGGCAAACGTCTGTTGACGGCGGCACCAGCTCGGCCCAAGATCTGGCCAACTTTGTCACGGTGGACGGTGACCTGCGTCTCGACGTAACCTTGCCAGGTTCATCCAGAGTGACCTGAGGGACCTGGCCCTTTGACGGTCCGGCAGCCGGCGTTTGCACGGTGCCAATGCCAGGATCGATGAGGAGGCCCAGGTGGCGTCGGATGTCAACCCCGAAGAGCGCGTTGGCAGTTCTTTGTCCCCCGCGCCGACAAGGGATTCAGATGAGAATGCCATAGGGGGCGGCGGCGTCAAGATTCGGAGCGTCACCATCCGCGACGCCGAGGACATTGCCGCCCTCCACGCGGACAGCTGGCGCAGAAACTATCGCGGCGCCTATCCCGATGGATTCCTGGACAATGAAGTGTTTGACGATCGACGGGACGTTTGGAGGGCGCGCCTGACTAGGCCCGAGCCCAACAATCGGACAGTCGTCGCTGACCTCCGTGGCGAAATCGTCGGCTTTGTCCACACGAGCCTCGACGATGACCCGGTGTGGGGCGCTCTTCTTGACAATCTCCACGTTGCCAACCGCATGAAGCGAAGGGGGATCGGTAGCCTCCTTTTGGCGGCTTGCGCCGGCTCGGTGATCGATCACGCACCAACGGGACGGCTTTACCTGTGGGTGCTGGAACAGAACACGAACGCCCAGGCCTTCTATAACGAACGAGGTGGCCAGTGCGTCGAGCGCCAATGTCGGGAACCACTACCGGGCTTCCGGTTGCGCTACGCATGGAACAACCCTGTTCAGCTCCTAGAGGGCAGTGATACGACCCAACAGGAATCGAACCGGGATCCGTTGGAGCCAGCGGCAGCCAGTCCGACACTGCGCTCGAGCGTCGCAGTCGATGCCGATGTCTGAAGATATCCGTCCAGGCGACGTTTCCGACGCACGCAATGGTCGCCAACTCCCACCAACTTGGATCGGGCGGTCATGGTGACATCGGCAAATGCGGCGCCGTTTGATCCCAAATCGGTTCGGGCCGCCTACGACGCGGCGGCAGATGACTATGTTGCAGCGTTCGCCGATGACCTCGACCGCCTCCCGATCGATCGATCGGTGCTCGATGCGACCGCCGAACTTCTCAGTCGGAAGCATCCAGTTCTTGACATCGGATGCGGACCCGGCCAAGTCGCCACGTACCTGGCCGACCGGGGCATCGAGATGATCGGCATGGACCTTGCCCCGAGGATGCTCTTGTTGGCGGCACAAAGGACGCGAGGTGGCAGATTCGTCAACAGCGACATGCGAGCGCTTCCCTTCAGCTCGCAGTCGTTCTCGGGCGCAGTCGCGTTCTACTCGATCCAGCATCTTCCACGGTTGGCATTGGGGGATGCTCTCAGCGAGATTCGCAGAGTCCTGGTGCCCGATGGGATCTTGGTGGTGGCAACGCATCTGGGACACGGTGAGGTCTACGTCGATGAGTTCCTGGGTCACCAGATCGATTCAGTGGGGGGCACACTCTACGCAGAAGACGAGCTTCGTCTTGTGGTAGAACGACGTTCGTTTCGAGTGGAGCAAGTCCGAAAACGCGGTCCCCTGGCCCACGAACACCAGTCGGAGAGGGTCTATCTGACCGCTCGGCGTAGATAGCTAGCGCCGGCTTCAGGCAGCGATGGCACGGTATTTGAATGGCCACCCAGCCAACCGGACCTCACGAACGGTCGAGACCGGGTGCCAGTGCGCCTAGATCTGACCATTCATCCGCAGACTGTTTCGAGTGACCGGTCCGCCAACCCGGCGCCGTGTTGGCTTATTGTCCTCGGCCCCGTGCAGCGTTTGTCATATTTCGTGACCCATGAGCGGTTGTCGCCGCTCCCCGGTGATCAAGCCGGTCCGAGCAGATCCCACCGGTTGCCGGCGATGTCGAGAAAGACAACTACGCGACCATATGGTTCGGTACGCGGGGAGGTCACGAACGTGACACCGGCGTCACCCATCCGTCGGTAGGCAGCGTCGAAGTCATCAACTCGGAGGAAGAAACCAACCCGACCGGCGACTTGTCTTCCCACCACTGCCGACTGTTCATCGCCGTCAGCCCTGACGAGGAGGATTCCAGTCTGAGCACCGGGAGGTCGAACGACGACCCACCGCTTCGAGCTCCCTGCGGTGGTCAGCGATGGAGAGTCCTCCGCCAGCTCGAAGTCGAGGGTGTCGACAAAGAATGAGATCGCCAGGTCGTAGTCGTCGACGACGATCGCTGTCAGCTCGACGAACGGCATTCAAGAAGCATCTCGCACTTTCTTCTCAGCCGCCGAGGATCGAAGGATCGAAGGACTGTGCCTCCACTCCTCAAACGAGTGTCGAGCAGGACTCGATAGCCGTTGCACGTCGTTCCTGGGTGCCCGCCATCGGCAAGCCGATCCCTTTGCGGCGCCGACCTCCGGGACTGAAGATCAGAGAATCGGTGTGTCACTCGCCATTCAGCCGGCATCCTTCGGCCGGCCCATCGACAGGGTCCGGAGGAACCTCTGACCGCCGATGTCGAGGAGCGTCGGTCGGCTCCGACGTAGGTTGTGGACGGCGAGATTCGCCGAGCGCACCACGAGGAGGAGCAAACCATGCGAACACTGGCATCGTTCATCATCACCAGCCTCGACGGCTTCTACGAAGGTCCGAACGGCGAGTTCGACTGGCCGATCGTCGACGAGGAGTTCAACGAATTCGCCATCCGCCAACTCGATCGGGCTGAAACGATCGGCTTCGGGAGAGCGACGTATCAGCACATGGCTGCCTACTGGCCAACCGAGCAGGCCCAAGTCAACGACCCGGCCATCACCTCCCGGATGAACACCAAACCGAAACTCGTCTTCTCGACCACCCTCAAAGACGCCGCCTGGTCGGCGACCACCATTGCCGCTGGCGAGGCAGCCGAGCAGGTCAAGGCGATCAAGGCCACAGAAGGCGGCGATCTGCTCGTGATCGGCAGCGCCCACCTGACCGCCAGCCTGGCCGAGGCGGGTGCCCTCGACGAGCTGCGCATCATGGTCAGCCCCATACTGATCGGCCAGGGCCGCTCCCTGTTCGAGAATCTCAAAGACCGGGTCTCGCTCGCGCTGCTTGGCGTCAGGCAGTTCGACTCTGGCAACGTCCTGCTCACCTACCGACCGTCGCCTCACGCCAACTGAGATTCGTGCCTGAGGGCACCTTGACGGCAGTCGTGGCGGAGACAGGAGACCGGACATGACACTCCGACAGCTCGGTCGATCCTGCAGCAGGCGATTACCTGGCTGGCGCAGTTCCCCCTGCCAGCCGGATACTCCCCTTAGCCCGGAGGTGTCACCAAGCTGTTTGCCCTAGCTACAGCCCCGAACCACGACGCGCTGGGCTTGGGACGGCGGGCGAATGTCTCCCGATCGACGCTATGGAGTCCGAACTTGGGCCCAAATCCGTGTGACCACTCGAAATTGTCGAGGAGGCTCCACACAAAGTACCCACGTATGTCCACACCATCGTCGAGAGCGTGCCGTACACCGCGCAAGACCTCCCCGAGATAGGTGATGCGCTCGGCGTCGTCCTCGGTGGCGATCCCACTCTCCGTCAGGAGCACCGGTAGGCCGGTCATGGCCGCGGCTCGCCGGGCACAATGCTCGACTGCCTGCGGCCAGTACTCGTAACCCATTTGGGTGGTGGGAACTCCCGGCTGGTTGGGGGCCTGGCCCCCGGGGCCGAAGTGCACACGCGAATAGCACTGGACCCCGATGAAGTCGTCCCCCTCGGCGGCCCGAAAGAAGCTGTCTTCCAGAATCTCGCGGGCCGCTTCGAGCACGCCTTCCCCTCCCGGTTCGGCCACCATCTCGTCCATGGACAACGTCAGGCCTACGGGGAAGTCGCCGGGCCCCGACCGCAAGGCGTCGACGCCTCGACGGTGGGCTCGCACCATGGCCTCGTTAATCGCCAGGTGACGGACGAAGTTGTCCTTCATCTCGGATGAGGAGGACCCGAGGTCGTAACCCCTGACGCCGATGAGGTTGAGTTCGTTGATCGTGCACGCCCAGCCTATGAGGTCGCCGAGATGAGCTCCGGCCCGGATCACGAAACGGGAGAATATTTCCGGCGCGTCGGCGGCTTCCCACCCACCGAGCGCGGCAAGCCACATCGGGGTCGTGAAATGGTGGAAGGTCACCACCGGGACAATGTTCCGTTCGTGGCACGCCGCGCAGATCCGGCGGTAGTAGTCCATTGCGGCGTTGGAGAACTCGCCTTCGGCAGGCTCGATTCGGCTCCATTCGAGAGAGAACCGATAGGCCCCGAGTCCCATGGCTGCAATGAGCTCGATATCCTCGCGCCAGCGATGCAGCGAATCACATGCGTCCCCGCTCGACTCGGAATAACCGGAGTTGAGGTCGTGCTCCCGTGCCCACGAGTCGTTGTTGACGTTGCCGCCCTCGATCTGATGGGCTGCGGTCGCCGCGCCCCACAGGAAGCCTTCGGGGAAGCTGAACTCCGCTGAAGCGGTGTCGGCTGGGCCCACGACCGATCACTGTAGTGCCCCCGCAATTGGTCCCGGTCAGCGGAGGTTCGCCGCAATGACCTTCACTGCTATAGGTGACGCGATCGCGGAGCCGCTCCAGCAGGTGGTCGACCGCGCACGCATGGAGCCCGTCGGATCATGGCGTCGAACCGTGTCGGGTGCGGGAGATCTCCCGAAGGGTTCCTGGATCGTTCTCTCCGACCAGGGCTGTTGCGAGGATCCCGCTGGCACACCGCCGTCTACCCGGCTCGTGAGGAGAGCCGTGACACGGATCTGAGGGTACTGCGTTGTCAGCCGCTCCTATTGGCGGCAGAATCGGGAAATGCTCACTCGGTCGTCCGGATTCCTGAGTCTCCGTTCCAACCCGGTCCCCGCTTCGGTGGAACGCCTCCAGTCGGATGGATACGTGGTACTCGACGGTGTGTTCGTCGAAGGAGAGATCGCAGCGCTCTGTGCCGATGTCGAACGGGTCTTCGAGGAGTACCCACCTGACGAGCGTGGAGATTCCCCCGAGCAATCGGCCCCATTTCGCTACGAGATGCTCAATCGCAGCGACGTCGTGCAACGCGCCGTCGGCCACCCTCGGATCCTCGAGGTAGTCGAGCCTCTGTTGGGAGAGGACTGCCACGTCATCGCCAATACCGCCTGGAGGCAAGGGCCGGGCGAGAACGACCACCTCGGGCGCTTCTGGCATATCGACGCAGGTCCGCACGTCCCTCGTGATCCCAGTGTCCCCTGGGACGCCCGGATTCCCTATCCCGTGTTCGCCATCGCGGCACACCTGTACCTCCGGGACTGCCCGATCGAGGCCGGCCCAACCGGGCTGATTCCCGGAAGTCACACGTCGGGACAGGCACCACCTATGGAACGGCTCGCCGATGACGACCTTGAGTGGAACGGCCAGGGCATCGTTCCTATCGTGGCCCGGGCAGGTGACGTTGCCCTCTTTTCCTCGGACATATGGCATCGGCGGATGTCACCTGGGCCCGATGATCCTGGACGGATGTTCATCCAGTGCCACTACGGGCGTCGCGATATCGCCCAACGGATCCGACCTACTTCCTCGGTCAACCACCTCTCGGTGGAAGCGTTGGCGCGTGCCCGGACGCCGAGAGAGAGAACACTGATCGGTTACCACCCACTGGGGTTCTATGACGGTTGACGCACCTTCCGTGGGGCCACAGCACCGTCGGTCCGGAGTGATCAGAGTCTGGCGAGATCACCGAGCAATACCGAGGAATACGGTGGCCGCTCACACTCGGGAACCTCCTGGTTGTTGGACCAGCGCCATGGGCGTTGCCCATCGGGATCGTCAACCAGTGGGCAGGGGTGCGAAGGGCTGGACCGAGACCCAGCACGTTGCGGGCGGAGGGCGTCCTGGGGTCGACTTGCACAGCGGCGACGCCGGCGAGTTAACCCGCAACTTGACCACCTGATACTCGGTAGGCCCGTACCGCTTGTCGGGCCCGTAGCTGAGGACGGTCGACCAGGTGCCCGGGAAGTCGGTGATCTTGGACATGGCCGTGACGAAGGTTCGCCGATTGAGATCGGGTCCGGCATTGTTTGCCGCCGTGGCGAAGAGGTCGATGGCCTGGCACCAGCCCGCGATCGGACCCTGCTCCTCGATGAAGTCGTTCATGTTCCCCGGTGGTGTCTGGGGATAGGCCTTGTGCCAGACGGTCCAGCACTTGCGGACCCCGGGGTCGTAACCGCCCTGGCTCTGGGGGCGGGGGTCATCGATGCCACCGAGGGTCTCGGTGGTCAGCCCTTCCTGCCCGTCGAGGGCTTTGGCGTACGGAACGGGCAGGAGCCCGAGCGACGACTCGATGCTCCCCTCGTAGTCGCTCAGGAGGAGTTTGGGGAAGTACGCCTGGGAGGTCTCGGCCTGGAGTACCGGGAAGAAGACGTTGAAGGGCATCAGCGGGATGACCGAGGTGACGCCGGCGCTGCGGAGCTGTTGGATGACCAGGGGGGCCTCAGTGCCCGTCGTGGCGGTGTCATCGGGATCGGCGTCGATGGTCTTCACCACAGCGGTGATGCCGGCGGTGCGCAGGTCGGGAAGGAGATAGTCGTCGAGGGCCGCCTGGTCCGAGGCCCGATTGCCGGTGATGACCCCTACCTTGATGGTTCCCCCGATCAGGTGGGCACTCAGCCCCCAGTTGACTACCGCCTGGAGAATGCTCGCCTGGTCCGGGCCGGTCCACCACAGATAGGGCGAGCCCTGATCGGTCCAGTTGGTGACGGTGCTCCAGGCGCCGATGAAGGGGGTGTGGCCCTCCTGGGTGATGCACAGCTGATCGTCCCCCGTCCAGTCCCCCAAACCGTCCAACACCGCGAAGGCAGCCGGGGAGCCCTCGGTCCAGGTCTTGCACAGGGCCCGCATTGCCGTCTCGTTGGTCGGGTCGAAGGTGGTGATGATCGGGTTGATCTTGCGGCCGTGGATGCCCCCGGCATCGTTGATCTGCTTGATGAATAGCTCGATTGCCTTGGTCTGCTCACCGAACTCGGCGTCCTCGGCGAATCCCTCCTTTCCGGCCAACGAGTTGAGGGACACCACCGGGAACACGACGTTGATGGCCGAGTTGGTCACCCCGCGTGACGAGGTGCTCGCCGTGCTCACTGAACTGGGTCCGCTGGTCGAGGTGCCGACCGCTGCCGTTGACGTCGACGCACTCGACGGAGACGACGAACCACAGGCGGCCGTGCTGACGATGACCGCGCCCACCACTAGAGTGCGGATCCCTATTGAGCGGGAGCAAAGCACGGTGCCGTCCCGTGACCGAATCACTCTTCCCGTCGGATTCCAGCGGTTCAGCCGGCTCATCTGCATCGCTCCTTCGAGTGCCCCGGTTCATGCCGATAACACCGACTCGGCGGTTGGCCCACACATGCCGGCCACACTCTAAATGTCTTTGGCCGGCAGAGTCGGTGCGGTGGTTCACGTATGGCCACCCGTCCAACCTCCCCCAGGGGTTGTGAACGCGTTCTCAAGCGATGTTTCGATCAACGTCTACACGTGCTCGATGCCTGGAGACCTGAGGAGGTCCCGCTGCTGGGCGGTGATGTCCGGATACTGGGCCGGGTCGTACAGGGTCCTCGACCACGCCAGAGACCTCGGACTGTACTTGTAGAACACCGTACGACGTTCGTCGATCCCCCGCCAAGGCAACGTCCCGTGGGTCAGTGCCTCGGTGAAGATGATCGCGCTTCCCGGAGGTCCGGTGACACTTCGAACACACGGGTGCGGGTCAGCGAGGTCCTTCCAGCGGTCGGGAAATGCAAAGGCGGACTTGTGGCTCCCAGGGACGCAGGCGAAGCCGCCGTCGTCAGATCCTACATTCTTGAGGTTGTAGGCGACGACGACCAGGCCGCTGTGGAGATGCCCGTCACCGCTCCAGTAGTACTCGACCGGACGAAATGGAACCGCTCCGCCGTGCAGTCCTGCGCCGATCGGCCCCATCCCCGAGCGAATGAGGTCGACGTACTCGTGATCCAGCCGGAATTCCTCTCCGAGCAACTCCTCGAGAATCGGCAGGACCGGTGGATTGGCGATCAGGTCTCGGAAGGAGCGGCTCCGTGCCAGCAGGTCGAACCACCGATGGGTCGTCTCCGTGCGACTCATCTCCTGCTCGGCCATTTCGTCGATTACCTCATTGAGCTGCTCGACGGCTTCCGCAGAAAGGGCGTCCGGAACGCTCAGATACCCCTGCAGGTCGAACAGGTAGCGGTCCCGGTAGCGCACGACTCTCCTCCTTCGGACGTCCGCTGAAACTACCACCGGGTGGAGTGGTTCTGACTGCCGCCAGTGACGGTGAACGGCTTGTGGCCAGAGAACTGTGAACTGCCTGCTGCAGGCGCTTGTCTTCGACGAATGCCATGTCGTCTGCGCCGCCGCACGCTCAACATGACGCGCCTCGGGAGGGACCCGCCAGTTCAGTGCCACTGGTCATAGTGTGGCGGGCATGGCAGCCCGTCGCGTCGCGATCGTTCCCCACACTCACTGGGACCGTGAGTGGTACAAGTCCTACCAGGAGTTTCGCTTGAATCTGGTCGACATGTTCGACACCCTTCTGGCTCTGCTCGAGTCCGATGACAGCTATCCCTACTTCATGCTGGACGGACAGATGGCGGTCGTCGACGACTACCTCGAGGTGCGGCCCGATGACGAAGAGCGCATTCGGGCGCTGGCAACGGCCGGCCGCATCAGCATGGGGCCGTGGTACATCCTGATGGACGAGTTCCTGACCTCGGGCGAGACCATCATCCGTAACCTGCAGATGGGTCTCCGCCGCGCCGCGGCCTTCGGTGGCGCCATGGACGTCGGTTACCTGCCCGACATGTTCGGTCACATCGCGCAGATGCCGCAGATCCTCCGACTGGCCGGATTCACCAACGCGGTGGTCTGGCGAGGCGTGCCGTCGACGGTCACCAAAAGCGGATTCTTCTGGGAGGCACCCGATGGCTCCACCGTGCGGGCGGAGTATCTTCACGATGGCTACAGCAATGGGGCCACTCTCCCTGACGACGCCAAGGCACTTGTGCAACGTGTGGCCAGCCATCTGGAAGAAGTCGGGGAGCTGGTCATCGATGACCTGTTGTACATGAACGGCTCTGACCATCTCATGCCCCAGCCTTGGCTGGGCCGGGTCGTGGTCGAGGCCAACGATCTTCAAGATGACTTGTCCTTCGATATCACGTCCCTTCCCGAGTACCTGGCCACCGCACCGACGAAAGGCCTGGAGCGCTGGAAGGGAGAGCTCCGCTCGGGCTTCCGCGCCGACATGCTGATGGGTGTCACTTCGAACCGGGTCGACGTAAAGCGCATGGGTGGATCGGCCGTGCGCGAACTGGAGCGGCGAGCGGAACCTCTGGCCGCGCTCTTCCAAACGCCGTCGGAGTGGCCAACGCGTCAGCTCGAGCTGGCCTGGAAGGAAATCGTGCGCAACTCGGCCCACGATTCCATCTGTGCCTGCTCGATCGACGATGTCGTCGATGCCGTCATGCACCGCTACGCCGGAGCGCGCACCATCGCCAGGGGGCTGGCTGAGCGGGCCACCAAATCGTTAGCGCGATCGCTGGCCGAACCCGGCTCCTACGTGCTCAATCCGGCCCAGCGTGCCCGTTCGGGTGTCGTCGAGTTGGTGGTCGGGGCAGTCGAACCACCGACCGTGGATGTGCAGGTGCTGTCGGAACGGTCGGGCCATCCAAATGGGATGGTGCTCGACGCCGACACGGTCCGCACCATCCTCGCGATGCTCCAGAGCCCGCAGATCGACCACGACTCCTGGCTGCAGGACATCGTCATCGAAGAGGACGAGAAGTACCTTGACATCACCTTCTCGGTGGGACCTGAAGAACGTCACGACGCACCCATCGCCCAGGCCAAGCGGA
>Ga0182018_10003775_pt1 | contig 13258 bp, 14 predicted proteins | sample 812P2MmetaG_FD_120490 | JGI IMG/M metagenome (GOLD analysis project Ga0182018, IMG submission 120490) | Permafrost microbial communities from Stordalen Mire, Sweden - 812P2M metaG | ecosystem: Environmental > Terrestrial > Soil > Wetlands > Permafrost | place: Sweden: Stordalen | collected...
AAGCTCGCTCAGGAGGTATTGCAACGTGTCCAAGAGGATCGGGTTGCCCGTCACTCTCAAGATGCGGCATGACGCGCACTACGTAGAAACGCTGACCAGCTTCAGTGGCGCGTCAATCGGGCGGATGATTCCGCTTAATAAGGTTCGGCCGAACCCAGACCAGCCGCGAAAAGCGCTGGGCGATCTGCGCGAGCTCACCGATTCGATACGCGAAAAGGGCGTGCTCGAGCCGCTGCTGGTGCGGTTTATCCCGCGGGAAGATACGTATTACATTATTTCCGGCGAGCGGCGCTACCACGCTTCGAAAGCGGCCGGGCTGCATGAACTGCCTTGCATCGAGAAGATCGCCGACGACGCGGAGACGCTGGAGATCGGGCTGATCGAAAATCTTCAGCGGAAGGATCTGACTCCGTTCGAAGAAGCGGACGGCTTGCAGCGTTTGGCGACTCACTTCGACTACACGCACGACGATATTGCCAAGAAAATCGGCCGGGCGCGGTCATCCGTGACCGAGACAATGTCACTGACCGTGATTCCGGACGCGGTTCGCAAGGACTGCATCGAACGCGGGATATTTTCCAAGTCACTGTTGCTGCAGGTGTCGCGCCAGCCGAACGAAAAGAAGATGCTTGAGATGGTCAATCGCATCGCGCAAGGCGGCTTGACGCGGGACGAAGCCCGCAAAGCCCGCAAGGCGGAGTCTGCTTCGGATTCAAGACCGCAACCGTTCCTCTTCGACTATCGCGCCCCGGACGAATCGTTTCACGTGCGCGTGCAGTTCCGCAAAAGCCACGTTGGCCGCGAAGAATTGGCCGCCGCGATTCGCTCCGTTCTGCGAGAGATCGAGTCCGGGTCCATTTCCTCCTCCGCCGCATAGGGACTTGCAATTCGCAAATGGCGGCTCGAGGGCGAGCGACCATGCGACCTATCAGGAGATCTCCGAAAAGCGGCAAGCTCAAGTTTCACAAGGCGTACGGACGGGAGAAGGTGTGCTAACACTACACCGGTTTTCTGCGTCTTACATGTCGACAGGTGGATGAGCCGAGGTTATATGGAATCGCGATTTGCTGGGAAATTGTTTGCGTTCTTCCTATTGCCGCTGATGGTTCTACCTTTCCTTCGTTTCCGTGCGCCCGGCAATTCTGCATCCTTCAGCGCTGGCTCCGTTTCCGAAGCCGCACACATGCAGATAGCGCGCGCCAGCCATAGCTCAACTTTGTTGCCAGACGGCAAGGTCCTTATCGCCGGCGGATTTGGCGGCAGCGGCACAGAGAGCAGCCCATACCGGAGCACGGAAATTTATGATCCTCGAACAGGGAGCTTTCAGCCGGCCGGCAACATGACCATCGGAAGAACCGGGCACACTGCGACACTCTTGAAAAACGGCAAGCTGCTTATCGCGGGGGGTTGGACCGGCCGGTACAACGTTCGCCGATCAGCCGAACTTTACGATCCGGCGACTGGAGTCTTTGCTCCGACCGGGGACATGGTCGTCGAAAGGGCCGGAAACACGGCAGCCCTGCTTCCTGACGGCAGGGTACTTGTGGCAGGCGGAGAGGAACCCAGTGAGAATGCGCTATCTAGCGCGGAAGTCTACGACCCCTCGACCGGAAAATTTACGCGAACCGGAGACATGACCGAGCCCCGTGGAGAGGCGACCGCAACTGCGCTGAGGAACGGCAAGGTATTGATCGTGGGAGGAGGTTCGGGCCATTACCCATCTCAAAACGTTTATCTCAGCGCGGAACTCTACGATCCCGCGACCGGCAAATTCACATCCACCGGACAGATGGCTGTGGGTCGTCACAAACATGCGGCAGTGCTGCTCGGGAGCGGAAAGGTGTTGGTGGTCGGCGGCTCCGACAATCGCGACTGGCACGGTGAATATTCAAGCGCGGAAATTTACGACCCTGCTACGGGCATGTTCAGCGTTACCGGCACGATGAGCACTGCGCGGTTCAAATTGCCGTACGCGGCTGTCTTGCTGGGCAACGGCACAGTCCTGGTGGCGGGCGGTGGCAGTTTCGCCGAGGTCTATGACGAGTCGAAGCGAAGCTTTAGCAAAGTCGAAGGCAGCTTAGGAGCCGCGCGATTCTTCGCATCCGCAACCGTGCTGCCGGACGGCAAAGCCTTGATCACCGGAGGCTACGCAGAAAGCGGAGGTGACCTGCCATCCACGACGGGCGCGTGGATTTACAGACCGTGAGGCCGTCCGACGGCCGCCCGGTGTTGCGCGAAATCGAGTTAGACTCGCTTTCACGCGCTGGCGCGTAGGCGGTTGGTAACTTGGATCCTCACATCACCGCAGTTCGCGTGTGACCCGGGCAACCAAGCGTGTCAGCTTTCAGCGTTACAGCCTTGGCCTTCAGGATCACTCGCGTGAACAGCGCTCAGCGCTTTTTCGGCCGTGGCTCTGCCTCAAGTTATTTGGCGAGTCTTTCGGCTGCATTCTTGAAGTCCTGATTCTGTGGTTGTTCTTTGGAAGCCTTCTTGTATTCGCGCAGCGCGCCGTCGAGATCACCTTTCTTTTCCAGCGCGGTTCCTAAACGCCAGTGAGTGAACGCATCTTCGGGGTCGGAGTGTAACGCCAGCCGAAATTCGTCAATGGCCGCATCCACATCATTGGCTTTCATTAAGAGAATTCCGAAATTGTCATGGCGATAACCTTCTTTTGGTTTCAATTGCAGCCCCAAACGATATTCTGACACCGCGCTCTGCACATCCCCCTTTCGCTCGAGTAACGCGGAGAGCTTGAAATAAGCGTCCGCCTCAGATGCATTCAGAGAGAGCCCTTGCCGATATTCCTTGATCGCAGATTCGGTGTCACCTTTTGCAGCGAAGGCATCTCCCAGTCCGAAGTACGGTTTGGCCTGGTTAGGTTGGAGCGAGATTGCCTGTTGAAACTCGCCCGAGGCATCTTCTATCTCGCCGACATCGAGCATCTGCTGTCCTAACGATATATGTTCCTTTGGGTCATTGGGATGTTTCTGCACTGCTTTGCGAAATGGCGCCAGGTATGTGCCGACGTCGTGCCCCGGTAAAAAGAATTTCACTGCTGCAACAGTTTCTACCTCGACCGGAATACCTGCGGCTACGGTTGGGTTGAATCGCCAGGTCCGAATCGCATCGATCGCGGCCATCATCAATAACGGAGGCCCATAAAGATACGCGGGATCCTTTGTCGAACCGGCTGTGGTTATCACGAATCGCACTTGGACGGTTCCTTCGATGTGAGCTACTTGAGCGATCGGAGGATACACCGCGCGATTTCCGGAAATCTGTAGAGCCTTCTGTCCCTGCCAATCAACCGTGATCCGCTGTATCTGCGCCGGCGGTGTTTGGGCACTGTAGGATGTTGCGATGCAGAAGGAGCAGAGGGCATAAGTGATTAGCAGAAGTTGCAATGATCACCTCTGGAGAAATCGAGCCGCCCGGCATATTACCAGAGAGAAACACCGTTGCCGGAAATTAGTTTGCCTTTCTTAGAAGAAAGATCATTTGTTCGGCAGAGTTGTCGAGAGGACTCTCTACGAGAGAGCCATATGACTGAACGCCGGCTTTTATTGATCTTCCATTTCACTCCGAAAGTATATGAGGTGCGGCGCCGAATATATTCCTCACAAGATTGTACGCCGCTCGGCGTTTTTCGAAAGTGACCTACTGCGCTTGAGCGCTGAATGTCTGTCGGTAGTCTCCTTCTGACTTGTCTTTGCCGTAGGCCGCATCTATCCTTTCCGCTGCCGATATGAGTCCCGAACACAGCAAGCTTCTGCTTTCGGTCGATCTGGCCGGTACATTTTTGTTCGCGGTGGAAGGCGCACTGATAGCGGTCCCCGCGAATCTCGATTTTTTGGGTGTGATGGTGCTGGCGTTTTCGACGGCGCTGGTGGGAGGAATTATTCGCGATGTCTTGATCGGCGCCAGTCCTCCAGCGTCGCTTCGTGACTGGCGCTACGCGACGACAGCGTTCGCGGGAGGCGTCATCGTCTTTTTTCTGCATCCCTATATTCGCGCGATTCCGGGTCCGGTCATCCTCACGCTGGACGCGGCGGCGTTGGCTTTGTTTGCCGTCGCGGGCACGGAGAAGGCGTTGCTCTATAAGATGCATCCGTTCATCGCCGTGCTATTGGGAGCTGTCACGGCGGTTGGCGGCGGAACCGTGCGAGACGTCCTGCTGGCGCAGGTTCCTAATGTTCTTCGCTCGGACATTTATGCGACTGCTGCTCTCGCGGGCGCGGTGGTCATGGTCGCGGCGACAAAGCTGCGGGTAAATCCTACGTTGGCCGCCATCTCAGGCGGACTGGTTTGCTTTTCGCTTCGCGTCATCAGCGTTTGGCAGCATTGGAATCTCCCGAAAGCTTTCACCGGCTAAGACGGGCTGTCACGCATCCAGATTTGTGACCTCCTGTTAACTGCGGACCGCGAGCTCTTAGCTGTTATTCTTTCTGCCCATGGACCTCACGCCGCAACATATGTCCCTTCTTGAACGCCTGCACGCGCGTGATTTTGAGATTGTGGCGTTTCCCATGTACGCGAACTACGTCGGAGTGCGCAAAGGAAACTGCGCCGCGCTTCTCGCTCCGATCGCCGCGGGTCGTTTCCAACTCCACGGACAGCCGGCTTATCTTCTCGGTGGAAATTTCAGCGTGCGAGTCACGCGAGAAGGACACGATTGGTTCGTCTGGAAGAAAGAGAAACTTGAAGTCAACCCGGCACGCGTCGCTGAGCTTGAGAATTTCACAGCGCAATTGTCGCAAGCGCTCATGCCGCTTATCTAGAACCGCGCCTGGTAGTTGAAAGTGTAGCCCCGCTCAGCGCACACTATGTAAATGACTGATTCTTACGACGTGATATGCATCGGGGCGGGACCAACGGGACTCGCTTGCGCGATCGAGGGCAAGCGCGCAGGGATGCGCCCGCTTGTCATCGACAAGGGATGCCTGTGCAACTCGCTTTTTCACTATCCCATTAACTTGCTTTTTTTCACGACGCCGGAGCGCATGGAAATTGGCGATCTGCCCATGACGATTTCTGGCGGCAAACCAACGCGGGGCGAAGCGCTAAAATATTATCGTCGCGCAGTCGAACACTATGGAATCGAGGTCCGCCAATACGAGCGCGTGGAGGAAGTCACGGGGCGCGACGGCGCGTTCGTCGTTCACACGCGCGACCAAGAGGGTGCTGCACTCGAATATCACTCTCGCAAAATCATTTTGGCCACCGGGTACTACGATCTGCCGAACGTGCTGGGAATTCCCGGCGAGGATCTGCCGCACGTCAGTCATTATTTTCGCGAAGCGCATCCTTACTGGAACCAGGATGTTGTCGTCATCGGCGGAAGGAACTCGGCTGCGGAAGCGGCGCTCGATTTATTTCGTTCGGGAGCTCGAGTCACTTTGATTCATCGGGGAGCGGAAATGGGGAGGAGTCTGAAATACTGGGTGAAGCCCGACATCGAGAATCGCATTAGCGCCGGAGAGATCCGCGCAATGTTTAAAAGCGAAGTGACGCGCATCGAGTCAGACCAAGTTTGGGTAAAAAATGGAAATGGTGAGCAGGCCATTCCGGCGGCTCAAGTGTTTGCCTTGACGGGCTATCATCCGGATTTCGAATTCTTGAGAAAGCAAGGAGTTCGACTGGATCGCGATTCGCTAAGGCCGGAAATTAACCCCGAAACGCTGGAAAGCAACGTCCCTGGAATTTACTTAGCCGGAGTAATCGTCGGCGGAAAACGCACCAGCGATATTTTCATCGAGAACGGCCGTTTCCACGGTCGCCAAATTATCGCGGGCATCACGGGCAAGGGAAAACTTGCCGAAAAAGCTCCAGTTTGTCCGCCTGGAGAATAAGAGAAATTTGCCGCGCCGTTCCGGCCGACCTCGCTCCGCGAGAGATCACTGCAGCTAGACCTAAGTCGCGAGGCATGCAACATCTAACCGGCCATCACGGTGATTTGCTGAAGTCGCGCCGCGCTTAATTGCCTGCGTTCGGCAACTCTGCTAAAGTGAAATGCGATGGCATCTATCGTAAAAGAAGTCGGCGAAACTTTTTTTACCCTCTATAAGGGGTTCAGCGTGACGTTGCGGACGATGTTTCGCAAACCGACGACGGAATCCTATCCGGATATGCCTGCGAGCGTCCAGCCGCGATATCGCGGAATTCACGTTCTGCAGCGCGACGAGAGTGGGCTTGAAAAATGCGTGGGATGCTTTCTCTGCTCCGCCGCGTGTCCGGCAAATTGCATTTATATTGAAGCGGCAGAAAACACCGAAGTAAATCGCATGTCGGCTGGCGAACGCTATGCCAAAGTCTACAACATCGATTATTCGCGATGTATTTTTTGCGGCTACTGCGTGGAGGCGTGTCCTACTGACGCAATCACCCACGGTCACAATATCGAGTTGGCTCCCTACGATATTAATGCGCTGATTTATCGCAAAGAGCAGCTTCTCGAACCGTGGCCCCCGCCGAAAGCCTGATTCGCAAAGTTAGTCTAAATGTCCTAGGCAAATTATTGCTTTGTTCTCCAGGCGAAGAGCTTGACGCGCGAAACCCCGCTGCCCATATAAGTAGCGATAAACACGATGAGGATTTGTATCGCCGAACGTCTCCCGGCGCAGAGCCCTTATCTGTTCCCAGACTCATGCCGACTGAACAAGGACGACGTTGAGACGCGCAGCGGGAGTTAAACCCAATGTGATTTCTCTTATTCAGGAATGCAACTTCCTCTTTCATTCTGAGGACATTGAACCCGACCTTCTTTACTCACCGAGCAAACTCTCGCGGTTTTTGGAAATTCATTCTCCGATCGTAGGACATGGGATTCTCAGATGAATCGGTCTTGGTGTGGGATCACACTCGTTTCAAGCACTTGGTTGCCACGATCGAGACACGTTGCGCGGAAAGAAGAGACACGATCTCACTCGAAATGCTTATCTCATGTTTTCAACTGCAGTAAGTGCGCGGCTTCGAGATTCAATTGCGATCTCCGGCCATCGTAAACACGTTGACTCACGCTAGGCGTTTTAAGTTCGTCACCTTGCTGTCACCGTGCCTAAGTCAGCGTTCATCGTGAAAATTGTCCCGCCTTCGCAAATTCACATCACGCAGATTGGACGACGTTACCATAGTGCGAGAATGGATATTTATGGAGCAAGAGGCTCGATTGGGAACGAAGTGGAACTCAGGCTTTAGGGGCAACGGTCGCGATGAGAGATACAGAGATTTCATTGAGCGAGAATGCAAGTAAGGAGAAAACTTGCGATTTTACTTTGGATCGCGTGGACCGTTGTTGGCACGACGGCGAGCGAGTCCAGCGAAAAGCGTTCCATATCGTTCCATTACGATCGGACCTGTTGAGCGCCGAATCGTCTTGGAGCAGCGCGCCTAGAGGACGGGCAGCAGTGAACGACGGGCCGCGATGTTGGCGGAAGGCAAGATACAAAAGACGAGGGGCTCTGTACAGGTAAAGCTAGGACGTGAACACCGTGATTCAAGTGCAGCGCGCGAACATGCGGCCGAAGAGGCGACGGACGGTAATAAATTACGGGGGCGTTGGAGTTGTGTGCCGTTGACGGATGGCCCGCAGAAGGATAGCCGGATTTCGTTGAGGCAAGCTAAAGCTCAGGAGCGAATGCAGATTCGGACGGAAATACTCGCAAGGAATGCGGCGAATAGATAGGGCAAGTGGATGACGGCGAATAGATGACATCGAGTGATGAAGGATCGCGATGGACTACGGGCCCATTGAAGCTGCAGGGGAGTTGGCGGATGGCAGCAAGGAAACAAGATAACGCATTCTGTTGAGCGGCTAAAGCTCAGGAGCGAATGCAGATTCGAACGGGAACACTCGCACGGATGACGGCGAGTAGATGACGGATGGCGATGAACCACCGGCCCGTTGAAATTGCGGCGGAGTTGGTGGGCGGCAACACAGAAACAAGGTGAAGGACTCGGTTGAGGCGACCTAAAGCTGACGCCGCGAATACAGATTCGGACGGAAATGCCCGCAAATATGACGATGGGTGCGCGGTAGCAAACCTATCCGCAAATCCAATCGCGCTTGAACGGTGCGACGCGACTCGCTCGCGCCAATCGTAGCAGGCAGGACGGAGAACGGAGAACCGGGGACGGAGGAGGGGAGGAGATGAAGTCGAAGGCAGCCAATCACGCTCGGGCCGAGCAAATTCGGAAAAGGGCAGGATGTGGCGCTTGCACAGATGTTTCGCGGCGGGTGAAAACTGTCCGGCTAATACCACACACGAGCGGGCGAAATGGAACCGACCCGCGAGTCAACAACCAGGGCAAGTACAGCCCGAATGAAATCGCGCTCCGGTGGTCGATCCGCCCGAGATTGCCGTTTTGGTATTACGTGGAGTAGCCAAGGTACTTTTTGCGACAAGACCTAGATCGCGCACGGTCTGTGGCGGGAGAAGCTCGATGAGCCAAGAACTGGAGCGGAGGGCAGCACTCGACTTCGCGTGCACGCGTCCGACTGACGCTGAGTTCGCGCCAAATGCACCGGTTAAACCGCCTTTCGTTGAGGGGGTGAGTAACGCATCGACGCCCGCGTCGGCGCAGCGGGCCGCAGTTTTTCTCCGCGCACCAAGGCGACGATCTGGGGGATATCGGCTGAATCAGCGATTGCGCGGGCCTTTGGCACCCCTCTTTTCAAGGAATTACCGGCACCGAAGCGCCGGGCCTGTGCGCACCCGTTCTCAGATCCTTCCGGACGCTCGAGAGCGACCGGGAAAAGCGATGCCGTCTGAGAACTCTTGTGGAGGCGACGCTGTTGCAGGGTGCTTTGAGCAGCACCCGTCAAAGCGGCGTCTCGACCAGTTTCCGACCCTGAACTATGGACGTTCGGAGCGATGGCGACCGTCTGTGAGCGAACCTGCCGTTCCAGAATATTCAAGGCTTTCTTCGCTCTGCAAGATAGTTGCGTGCTTGGAAGAGGTAGCGCATCACGCTCCGGAGACGAGGATCGGCGAGGGCGTCCGGAACACTTGGCAAAAGGCTTCACGGATGACGATTGCGATTGGAATTCCTGCGAATTCAGCGGCTGGTCAAATAGTGGCAAATGATTTTCGTCGATGGCTTCCACGGGCAGGGGCGCGGAGAGTTTCGAGAGATCCGGGTTTGACGCGGCGTTTTGAGTACGCCGGCATTCGAGAATCCAGCGCGCGAGCCGAGATTGGGTCTCCGCTTCGATCCATTCTTCAACAAGCTCCCCAAGCTCCTTGCGCAAATTTGCGATTGTATTCAGGCGAACAAGCTCGAAATTTTCCAGCCCCGCTTGAGATGAGGTGACCAAGTATTCGAGCGGGGGAGCTATGCACATTGGAAAGACCTCCTGGGTGCGTGTTTCAAAAGAGTGAGAGGCAAGCTAGGAGATAGTAACAGAGTAAGGAAAGTTACTCAATAGTAATCGCCGGACCGACCGAGAGTTGAGCGTGTTGCCCATGGTCGTTGTCCCATAGGGTCGGCGCGACCGCAACCGGCGGCAATGACGAGAAACGGCGGAAGAACATGGATGTGATGGAGTCGGAATCGTAAAACGGGCCTAATCGACGAGCTGAATGTGTAGGAATGCGGAAGTGATTCTCGGTGCGAGGAGGATCCATGGGTGGAAAGCGGCAGCCGGTGCCAGCGGAGTTCGCAGTGCAAGGCGAAGCGGCGATTCGGACCGCGCTTCTCAAAAGGCGGCGGGCGCGCAGCCGCGAATATATGAAGGAATGGAGGTCGAATCCGAAGCATCGGGAGCGTGAACGCGAGAGGCGCGACCGCGATTACATATTCAAAAAAGCGCGTAGCGCGCGGAGATTACTGCTTCGGCCCTACACCAGAGTTGACGGCCGGCCGCAATGCGGATTCTGCGGACTGGGAAGGCCTGTGGAAATTGTCGAAAGGCTTCGAATTTCAACAAGAGCGGACGAGGAATACGAAAAAGTGCTCATTCCGTATTGCGGACACTGTTGATGAAAGCAGCGAGAGTGCCAAGAATGTTTCTTTGCGGGTGACATCTTGAATGCGTGAAAAGAATTTCAGCACCGGGTTGCGCGGCGTGCTCTTCGAAGCGCGACACTACGCGCGCATGGGTTCAGCGGTTTGGCTGTACGGCTGGTTGGTTCTGCGGCAGACGCATCAGTCGGGGTCGGTGGGATGGGTGCTTGGCGGCGCGCCGGTGCGCTACCGCGAGATCGAGGAAGAGACAGGGTTCAACCGCCGGACACTCGAGCGCTGGCTGAGCATTCTGCGGCGCGAGGGTTACATCGAGACAACAGCGGCGCAGGAAGGCGTGAGCATCCGCATCACGAAAGCGAAGAAATTTCCACAGGGTGTCCGCAAATCTGCGGAGGGTGTACGCACAATTGCGGCCAGTCCTCCGCGGAATTGCGGGGCAAGTAGCAGACAAAACTATACGTACGAACAAGTTGCGGACGGGATGAATAGCTCATCAATAGTAAGAATAAAAGAAAGAGAAGCGCAACGCGAAAACGTTGGAAGCTGTGGAAATCAACACCAAAATCAGAAGCAAAGTCGAAGCACAAATCAAAAGCCAACCGAATGCCCGAGTCCAAATCAAAACCCTTCCCAGTTAGAACAAAATCAAAACCGAAATCAAACTGAATTTCCTTCCCCGAAGGAGAGTAGAGACCAGTCATTTCCTTGGGAGCTGCGTTTGCGCCAGCAGTTGTTGCGTGCCGAGCGCGACGACGCAGTGCGACGCGAGCTCGCCGTAGGAACCGGACCGTTGGATCGCCGATGAAGTTACGTACAGGATTGCGCAGGGAAGTGGGGCACGGAGGAAACGTGCCGGCAGGCTACCAACTGGCGTGGTATGAGCCACAGCGGCGCATAGGCGTGTATTTCCCTGTTCCGCTGCATTGGGCGCTGCGAGCGTTGCGCGAACTGGGCCACCGTTTGCAATTGGCGCTGCAAGCTCCGCGAATCGAGTGCACTGAGGTTTTTCAAATGCAACGAGCGCATCGCGAACGCGAGCGATTGGCTGCGGAATACGCTCGCGGATACATCAATGGGTGGCGCGAATGCTTTCACGTTTGCCTCGATGCAGTGGAAGAAGAGATCGAGCGCGTGGACGAAGCCTGGGATGTGGGCTCGATGATGCCTGCGCCAAAGCCACCGCGGAATAACTAGGACGGGGTTGGCAAGCTGAAATGCGCGGTGCCTTTGTAGCGGCGGCCTTTAGGCCGGCGGTTTCCCGTTGGCAGAAGGCGAACCGCCCGCCCGAAGGCGACCGCTAAAAAGTCAGGTTTGCGATTCGCGAGGTGCTCACGATGAAAGCTGCTGAAGTCTTCAACGCATGTCACGCGCGGTACCGCGGGCTGCACGAATGGCTCGATGATTCGCTTGGGCAGGTACGCGCGCTGGACCTGGACTCGCCTTCCTGCGGGTATCAGTGGCGGCCGGAGCGCTCGCGGGCTTGCGAATACGTCGCCGATTTCGAACGCATCGGCCGGCGGGCCCTGAAGCGTCCGGCGTGGAAGGGCCGTCTGAAATTGTTTGAGATTTATTTTGTGGGTGGAATTGAATACCGCCGAGCAATTACCCTGGTTGGAGTCGCTGAAGGTACGTTCGACTATTGGTTGCAAGAGGTTAAAAAAGCCGCTGGGCGTGAATTCTCGCGCACTGGATTGTACCCGCCGTCGCATTACTTTCAGTCAACGCACGCGCACCAAGTTCTCAAGAACAATTCGTAATTCCGCCCCGCATAGTTCAGGCGATTCGGACGTGATCGCCTACCGTGTGCCCTGCGCTTCTCTCCGTTTTATCCCCCACTTAATCCAATCCCTCCGGAATTTCCTTCGCAATAAAACTCACTAGCCATCCTCGCAGGGCGACGCGCTACATTTCCCGTTTTAGAAGGTTGGCAGGCATCTCTGAAGTCTACACGGATGGCCTTTATAATCGCGGCGGCGTGTGTTAGACAGGATGCGATGAATCACGGCGGAAACATCCTCATTACGGGCGCGGGCGGATGCATCGGGTCTGCGTTGGCAGAGAGCATCGCCAGATCCGGCGCGCGCAATTTGATACTTCTCGACCACGCGGAGCACGAGCTGCACGAAATTCAGTTGGCGCTGTCTGCGACCGAGGGTTGCGCGCCGCAGGTCGCCGTGCTCGGCGATATTTGCGACGCCGCGCTGCTTGCCGAAGTGTTTAAAGAGCATCGCCCGGACGTGATTTACCATGCGGCCGCTTTCAAACACGTTCCGATGATGGAAGCAAACCCTCTGGCGGCGATTCGCAACAATGTGATTGGAACGATGACGCTGGCTCGCGTCGCCCGCGAGCACGAATCGGCGCAACTCGTGATGATTTCCACCGACAAAGCTGTGAATCCACGCAGCGTGATGGGAGTGTCGAAACGGATCGCGGAACTGGTCCTGCTCCGATGGAACGGCATTAAGACGCAGATGAAGGCTGTAAGGCTGGGAAACGTTTTAGGCTCGCGTGGCAGCGTGGCGCCGCTGTTTCGGCAACAAATTGCGCGGGGCGGTCCGGTGACGGTGACGCATCCTGACGTCAGCAGATATTTTCTGACTCTGCGAGAAGTGGTGGAACTTATTCTCGCGACGGCTAATCTCGAAGGCAGCGTTTTTGTGCCGGAGTTCAGCGAGCCGGTAAAAATTGTTGATTTGGCGCGCGGAATGATTCGGAAAGCCGGGTTCGAGCCGGACGTGGATATGCCGATCGTGTTCACGAAGCTTCTTCCCGGAGAAAAGCTTACCGAGGAGATGGTTTTTGCGGGCGAAACGGTCGAGCCGACCGGAGATGCGAGACTTCAACGTGTGCGAGGCGCGGCAATCGCCGCCGCTGACTTTGATCGGAAGATTGCGCGACTCGTCGAGTGCGCGGAGCTGCGCGACCTGGTCGCGCTTGTCGATACGCTCGTCCGCATTGTGCCGGAATACGAGCCCAGCGAGCTGCTGCTCGGGTTGCCGAAGCCGCTCGTGCGTGCGGCGACAAAATAATAGCCAATAAAATGAAACGCAAAATCGCCGTGGTCACGACTTCGCGCGCCGACTACAGCCACCTCTATTGGCCGCTGCGCGAGTTCTCCGCGCATCCGGATGTGGACTTGAAAATCGTCGTGATGGGCGCGCACCTTTCCCCCGAGTTCGGCTCGACCATTCAGGAAATCGAAAAAGACGGTTTCAATATCGACGCGCGGGTCGAATGCCTGCTCAGCTCCGATACTGATGTGGGTATGGCCAAGACGATTGGCGTCGCTACG
>Ga0182018_10003776_pt1 | contig 13255 bp, 15 predicted proteins | sample 812P2MmetaG_FD_120490 | JGI IMG/M metagenome (GOLD analysis project Ga0182018, IMG submission 120490) | Permafrost microbial communities from Stordalen Mire, Sweden - 812P2M metaG | ecosystem: Environmental > Terrestrial > Soil > Wetlands > Permafrost | place: Sweden: Stordalen | collected...
ACTGAGCAGATCCGCTGGCCGATGTAAGAAGCGTGGGGCCCAGCTTTGAGGCCTCGGAGGTTGCGCATGTTTCAACGCTTCGCAATGGCCGCGGCGCTCTTAATCTGCGCCGGACTTTTGCCTGTCCAAGGCGTCGATGCGACGACACATTCATCGCAAGCTACGGTCGTCGCTCAAGCTTCTCTGCCGCCGCTCTTCGACACAGAGAGCGCGGCACAGGCGCATTGCCCGAAGGACGTTGTAGTGTGGCTCAACATTCCAAGTGGCATCTACCATTACAAGGGTGAGCGTTGGTATGGGCTCACGAAGCACGGTGCTTACGCCTGCGAAAAGGAGGCGATTAGGGCTGGTGATCGCGCTAGTGAAAATGGACAGTAACCCAATGTTGGTCCCAAAACATAGCATACTTGCGCTATGGCGAAGCTCGTTTGTCGTAGTCCTAGCGCTTATGGGTTTGATCCCGGCAACGGCCTTGGGGAGCGATCTGTCCAAAACAACGGCGTGGCTGTCGCAGAATCTACCAAGCTTAGCTTTTGCCGACGATGGCATGGAGAATATCACGCATAGCGTGAAATACTCTTTTAAGGGTTGCGATCTTTACGTGAGTGACAGAATGTCCAGCCTGTCGTCAAGCAACTCGTCAGCGGCTCGATTCTATGCGCTGCAGTTTGTTCCGACGCCAGGGACTTCGCTGTATGGTCTTCCAGCGTCCTCTCACCACTTTCAGCCTGATGGCGCGACAACATCCCAGGATTTTGGATTCGAGGTTGATTCGCTAATTGTGTTTAAGAACATCGATGTATCTAGCATTCGCGTTCGCTCTTACGCAATCGACGCAAGTCAGCCCGATACTAGTGCCGAAACGATAATGATGTTTGGAAGCAAGACGGTAAAAACCAGCTCGACAGATTCGGAGTTGGTCGCACGCATTGCCAAAGCTGTCCGCCACGCAGCGATTCTCTGCGGAGCCAAGGCGAGTGGATTTTAGGCACTAAAGCGACTAAAATTTAGCAGCTTATTCCAATGCCGTTTATGAGGCACTAGTAGTCCGCCGCGCACCTTGGAGCCGTGCGAAATACTCGCACCCATAGCCTCGGCGATCACGCGCACCGGCAAGCCTTGCAGCTTCGGCAGTATGTCGCGCCGGAGGTCCACGCCATCGAAAGCTGGCAAAGGGCTACAGTAAATGACATGGGAGCAAAGACAACGTTGAGGCTGGATTTGTAGCGAGACTAAGGAAGTTGCATCAGAGGGCGGGATCTGCTCCGAGCTTCTATGGAGGTCGTAAATGGGAAAATGTAGGCGAAGGCTCTTGGTAATGGTGGCCATCGGCTGCCTTCTCGTGACAGCCGTGGCCCTATCTATCTGGCATCTAAAACAGGTTCGCGCAGCGCAACGAACCTCCGCTGACGCTTTATTCAAGAGGCTCGACACACCCCACAAGCAGATTCAGACTATGGATCGTCAATTCATGATTTACTTCAAAGCCTTGGAACGCGATAACGATGCGGCGGCGAAAGCAATGAATAAACGGCATGACGATTATGATTCCTTGAGTGGCCAGGAAATCCAAGGCCTGGCGCGCACAGAGCTCAAAGACGTGAAGGCACTGCAGGCAACACAGGCTCAAATTGACGATTTGGATCAGCAGGAGTTGGCAATATACGCTGCGCTGTACGGTGAGCAGACCGTGGGGAAACTGCGCACGGACATGGCTGAACGCAACGAGGTTCGTGAAAACGGCTATGACATGTGGTGGCGCGCCGCGCAAAGCATCAACGACAATATCAAGGATTCGATGAATGGCATTGATGCGTCAAACTCTATTGACGAGATTGCGCGAGACTATGATGAGAGCGACAAGGACCTCAATCACGCGGCACAGCTGCAGCTAGCGGTGGATCGGGAAGCCTATGCGATTGACCGCCGCCTCGCCCTTGAATGGCAAAGTGCGAAGCGCATTCTCGTAGCCTTAGGTGGTAGCTAACGTTGAGAGCAGCGATGTTAACCCTAGCCGCCGTTTTGTTGAGCGGGTGTCATGCTGACCTCACCTTCAAGTTGGACTTTCACCGGAACAATACGGTAACGATTACGGCCAGAGAGGTTATTGACGATCAGCTCTATCAGCTAGGACGAAGTCAAGCATCGTCAGGCGACCCCTTCGGCGCCGCAGCAGCAGCACAGAACGGGTGGAACGTAACGCGTTCGACTGACGAGAATGATAACCACGTCGTCATGATGACCAAGGACTTGACAATTGATGATTTCGTAAAGCAGGGGACGAACGCGCTGCCAATCGCCTCGGGCAAGGCGATTGCATTCGACGCCTCAGCGTTTCAACAGGTATCGGGCCTATTCAAAGACACCGCCATTCTGCACACGACCATCCCACCCGTCATGCCAAAGACCAATGCAGATTCATCGAACCCGTGGGCCAGCGCTGGCATTGCAATGGTCGCCTCGATGGTCGGGCTGCACTTAGAAATCAAGACACCCGGAAAAGTTGTGCAAACGAATGGAGAGACAACACCAGACGGGTACACCCGATGGGACTTGAACTTACAGCAGCCTACTGAGATTAACTACACGGTGGAGACATTGAACTACGGCCACATCGCTGTCGCGATTCTCCTCGGCCTTGCGCTCCTCGGCCTCATCGTCGCCTTGCTGCTCCGTGGGCGACGACAATCTCCGGCGATTTGAACCCGTTTAGGCTCCCAAGGCTTCGCGAACACTCTTCCGCAGTGTCGCGATATGTGCCAAAGCGACTAATGCTCGAAAATTGAGCCATCGGCGATTCTGCGGCGATGGAACCTGCAGTTCGCCGCGCCCTGTAGCTAAGCGTTGTGCTTATGCGGAGGCACAGACGGCTGACGCCGCGCCTGGCTCGTCATCGCAGTGGCACACCCCAACCGGCGCTTACGGCGGCGCGGTGGCGACGGGTTAAGTCGTTGGCTACGAGCCCATCATGGTCTTCTGAATCACGGCAGCGATCACGCTGCTCGCTATTTCTTTGAGCATACCTCCTACGCTCCCAGCCGCCTCGGGTCCGGCCTTTTTGAGGAACCATTGGCCGAATGTCGCAGCTTCTTCTGAAGTCGCGCCGTCAACCGCTACGCGTTCGGTAAATGCGAGCAGTTCATCACGCGTTGCTTGGTCGAGCGCGTGAATCTCGGCTTGCATTCGCGCTGTCTTTTCCGCGCGTGCGATTGCCTCTTCACGCCACGGGTAGGGCGTTCCGCAGCCCGGGCAGTGTGAAGGCGTCGCAGCGGAAACCAAGACGCCGGGAAAGTCCCCGGGGATATCGCTTTCGCACTGCTTACATTTGGACATTGTCGGCCTGCCGCACTGCTCGCAACGCGGTGCGCAAAATGAGCCCTCCTCAACAACGCCCGATAATCGATGACCGCCCTGGCATATGAGGGCAGCATAACGCCTATCCCGCTTAGATCTGTACACCGGTTAGCTCGTTCTCCTCGCTGTCAGGTCTCATTGTCTCTTCGGCACTCGGACAAGCCAATACTCGACGCTATTGAGAGTGATCCGCTGCCGACGCCTACTGATCTGCGGCGAGTACATCATCCCGTCGTCGTTGAAATAGAGCAAGAGCCACACGAGAAGACGCGCGCGGTCCTCCGGAGCGAGTCGCTTCACGGACTCCTTGACGATCACAGGATCGGATCGCTCGAACTGAGGCGGCCTCGCCATAACGCGAACAGGTGTTCGGGTGGCTCGCGCCTAAGCCCTGGCACCTACGGGGTTCTTGAAATTCGGCCTCCAGCCGGGTAACCTTTAGCCAAGGTGAGCGCGTCATTTTGGTAAGGGTGCCAGGGGTGACTGGCCAACCTGGAACGAATTGGGAGATAGAAATGCAGTACGAAAAGACAATGGAAGACGTAAAGAGGGCCCTTGATTCAGTCAAACGGACGAGACGCTCGCCGCGCGTGACGGAGAACAGCCCGGGCGTGGTCGCTACTCGCGCCGCTGCGCGCTTAAAAAAGGTGGCCGCCGCCTAGCCAAACTTGCGGAACTGATCAATCGCTAGGGCGCATTGAGACGCAAGCCCTTTGGCGATGTCCTCTGAAGCCGCACTGAAAAGTGTGGCGCTCTTTTTGTCCGCAGTTAACATTCCAATCGATTCGTCCCCGATAAAGACCGGCATGCACAGGACAGCCCGGTACGGCGGCGGGTCCCCCTCTCGCGTATCCTCATATGACGGAACCGAGCGAACGTCAGATACGTTGTACCGGCGGCGTTCCCTAAACGCACGACCCAACATGCCTTCTCCGGGCTCATAGTGCTCCTTCTTAGGCGGCCTCTCATTGCTAAAATAAAAATCTAAGCCACCACTCAAATCTGCTATCCAAAGCATAATACGAACGTCGTCAGACGGCTCGGCGCTCAAAAACTCCTTGGCTTCACCCATGCGATCTTGCAAATAGTCGACTAATAAGTCGGCGCGCTGTTGGTCATTCTTCACCTCGGTCATCATCCTTATGTAGAGTACTGCCGATGTCGACCAATTCTGTGCGAGGTTCGCATAGTTAGCCAATGCCTCTTCGAATTCTTTCGTGCTTTCGCGAACCTCTTCTTTCAGTTCGACGGAAACGCCGCCAACGGTAAATTTGCTAAGACCGGGCAAAATCGCCGCGAGCGGAATTAGAGCGAGCCACGCAATTTCCACTGCGTCGAGGATTGGCCAGTCTTGTTTTAAGTTAGCGTCTACCTTGAAGGGGAACGCATGAAGCGCTGCGCCCAGTAAACCGAAAATGACGAGGAATACTTGCGCGGACGGTATGTAATCTCGCCATGTCGGTTGTCGCTCGTCGTCTTCGTCTAGGTAGGCCATGTCCTGTGCGCAACACTATAACAAAATGGGGACGCCTGCGTAAACCTTGACTTTGGCGCTGGAAGAGCAGCCCCGTCAAGATCGCAAATGTGATGTGACGCGGATGCCGCAGGGCGCTTTCTGTAGCCTAACTGTAGCCGGGAGAGTGCATTTTGGCGCATCTGCATGCATCCATTTTCGTTGTAAATACGAAGAATCCGGCCCATCCTTGCACTACTAAATATGTTTCGTAAACAATAGGTCGCCGGTTCAAGTCCGGCCGTCGGCTAATGTTCGGAAAACCTTATGCGAACAGGTTTTGTTCTTAGTTGACTCCGGGGGAAGCATCGGTTTATATGCCGCTTTTACGGCCTAGTTTACGGCCTATGCTCCTTTAGCGGCTTTCCTAAGCCCGAGATGCCCTTCGATTTGCATGGCGGCTTCGCGCTGCTGGCTGGGCGGTTCATGGCCGTAGCGGTCCATCGTCATTCTCGTGGAACTGTGGCCCAGCGTTTTGCCGCGACGTTTGGGCTAACGCCCGATGCCAGCGCGTGCGCCGTCATCGAGTGTCGCAAACCGTGCGGTGTTAGCCCCTTGATCTTGGCGGTTTTGCAGACGCGGTCGAAGTTGCGCGTCCGAAGATTGCTGCGGCTCGGAAATCCTCCCGTCTTCGTCGGGAAGATATACTTTGAGCCGTGTCCTTCTTGCTCGGCGGCGTCACGCCGTCTCGCAAGCGCGTCGAGCGCGATACGCCCCACGTCGATAACGCGGCGTGAGCTTTTCGTTTTCAGCGGTCCGATGGTTGGAACGCCGCTAACCTCGATCGAGTTACTCAGCGTGGTTAAGGCGATGTTGCAGGCTGAGCGACGGCCCGTTCGGCCCCACCCTTCCCCGCTATCTGGCGTCTGGGCCCGCTGAGAAAGCGTCGAAGCTAACCGGCTCGATGCAGGGCATTGCCAGACTTCGGCTAAGATAGTTGCAAGTAATAATATATAACTGTTTTGGAGGATCCAATGTCAAAAGCCCAGACCCTGCGGGAAATGCGAATAGACAAGCGCCTCACGCAGCAAGACGTCGCCAAGAAGGCCAAAGTCAGCCCCAGCTACTACTCCCAGGTCGAACGCGGTCTCAAGCCGTCGGAGACCGCCGAGATGATGCTCGCCGTGAATCGAATGAAGGGCACGAAGAACCGGACATCTGGAGGCACCGTCAGGGCTGGGCGGGACAAATAGCGCGCTGACATGCGTTTATTAGGTTAGAGCTCTCCCTGCGTTGAAATAGCTACGTTGCGATGTGACAGCGCCGACCGGGCGAGACGGATCAAATAGCGATCCCCGGATGGAATCGCACCAGGCGATGCCGAATCTCTTCTTGCTTGGCTATTCGGGGATCGCATCATGCCAACTCGTCCCGACCAGAGTCAACATCGGGCTGATGGTACACCCGTGGGCGTTGCAGCGTTCGGGGACCTACTCAGAGAATACCGCGTGCGCGCTCAGCTCTCGCAGGAGGCTTTAGCGGATCGAGCCCAGGTCAGCGCCGCCGCGATAGGCGCTCTCGAACGCGGTATCCGTCGCGCGCCCCACCCGAGTACTGTTTCACTGATCGCTAAGGCGTTGGATTTAAGCGAGGAAGATAGCGCCGCGTTGAAGGCGGCACGAAAGAGCAGACAAAGCCACTCGACCAAGACGGATATCTTCGCACATCTCCGCACGCCACGTACGTCGTTTGTCGGTCGCGATGCTGATGTTGCGCGTCTCCTTAAACTCTTTGGTAAGTCCCGATTGGTCACGCTAACGGGTTCTGGCGGCATCGGGAAGACTCGCGTGGCGGTTGAGACACTGAAAAGGATTGTGTCGCCCCCTTGGGACGAAGCCTGGCTCATCGATCTCGCCCCACTGATCGACGGCGCGTTGATTGCTGCGAAGATTGCGTCGACGATTCAGCCGCCTCTTACCGATGGTGCTGCTACGATTTCGGCACTCGCGTTGACTCTCGTAAAGAGACGCATGTTGCTGATCCTGGACAACTGCGAGCACATCATCACGGCGGCCACATGTGCCGCGGACGCCATTTTGGGAGTCTGTCCCCACGTTACGATCCTCGCCACGAGCCGCGAGCCACTCAACATTGCCGGTGAGGTCGTCTATCGTTTATCTTCGCTGGCACTGCCAAGGAAGGCGTTGGAGAGGCTCGAAGATGCGCATGCATACTCGGCGGTTGACTTATTCGTGCAGCGCGCCGAGGCGGCAGATCCACTCGCGACGTTCGACGCGGACGATCTCGCTGCGATCGTCAACATCGCTCGACATCTGGATGGCATACCCCTCGCAATTGAATTGGCCGCTGCCCGATTGCCGATGCTGGGCCTCCGGACGTTGCAAGCTCGTCTTGACGAGCATTGCATTATCCCAGGACGTCGTCGCGATTTGCCGGCGCGCCAGCAGACCTTGATCGCGACGATACGATGGAGCTACGATCTGCTTTCTGACGACGAGCGCACCCTCTTCCAGAAGCTCTCGATCTTCGCCGGTGGCTTTACGCTTGAGAGCGCAACGGCGGTGTGCAGCGACGAAACGATCGACCAGATCGCAATGCTCACGCTGCTGTCGTCCTTGGTCGACAAATCGCTGGTGCAAGCGGAATTAGCACAGAGCGGGACGCGCTATCGGCTGCTGGAATCGACGCGGCAATATGGGCGCGAAAAACTCACCGAGCGCGGGGAGTACGCGACCGCCGCTCGCGCGCATGCGACCGCGTTTTTGGCGTTGGCCGAAGAACTGGAGCGTCTTTGGGACACGATGCCAGATCGCGCGTGGGATGCGCAGGCGGAGCCCGAGCTCGACAACTGGCGAGCCGCGCTAGCCTGGGCCCTGATTGGAGGAGGTGATATCGCGTTCGGGCAGCAACTGGCAGGTGCGCTGCGACGGATGTGGGTCGTCTTCGCGGTCGCGGAAGGCCGACAGTGGGTCCGCTCGGCCGTTGAAACGCTCGATGCCGGCACCCCGGATGCGGTGATCGCCAGACTTGATCTCGCCGAAGCGTATCTCGACTCAACGCTCATCCAGCATAAGGCGAGTTACGATGCGGCCGCGCGCGCCCTGGCTCGCTTCAAGCAGCTCGACGACGCGCGCGGCGTAGCCGACTCCGAGCGGCGCGCAGGCATTGCGCTCGTTTATCTCGGCCGCATCTCAGAAGGTGAAGCGCTGCTGCACGCAACGCTCTCAGCGTACGAGCGGCTTGGTCTTCAAAAACGGAAGTGCCAGGTCTTGGTGGATCTCGCACTGGCGCGGCACTACGCTGGCGATGTTGCTGGGGCCCGAGCGCGTTACGCTGAGACACTGGCGATCGCGCGAGCGACAGGCTCCGAACGTATGGCGGCCCAGATCGCGATAAATCTCGCTGAAGCAGAGTTTCGCAGCGGCGATGCCCCAAGCGCCCTGCGACTGGCAGGCGAAGCACTCGACGCCCATCGCGCGCGCAATGACATGAAGAACGTCGCGAACGACTTGCGCAATATGGCAGCATATCTCGTAGCGATGGGTCGCTATGACGAGGCACGTTTGCACGCTCGCGAGGCGCTGGCACTGTGCCGCGATATTCAAGCTGAGGTCGCTGTTGCATTTACACTCCAACACCTCGCAGCGATTGCGGCATTACGACGGACCGAAGATGCCCCGCTAGCGCGCGATGATCGTGTTCGTGCGACGCAGCTCTTGGGTTTCGTCAATGCCCGCTTGAGCGCACTCGAAGCATTGCGCGAGTACACCGAGCACCAGGAGTACGACTCGATGTTGCCGGCATTATGCGATGCATTCGACTCGGGCGCCTGTGCACAACTTATGACGGAAGGTAGCAGCTGGAGCGAAGATCATGCCGTCGCTGAGGCGTTGCTCGTTTAATCTGCCTGTCGCTCTGGCGGCCTCGTTCAGCTAAATTAGCCCCCACCCAAGCTTTCCTCATCGGCTCAAACAGGGCGGAAGTGTCAGCGCCACTGAGTAGCAGTGCATCTCGAATTGTCCGGGCTATTGTATGGATCGTCTCTGTATATTCTTCTGCCGTCGATCTAGGATCGACATGAGAGGCAACGTGCCTCCACAAGGGGCAAGCCGATGATTCAGTCAGCGAACATCCAGAGGTCAAGCAGACCCTTTCTCAAGGCGCCTCGCGTTCGCCTTGACCCAAGTACGACAATCCTCGGCTACCCCGAGCCCCTTCGTTCACGACAGGGGCCTCAGATTTCGCAAGAAGCCTCGCCGTTAGAGCGCATGACGCCCTTTCGTCGCGCCATCCCGGTGAATTGGCCTATGCGGAAACTTTGGACGGTGCATAATGCATCTGATTATAGCGCTCATTGATACACCAATCGTCATGTGCGTGCTCGCACTTGGCCTCCTACTGTTCGGAGCGGAAAACTCCCGATGCTTGCACGAAGCGCGGGCCAAGCGAAAAAGGAATTTCTTATGGGACAGAACGACGCAAACGATAAGCGGCAACAATGAAGTTCGCCGTAGTCGACTGGCCGCTCAGTAGAAGCCAATAGCTCCTTTCATCTCGCTCCCTATAGCCTTCCCAATCACATTCTAGGAGAGATACTATGTCAAATAACACTAGCGGCCGCCGCCGTTTCTTACGCGATGCCGGCGCAGCGTTTGCCGGCGCTCAGCTTGCAATGATGGGCCTTGCGGATGCAAGCGTAAATAAACTCGCCGCGGCGACCCTGCCATCGGTCCAGCGCGGCACTAATACCTCATTCGCCTCGATCAAGCAGATCAACGCTGGTCTATTAAATGTTGGCTACGCAGAAGCCGGTCCGGTCGACGGACCCGCCGTAATCCTACTGCACGGCTGGCCCTATGACATTTACAGCTTCGTCGATGTCGCGCCGATACTCGCGGCTGAGGGCTACAGGGTCATCGTACCGTATATGCGCGGATTCGGCTCGACAACATTTCTTTCGAGTTCCACCTTAAGGAACTGCCAGCAATCGGTCTGCGCTCTCGACGTCGTTGCGCTGATGGATGCGCTGAATATCAAGAAAGCCGTAATTGGCGCATTCGATCTCGGAGCACGATCGGCGGATAGCATTGCGGTTCTTTGGCCAGAGCGCTGCAACGCGCTTGTTTCCGTAAGCGGCTACCTGATCGGAAGCCCCGCGGCCAACAAGGCGCCATTGCCGCCACAATATGAGCACGCCTTTTGGTACCAGTACTATTTTGCTACGGAAAACGGTCTCGCTGGGTACACGAAATACCTACATGATTTCAACAAATTCATCTGGCAGCTCTCTTCGCCGAAATGGAACTTCTCCGACATGACGTACGATCGCACGGCTGTCGCGTTTAACAACCCAGACCACGTCGCCATCGTGATTCACAACTACCGCTGGCGGATCGGTATCGCGAATGGCGAGTCAAAGTATGATGATCTGGAAGCGCGGCTTGCTGAACGTCCACCTATCTCCGTACCAACGATCACGCTTGAAGGTGATGCGAATGGGGCAATACATTTGCCACCGCCGGCGTATCGCGCGAGGTTCAACGGCAAATATGAACAGCGAACGATCACCGGTGGGATCGGGCACAATCTGCCGCAGGAAGCTCCCCAGGCATTTGCCCAGGCGATCGTCGACGCAGACCATTTGTGAATGCCACGAGTCGACGAAAGAAAGCGAGTCTGGCTTGATCAAAGCTGAATGTAACCATAATCGAATGACAGCGTAAGGACGCATGGCGCAACGCGCCGCGACTCATACCGGCGCGTTGCGCAGTGGCCTCTACGCTTAAGAGCTGCCCTGTGTAGTAATCGGTGTAATAGATCTTACGCTGGTCCATTAGTTCGCGAAGTCGACTCGTTGAGATGTGCAGAATCCTCGCCGCCTCCGTGATGCTTACCGAACTCTTTTCTTTAACTTCTCACTTTTCTGGCGGATGCCGAACCGGAGTGACGGCATCGGGCAAGGTAGACTTTTTCACCGGGTTGCGTCGCATCGGCCGACTTGGGGAAACCGGTTCCGGTGAGACCGGTTCCTTCAGCGGAAGTTCGCCATTCAAAAAGGCGACAAGCGTGTTTCTTGGGATAAGGACTCTCCGTCCCAGTCGCGTACTGGAACTACTGCGTCTTGCCAGTTCATATACGGAGCTTCTACTCGTTCCAAGGATCGACGCAACCTCGGTCACGGTGTACACAGGCTTTGTTAGGCCGTGCAGATCAGGTGATTTCGATTCTATTGGCGGCGCTGCTTCATGCCGCTCACGCACGGAGTATTCGACAGCGATTGTCTCGTCATCCTGAATCGCTGACGATACGAGCTTCAAGGCTTCATCTGCGGTATCGGCGCGCACATCATAACCGAGCCGTACTTCGACTAAATATCGTTTCATCGTGAGTGGTCAACTATCGTCGGCGATTTGTACTTCGTTTATGGAGCTTCGTTGTACGCGCCACAGGCGTAGCAGACGAAGATCACCGGCCCACTATCACTCATGAACTGGATCTTATCGGGCACCGACGCGACGACTTGACCGCATATTCCGCACACGAAGTCCACCTCGTGCACGCCTGCGCGTACGTACGGACCGCCTTGAACGTTCAAAACCGCACGACCTTCTGCCGGCTTAGACAGGGGTTGCAAGGCTATGCGCTTACGGTGGCCATTTCGTCGTGCCATGCAGTCATTCTAGCTGGCCAGGTCGCCCGAGACAATGGACCGACAAAGGCCCCACGCTGCGCCGAAATGGGCATGAGGCTGTGGGCGTCGGTCCAATGCGTTTGAGATACGGAATGCTGACGACAACACGGCGCCTCCGCGGCCACGCAGCTTCGTGATTCAGTCGGCTCGCGACGGCCCAATGCAAGGGACCGCACATTCAATTATTATCCCAAACGGAAACTCCTATTATCCCAAATGGTAACTCCGATCGGACTAATTCAAAATGAGTAGAGACGCGCGCTGCGTCCGCCACGTACGTTCAACGCATGGATCACGAGCCGGACACACCATCGAGCAACCGATTGGCTGTCGCGCGACGAAAACTTGTGCGCGTGATCGCCCTTTTCTTGCTACGTCTGGCAAATGAAGAATCGCAGTGCCGAACTCGGCGGCGTCGCCGACGACGGAAGCGATTTCGCCGATTGGCATGCCCAGTAAGGAACGAATCCTCACGCCTGCACGTTCTCCAAGAAGGCGAGCCTTTGAAGCCCGCCGGCAACAAGTTTACTGCCGATCGCCCGGCTTAGGACGATCGGGGAGTTGAGGCATGGACGGAGGACCGAACGACCGGCTAGCTACGGTGAGGACGAAGCTGTTGCGTGTGATTGCAATTCTTCGACAGCGGCTTCAAGCCGACGAACCCGAGCGCGCAACTCCACCACCTCGTCGTGAAGAAGCAGGGCGCTCTCGGCGGTTTCCAACTGAGCCCGCTCAAGCTCCCGACTCCCGTCACGACGCCTCTTCCGGTCCCGAGCCCCCTCCGGAGGTCCCGCCGAAAGCGGGATAGCCGGCTCCGACTCTCCCGCCAGATACCAAGGCGAAACCTTGAGCTCCTTAGCAAGGCGGAGCGCCGCCTCCAGCTTGAGACTCTTGATGTCACCTGTGCGCATCTTGCGCGCCGCGTCGGCCGAGACTCCGAGAATGTAACCCAGTTCCGTGTCACTCAGACCCCGAACAAGCTCCTTAAAACGTTTACTGAAGTTAACAACGGCCACGGGGTTAGGATACCATAAGAAGTCAATAGTTTCCTATTGACCTTTATCGTGAGCTTGCTATTATACTGGTAGGAAGTAAGACCAACGCGATGCCTCCTCAGGCCAGGGCTTCGGCGTAGCGCACCCTTACGCCGTAGCCTAAGCCTACCGGTCGCCACCACGCCCCTTGCCTCCGCTCGCGAAACGGCATGGCTACTATGGACTCAGACGTCCCTTCCGGTGCTTCCGCTCAGGCGTTCGACTACTCGCAGCTGAACGACAGACAGCTTCGCGCGGCGATTCGGTTCGCAGAGAAACATCTTTGCTGGGTCGAGGAAGATCACGTCACGCTTCTGCGGGCCTACCGTGAAGAGATCGACGCGATGCGCCGGCACCTCATCGATCGCATGCTGAGGCGAATGGTCACCAGCTCGGCACCACTCTCGGATGAGCAACAGCGCGACCTAAGCCACGCCTTCGAGCGGCGCGCTATGGATGCGAGCGAGATCGCGGTAGTCGTCCGTGCCGCTTCGAGAGGCCGAGTGGGTCACGTCGATGCGTTGACGGAGATCGAGGCGATGGCGTTGCTTCTGCGCTTAGGCCGAGAAGCGTGAATGCCAGGACTGCTGGCCAGCCTGGCCTGTAGAGGGGATTAGTATCATATGTCCCACGACGACGAGCTCAACTGGCTGCGCGACCGCGGCGTTCAAGTTGATCACAAGGGTCGGATCATCGTCAGCT
>Ga0182018_10003777_pt1 | contig 13252 bp, 7 predicted proteins | sample 812P2MmetaG_FD_120490 | JGI IMG/M metagenome (GOLD analysis project Ga0182018, IMG submission 120490) | Permafrost microbial communities from Stordalen Mire, Sweden - 812P2M metaG | ecosystem: Environmental > Terrestrial > Soil > Wetlands > Permafrost | place: Sweden: Stordalen | collected...
GGTCTGTTCGACCTCGGCGAAGCGGCCGCTGTTGTGGTCGCGGATGGAGGGGACGGCGGTGAAATCGGAGGGTTCTTCATTGGCGAACCAGCGGATCTCGTTGAGCGGGTAGATACCGAGGTCCATGAGCGAGCCGCCGCCACCGAGGGCTTTGGTGAGGCGCCACGCGCCGGCCGGTGTGTAGTAGCCCAATGCGCCCTCGAAGGCCTGAAGCTGGCCGAGCGCACCGGACTGCACGATGCGCTGCGCGGCGAGGTGGGTGGGGTCGTAGTGGATGCGGTAGCCGACCATGAGGAGCAGGTTGGAGTTGCGCGTGGCGGAGGTCATGGCCTCGCACTCGCCGGAGGAGATGGCCATGGGCTTCTCGCAGAAGACGTGCTTGCCGACGCGGGCGGCGCGGACGGTGTAGTCGCGGTGCATGCTGTTGGGCAGGCCTACGTAGACGGCGTCGACGGCCTTGTTGTCGGCGATGCGGTCGAAGGTCTCGTAGGTGTAGATGGAGGTCTCGGGGATGCCGTACATGGCGGCGTACTTCTTGCCCTTGGTGTCGGGATGGCCGGTGACGAGGGCGGTGATCTTTGCGGATTTGGAGTTGGCGCAGGCGCGCATGAAGATGTCGGAGACGGCGCCGAGGCCGATGACGGCGTAGCCGACGGGCTGTGCGGTTGCGGAGGTGGGGGTCGCGGGACTTGGGGCCTGGGCTAAGGAGGGGATGCGGGTTCCGGCGAGGGCGAGGGCGGAGAGTTTATTGAAGGCGCGGCGGTCGATGCGGAGCATGGGCAACAGCGTATGCCAGAGGCGCGGGTCGTGTCGAGGTCTCAGTGCGGCGCCACTGCCGGGCCTTGGTCGGTCCCTCCCGCAGGTCGGGTGGCGAGGCTTTCCTGCAGGAAAGCCAGCACCTTGGGGTCGGCGTCCAGAGTGGAGAGGGCATTCCCCTCGGGGGTCCCGCCGGGATCCACGGATGCGGAGCTTACGAGACGACTAAGGCCGCCCGACCAGGTGGGAATAATCAATGGCTCGCCTGCATGGTGTCCTGCGTGGGGGTAACTGAGGTGCTGGAAGGGATAGCGGAAGTGCGCGAGCTGGAGGCGCTGCATGGCGGCATCTGCCATTTCACGGGACCGCCAGACGCCGTCATCCCCGCCGGAGATCATGAGGATCGGCCCATTTGTGAGCTCGACATGGATGGTTGCGGAGTCGGCGGGGTTATCCGCTGATGGCGAGGCCACATCATACGACAAGGGGCGGCCTTGCCAGGTCCAGGCGGAAGCCGTAGCGTGACTGCAACAAGAGGGGAATCGCACATTTGCGGGAACGTACGCGACGACGGCGTGGAGGGCGGGGTAGAGCGCGCCGAGCTGAAGCGCCAGTTCTCCACCGCGTGAGCCTCCCATGACGGCGAGTTGATTGGCTGCGATCTCAGGCCGCTGCTTCATCCAGCCGATGGCCTGGCCGAAGTATTCAAGTGGAATATTCACCAGCTGCTGGGGCAGCCCGGGGACGCCGAAGTAGGCGAGGGCCAGGGCAGCGTAACCGTGGGAGGCCAGCCAGATCGCCGGTCTCCTGGGGGTTCCACCCTCTGAGCCCCCCACGACGAGAACGCCGGGGTGCGGGCCGAAACCTTCCGGGAGAACTAGCAGACCGTGGAGCTCTCCCGTCAAGTTGATCTCTTGCAGGCCGGCTGGGTAGAACGTACGCTCTAGATCAGCGGTGGAGATCTGCGTGCCGTTCCTCATCAGTTCGAAGTGGACGATCTCCACCCCGCTGGGAGTGCTGTAGCTTTGCACGCCCTTGGCGGCGGGCTTCATGGACCAGATGAGGCCCATTGCAGAGACGGCGCGGTAGGAGCCGTCGACCGGGGCCTGCGTCGAGGTGTCGACGGTCCCTGTATCGTCGGCGGCGAACTCTGCCTGGGAGGCCCAGGGCTGCGCTTTGCCATCGAAAAGGTGGGCCTGGATGGAGATGTGCTCATGGGGTTGAAGGCCGGCGACTCGGATGGTTGCGGGCTGGTCGGCGAGGACGTGGCCCGGCGAAACAGTAAGCGTTTGCGCGGCCAGTACGAGTCCGCTCGATGCATAGAGACAGACGCCCAGCAGAACGATGAACGGGGCGACGCGATGGAGGTAGGGGGGCAAGATCCGGGGCGAATCGTTCGGCGACGACGTGGATGCGCCCGGCTCCGTTTTGCGCATGTCGACAGCATAAACCAGCGACTGTAGAGGAGGGAATACAGCGAGGAACTGGCTCGATAAGTATCTCTTAGACGTTGTTGTTCTTGAGCAGCATTTCATGCCCAAGCGGTACAGGCCGCATACTAGAGGGAGATTCAAAATCCCACGTCCTGTAAGAAGGTGGTTTTCCGGCCGATGCCCGCAGTTGTACGCCGCTACAAGTATCTGGATGCGCTGACCACGATGTTTGTGGTGATCCTGCTGGTGTCGAATCTGGTCGCGCAGAAGGTGTGCATGATTGGGCCCTTTGCGGTGAGCGGGGCGCTGCTGCTGTTTCCGGTGACGTATATCTTCGGCGATGTGTTTACCGAGGTGTATGGGTTCGGAGCGTCGCGGCGGGCGATCTGGTTGGGGTTCTTTGGGACGTCGCTGCTGTACCTGATGGGGGCGATTGTGATTGCGCTGCCGGGCGCGCCGGAGTGGAAGAACCAGCAGGCGTTTACGGTGGTGTTTGGGTTTATTCCACGGATTCTGGCGGCGTCGCTGATTGCATACTGGATGGGCGAGTTTGCCAACTCGTATACGATGGCGAAGCTGAAGCTGCTGACCAACGGCGAAAGGCTGTGGACGCGGACGATTGGGTCGACGGTGGTGGGCCAGGCTGTGGATACGGTGCTGGTGATTACGCTGACGTTCGCCGGAAGGTATCCGGTGCGGACGCTGGCAAACATTATTGTGACGGGCTATCTGCTGAAGGTGGCATATGAGGTGCTGGCCACACCGCTCACATATGTTGTGATTGCCTGGCTGAAGCGAAGCGAGGATTCGGACCCGTTTGACCGGGATGAGAACTTCAACCCGTTTCGCTTCGGCGGGAGGGATGCGTCTGGCAGCTGATGTCCGGATTCACATATCATTTAGACGGGGCGTGGCTGGGAACAGACAAGGCGCAGCTGGGAAGTTTGCGCATCCTATGGTGCAGCCTCAACATCGAATAGCAACCTTGTCGCGCTGTGAGCGAAAATACCTCTCGTAGAAGGAGACCTGCTGTGCATCTGTATGAACGCCATCGTTGTTTAGGGGGGTTGACGGTCCTTGGGCTAGGTGGTCTGGCAGTGGTCCTGACGGGATGCAGCAAGGCGGTGCCTCAGGCGACTGGACCGGCGATGCAGGCGATGCCGGTGGCGGTGCAGCCGGTGGCATTGAGCGCGGTGCCGCGGACAGACACCTACGTGGCGACGATCAAGAGCCGGCGTTCGGCGACGATGCAGCCGCAGGTGGACGGCAACCTGACGAAGATATTGGTGAAGTCCGGGGACGCGGTGACGGCTGGGCAACTGCTGATGGAGATCGATCCGCTGAAGCAGGTGGCGACGGTGCAGGCGCAGCAGGGGACGGAGCAGCAACAGCGGGCGGTATACCAGTACAGCCAGGCGGACATGGCGCGCCAGGAGCAGCTGTATAAGGACGGAATAATTTCGAAGCAGGCGTACGACCAGGCGGTGCAGTCTCTGCAGAACTCGAAGGGCGCGCTGGATTCGGCGGCGGCGCAGACCAACACGCAGAAGCAGGAGCTGGCGTACTACCAGATACGCGCGCCATTTGCGGGGATTGTGGGCGATATTCCGGTGCATCTGGGCGACTATGTCTCGTCGACCACGACTCTGACGACGGTGGATGAGAACAACGATCTTGAGGCATACATCTACCTGCCCACGGAGCGCGCAAGTCAGGTGAAGAACGGGCTGGCGGTCGATTTGCTCGATGAAGGCGGGACGGTGCTGGCGCATTCGAGCATCGATTTTGTCTCGCCTGAGGTGGACAACGACCTGCAGGGGATTCTGGCGAAGGCGTCGATTCCGAAGTCGTCGGAGCGGCTGCGCAACGGGCAGATTGTGAATGCGCGCATTACGTGGAGCACGGCGCAGACGGCGACAGTGCCGGTGCTGGCGGTGACTCGCATCGGCGGGCAGAGCTTCGTTTATGTGGCTACCCCACGGGGCAGCGGCTACTCCGCGCATCAGGTTTCGGTGACGCTGGGTGAGCCGATTGGCAACGTCTACCCTGTGCAGGCCGGGCTGAATCCTGGGGACCGCGTGATTCTCTCAGGGATCCAGTTCCTGCAGGAGGGCGTGCCCGTGCAGCCCATGCAGGCGCCGCCAGGGGCGCACGCGGGGAGTTAGAGATTGCCCGATTCTCCCAATAGGAAGAATCCCAACCAGCAATATCCAAGAGCCAACAAGCAGTATCCAACAGCCAACAAGCAGTATCCAACAGACAGAATGCAAGAGACAGGAAAGGTAAAGCTGCTTGGTTGAGTTTTTTATTCGCCGTCCCATCTTCGCGACCGTATGCGCGCTGCTGATCGTGCTGGCGGGCGCGGTCTCGATGCCGACGATTCCGATCTCGCTTTATCCACAGCTTGCGCCGCCGCAAGTGGTGGTGAGCTGCAACTATGTGGGCGCGAATGCGCAGGATGTTGAGTCGGCGGTGACCATCATCCTGGAGCAAGCGATCAACGGGGTCGAGGGCATGCGGTATATGTCGTCGACCTCGGCCAATGACGGCACCTCGACGATCACGATTACATTTCAGACGGGATACGACCTCGACATTGCGGCTGTGGATGTGCAGAACCGCGTGGCGACGGCGCAGGGCCGGCTGCCGGCGACGGTGAACAACACCGGCATCTCGATTACGAAGGCGAACTCGAACTTTGTGTTAGCGGCGGGATTCATCTCGCCGGACCATTCGCTCTCGCCGGCGTTTATTTCGAATTATCTCGATGTGTATGTCGCGGACGCGTTGAAGCGGGTGCCGGGGGTGGGCGCTGTCATCATCTTCGGCGAGCGCAAATATGCGATGAGGATCTGGCTGGACCCGAACAAGCTTGCAGCGCGCGGTCTGACGCCGCTGGACGTGACCAATGCGCTGCAGGAGCAGAACGTAGAGGTGCCGGCCGGGCAGCTTGGGATTCCGCCGTCCGATCCGAACCAGACATATCAGATGGCGGTGCGGGTGGTAGGGCGGCTGACCGATCCGAACGAGTTTGAAAACATCATTCTAAAGTCGAACGCTCCGACTGCTCCCGCGGGTTCGGTTGCTACAGGCACGACCGCCAACAGCTCCGGGATTGTGTTGCTGCGGGATGTGGGCCGGGCCGAGGTAGGCGCGGAGACCTACAGCACCAGCCTTCGTTTTGCCGGCGGCGGCTACAACGGGGGAGACGCGGTGGGCGTGGGCGTACAGCAGCTCTCGAACGCGAACGCGCTGGATGTGGACCGGCGCTGCCGCGCGGTGCTGGCGGAGCTGGAGAAGTCTTACCCGCCGGGACTGCAGGGCGTGATTGCGGTGGATACGACGACGGTGGTTTCGGATTCGATCAAGGAGGTGGAGAAGACGCTGGCCGAGGCGATCGTGATCGTGATCATCGTGATCTTCCTGTTTCTACAGGACTGGCGCGCGACGATCATTCCGGCGGTGACGATTCCGGTGTCGCTGATCGGAACGTTTGCGTTCATCAAGATATTCGGCTTCTCGATTAATTCGCTGACGCTGTTTGGAATCACGCTGGCGACCGGGCTGGTGGTGGATGACGCGATCGTTGTGATTGAGAATGTGCAGCGGCACCTTGAAGAGGGCGTAGCGGACGCGCACGAGGCGACGAGCATTGCCATGCGCGAGGTGACGAGCGCGGTGATTGCGACTTCTCTGGTGCTGATCTCGGTGTTTGTACCGGTGAGTTTCTTTCCGGGGACGACTGGGATTCTGTACAAGCAGTTTTCGCTGACGATTGCGTTTTCGATTGCGATTTCGGCGTTCAACGCGCTGACGCTGTCGCCGGCGCTGGCGGCGCTGCTGCTGCGGCGGGAACTGCACCACGGCGGGTTTCTGGGGCTGGTGGACAAGGCGATCCGCAAGGTGATTGCGGGGTATGCGATTGCGGTGACCTGGGTGGTGAAGATGCGGTATGCGTTTCTGGTCCTGTTTGTGGCGGGGTTGGGCGCGGCGGTCTATATGTACAAACACGTGCCGACGGCGTTTGTACCGGTGGAGGACCAGGGATATTTTCTGATCATTGTGCAGACGCCTCCGGGGGCTTCACTGAGTTATACGACTGCATTTGCGGACCAAGGCGCGGCGATTGTACGCAATGACCCGGATGTTTTTGGGACTTTTTCTGTTATGGGTTTCTCGCTGGCGGGGGGAAGCTCGCCGAATTCAGGGCTGATCTTTGCGCCGTTGAAGCCAGTAGACGGACGTACGAAGTTGGGTAAGGGCCATACGGCGCACGACATTGTGGCGAGGATTGCGCCGCGGCTCTTTGCGGTGCCCGGTGGCATATTGTTTGCGGCGGAGCCGCCGGCGATCCAGGGGATCGGCACGGTGGGAGGCTTTCAGTTTGTGCTGCAGGATGGCGGGCGCAACACGTTTGCGGACATCGACCGCATTGCGCACACCCTGGTAGGGGCGGCGCGCGACCCGCAATATGGGCTGGTAAACCTGAACACGACGTTTACGGCTAACGATCCTCAGCTGTATGTGACCATCGACCGGCAGAAGGCGGAGGCGATGGGCGTGCCGATGTCGCAGATCACTGCGGCGATGGGGACGTTTATGGGTTCGAGCTATGTGAACGATTTCAACTTCAACAACCGGTCGTACCGCGTGTACGTGCAGGCCGACCAGCAGTTCCGGCGCAATGCGGCGGACCTGCGGCAGTATTACGTGCGCTCGAATGCAGGGCAGATGGTGCCGCTGGACAATCTGGTGGCGCTCTCGGAGACGGCGGGGCCGCAGGTGATCAACCACTACAATTTGTTTCGCTCGGCGGAGATCGATGGGTCGCCTGCGGAGGGACTGAGTTCGGGGCAGGGGCTGGAGAATATGCAGAAGCTCTTCGACAAATTCAAGATGCCCGGGATGACGTACGAGTGGACCGGGCTGGCGCTGGAGGAGGTCGAGTCGGCGGGGAAGGCGGTGGTCATCTTTGGGCTGGGGCTGCTGGTGGTTTATCTGACGCTTTCAGCGCAGTATGAGAGCTTTGCGCTGCCGTTCATTATTCTGCTGGCGGTGCCGATGGCGGTGCTGGGCGCGCTGGGACTGGTGGCGGCACGCGGCATCAGCGACGACGTGTATGTGCAGATTGGGCTGGTGATGCTGATTGGGCTCTCGGCGAAGAACTCGATCTTGATTGTGGAGTTCGCGGAGCAGCAACTGGAGCATGGCAAGTCGATTATTGACGCGGCGATTATCGCGGCGGAGCTGCGGCTGCGGCCTATCCTGATGACGAGTTTTGCGTTCATCCTGGGCGTGATGCCGCTCTACTTTGCGACGGGTGCGGGCGCGCTGGGGCGGCACTCGGTGGGGACGGCGGTGGTGGGTGGGATGCTGCTGTCGACGATCCTGAACCTCTTCTTTATTCCGGTGCTGTATGTGCTGTTCAAGACGGTGCTGGGGCTGTTCAAGCGCAAGGGGCCGGCGGCGCCCGCGGCTGCAGAGCCGACCGCGTAGAGGCGGAGGCAGCCTGGGCGGCGTCTCAGAATGGGACAGATGACACAACAGTTGTAGCGAAATAAGCGTCCGTGGGATGTGCGGTGGGGAAGCGTCGAGCGATGCTGGGTCAGTAGGTGAGTCCTTCACCGAATCTGACGAGAGTTGAGACGACGACGATGCACGACGCGCTGGTGGCCCTTCTATTTATGGCAATCGTGATGTTTCCATGCTTCGTTTCGGTGGAGACTCCGGAGTAGCAGCCCAGGGAGAGGCGACCAGAATCCAGCGGAGGCCGACGTCCAGCGGGAGCCACTATGGTTTGGGGCGATGCGGAGGCCCCACATCTCACAATGGAGATGTGGGGTCTTCTCATTTAAGGCTGCGCTAGAAGAGGAGTTTGAGGCTCAGCTGGATCTGACGCGTAGTTGCCGCGGTAGTGATGAGGCCGGCGGTTGGGCTGATGGAAGGCGGGGTGTAGACGCCGGCGACCAGCGTGGGGGCGGAAGCGAAGACGGTTTCCGAGGGGGTTTGCAGGTTGGTGTGGTTGAGGACGTTGAAGAACTCAGCGCGGAACTGGACGCGGAAGCGCTCGTTGATCTGCGTGGTCTTGGCGAGCGATAGGTCGACATCCTTGTAGCCGGGGCCGGTGAGGGTGTCGCGGCCGAGGTTGCCGACGGCGCCTCCGGTGATTGTTCCGCTGGAGCTCAGGGTGGAGATCGGCGCGGTGAAGGCCAATGGGTTGAAGTATTCGGCGACCTTCTGCGCGGTGGTGCCCTGGGTGTACCGAGGGCCGGTGAAGTTCGGATTGGCGCTGGGGCGGACTGGGTTGCGCGAGTCGCCCGAGCCGGTGGGGTTGTAGCCCAGCTGCGGGCTGAAGGGGAATCCGGACTCGAGGGTAATGATCGTAGAGAGCGTCCAGCCGGAGACGAGGTGGTCGGTTGGCGAGTTGGTGTGCCCGAGAAGCAGGTGGCCGTGGCCGAAGGGCAGGTCGTAGCTGCCGTTGATCGCGGCCAGGTGGCGGATGTCAGTTGCGGCTGGGCCCCAGTCAAGCCTGGGCTCGTTCGGATATTCGACGAAGGCGGGGGTGTTGGCGGAGACGCTGGTGTTCCATGCGGAGCCGTCGTCGAGGTTGCGGGCGTAGGTGTAGTTGGCGCGGAGCTGGAAGCCGTTGGCGAAGCTGCGGCGGACATCGACCTCAAGCGCGTTGTATGAGCTTGTGCCCTGCGAAAACCAGGAGGTGGTATTCGCGACCGCTGGGTCCGGCAACGCCGTTGTCGGGTAGTAGATTGTGCCGCTCGGGAAGTTGTCGGCGCTGGGGCAGGCCGGGTTGGGGCAGATGACGGATGCGGGTTCGTTGAGGTCACCGGAGAGAATCTGATGGTAGCCGTGGGAGCCGACGTAGCCGAGCGTGAGCGAGGTATTGGGCACGATCTGCTGCTCGACTCGGAGGGTCCAGGCGAGGACCGCGGGAGTGCTGATATCGGACTGGACGGTGGATGGGGAGACGCCGGTTGTGCTCCCTGTGCCACCCGTAGGATTTGCCACGGTGCTCTTCTTGGTGGCGTAAACGGTGTTGAATGGGGCGGCCTGATCCATGCGGTAGTCGAGCGTGTCGAGCAGCGAATGCTGCAGGCCGAAGCTGGCGCGGATGGCGGTCTTGCCGCTGGCGAAAGGCGAGTAGGAGAGGCCGATGCGCGGCTCGGGCAGGAATTTGGCGCGGTTGGTGGTGAGGGCGGCGGAGCCTGTGGTGGGGGTGGCGTTGATGATGGGCGGTTGGCCGGCGGCCCCCGGGGTGAATCCATAGACTGCGGCGCGGCCGTGCGAGGCGTTGAAGCCGTCGGTCGACTCGGTGCGGATGCCGGCACGGAGTTCGAGGTTCGGCGTCAGTTTGATGGTGTCTTCGAGGTAACCGGAGCCGAAGGTGCTGCGCCAGCCGAGTTCGGTGGTCTGCGGCGCATAGGTAAAGGTCGCGATGCTGCCCTGCAGAAAGCTGGTAAGAGTGCTGAAGGAGGCTTGACCATCCTGGTCCTGGGCGAGATTGTCGTTGGACTCGAGGAACTGGAGCCAGCCGCCGGCTTCAATCTGCTGTTTGCCGCGGGTGTAGAAGATATGGTCGTCGTAGGTGAAGAGGTTGCGCGTGGAGGCATTGTTGGAGCCGACGTTGACGCCGGCGGTCGTGATGGTGGAGGCGCCGTTGGAGGCGGTCGATCCGGAGATGACGACTGCGCCGGTGGGTTTGCCGGCGAGGAAGGTCGGCGTGACGGCCTGGGTGGCGGGAGGGATGTAGCCGAGGAAGTAGAAGTTGGCGCGGGAGAATCCAGCGCGGGCGGTGTTGAGCAGGTTCGGCGTGATGACATGCTGCTCCTGCGCGCTCCAGACCTGCTCGCGTAGGCTCTCGTTGACCAGCGAGAGGGGATCCAGGGTGGGGGTGTTGGCGACTGAGTCGTCGATGGTGAAGACGCCGAAGAGGAGGTCGTTAGGAGTGAGGTTGGCGTCGAAGCGAGCGGTGCCGAAGTCTTCGCGGATGTGCTGCGGCGCGCTGCTCTTGACCTCCGCAATCCCGGTAGGCGGACCGGTCACCGAGAGCACCTCCGGAGAGTTCGGCGAAACCGCCGGCCATAGGTTGAACAACCCGGCCACGCCGGCACCGAGGGTGACGTGGGTGAGGATGCCGGTGGCAGGGTTGGGCACTTCTCCCTGTTGGGCGTTGTAGTCGGGCTCCAGGGTAACGTCTGTGACGCCGAGGTTCTGGCGATAGCCCTCATAGTTGGAGAAGAGGAAGAGCTTGTCGTGTTTGATGGGGCCGCCAAGCGATGCGCCGAAGTTGTTGCGCTGGAACTCCGGGATGCGAGCTGGGTCGAAGTAGTTGCGGGCGTCGAAGAAGGAGTTGCGGAGAAACTCATAGACGGAGCCGTGCAGGTTGTTGGTGCCGGAGGCGGTGACGATGGAGACCTGCGCGCCCTGACGCTTGCCGTAGGCGGCGGAGTAGGTGTCGGTGATGACGTTGAACTCGCGGACGGCTTCGACTCCGAGGAGCTCGCCTGACGTACCGCCGGGAGTCACGTTGATGAGCGATGCGCCGGTGTACTCGACGCCGTTGAGCAGGAAGAGATTGTCCTGCGGGCGACGGCCGGAGACGGCGAACATGTTGCCGACGGAGGAGTTTGAGGTGCCGATGGAGCCGGAGCGCTGCGCGGTGTAGTTGACGGTCGCGGGGTTGAGGCTGATGAGCTGGTCGTAGCTTCGGCCGTTGAGGGGGAGCTCCTTGACCTGGCGGGCGTCGACCAGGCCTGCGATCTGCTGGGTGGAGATATTGACGATGGCGGGCTGGTCTTTGACGGTGACACTCTGGGCGACGCCGCCGGGGGAGAGCGTGAGGTTCACATACTGGGATTGGCCGATGGAGAGGGGTATGCCGGTGCGGCTCTCATCGCCGAAACCGCTGGCCCTGGCGGTGACGGAGTAGGTGCCGACGGGGATGGAAGGCGCGGAGTAGCGGCCGTCGGCGCCGGTGGTGAGATGGCGCTCGTTGCCAGTCTCGTCGTTATGGACCAGGACGGCGGCGTTGCCGATGACGGCGCCGGTGGTGTCGCTGACCGTGCCGGAGATGGTGCCGCCGACAACCTGGGCGCGTGCAGTAAGGGCGGGGAAGAGGGCAAACAAGCCGGCGATGAGGACGGCGACGAGTGACAAGGACGTGCGGGTGGTGCGGTTCATGCGATTCTCCTGTGAGATAGGGGGCGCGGATTCGCGGCCGGTGATTGCTGAAATGTGGGGATGGATGTGTTGCGGCGTGCTCTCGCTACGGGCGGCAACAGCTGAGTGGGGCGGAGACAGGACAAGCGACGGCGATGCGGATAGGAGTCATCGGGCGACTCCGTGGCTGAAGCTCCAGTAGACGAGGCCGAGGGTGAGGACGGCGATAAAGACCTCGCCGAGGATGCCGACGACGAGTGGACGCCATCCCCGGCCTACGAGGTCGCGCAGGTTGGTGCGCAGGCCGACGCCGGCGAATGCGGGGAGGAAGGCCCAACGCGAGAGGTTGGAGAGGCTGGTGAGCTGCCCACGGGTGAAGAAGCCGGCGGTGGCGAGCACGGAGATGGCGACGAAGCCAAGGATGAATTTGGGGAACTTCTGCCAGAGGAAGAGGCCCTTGTTGGCGACGTGCGCGGCCTGACCCTTGGAGGCCCAGTAGACCGCATAGCCGAGGACGACGAAGCCGATGAAGGACGAGCGGGCGGTCTTGGCGAGGATGGCAAAGCGGCCTGCCTCCTGCCCGTAGAGCTGGCCGGTGACGACGGACTCGGCGGTGTTGTCGACGGCTAGGCCGGCCCAGATGCCGTAGGCCTGCTGGCCCATGTGGAGCAGGTGACCGATGGCGGGGAAGGTGAAGAGCGCGATGGCTCCGAGGGTGAGGATCGCGGCGATGGCGGTGGAGGTGTCCTCTTCTTCAGGTTCGATGGCTCCCTGCGCGGCCATGATGGCGGTGACTCCGCAGATGCAGGAGCCGATAGCGAGCAGGCTGGTGAGCTTGGGCGGCAGGCGGAAGATGCGGCCGAGCAGCGTCATCACCGAAAGCGACAGGATGAGTTCGATGGCAACGAGCAGAAGGGAGAGGCCGCCGATGTGCAGTACGCTCTGCACCAGAAACTGCGCGCCGACCAGGACGATGCCGAGCTTGAGCCAGAGCTCGTAGGTGGCGACGCCAGGGCGGAAGATGCGCGCGACGCCGAAGGAGTTGGAGATGATGAGGCCGAGGATGATGGCCCAGAGGACGTACTCGATCTGGAGGGAGTGGAAGAGGCGTTCGAGCAGCTTGCCGAGCAGGCCGATGGAGAAGAGCAGAGCGACGCCGGGCAGCAGGCCGAGGAGGGTCGCGGGCGTATGTGGGAGCGGCCTCTGCGCGGACGCCGCGAGGCTGGGAAGCTTGTCGGCGGCTGGGTGCATGGGAGTCGGGATCGGGATGGTCTGGGTCGACATGGTGCGGAGCCGACGGGGCCCAGGTGTGGGCGCGTGCGGTTCGGGCGCCTCGTTTAGAAGTTGATCTGGTGGATGACACCGAAGCGGATGAGCGCAGCCAGGGCGAGCGCGATGCCGATGGCGAGCAGGTCAACGTTGATGGGCAGGCGGAGGCCGGAGTGGGACTGCGCGGGGCGGTTTGTGTTCGGGGTTGCCATGATGCTCCTTCAGAAAACTGGTTGCTGAATCTGTTTTGGCCCGCGCGCAGTAAAAAACCCACCTATCGCGCCTGGCGCTGATACGGTGGGCTCCTGAATTTCTAAGGCTTCTGTATTTCTGTGGTTCGCCTAGGAAAGGGATCGACCAGCGCAGCAGCATGCGTTGCCCATACAACAGGGGCAACAGCTACAGGCGGCGATACACATCTTTCCCATCTCGTTTAGTGTAGGTCTTTCGGGGGTGGGCGTCAAGGGCGCTTTGGCGATTTTAAGGTGGGTTAAAGAGGAAACCCACGCAGCGCGGTGGGGGCTGTTGCGTGGGTATTCCGGTAAAGCAACGAAGTGGGTGGACTTCGTTGTGACCGACTCAACCCGAAGGGAGTCTTGCCACTCACTTAGAGTAGAGAC
>Ga0182018_10003778_pt1 | contig 13251 bp, 7 predicted proteins | sample 812P2MmetaG_FD_120490 | JGI IMG/M metagenome (GOLD analysis project Ga0182018, IMG submission 120490) | Permafrost microbial communities from Stordalen Mire, Sweden - 812P2M metaG | ecosystem: Environmental > Terrestrial > Soil > Wetlands > Permafrost | place: Sweden: Stordalen | collected...
ACCTGGTGGTGGCACCGAGCGGAGTGGTTTACGTCAACACCTGGTCGGGTGAGTACTATGGCAACGCCGCGCCTCATGCCGGCGGGTTTCTGGTGGCCCTCGAGGACAGCAAGGGCACGGGAAAGGCCGACGTGAATGAGCGCTTCGGTGAAACCGTGCAGAGTGGCGGAGCCGGCGGGACAGGAATCGGAATGTATAAGGGATCGATCTATGCGGAGATCAACGATCGAATCGTGCGCTACGCACTGCCTGCCGGCTCAATCGTTCCGCGGGACCCTCCCGATACGATCGTCTCCGGATTGCCTCTAGGGGGCGATCACCCCATGCATCCATTCATCATCAACGCTGCAGGGTCGATGTATGTCGACGTGGCTACCGCCACCAATTCCTGCCAGCTGAAGAATCGGACACTTAAATCGCCCGGCGCGGATCCCTGCACCGAACTTGAGACCCGTGGCGGAGTTTGGCGATATGACGCCAATAAGACGAACCAAACTTTCTCACCCGCCGAACGCTTCGTGACCGGGATCCGCAACGCGGAAGGCTTTGCCATCGACTCGGGCGGACGCTTGTTTGTGACCCAACACGGACGGGACCAACTGCATACCAATTGGCCCGACCTCTATAAACCCGACCAGGAGGCGACGCTGCCGGCTGAAGAGTTGCTGCTGCTAAAGCCAGGCGGCGACTATGGCTGGCCCGAGTGCTACTACGACGCGTTTCAGCAAAAGCTGGTTCTGGCACCGGAATATGGCGGTGACGGCGGCAGAACCGTCGGTCCGTGCGCGAACAAGGTCCCCCCGACTGTGGCATTTCCGGCGCATTGGGCTCCCGACGGAATGGTGCACTACGACAAGAAACAATTCCCCGCCCGCTACCATAACGGCGTGTTCATCGCCTTCCACGGGTCGTGGAATCGGGCACCATATGCGCAAGGCGGTTACAACGTAGTTTTTCAGAGCCTCGCCGGGGACCGGGCATCCAGCCGCTGTGAAATATTTGCCGACGGCTTTGCCGGAGCGGTGAAGTCGCCGGACCAAGCGGCCCATCGTCCGACCGGCCTCGCAGTCGGGCCAGACGGTGCGCTCTATGTTTCCGATGATATAGGCGGGCGAATCTACCGAATCGTCTATCGAGGCGGCTCCGAAGGCAGTGCAGCAACTTTCACTCCCTGTCCGAGTGCGTCGGCGCCGGCCGGCGATGTCGTCGAAGTCGCCGCTAAACCGCCGGAAGGGACGCACCCGGACGCGGGTGCGGCCGCAAATATCGGTCCTCCCGTTCCCCCAGGGGCGACGCCAGAAATGGTTGCTCTGGGCGATCGGATCTACCACGGCCAGGTGGGCGGAGCAGCGTGCACGGGTTGTCATGGTGCGAGTGGTACGGGCTCGCCCTTGGGGCCCGATCTGACGGTCAAGAAATGGTTGTGGAGCGATGGTAGCTACGCCGGAATCGCGAAAACGATCAGCGATGGCGTGCCGCAGCCAAAAAAGTATCGCAGTCCGATGCCGGCGATGGGCGGGGCTCAACTCACGGCGGAGCAGTTATCGGCGCTGGCTGCATATGTCTGGAGCCTGAGCCACCAGGCGACCCCGGCTTCGAGCACGCAAGTTATGCCTCCCGCCGAACTCGGGATTCCGGGCGAGAAGATGTACCCGGAAAGCCTCACTTCGACTACCGATGGTAGAGTCATCATCGGCAGCATCAGCGCCCGCACGATCTTTGTGGTAAAGCCTGGAGGCGCAACCGCCGAATCGTGGATCCATCCCGATAACGAGACAACTCTCGGAGTCTACGGTGTTTTCGCCGACGAAAAAACCAATACCCTCTGGGCGTGCTTTTCTTCGATTCCAGGAGGACATGGATCAGCGCAAGCACCCTCCGCGTTGACCGCCTTCGACCTCGAAACGGGCACGGTGAAGGGACGGTACTTATTACCGACGGCAGACGCCTTCTGCAATGACATTGCAGTCGGAACTGACGGTACGACATATGTGACAGACACCAACAATATGGAAGTTGATCGCCTCCCAAGCGGAGCGCAGCAACTCCAGGTATGGGCTGGTAACGGCAGCTTCGGCCCCAAGGGCGGCATTCTCGATGGTATTTCGGTTCTCGCGAACCAGCTCTACGTCAACACTCTCAGCACCAGCAAGCTTTTCTCCGTACCGCTCGGGGCCGACGGTAGACCTGGCACCATCACCGAGATAAAGCTTGATCGCGCCATCGACCATCCGGACGGCATGCGCCGATTCGGGGACGATAGCGTGCTGATCGTCGAAGGCTGCGGGAACGGTCGCCTCTCGCGTATCAGAATCGTCGGAGACTCTGGACAACTGACTACCTTAAAGGAAGGCTTTCCCGACGGCCCCGTATCGGTCACCGTCGTGGGCACGACAGGCTATGTTCTCGAAGGACAGCTCAAAGCACTCTTCGGCCCGCCTGACCCGCACCCCATAGCAAAACCGTTCCACGCAACTGCCGTCGAAGTGGGCAATCCCTAAGAACGAGGCCGCGGAACCAAATAGCGGCCGGCCGGGGAATGGGGCAACAGCGTTGTAACTATTTCGTCATGGAGCAATCGGAACAGACACTAGTCAGTGCGTTACTGGACGCCCAAGCAAAGGCCCATACGCTGTTTGCTGAAGTCGAGGCGCAGCACATTGTCCGTCCAGGGATCGCCGAGAGTGAGATCAACGAAAGCGTTTATGCGCTTGCCGGGCATATGTACAGCATTTCTCGCTATTGGCACAAACGTATCGTGCGTGCGGGGTCTAACACCCTGGTGCCCTACGATGAGAATCCTCCAGACTTGATGCTTCGGGAAGATGACATCGTTTTTCTCGATCTTGGTCCGGTGTTCGAGGAATGGGAAGCTGATTTTGGTCGTACCTTCGTAATTGGACATGATCCACTCAAGCACAAACTCTGCCGCGACATTGCAGAGGCGTTCGCCAAAGGCAAGCAGCATTTTCAAGAACACCCGGACATCACTGGGGCGGAATTGTACGGGTTTGCCCAGCGATTGGCGGAGCAAGCGGGCTGGGAGTACGGCGGCCCCATCGCAGGACATCTGATTGGGGTCTTTCCGCATGAAAAAATCGCGGGGGACAAAGTTAGTCTCTACGTTCATCCCAAAAACCACGGCCGAATGCGGATGCCAGATGCTTCCGGCCGAAAGCGGCGTTGGATATTCGAGATCCACTTCGTGGATCGCATCCGGCAGATTGGCGGATTCTACGAAGAACTGCTGACCATTGGCTGATGGTCGCTGCTTTTTCTTGGTGCCATGGCTTCGAACTTTCCAGAGGTGCGTGGGGTGAATCTCGATCCTCAGACTCGGTGCGAACACTTCCACGGAACCACCGACATCATTGCGATCAAGATGAAGTGCTGTGGCGTCTACTACGCGTGCCAGGAGTGCCACGCGGCGCTGACCGAACACGAAATCGAAGTCTGGCCCGAGCGCGAATGGAGCGAGGAAGCGATACTTTGTGGTGCCTGTCGGGTAGAGCTGACGATCCATCAGTACCTGCAGAGCGAGTTTCGTTGCCCAGCTTGCCGCGCCCAGTTCAATCCTAGATGTCGAAGCCACTATCATCTCTATTTTCAAATGCCCGGCAGTTTGTAGGATCTAGATGTCGAGCACGGCACGATGGGGAAGGGAAGCGAAATGGCATCGTTGGATGCGGAGCAGAGCCTGGGGCAGGGGGAAGTCCATTCGCGGACTGACATGGCTGTGTTGCTCGGAATTGCAGCGATCGAGGTGGTCGTTCATCTGCTCACCAATAATCGCTACGGCTTCCATCGCGATGAGCTCCAATTTCTGAGCGATGCCCGACACTTGGACTGGGGATTTGTCCCCTATCCGCCACTGACACCATTTGTGGAGCACATCAGCCTTGGAATCTTTGGCCTTTCGCTGGTCGGACTGCGTCTGTTCTCGGTCCTAGCGCAGGCGCTGGCCATCGTGGTCACTGGGCTGATGGCCCGGGAGCTTGGCGGGGGACGGCTGGCCCAGGTTACGGCGGCGCTGGCGGCCGCGCTCGCACCCTTGCCGCTTTTTGAGGGTACGGAGTTCCAATACACGACCTTCGACTATCTGTGGTGGGTGCTGGCTGGGTACTTCGTGGTTCGCCTGCTGAAGACAGAGAACCCGCGCTGGTGGCTGGCGATTGGCGCGGTCATCGGTTTTGGCCTTATGACCAAGTACACCATCCTCTTTTATGTGGCGGGAATATTCGGCGGGCTTCTGCTGACGCGCGACCGACGATTTTTCTTGAGCGGATGGCTCTGGGGCGGCGTAGGCCTGGCGCTGCTGATTTTTCTGCCCAACCTCGTGTGGCAAATACGCCACGGATTCGTCACCTACCGCTTCCTTCAGCATATTCACCTGCGAGACGTGGAAGAGGGCCGAGCGAATGGATTTGTGCTCAATCAGTTCCTGATCTGCACGAATTTGTATGCGGCCCCGCTGTGGATCGCCGGTTTGTGGTCGTTCTTGCTCAACCGGCGTTGTCGTCTGCTAGCCTGGATGTACCTGGTCCCGCTAGCGCTCTTCTATTTTGACAAGGGCCGATACTATTACCTGGCAGCGGCCTATCCCGTGCTGATAGCGATGGGCGCGGCTGCAGGCGAGCGCTGGGTCGGGGAGCTGCCGCGGCTCGGGCGGCGGGTGCTGGAAGGCGTGCTGTTTACCGGAATCGCTGGCACCGGGCTGTACGGCTGCGCGCTGGTTCTGCCGCTGGCGTCCGGCGGTCCGCTCATGCATTTTGCTCTCAAGAACAACGACGCTCTGCGCGAGGAGTTCGGGTGGGATGACCTGGTCCGGACGGTCGCCGGTATTCGCGATTCCATGCCTCTGCCCGAGCGACAGGACGTGGGGGTTCTGGTAGGGAACTACGGCGAGGAAGGCGCTATCGAAATACTCGGCTCGGCCTATCGCTTGCCTTCTCCCATTAGCATGACCAATTCAGCGTGGCTGCGCGGGTATCCCCTGCCGCCCCCCTCGCCCTTAATCGTGGTCGGCTTCTCGCGCCAGGCCGCAGACAAAGCGTTTACTGCCTGCCGGCTCGCTGGACAGAACGGCAATCCTTATGGCATCAAGAACGAGGAAAGCGAGGATTACCCGGACATATTCGTGTGCGATGGCCCACGCCTGCCCTGGCCAGAGTTCTGGAAGGAGTACCAGAACTTTGGTTGAACTACTCCGCTCGCAACGCGTGAACCGGATCCACTGCGGCGGCCCGTCGGGAAGGTAGATAGCAAGCGAAATAGGCGATGGCAACCACGCCGGCCGTGGTGATGACGTAGGTCCCCGGGTCCATGGGGCTCACGTTGAACAGAAGCGAGGACATCAGCCGCATGGTGGTGAATGCGGCGGCCAAGCCGAAGGCGATGCCAATCGCGGTCAGCCATAGTCCCTGACGTACGAACATTGCAGTCAAAGCCTGCCGTTGGGCGCCGAGCGCCATCCGTATGCCGATCTCCCGTGTCCGCTGAGACACCGCATATGAGATCACGCCGTAAATCCCAACGATTCCGAGCAGCAGAGCCATGCTTCCGGCGACGCATAACATGACGAGAGTGAACGAGGTCCGCGCCATAGATTTCGTATACAGCTCACCCAGCGTGGTTGCCTCCGACAGAGGGAGATCCGAATCGACCGCCCAGACCATCTGCTGAACTTCCTTCATGAACGCTGCCGAGGCCGCCCGGGGAGAGCGAATCGCGAACGCGACATCGCGGCGAACCATTTCCTTGTCGCCCTCGAAACGATCCTGCATGACCGGCCAATACACCGAGGTGGGCGCTGGATTGTTCGGGCCGTCGTCGTGTACGTCCTTCGCAACACCGATAATTTCGCGCCAGTCGTCGGTGGTGCCGATGCGGATTCGCTTTCCGAGAGCGCTCGCCGGGTCATGCCAGTACTCTTTCGCAAGATTCTCCGAGACGATGGCGACGGGCGTCTTCTGGTACGTTTCGGTCCAGGTGAGATCGCGGCCGGCGACCAGCGGCGTTCCGAGCGTCGCCAAAAATCCGGGCGAGATGAATTTGAACCGGCGGAGGGGCGGGAGTTCACCTTCCTTGTAGGTACGGTCCGCGGCGAAGATAGGATCGGTCGAATCCCTACCGTCCATGGGGATGGCGGTTGAGAAGCCGACCGAGGAGACGCCGGGAAGGGCTGAGATCTTGTCCACCATCTCCTGCTCCATGTGAACCACACGGTCGCGCTCGGCGACCGGCACCTGGGTTTCCGGAATGTAGAGACGGAATGTCCGCACTCGGTCTGGCTCGGCGAAGCCGGGAGACACGTGCATCAAAGCCTGGAATGTGCGGATCATCAGACCCGAACAAATCAGCAGGACTAGCGCCAGAGCGACCTGTACGACAACCAGCGACTTGCGCGCGCGGTGGCGTTCGCGGCTCTGGCTTAGCGCTCGTCCTCCCTCGCGCAGGTCGCTGTGCACCCCCACGCCGGCATACTTGAGCACCGGAATCAAGCCAATGACAAGGCTGACGAAGCCTGCGAGCCCCAACGTAAAAAGCAGCACGGGGATATCGATGCCGATTTCATGGAGCCGGGGTAGGCCAGTCGGCGCCATGGCAACCAGAACGCGCAATGCTCCATAGGCGAATGCCAGACCAACGAGGCTTCCCGTGAGCCCAAGCACCAGGCTCTCGAACAAGAGCCCGGCCGTAATCCGCCCCCGTCCCGCTCCCAATGCGGTACGAATGGCCAGCTCTTGACGTCGACCTTCGACACGCACCAGCAGCAAGTTGGCGACGTTGGCACAGGCCACGAGCAGCACCAGGGCGATCGAGCCCACTAAGACCCACAAGACGTTCCCCACATCCCCGATCACATCCCGCTTCAGGGGGCGCAGACTTGGCTGAATCTGTGCTTTCTCAAACAGCGCCGGACTGAAACCCTCGGGCGCAGGAAAACCTCGGATCGCGACGGGAAGCAGACGGGCCATATCCGCGCTCGCCTGCGCCATCGTGACTCCCGGCTTCAAACGGGCAACCGCTCGGTAACTGAAGTTACCCAGCTTTGTTTTGTTGCGGTCCCACTGCATCGGGAGAATGAGCGCGGCATCTGCCTCATCAAGAAAATGAAATCCCTTGGGCAAGACGCCGATAATCTCACGCGGCCGTCCGTCGGCGATGATGGTGCGACCTAGGACAGAGGCACTAGCGCCGAATTTCTGGCGCCAATAACCATAGGAGAGCAGGACAGTTTCCGGTGCGCCGGGCGAATCATCCTGGCGGGTGAACAACCGCCCCAACGCCGGCATCACTCCGAGGATGGGAAGGGTTCCATCGGTGACATCGAGGCCCTGGACGTGCTCCGGCTGCCCCGTGCCGGTGATGCTCAGCGAATCGCCCGAGTAAATGCCGATATCCTGAAGGGTGGTGCTTTGCTCACGATCAATGAAGTAAACAAAGGGCGCCATGTTCACTTCCTGGAGGCCAATGCCGGGCGCCCTGTGCCAGACGCCGATCAGTTGCTCGGCGTGAGGGTAGTTCAGAGGCTTCAGCAGTACGCCTTCCACGATACTGAAGATTACCGTGTTCGCGCCGACACCCACGGCCAGCGTAATCAGGGTGATCGCGGTGAATAGCCGGGCTCGGCTGAGCCTTCTTAGAACTTGCTTGAGTTGTTCATTGAACATGGCCATGCTCCAACTCTCCCCACCCGCGGATTGTGTTCTCAGCCGGGCCGCGGCAGCCCCAGCAATGACCATTACGTTACCGGCCGACGAAAAGTTCGCGTTTTGTGGACTGCCCGCCACCCCCGTCGATCGCAGATTCACACCTGGGCGGTCCCCCCGGGACAGAAATCGCTTGCGCCAAACCGCGGTGAATCACCAATTTGCGAGCGGAAAGGGCCATCCGTTGACCACATATGCCGACCTGCAGTACCCATCCGGGAGCCGATGGTTCGCTCCGCCCGCCCGTATTCGCTGACGTTTGTTCGTCCGGGCATACGAAGGTAGAATCGCTGCATGCCAGCCTATGCATACGCCACCCTGGCCGCTGGATGGCTCGTCTGGGTGACGCCATTTTTCTTAGCCAAACGAAACGCTAAACCGGCCAAAGAGCTGGACCGCCGCGCCCGTTGGGGTATCGTGCTCGTAGGAATCGCTTATGCCCTGTTGTGGCAGGGCAAGTTCTGGGAGAGATCGATGTCAGCTTGGCGGATGGCGCTTTCCATCTCTTTTTTGCTACTGGCGAGTATTCTTTCCTGGACGGGCGCTCGCTCACTCGGACGCCAGTGGCGGATCGATGCCGGCCTCGGCTCTGACCATGAGCTGGTAATGTCGGGTCCCTATCGCGTGGTACGCCACCCGATCTACACGTCGATGCTTTGCCTGCTGTTCGGCACCGGCTTGCTGGTTACTCCGCTGGCGCTGCTAGCGGTCTCTGTGCTGGTGTTCATCGTAGGCACGGAGATACGCGTGCGGATTGAAGACAGGCTGCTCGCTTCCCGTTTCAACGACAAGTTCCTGGATTATCAGCGCCGCGTGCCCGCCTACATTCCTTTCCTGAAATGATACAGGCTGCTTTCGCGCCACAGTCGATCGTTCCCACACCGAGCGGAGCCACACCACACTACCGAAACAGATGGGTAAAAGCTGGGAAAGTGGGCGGGACTACCTGTCGGACCTCGGTAAAATAGCAAAGAATTCGATGCGCGCCTGTGCCTGCAAGTGGTTCGAATCCAGTTTCCGAAACTCTGACTCTTATCGAGCCTTGGGACAAACCGGTCACTTTCGCCGTCTAGCGGCTCTTATCGAACAGTAATCTCAGGCCGAAGCCAACGAAGACCGTTCCCGTGATGCGGTCGAATGTCTTCGCCACTCGCGCATTCCGCAGCCACAGGGAAAGGGGGCGCACGGCAGCGATTAGCAGAGCGAACCAAAGCAGGCCCTCGACCACGTGAATCCCGGCGAGCAGCATACTGAATCCAACAACATTCACTCCTGCCGGAATGAACAGTGGCAGGAACGTGACATAGAAGACGCCTACTTTCGGGTTGAGCAAGTTCGTCAGCAAACCACGAACCAACCAGCGCCGTGGATCTTCGACCCGGGCCGAGGTGTCGGCCAGAGCGAAGCCGGGGTACTGATCGGCTGCGAGACCGGACCGAAAGAACATCTTGCCGCCAAGAAAGACCAGGTAGCACGCGCCTGCTACCCGGAGGACGTTGTAGGCGACCCGCGAAGCGTTCAGCAGCGCACCCAGTCCGACGGATACGGAAAACCCCCAAGTGAGTAAGCCAAGGCAAATACCCACGCCTGCCGCCATCGCCCGCCTCTCGCCGCCGACCGCGGCGGTGCGGAGGACCAGCGCGGTATCGAGCCCCGGCGTGATCGTCAATAAGCCTGAGGCGATCAGGAAAGCGATAAGTGCGTGCGAGGTCGTCAAGCCTTGTCCATCAGCGATGATCTAGGGTTGTCTGAAAGTGATGTCACCGAACCGACATATTATCGTACATCGCGGGCTCACAATTGATCGGCAGCCTGTCTCGGTAACGGTGAGTTTTGAAGACCTGACGATTCCCTCCGTGTTTCCCGGTTGAATGCCCCGACTGAAAACTGATCAATCTCAGAATCCCGCTGGTCGTTCACGCATGACTTTCAGGTTCTTCTCTAACTCCAGTCCCGCAGTCCCCAATGTACCCTCGTCAAACAGCCGACCGATCAGAGTGACACCGTGGGGCACGCGGCGGGGCGGAGAGAACCTTGGCAGAGGATGCTTCGGGTCTGGCGCCCAGTCGCTGCGTGCCTCCGACACCTCGACGAACCCCGCACGCAGCGTGAGCGATGGATGGCCGGTATAGTTCGTGATGGTAAGCATTTCGTCGCGGAGGGATGGCACCAACAGCAGATCCACCTGTGAGAAAACGCGTGCCATCTCCTGGGCAACTTTTCGGCGCAACCGGTCAGCTTGAACAAAATCCACTGCCGACAGGAACCGGGACTGCCGGAAAATGTTGGGCCACCCGTCGGGCACTTGAACCTTCAACTGATCGACTCCGTGACTTAGCGTCAGCTCCTCGAAAGCCGCCGCTGCTTCAGCGAACAGAATCAGGTCGAGCGAGTCATAGGGCCAGTCGGGAATCGTCACCTCAACCGGAACCATGCCCACTTTCTTCACCGCCTCGAGGGCGGCGCGATCCACATCGGTGGCGGGAGCTTCCTTCATCCAAGCCGGGAAGTAGCCCACGCGCAGCCCCTGCACGCTCCCGCCTGAATCGAAGTCCAGCCTACTCGGAACGCTTGCCAGGTCACCCGGATCCGGGCCGGAAATGGCCTGCAGCACCAGCATCGTATCTTCCACACTGCGCGCCATGGGGCCGAGCTTGTCGAGCGACCAGCAAAGCGTCATCGCGCCCGTGCGCGGCACGCGACCGTAGGTGGGCCGCAGGCCATTAATCCCGCAGCGCATGGAAGGGCTGACGATGCTGCCGCCAGTCTCACTGCCAATGGCAAATCCCACCAGTCCCGCCGCCGTAGCGGCCCCCGGCCCCGCGCTCGAACCCGACGATCCTTCTTCGAGCAGCCAGGGGTTCATGGTCTGGCCGCCGAACCAAATGTCGTTGAGCGCCAGTGCGCCGAGGCTCAACTTCGCGACGAGCACGGCGCCCGCCTGGTTCAGACGTCTTACCACGGCCGCGTCCTCGGAGGGCACGCGGTTCCGGAAGGGCTCGGCACCGTAGGTGGTGGGAATACCGGCGGTGTCGAGAAGGTCCTTGCTGCCCCAGGGAATCCCGTGCAGGGGCCCGCGGTATTTGCCCGCCGCGATCTCCTGGTCCGCCTTCTTGGCCTGTGTCAGCGCGAGCTCGCGCGTCAGCGTGATGACGCAGTGGAGTTTGGGGTCAAAGCGCTCAAGTCGTTCCAGATAGAGATTGGTGAGCCGCTCCGAGCTCAGCTGGCGCTCCTCAATCCAGCGGGAGAGCCGGGTAACCGGCGCGAACGCAATGTCCTCATCATTTGCGGGCAACGGCCCGGCGTGGTTTTGACTCCGAACAAAACGATCGCGCTCCGGGCCGGCGTGTATGCCAGGCAACACCGGATCCCACCGCGTCGCGGGCGCGAGCGTCGCTTCCAACGCCACTTTGCGCGGCCCGGTACGGCGTTCGTAGAGCGCGGCCACGTTGCCGCGCCAACTCTCCGCTGCCACCGCGAGTTCGTTCGGGCTCAACTCGATCTGCACCAGTTTCTCGGCCTCGGCAAAGGTCGAAGACGACACCTCAGGTCCGACAAATGGACCGGTGCCGAACGCCGGAGGAGCTCCAGGCGGCAGGTCGCTGGAAGTCTGAGCCTGGCTGCGGCTCGCCACGGCTACGCTCAACAGGCCGAGCGATGTGTGAGTCAGGAACTGTCTACGAGATTTCGACATGCGTCCTCCGCACCGCATTGTACAGCCCGCAGAAAACCTTCGGCGCGCAAACGAAACCGGATGCGGCACGACCGCTCGTTTCCGCGGAGTCCCCGAGACCCGGTTTGCGAATCCGGTACTCGGCAGTGAATCGAAAGCGAGTTACTGATGCCAGCTTTTCCGATGGCGGCCAAAGCGGAGTGCTTGGCGGCAAGAATCTGTTCCGGTCGCGTTCCGATGTTTTCTTTGAGGTTGGCGAACGCTTCAGCACGACGCTCGTCGCTTGCCAGATATGCGATGTTTTCCCAGATCACTAATTCTAGGGGATCCGTCGAGAATGGCGGAGCGGAAGCACCATGTGCCGATGGAGGTTATCGACGAGCCTCGAGAACGTAATGGTAGTTGTGCCCATTAGCCGCGGCCCCAAATTTAACAGATGACCGGTCAAGGTCATGCCAGTAGGCGGATTAGCTCGAGTAACGGCGCACGACCAGAGAAATGGGCAGGCCAACACAGACCATGTGCGTGAGGATCGCAATGACGGTGGCGGAAGCGGAAAATGGACGCCGATGAAGATTCGAGAGCGGCATAACAATCCAATACATGAACAAATAAACGGCCACGCCGTAGGACACGCCCGCGAGAACGGGCCGGCTGGTCATGAAGGTGAGCGCGCGGCTGGCGGCGTAAAACACGGTTGCCGCCGTAAAGGCGATCAGGAAATGCAAGGCCATGCCCAGAGCCGCCGTTTTCCACCGGCCGTCAAAGGACTTCTCGCCGAGTAGCCCGCTGGCGATCGCCTGCAGTAGCATCTCGGGCGGCACACCCTTCGGCGCCCAGGTGATAAAGGCTGCCGTGATGTCCAGAATTCCGCACAAAAGGCCCGCCCGGAAGATGACCCCCAATGGGTTTGGTTTTTCGATGGAGGGCGCGTTGTTGCGAAAGGGAAGAGGAATCAATTTGTGCTCCCTTGCACGTGTACCGTGGGCACGGTTTCGGTTCCCATCAGTGTGACGTTCTGGTACAGGACGCGTTTCGTTCGAGACTCGGTTGGGCTAAGCCACCCGTGCCTCGATCACACTGTACGGCGATTTGGTCGGAATCACCCGCGTCAGACGGAATCTCGCTTTGGCGAACAATTCCGCGTACTCTCGCTCGGTACGCTCGCGTCCGCCGGGAAAGAACAGCATTTCGATATCAATAATCTTCGACATGTGGGGGACGTCGCCCGGGGGAACGACCAATTCGAGCAGCACCAGTCTGCCGTTGGGCTTTCCGCGGAGCGCAGCGTGGCAGTTCCCGAGGATCGTGAGCGCCCGGTCCTCCGCCCAGTCGTGAATGATGTTTTTCATCAGGTACAGGTCTCCGCCTTCGGGGACAGACTTGAAGAAGTCGCCGGCTGCGGTGCGGCAGCGGCTGTCGAGCGCCACCTGGCGGATTCTGTGCTCTCCGCCTTGAACAACATCCGGGAGATCGAACAAAATGCCCTTCAGGTTTGGATGCTTGCGTAGAATTTCGCAAAGGACGTAGCCATGCCCGCCAGCGACGTCCACGATCGTCGAAAAGGACGAGAAATCATACACCTCCAAAACGGCGTGGATGGCCATCGCGCTCATGGTCGTCATGGCCCGGTGGAAGCGGTCGAACTCGACCGGATCGGCGGCAAAATACTCGAAGGCTGGCTTTCCAGTGAGGTGCTCCACCGTCGGCTGGCCGGTTTTCACCGAGTGCAGCAAATCTCCTGCCACCTGGAAATGCAACGGGTCCGCGATCCAGACCATGGCATCGCGAAGCGAATTCGGGACATCGGAACGCAGCAGTTCGCCCGCTGAAGTCAGAGCGAAATGCCGCGGTTCTATTTCCGCG
>Ga0182018_10003779_pt1 | contig 13250 bp, 15 predicted proteins | sample 812P2MmetaG_FD_120490 | JGI IMG/M metagenome (GOLD analysis project Ga0182018, IMG submission 120490) | Permafrost microbial communities from Stordalen Mire, Sweden - 812P2M metaG | ecosystem: Environmental > Terrestrial > Soil > Wetlands > Permafrost | place: Sweden: Stordalen | collected...
AAACTTCGGCAGTCGCCGCCTGTTCGGATTCGCCGAGTCGTTCCTTTGCTACCCAAATCCTTGGCTCGTGGACTACGCTCATCGCCTCCAGGGCACCTACTTCGAGACGGTAAACAAATACGATCGGTCCGCCAGATAGCTGGTGGCTTTTTGGTGCGCCAAGTAGTAGCAAAAAGCCAAGACTGGCGCTTACGGATGACCAGCTTGCACGTATTCGGAAACAGTTTCAAATCCTCATCAGTCCTGTTCGATCACATTTGTCAATCGCATTGCTTGAGCTGGCACTCTTTTCCCCTGATGACCCAGCGGAAGGCCGATTTTTTTCCTTTCTGATTGGCATACCGGAAACGATAGCGTCCTATCTCAAGGTCATTGATGCGAATGTTAGAGACGCAGCTAATCGTCCACCGCTAATCCCAAGTCCACGGCTGTACGACATACCATACTGGGCGAAGGCCTACGAGGAACCAGTCCAGACTTCGCCTATTGACCTTGAAAGTGCAGCGATACACCTCGTAAGATACGCTATCGACGATGTTGGTCAGGCGACATTTGCAGAGGTCGCCTATAGTGTCGAATTGACGTTTGATAAGGCGATGCACGAGCTCTACCCGGATCGAACGTCGCGAGGTTTAGGCGCAGATTTTGCGACTTTGGTTCCCATATTTCGGCCAGCGGCTCAGCGGCAGGCAGGGCTCGGAGAGCGAATTCGTGGGGGAGGTCTGTTTATATATGGTAGGCGCGAGGGCGAATGGTGGCCTATTGATCAAGAACCGGCAGTTCAGCGAAATGACATCCTGCGCGTAGGCCCAGCTACCGTCTCGTCACAACTCTGGCAAGGCCTCATGAAAGGGATAATGGGCGTCAGCTACTCCCGAGTGGATCAGGCACGCCGAGAGCGAGACAGCCGCGACAGTGCGTTCATTGCGAACGCTCACGAGATTAATAAATTTGTTAGCCGCATTCACGCCTCCTCTCCTCTTGTCATGCTGGATTTGATTAGAGTGTATTTTCAATTCATGTTTAGCTCTGACCGAAAGTATGACCTACTATCTTATTTAAATGAGATTCCTTTTCTTAGTATAATTCGGGCCAAGAAAGGGAGGTTGTTCCTGGATGAAATAATCGCTAACGCATTCTTAGTGGCCGCGGTTCTAGAGTCAGCTTTATACGCTATTGGAAGAAGTGGAATTACGCCCGACACACAAACCTTTGAGAGCGATCTGAGAGGACGACTTGCAGAGTATGCGCATCGCCTGGAATCAACCGTGCCGCACTCGGCGCCTCGATTTGGCCGGGAAGATCAATGGCTCTTCTTCGGTGCACTCGTTTGCGTTTTTAAAAACACGCTTCAGCATGATGACACTTCCAGGCCGATATCCGTCGCGCTTCTAGCAAGCGATCACCTTCTTGTGCGGAATGGGCGCGTAGCGGACAACGCAACGACTTCCAAAGACCAAGCTTCCGATCCAAAAGGAACGCGCCCCGGCAAGACCGTCGATGCCGTGAGGCATTGGGTGCGACTGTATAGTAGTCTCGGCGCCGAGGAGGTCGATATGGACCTGGATCCGATGGACCCTTTTATGTACCAGACATTCGTGCCATTGCCTGGACAGAACAGATGAAGACGTTTTATATCTATCACTTCGAAGACGAAGTCCAGAAGCGACAATGGCTCGCGCCGATCATCAGTTCTCTGAATGAACGCGGCCGTGGTGATGGCGTGAGTTTTGTTGATGCGATAGGTGACCGTTGGGACGAACTGACCCGTGATCCTGCGAAGATCAAAGATGTGGCACTGGAGGCGATTGAAAACCCAGATGCGATTGCTTTGTTGGACGTTTTATTACGTCCTGTTGAACACAATCTTACGCTACAACCGTTTTATGAGGCAGCGTTGCTGCTGCAGAAATACTTGGCCGACAAACAAGAAAGTACGGTCCTTGAGCAAGGTCAATCATTCCTCGGAATCCTCCGCGGGGAAAAGGCTGAACGAGATGTTTATTTGGCTGCCTTATTGGCCGCCTTATTCCAATCGAGGGGAACGCGCTTCGCTTTCGCTTCAGAACATGCTTTCGCTGATGTGAAAGACCTGAGAGATCGTATGCCCTCCTTGCTCTCCTTCTCGTTTCCGCAGGGTCCGCCCTCTGAAAAGAACCGGATACGAGCCAGGAGTGCAGTCGAGTCCATTCTGGACCTCGCCTGCGCATCGGAGTGGCTCGATGTTGAAGCCTTTTTGGTTGAGGTCGTTGGGTCTAAGGCACGGCACCCGAAATCGGCGGAGGAAAAAAAGGAGGTCAGTGAACTGCTCCGGCGCTACCTTAGATTGACGAAAGAATCGTTTCGCGCAGAATTCGACAATCCCGTTGGAGAACTCCACCCGAACGTGCTGGAGGCGATGAAATCCATTTTGGGAGACAGGTCTGCTCTGGATCTACGGGCGGTATGGTTGTTGGGGTTGGGAGTATACCGATCACTAGTTCAGAGCGATTGGAAGGACAAATGGGATAGCGAATCCTTCCGAGCTTACCCGAACGATAGCTTCTACGCCGTGGCGTTCTCGTCGCATCATACTGAAGATCCGGAGTCTGACGATATTCGGCTAGCAACGCTCCGAGCGTTCACGAACCTGTGCGAAAGGCTATTTCTCCACGATACCGAAAAGACGGACATCCTCATAGAGGTAGATCTGGAGGACGGGGCTTTGACGTTCAATGTCGATATTGGCTTTGACGATCTTCGGCCGAAGCTGACTGCGGTATTCCGTCGCGCCCGTGGCGAGAGGCTAAAGGAAATCCACGGAACTCATGATACTTCGACCGCTCTCCTGAACTTCTATATTTCCGCGGGTTTCGTCGTCGACGGCGGTAATGCGATCGATCAGCCCCACGGGCCCCTAAACGTCGGCCCTAGTGATGGAGGTACATATGTCAGATTTGGAAAGCCAAGATAAGACAAGCTGGGCGATCGTCGACCGCGACCCGGACCGCTGCAAGGGAATGGGGGAAGCTGTAGTTGTTGGGCTGAAAGCCAGATCTGTCGAAGTATATTTTTACTATTTAGCACCGAAGGCCGCCTGGCATCCGAAGGAGCCCGGAAAGCTCGATTTCGTCCTCTGCCACGCAGGAGACCTCGAACTCTCGGCGCTGAAAGATTTCAGCCCACGTGCTCTTGTGCTATACGGAGGAGGCGGGGGAAGGAGCCTTGACGGAAAGTACGTAATCCAGCGCGAGATCACCAACCGATCTAATGCGATCAACCCTGCGGAAGCTATTGAGTTATCAGACTTTCTTGAATTACCTCCGTCCCAGCAAAGTGAGGAGAGCCTTCCAACGGTATTGCGTCGAACCTATCCTTTCTTAACCCAAAGTGTTTTAGTTCTTTGCGATGCGTACCTCAGTCTCCATGACCGACTGTACAACTCTGATGATCGTGCTCACGAGTTAGCTCATATCCTGCCAGATGCGACTCTTTGTCGAGAACAACTAAACCGAATGGGCGATCCTTCTTGGTGGCAGCGAGCGCTAGGGGGGATTCCGCTCGAAACGATCACTCATGAGAGCAGGCCGCTAGCGCAAAGCGTACCTTCAAAAGTGACGGAGCTCGCAGCTCGCCTGAAGCAGAAGAAATCGCCCGTCGACAAAGCCCTGATCGAGGGGGTGTACAAGGAGCTTGGCCTCCGGCTAGGCCCATGGCGGCCAAGCCCAGCCAAAGGAGATGCAAGGTCATGACTCATGGCGGTGACTGTTCCCCATGCCTGAAGTGGCAGCGGCGTCGGGCCTTGTTTAATCACGATTGGCTAAAGAATAGGTACTTGTTGGCCCTTGAGACCTATCTTAATATTTTAGCCGGCCTTGTGGACAATCCGGGTTTAGAGGCAACTTATATCGACAACATATTGCCCGAATGGGAGTTGTACTCGCCCGAAGGAATTGCATTGATCCGCGAGTTTAAAACTTACATGTCGCCTGCCGTTCTCTTTAAGATGCTCCCGCTGCGGAATTGCGAACCACGCGAAAGAGAGCTGCTGGCGACACTAGTTGATGCGCGGTGGCGGGAGCGGTATCCCATCGCGACATGGACAGCGGAAGCACAAGCCTCATGGCGAGGTGTTCAGGAAGCTTATCGAGTTCTACGATGTCAGATTGAACTGTGCGGGTTGCCCCGGAACACTGGAGCCCTCCGTCCCCTCGCTGGATACTTCGAAGACTATCGGACTGCGTGTCGCAGAATAGCGCGGAGCATCGAACTCTTGCCGGGCACTCTAAGGGTTACATGATATGGCCGCGAACCTACCACGTCTTCTGATCATTGATGACCTGTTCGGCCGGGCCCTATCTCGTGGCCGGATTAACCGGGACCGGCTAAATCTGTGTGGGCAATTCCTCCTTCGGGACGTTTCGGGAGACGATACTAGCTTGTGCAAAGATCAGACCGTCAAACGCCCCCTGGCCCAGGCGGTCTTTTTTCGCGGACAAACTCCGACCTGTGCTAGCGTCGGAGACGTCATCTCAAACGATCTTGAAGGTTGCATGGGTAAGATTCTGAGCGGATGGAAAACGTCAGACGCTTGGGCCATGGTCCTCATTGACCTTTGTTTCTACACGGGAAAAGTGACGGCGGAAAGCGACCAGGTTACACCAGGTATGCCCGAAGGCGCGCCAGGTGCCGACGACCCGTCAGAATACTTCGGTCTCAGAATTCTCCAAGAGATCCAACGCCGCGCTCCGGAATTGCCAGTAGTCGTTCTGTCGAGCAAACCCCGCGAAGACGTCAGTCTAGCATTCAGCGCCTTTGGTGCCCTAGGCTACTTACCGAGGACGGGCGAAAACAGCCCAGAAATGTTGAGAGAACTTATTTGGCGCCACGGGCTGCTGCCCGATGAAGATGACGACATCATTGGCTGCTCAACCGGGCTCCTTCTCAGTCTTCGTGAAGCGCGTCGGGCGACTGCCGACCGCCGGAACATTCTTATCCGGGGCGAGCGCGGCACCGGAAAGGAGCTACTGGCTCGGTATATCCATCGGAATAGTAGTTCCGGTGCAGCTAAGCCATTTTCGGTCATCGACTCTGGTACGCTCGCACCCGCGTTGTACGCTAGTGAGCTTTTTGGGTACCGACGGGGCTCTTTCACCGGCGCTGATCGGGACTACCCTGGGAAGATTGTGCAAGCCGACGGAGGCGACCTATTCTTGGACGAGATCGGAAACATGCCTCAAGATGTACAAATCGGCATGCTGCGTGCGATTGAGCAAAAGGTTGTAACTCCGATCGGCTCGAATGATGGACGCGTGGTTGACGTAAGATTTTTGTCGGCGACAAATGAAAACCTTGAAGCGAGAGCGGCGTCCGGCGAATTCAGACGCGACCTCCTTGACAGATTGAGCGACGGCGGAGTGGTAATCCTTGAGCCGCTGAGAGATCGACAATCCGACATTCCACTTTTGGTGGAATATTTTGTCCGACAAGCTGAAAGTTTGCGCTCTGGAGCCCTTCGGCGGGCAATACATCCAGATACAATAACCGCTCTCTGTTCTTACTCCTGGCCGGGTAATATTCGAGAACTCCGCAGTATTCTAACTAGCGCAGTTTATAACAATCCGGATGTAGAGCACTTGGTTCCGCTGCACCTGCGCCTCCCGGCTGAGACCAGAGCAGAAGGATATTCCCCCCCCGGCAAAGCTCTCGTATCGTCCTCTGGAGGGTCGCCTCAGATTAATCGGTTCGCCCTGTCTCAATCATTCGACGAAGCTTCCTTCGAAGATCTCGTCGGAATGTTACCATCGCTTGAAAGTGCCCATTCGCTCGCCTTGCTAGGCTTGCTTAGAAGGGCGCTTGAGCTTACCCGCAGATTCAGTCCCGACGCCATTGAAGGGTTGGTCATGATCCATCCTGCCATTAAGCTGCTGACGGGCGACCGATCAATAACGGCATCGCGAGCCGCAGATGTAGTGAAACGCATCCTGTCCAGGCCGGGCGCCGACGACATAGTAGCGGCATCGCCGATACTGCGTGCAGCGCGCGAAAAGGCTTATCGCTTGCGACCGTTGCGTTCCGTCCTGACCAAGGCGCGACGAGAGGGGCATGCTGGCGAATGACTAGGCCCTTCTTGTTGATTACATCGCGAAGTGAAGTTTCTGCTCGGGCACTTCGCGAGGTGTGCGAGCTTCTATCGCCTCCGGAGAACACTCTTCATTCGGTTGAAACGCTTGTCTTTCGCAACTCCGCCGAGCTTTTCGATCGCTTGAACCGGCTGAGCGCGGCCGAGGCGGCAGAGGCCATGGTTATTTATGATGCCTCAACTGACCGCCATCGATTGTGGGATGTCGCGGGTATTGGTCTGCATGATCGAGGGATCGGGGCCAGACTCGTATTGGAATTTCCGGAAATCTATTTCATCTTTTTTGAGGCCAGCGGCACTCTGCCGCAGGGCGAAATCGTCTGGCATCATTCGGCAGATTATGGGCAAACTCCTCATATTGTTGAGTTGCTCCACCTGCATTCGAATGGTTTTCGTACTTTATATGATCCGGTTGGATTGCGGAGTTGGCTCAAGGAAAACTTATCCGCTGTGGACCCTACCCGAAGTGAGAACAGATTTAGGACGCTATTTCGGGCTCGTTCAGCGTCCGCTGCCTTGGTTATTGAGGATGAGCCATCTTTTGCACATTTCAATGCGTTTGCAGCTTACAAGGCAGGAATGCGAGCGTTCCTCGTGGTCAGCTATCGCGAATTCCTTCGCCTTCTTCCTGACCTCTCGGTGAGGGTGTCCGCAGCGCAACCGAAAGCAGGAACTGTGATTAGTGATTGGGACATTCAGTTCGTCGATCAAGTGACGGGTTCTGCCGATCCGCCACTCGACCTGCTTGTGCGATTGGAGACGATTGCGCGTGTCTGGTTCGTGACAAGTAACAAGCGCGCGGCGGAGCGAGGCCTGTTGGCTAACATACCTCGGATCGGTGACGGCGCTGCTGAATTCGCCAAAGCAGCGGATCACCGATGCGTGGCAAAGCCATATCCCGGCATCTTCTTCTTGGCAGATCTACTCGCTGAAAGCCCGAGGTCTTCGGTTGAGCGCACTGAACCTTCCGAAGGCCGCCGCCACACGGCTCCCCACGGCTGCGCGATGATCGCGATGGCGCTCATAGACCGCGCGCGAGAGTTTTCTATTGAGGAGACCGACCATCGTAGGTATCTACATCAGGCGATGCTTGCGGGAGAGGCAAAAGAAATTCTTGGCGGTCTATCGGCTGCGACTTACCTCGAAGCCTTGACACTGCAAAACAACGCCGAAATTCGCGCCGAGTCTTCGTTTCCTGGCACGGAGAGCAACATACAACCATCGAGGCGTCTTGATGTCTTCGTCCAGGAGGTCGATTACGTTGAATCCCGGCATGCGGGACAAGAAGAATGGCGACGGGCTCGACTGCTATATCTCAGCCAGCAGCTCAATTCCTTTCGTTCGATGTATAACCACTACGAGGAAGTCGATGCCGCAGAAACATGTTTTCGGAAAATCGCTGTGTTGCAGAGGGACCTTATGTCTATTGGCGACAACGCGGTCGGACGGCGCAACTTTTGGGCGAAGTGTCGAAGTATAGGCCTAGCGTATTCGGACACTCTAACCAGTGCCGGCACGAGCGTAAGCCGCCTCTTGGCCGCCGATTGCTGCATCGTTGGTGCCTTCACGATTTTCTTTTGGCTCTGGATCGTAGCGGCGCACGCGACCTCAACTCACCCCTGGGCGATGTCCGGGACGCATGCGGCATTTAGCTTTCTTGAGCTTCAGTCCGGATTGGGAGAATACGAAACCCTCGTGGATAACGCGAACAAAGCGGGGAGCGCGCTATTGGTCGCGGTCTATCGGTTTCTTCTTTTCTTTGAGATAGCGTTGGCATTCATTAATCAAGGGCTTTTGATTTCTGTACTCTATCGCCGGGTGACGAGACGCGTTCCGTAGGGTGTGGGCTGTGGGGTTCGGCAGATGGCCTCGGAAGTAAGTAAGTAGGAAGCGTGAAGCGCCAAATTGCTGGACGGGCTGTCTTTGGTACGCAGCAGACTTGTCTCGAACTATCGATGCCACCGAGGACGTAGATTCGCTAGAGACGACCGGCGCGTTATCGCGCCTCTCGATGCGCCTTGGTGTCCTCGCCAAGCCGGCACGATTCCCGTAGCTCTAGGTACTTCCGATAGCACGGACCACCGTGAACGACATGCTTTTAGTTCTGGCCCTGTTCAATGTCGTCGAACTTCGCCGAATCGATGCGCAAGGCCCTCAAGAACTTCCGTTCCGGGGGGCGACCACGCCGTTCAGCTTGGGGTAGGAAGCCTGCGCCCCTTCTTGGTACGTTGTAACCGCTCCAGTCTTCCTGTGGTGTTTCCTGATTCATGTTTGCCAGCAATTATGGCACAAGCTGCCCCAAGATCGCACTACCGTCAACGCCGTGTCCAAGTTTGGCAGGCGGGCCCAAGGTTTGTGGAAAACGTCGCAAGGCCGGTCAAGTCGTTTATTGACGGAGCTATCACCCGACGGCAGTCTCGTTCAGGCCGAAACACGGCGAGGGCTTTCGATGCGGGCGAATGCCAACCCAGCCGGCTGGCATTCAGGTTCCGCATACCCTCTGAAATCAATGGCTTATATTCGCCACACTCCTTTTCACTCCGTTAAGCGGCGCTGCGGAGGCCAAAATCAGCACGGGGTAGCGGACAGTAGGCTGTAAGTGATTGAAAATAAATGGAGCGGGAGACGGGACTCGAACCCGCGACGTCCAGCTTGGGAAATCGACTATACATTGACAATAAAGAACATGGCGTTTATGGCGTAAATAGCGAGCGACAGCAAGTCGCCTATTTTCAATGACTTGGTCCAAGGGGTTCCTTATAGGAACAAAAACGGCACAAAAAATAAATGGCGGTTGGCGCGGTTGACGTTGTTTTTGGCGCGAAGCTTTAGGCGCTGTCTGTCAAAGCTGAAACCCGCGCCAATCGCCTGTTCGAAAGGCCTACGTATTCGCGGGCCAGTGACCTTCAGGAACAATCCCGCTTGCCGTCACTAAGCCGGGATTTTAGGCGGCTTGGGCGTCGCTGGCATCCTCCGCTAGCATCAGTCGGGCGTCGCCTTCCCCATCTTCGTAACGCCGTTGTCTTTTCAGTCCGTCTTCGGAGTGGGCTTTTGGTTGAGTGCCCAATCCAGCAACCATTTGATAGCGGCGGCGCGCGACTCGAAGCGGTGCTTGAAGCGGAAGTCATCAATTCGCTTCAGGAGGTCGGCTTCGACCAGAAAGTTCAATAAGCTCTTCTCTGCCATACATGGGCAATATAGCACGCATAAAATGTGTTGACAATAGCGCATATTGCTGCTATATCTTGCATGTGCTTGATATGTTTCCCATATATCACGCATAGCAACAAAAGGAGAGTGCGGCAATGGAGAAGGCGACACGATACGAACTGATGGCCATGAAAACCGGAGATTTCATGGCCAAAACGGAGGTCTTGGCTGAGGTATCGCTCGATGAGTTGAAGACTATTGAGCGGATCGCGAAAGCGCTCGCGGGTGACAAATCCGGCGTGCTTTTGGAGACCGTCAAGAAGCATGTGGGTTTCTGGGAGATGGACAGGGCTGCAATGAGTGTCGCTCAAAAAAGTGCGAAAGAGATTGAGAATGGCGCCCGCGCTTACGAACGCAAGTATGCCCACTTGCCATGGGATCTAAGGCTCAGCCTTGAGCGCGAGGACGGAGACTGTATTATGTTTGCGCCGATGGCGCAGTTCAGTAAGAAATCGGACTTCACGCCGGAGATGCGGCGCAGAATCGTGATTGCGGTGCGTGGGGAAGTAGCGCTCAGTCCTGCCGGAGAGCAGGCTAAACGGAAACCCGCGAAGAGGGGCCGTAAATGACGGTGCTCGGGTTGGCTCCAGAGATGTGCAACGGCGTGACCTCCGTTCCTACGACGGGGGCCGCAGGCCGAAGCACGTCTCAGCAATGGGCGCTCCGCAAAGAGCGGGTGAAGGACTCCCAGAATCGGCAGTGCCTCTTTTGCGGCCGGAGTGAGGCGCGGTATCGGAAACTTGAAATTCACCACGTCAGGAAACAGGAGCACAGAGGTTCCGGTTCATGGAGCAATACGGCGGCTTTATGCGGCGCCTGCCATACGCTCGTACACAACGTAGGGAACCGCGAGACTCCGCTCGTTGGGCGCATTATTCTGGCCTGGCAGATCATCGGGCCGCGCGAATCAAGGTTTGTTACTTCGATCTGCCGATTGCTCTTTCGGTGCTTCCTGTGTGCGGCGGCCGGAAACGCCTTTCATCCGTCAGCCCTACGGGTGCGGACGGCGGTGCAACTCCCTGGCGGAGGCGAAGTGCAAGCGGAGGCGGTATGAGGCTGACAATCGACTCACGGGCATGGCAGGAGGGATTTACCGCCGGGGAAGCCGGACGGCTCGCAAGTAATCGATGTCCGTATGCGGCGGCAACCACGGAGGCGTGGTCATGGCATAGCGGATGGATCGAGGGCGATGCCAAACGGCAGGGTTTGAGTTATAGCCGGGGCCGCGCCGTCGAAACGGCGGCGGAGGCGGTATGACGGACGGGGTTCGGTTGTCGCCTGCGGAGATGACGCGCGCGGACTGGGAGATGTTGGCGGAGTCCCTGCCGGCGTTGAAGGACGGCGGAACGGTATTCGAGTGGGGCCTGAAGTTGTGCGCCTACTCCCTCGGGTGGAGTGATCCGGGCCACATGGACCGCACGGCGCGCGCGGTCTGGGAGGCACTGGCGGAGGGGCCGCAGACGTTCGGGCCGTTCCGTATCCAGAGGGCGGGCAGGGGGCGGATTTGCTTCGCGTGCGATCCCGCTTGGACTCACTTCCGTTCCCTGCCGCGGCGTGGCCGGAGTCTGGCGAAGGTTCGCTCGGGTGACCGAACCGAAACAGCCGGCGGATCTCCTCAACCGCGGCTGTGCGCTGTTGGGGCGCGAATACCGGGTGGACGAAGAAATGCCGATTCCCGACGCTCTGGAGGCATCAGACCCGTACGGAGAGGATGACCCGTGGTTTTCTCTACCTGCAGGAGTCGCTGCCTGGAGGACCGGGAGACGGGTTTACCGGAGGCGTGCCAGAACTGTTCGGAGTAAAAAACTTGAGACATTTCGTTGGGCTTCCCTACTATGTGGGAACAGGGAGTGTTTTCCCTGTGCGCTCCCAGCGGGGAGAATCAGGATTTTAAGGTACGATTGAGGCGTATGGACAATAACGTGACAGGCGCCGTACCGTCCGGGATCGGACTGAAGGCCGCATACTTGCTCCGTCAGGAGTTGCAAAAACATCAAGGGCTTCCGAGCATCGAACAGTTAGCCATGATCCTTGAAGACACGCTCAGGTACCCTGGTGCGGTCATGGCGATGAGGGATGAGGAAGATTTTCACGGAACAAGCCATACCCGTGATGGAGTGTGCGAATTCAACGCGTGGGCCAACGATGTATTGGTGGGTGACGGTCCGTTTGGCGAAGCCGTCGCCGATACCGAACACTGAGAAGCCTGAAATCGATGGAAGGCGCACCGTTGATCGATCCTCGGAAGGGGTTCACTCAGGCCCGACTACTTCGGATGGGATGGAGCCGAACAGCCATAAGGCGTAATCTCGGGGAACCGGATATCCGGACCGTAAATCCCCCTGCGTGCGTATACGCCACAGATCGTGTCCTAGAGGCTCAGAGAGCAGGCAAGGCCCGATTCCGCCGCGCTACGCAGGCTCCCGCGCTAGAGGAGGGCGTCAGTGAACAGTTTCAATTGGCGAAGCGGCGCGCGCTGACCGCGGCGAAAGTAGGGGCAAGGCAGCGCTCTGTCCTGAAAGTCCTGGAACGTCAGAACAATGCTGTTGACTTAGGAGATATCGTGGTGGCTGCCTGGGGCGACCTGTATGGGGGTGCTATGGAAGCGATTCCGCGGTCCTTCTATGAGAGCATTCGGCGCGCTGCTGGGCAACTGGAGGACCGGCGGCTGATCTGTTCCGAGAGCCTCGGCTATCGCCAGTGCTACCGCATCGGCGAGTCTCCCAATAGATCACCCAGGCGAAGGCTGAATATCTCCCTGCGTACTGTCGAGGTTAAGATTTTGCAAGTGCTATCAGGGCAGAAAAAACGGTATTCGGATGTCGTGCGCATTATAGGGAAGCACCTTAATGTGGACGCTTCGGTAATGGTATGCAGGGCAGTCAAGCGCTTGGCGCTGTCAGGCCAGATCCAGAGAATCCCGCGCCCTACGCCCCAAGGGAAAGTATATGAAGTTCTGGAATTGCCTTCCTGATTATGTTGCAATGAAACCGATCCTCTACTCTGCTAACCTGCCATTTCATCAATATCATCCATCGTGTTGCCCGGTCCTTGTGACGATCCCTTAAACGATTACTGGACTGAGAGGGGAATTCCAGGGAAATCCGGACCGGCTCACTCCCTTAGAGGAAAGTTGAAGGAATTTTAGGCGGGATGACACAAAACGGTGCTTCTCAAACGGTAGACAGTATGAGGGAAGAAAACGGGGGCGAATTCCTGAAATTTCAGGCTGTAGGTGTTCCCTCCCCCAAAATAAACCCGGAAGGGTGTCCGGTTTTGGTGGGCCTCAAACGGTAAACAGTATAGGGGAGACAGCGGGAAAATTCCTGAAATTTCAGGCTACGGGGTGTCCCTGCCCAAATAAACCCGAAAAACATGGCGGGTTTTGGTGGGTCTCAAACGGTAGTAAGGGTGAGAGAGGAAATACGTGCCGGGCAACCCGTCACGATAGGGCGCCGTGATTTTCCACGCGCCTTTTCACTTAGGAGGAAATCTACATGGCACTATTGACACTGGCAGAAGTGGCTCGTCGTCTGGGCATCAGCGAAAAGACCGCGCGCGTGGTTGCACGGGAACTGCCGGCTGTGCGCGTCGGTAAGCGCAACCGATACCCGGCGGATGCAGTGGCAGCATTCGCCAATACCGCAACGCCGACTCCCAATGTCTCCGCACGGCCGGCGGCGTAATGGTCACAGATGCAAGCCGAACGTCAATGGTCAGAATCCGCGACCGAGTGCCTCAAAGCAGTTTCGCGCGCGCACTGGCGGACGGTTAAATCCGCCCTTGAACGGGATGGCGGGTGCGCGACATAGAAGTGAGAGCCGGAGGGTTCAGGCGGCGCGGGTCTCCTCCCAGAAGTCTTCGAACCTCTGATTGAACCGGCAGCAGCGCAGAGCAATGATGGCGTTGGCGCCTCTTA